>OFFX01000042.1_pt1 | contig 103640 bp, 95 predicted proteins | sample 1521511 | NCBI WGS metagenome assembly OFFX01 (sample SAMEA3504125, study PRJEB24116) | mouse gut metagenome | biome: mouse gut; feature: mouse-associated habitat; material: faeces | place: Denmark | collected 2011
AGCAGTCTGTATCTCCAGGTAACAGGACAGAGTTTTCACTTTCCGCCCCCGAAAATACAAAACTGCGTAATCATCAATACCATGCCATTTTAACACCCTTTCAAAAAATGTGCAACCATTTTATGAAAATTTACAAAACTTGTTTATTCTTTATATCGTACTTTATTTCTTCTTCACAAGACTCTTATTCATCTTCAACACATCTAATATAAAGACTTTCTTTATCCTGGCAGCAAATCATTCTCTGTAAAAGAATACTTACATTGTCTTTCATATTTTTCACATACCCTTCACCATATTCTTCATCACATACTTCACCACATACTTCACCAAACCAAAAAATCTCTTTAAAGATATTTATTCTAAAAAAATTTTAAATTTCCCATAATTTCCTCAAAAAAATCTTTCAAAATATTACATAAAATGTTACAATATAAATGGTATCCGCTATGACCAGTGGAGTGATTTAAAACATACAGACTGCACCTGTCTCGTATAATGTATATCTCTTTTTAAACTCCCTGCTCATTCCGGACACAAACCTTGGCTCTTGGCACTCAAAAACAAACGCTTTTTATGGCAGAATACACCATACAAAGGAGGAGCACCATGAACATAGCAGAACGCCTGTCCAAACTGCGCCATGTAAAATCAATTTACCTCAAAGAACTTGCTGTTTACCTGAAAGTTTCCGTCGGCACCATGTCAAATTATGAACGCGGCATCCATCAGCCCAGCCTGGATACCTTATGCCAGTTAGCAGACTATTATGGGACAACCACAGACTACCTGTTGGGACGAATTTCCCATCCTGCCCCGCACGTATGTGAATCCTCAAAAACTGAGGAGGAAAACCTGCAGCTGAGAGAAAAAATCTTTTTTGACACTGCAGGAATGTCTGAGAGCAACCTGCAGGTCCTGGATTTGATCATCAATACTCTCAAACACTATGAAATACGCATTGATCCAAAAAAATAACCGTCAGCCCGGCCACTCTCCCGTGTGCTGCACAGGAAGGCCCTTCCGCCTTGGTGTCCGCCTCTCTACTCAGACAGACACCAAGGCGTCTGATTTCCAAAAACCCGCCTTCTGCCTGACAAACCTGCCTTAATGCCATCGTCTTTTCCCTCTTCCCATTTATCTTTCCGCAAAATAACGGCAGCCTCCTTTTTCCCAAGAAAGCTGCCGCCCTGTTTATACTTTTATATCCCAATCACACGCTATAACCTACATTCCAACTTACTGCTTTGTCACCACGCCGTTTTACTGGCTCACTATCCTGCTGCCTTGCCATCTTACCAACTTACTATCTTACTGCCTTGCCATCTTACTGCCTAACAACATCACAATCTCGCCATCTAACCATCATACTTCTTCCACATCCACATCTCTGAAACATACTCAAAAATTCTTTCCCGTCATCTGGGCCCCAGGCCAGCCTATCTATCCTCCGGCACCCTTCCGGCCCTTCTTCCAAAAGCGCATATACCACTTTTCATCGCGCCCCTGGTTCTTTTTAAGCATGTTCCAGCAGTGCCCACTTACTGCTCCTTGGGCACATAGGTGGGCACAATCTGCTTAATATACTCCCGGATATCGTCCGGCTCCTGGGTCACATAGTCCTTAAGCTGCTCCAGCTGACTCATGAACTTGTCCTCGTCTATCTGGATGGGCTGTCCAATATGGATCATCTTGTTGGCAGTCTCCTTCATGCCCTCTTCCGCCATGAGCATTTCCTCATACAGCTTTTCCCCCGGCCTCAGACCGGTGAACTTGATCTCTATGTCCTCTCCTACCCTGTAACCGGAGAGCTTGATCAGGTTCTGCGCCAGGTCAAATATCCTCACCGGTTCACCCATGTCAAGCACAAAAATCTCCCCGCCCTTGGCATAGGCCCCTGCCTGCAGCACCAGAGAAACCGCCTCCGGGATGGTCATAAAATAGCGGATGATATTGGGATCCGTCACCGTCACAGGCCCGCCCTCTGCGATCTGCTTCTTAAACAGAGGGATCACGCTGCCATTGCTGCCCAGCACGTTTCCAAACCGCACCGCCACAAATTCCGTATCGGAATGATTGTTGTAAGTCTGAATGATCATTTCACAGAGCCGCTTGGTAGCTCCCATGATATTGGTAGGGTTTACCGCCTTGTCCGTGGAAATCATGACAAAACGCTTCACCTTCCACCTGTCCGCCGCCTGCACCACCTTCCAGGTGCCCAGCACATTGTTCTTCACCGCCTCGTTAGGACTCACTTCCATCAGCGGTACATGCTTGTGAGCCGCTGCGTGATAGACAATATCCGGGTGATAGATCTCAAAGATCTGATCCATACGGTTGGTATTGCGCACAGACGCAATCAGGACCACCAGATTCAGGCTGGGATACTTCCGCACAAGCTCCTGCTGGATGTCATAGGCATTGTTCTCATAGATGTCCACAATGACAAGCTGCCTGGGATGGTGCCCCGCAATCTGCCTGCAGAGCTCACTTCCGATGGAGCCGCCGCCCCCTGTCACCATCACCACCTTGCCGCTGACATAGCCGATGATCTCGTCAATATTCGTGTTAATGGGTTCCCGTCCCAGAAGGTCCTCGATCTCCACCTCCTGAAGTTTGGACACAGAAACCTCTCCGTTGATCAGCTGATAAGTGCCCGGTATGGCCCGCAGCTTACAACCCGTCTCCTTGCAGATATCCAGAATCTCCTTCCGGGTCTGCCGGTTGGCGGAAGGGATGGCAAAAATAATCTCGTCAATCCCATACTCTGCCGCCGCATCCTGGATCTTGTCCCGTCCGCCCACAATGGGAATCCCCCGGAGCAGTTTGCCATGGCAGCCCAGGTGGTCATCCACTATGCACTTTACCCGCAGACTGATAAACTGGCTCTGCTCAATCTCCTTCAGAATCATATTGGCGGCCGCACCGGCTCCAATGATCATCACATTGGTCTTCTCAGTCTTCCCAATCATGCTTGTCCGTTTGGAATTCAGGATACACATAATCCGATAGCTGAACCTGATGCCGCAGGTGGCGGCAAAAAGGAAAAACCAGTACAGGGCATAGTAGCTCCTGGGCATCTTCTGGCTCAGGGCATAGCTCACCACCACCTGGGACAGCGCCGCACAGCTGGATGCAAATGCAATATTGATCAGCTCCGTGGCGCTTGCATACCGCCACACACTCTTATACAGCTTCCAGACCACAAAGAAGAAAAGCGTGCAGAGCACTGTATAAGGCAGAATGGCTTCATATCTCTCCCGGTACTCCATGGGAATTTCCTTAAAGCTGAATTCAAAACGCAGATAAAGAGCCATAAAGGAGGACGCGACAATGGCCATCACATCCAGTAATGTCAGCGCCACGATCCTGCTCATTGGTATCTTAAATAAATTTGTATTCTTGTTCATGACCAACAGCCTTTCCATGTTCTTCAGTTCACGCTTAAGTATATACTACACACACGGATTGTGCAAGGAGAAAAAGTGTTTTATTTCTGCCATCCTGCCCATACCTGTAATGTCCGGCTCCTCTCCTGTTCTACACGTCCAGATCCGGGGACCATTCCACATCCGTATCTCCGGTGGAAGGTGTGGGTGCAGGTTCCGGCGTAGGGTCAGGAACAGGTTCCGGCGTGGGGTCAGGAACAGGTTCCGGCGTGGGATCCGGCGTAGGTTCCGGCGTAGGATCTGGTTCCGGTTCAGGCTCAGGATCCTGCTGGGGCGGCTGAGGCTGCTCTGCCGGCGGCGGTGTAGGCACAGGCGTGGGTACAGGCGTAGGCGCCAAGGTAGGTATGGGCGTGGGTGCCGGTGTGGCCGCCGGAGGCGCCGTTGGTTTTGCCGTGGGCCTTGCCGTAGGTCTCGCTGTGGGCCTGACCGTGGGTGTTGGCGTGGGTGTAATCTCCGGAGTGGGCGTGGGAACCGGTTCCCCCTGGCTGTCGTATTCTACGACCAACGTCTCGCAGGCAAATCCCTCCCTGTTTGTCCACAGGTCAAAAGCCTCCCCGGGCGCGCCGCTGTAGGTGGATTTTGTATACACACCCACAATAACTCCCTGGGCAAAGGTTCCCTGCTCTCCCACAATCTGTCCGGTGCTGCCGTCAATCAGCCACCGTTCAAAAGCGCCGTTGTACTCTCCCTCCAAGAGTCCTGTCTGCAGAAGACCTGTGACCGTCCCCGCCTGTTTCAGCAGCAGAATACTGCCCTCCTGTCCCATGCGGAACACATTGGTGTAGGGCTGTTCCTCTGTGTCATATCCCACCTGCACGGACAGAAGCAGTTCCTCCCCCCTGTACAGGGTATAGCTGCGGCAGCCCTCGTAAAGTTTTGGAGCCGCCGCCTGGAACCATTCCTGGCTGTTCACCATGTGAATGCCCTCCCCCACATACTCAGGCAGTGACAGATTCTGATACAGATCTGTCAAAGTCTCCAGAACAGCCCCTTCCTCCTCCGCTGTCAGCTCCCCGGTGCTGTGGGAAACCCTTATCTCAGGGGAAGGCTCCGGGGAAGGGGTCTCCTCACTGACCGGTTCCGACGTCACCGCTTCCCCCAGTACGCCCAGGTCCTCTCCGGTGCCGTCCCCGCAGCCTGTGAGGAGCCCCGCCGCCAGAAGGCCTGCTGCCACGCTGTATCTCCATCTCTTTCCCATTCTTCCTCATTTCTGCGCTTCCGCGCCAAATCGACACAACTTCCGTCACTCTCCTCCCTGGCTCCTGTCGCCCCCGCTGACCGTGGGCGTCCCCTCCAGGGCGTCTGCGTCACTGATAAGCTTCTCCAGAAATTTATAGGCATCCGTTCCAGGCTGGTAGCTCCCCCTTTCCAGCAAAAGCTGTGCCAGGGTATAGATGCTGCTGGCTCTGACAGGCCCATAGACGGTCACATCTTTTCCGTTCTTTGAGAGGACCGCATAGCCCCGGAAGGCATACTCTGTCTTATACTGTTCCACCGGCAGCCCCACCAGCACGGAAGTAAACCGATACCTGCCGTCCACGGTCTCAAAGACCACATCCTTGAGATTTCCGCTGCTGTCCCTGCCATAAGACATACCGGACGTAACCTTGGCGCCCCCTTTTACCATGGGATATTTCTCCCTGTTGGCGTTGTTCATAATAAGGGTGCCGTATTCCTTCAGCGTGTATCCCCCTGCACCGGTGGTGGTCAGCTTCCCCCTAAGCTCTGTAGAAATGCCTGTCTTATACCGGATTCCCGACTTGCCGGTGATACGGATGGAAAATCCGTGGTATGTGAGCAGATCTTGAAGCTCCGGCACCGGTGTGGCCGTATACGTCGCGCCGTTATAGTCAAGACTCCACACATACATTCCCGAAGGCACCCCTGAACTGTTATACCGATAGACCACCGCAGTCTTAGCATTCCCATCAGGAGCCTCCGCTATCAGTCTCCCGTTCCTGAATTCTCCCTGGTAAGCCACCCCATCCAGCCATATAGACTTGTCGCTGTAGCCCTCAGGCAGAGCCAGGACAACATTGGTTGACACCGTGGGCGCAGTGCAGGCCTGTCCGGGCATGTTTTCATACACCGGAATGTTGAACACAAAAGGACTCTCCAACGCGCCTGCACCTGCGTAGAGTTTTTTAATGCTTAAGGCCTCACTGGTGGGCGCAGAGATATTCTGCATGTACTGATGGGTGTAGGGCTTATAGTCCCCGTTGGGATTTACGTTAAACTTCTGCAGGTACAGAGTATACTGACCTTTTTTGATATAGTTGCGGGAGATAAACTCCGCTCCCCCCAGTATAGAGCTCCATGCGTCCGTCCATTTCTGGGTCATGGCAAACCGCAGCCCGCTCTCATAGACCTGCTGGTCAGTGGTGCCGGTGGCTCCGACATTGAAATAGTTGTAATACCCCTCATACCCGGGATAAGTTCCGGATATCAGCGGAGAATCCCCCCGGCCCTGCTCCTGCAGCACCCTGGCAGCCAGATGAAAAGGACTCACCTCCCGTCCTTTTTCCTGCCCCACCTCCCAGAAAATCTCCGCGTAAGTCTTTGAGGTACCCGGCGCAGGGCTGCTGCCCTTCATAAAAGTATTCTCCAAAAAACGCGCCACAGCCTCCTGAGTGTGATATTTTTCATTGTATGTAAGCTGCTCAAACTGAAAAACAGTGTCCTCCGTAAGGCTGTTCCTGGGGTCCATATAGAGCTTCAGAGCCGCCTCTGAGGCATAATACCAGGTCCCTGTGTCGTAAAGCCCCTCCTTAGCCCAGTCCGGAAGGGTCTTGTACACAAGGCTCCTGCCGTCCTGAAGCTCATTGTATATCACATCCTCCCAGTCCAGGGTGGTGTTCATCTTGACAAAAGTCCAGTTGGGGTGTCTCTCCTTCAGCGCCAGCAGGGCTGCCTGGTAGCTGTCCGGAAACTGTTCAATGTCCTTATAGGAAACCCTTCCCTCAGCGTCCACTGTGTAGGTGGAAGCCTCCGGGTTCATCCCATATTCCTCCTCCCAGGCCAGAAAGCGTTCATCGGAACTGGCCAGGCAGGCGCGGGGAAGATATCCGTACACTTCCCGTCCCCTATAGTTCAGCTTTACATAGGCCCAGACCTGCGGCTCCTCATCCACATACACATCCAGAATGTTCACCATCTGGCCGCTGAGAACTGTCACCACCGTCTGGCCCTGGTAAGAAGGCGTGCTTCGAACAGGGTACTCGTCATTCAGGTACACCAGGGCCATAATCTCCCTCTCAGCGGCAGTCTCAGCCAGCGCCTTCCTGGCCTCCTCTATCCACTCTGTGGTCTCCTGGTCCAGTTTCTCAGAAGTTCCGCCGGCTCCGTTTCCGGTTCCTCCCGGCGCCGCCTGTAAGGTCCACGGAATGCAGCTGACAAACAACGCTGCCACAGACAACATACCCAGCACATGTTTCATGTATCTTTTCATTCTTCCCATGCTCTTTCCATGCCCTTTCCATGCCTTTCATCTCTTACTCTTCTCTGTCCGCGCACTATCATAACATACTTTCCCCGAAACTCCACCGGTACATTCTTCCATGAAAAAACAAAACTGAAAAGCAAGAATTCAGGCGCCTCAGCTCTCCCCCTGCCTTTTTTGCCGCACCAGAGCGTGCAGCTTTCTGATCCCCTTTGGAGACACTGCAAACAGGGTGTGATAGACCTTATTTTTCCCTGTCAGCAGAGGATTTCCCATGGCTTTGACCCACCTGCGGCGCATAAATTTCACAATCTCACAATATATTTTATTTTCCTTTGTCATTTGGGAAATGGGTATGTGCAGCAGATATTCCAGCCGCTGGAACACGCCGAAGCGGAACGCCGCCGCCTTCAGCTTTGGATAGTGCTCCTCCACAATCCCTGCCGCCATATCTGCATTGTCCACACTGTCCCTGTAAACCCTTGAAAAATCCTCCCTGTCAGCTCTGCGGGAATTGCTGCCCACCCGGTAAAACACATGATACGCCTGCTGGGGCAGGGTCAAAATCCCCCCCATATGCGGCAGCATCCGCACAAGAAGATGAAAGTCCTCATTGAGCCTGCCGAGAGGAAAGTTTTCTTCCCTTTTGCCCTCCCCGGTTCCCCTTCCACTGGTGGCAGTTTCTTCCGCCTTCCCTGGAAACAGATCCCGACGGATGAGTTTGGTGCAGAAGGAACAGTCTCCCCGGTGCATCAGCAATTCCCTGAAAAACTCTTCCGCCCCCAGGACAGCAGGGGAAGAGGGCGGTTCACAGATATTCGGCAGCCGTCGCCCCTGCTGGTCGATCTCATCCCGGCCCACCTGCGCCGCCCCCAGATTGAATTTCCGGATACCCTTCATAAGCAGTTCATACATATGGGGCTCAATATAGTCGTCGCTGTCCACAAACCCCACGTATTTCCCCCTGGCTTTTTCCAGCGCCAGGTTTCTGGCAGAGGAAGAACCGCCGTTTTTCTTATGGTACACATGAATCCTTTTATCCTCCCCAGCCAGGGTGTCGCACAGCTCCCCCGTGCCGTCGGTGGAGCCGTCGTCCACCAGAAGAATCTCCAGATTTTCATAAGTCTGCCCCGTGATGGAGCGGACACATCTGGGCAGATATTCCCGTATATTGTACACCGGCACAATAACCGTAATAAGCGGCATGTCACTCATGGCAAATTCCCCCGTTCTCCTTTTCCATTACAAATGGCCCCCTCAACGGAACCCCTTTGGGTCAAAACCTAATCCGCCAGACGGCGGGCCCTGCGCTCTGACAGCACCGGCGCGGGAAGGCAGGGTGCAGGCCGGAATTTCTCCCCCGCACCTGCCATTTTTCCTTTAATAAACTTCCCTTCTCCCCCGCCCTGTTTGTTCCTCCAGGCTGTCCCTTCTTTCCCGTCTCCCAGAATGTTTCCAATCAGTTTCAGCAGTTCCCCCGCTGCGTTTTCCCCATTCCACACCTGTGAAATGGTTTTGTACGCTTCCTTTCCCAGGTCCCTGCACAAAGCCCTGTCCTCCACCAGTTTCTCCGCCAGAGCAAAGAGCTGTTCCTTCTTTCCGTCCTCATAGATAAACCCGTTTTCACCGTTTCTAACCAAGAAAGGCACCGCCCCGATCATATGATCCGCCACCAGGGCACAGCCGCTGTTCATGGCCTCGTTGGCCACAGCCCCCCAGCCCTCCTGCCTGTCACTGGTAAAGAGGAAAATATGGGACTTTTCCATATACTGCCGCACCTCCTCAGGGGAACGGTAGCCCAGAAAGCTCACACAGCCCTCCAGGCCCCAGGCCGCCGCCAGCTCCTCCATGGAGGGACGCAGACTGCCGTCTCCTATGATATCCATATGAAAAACAAGCCCCTTCTCCCGAAGGCGCCTTGCCGTCTCCACCGCCAGTTCCGGGTGTTTCCAGTGGATCATCCGGGCCGCCCAGAGGAGGCGGGGAATCTGCCCCTCCCCATACCCCTTCCGGTCCAGCAGACAGTCCACCTCATAGCGCCTGGTCTCCGGAAAATATCCCCAGCAGAACATCTTTCCGGGATAGGCCCTGACTATATGAAAATCAGAGGCCACATAAGCCCCGGAACACAGCAGGTATACCGCCGCCCTTCTGTACCGGGTGTGGTCCAAATATTTTTTCCTCAGCCCCCTGGGGGAGACCGCCTTCCACTGCCCCGTCTTGTAGAGGCGTTCACTGTAGCGGATCACAGGCTTTCCCGCCCTGAGCCTGGGGGTGATATAGCACTCCTCATCCGTGCCCCCGAATATCACCATATCACTGCCCCATATAAGCTCTCTGCAGAATTCTTCCTCCTCATAAAAACAGCGCACATAGACCGGCCTTTCCTGCTCATGCCACCCCATCCGCACCCTTTCTTCTTCCATGGGTTCTGTCTGCACAAAAGTAAATCTCCCCTCCAGAAGGCCGTACATGGCATTGCAGAAAGGGATCTGGTGATGATTGATATAATTTGACACAAAAACCACGCTCAAGCCTGCCATTTCCATCCTCCTTCCAGGAACCGGCCTTCCTTACGGCTGTTCTTCCTGCCCATCCGCATGCCCGCATTCTCCCTCGCCCAGGATCTGAGCATAGATCTCCACCAGTCTTCTGTAGTTTCTCTCCCCGTGGTGGGTATGGCCGGCGTGCCTTCTTGCATTTTCGCAGGCAGTTCTCATCCTCTCCGGGCTGCTCCACATCCGGATCACTGCCTCAGCAAGATTTCCCGCAATCTCCATAAGCCTGTCCCCGCCTGGCTCCCGGAAGCCCTGGTACAGGATGCCGTCCTCTTCCCCGGTGAAAATGCTGGGTATCCCCCCCACATCGGCGCTCACACAGGGCATGCCCAGAAGCATTGCCTCCCCCAGGGAGTTGGGCGAATTTTCCAGGGCGGAGGGACACACAAACAGACTGCTTTCCAGAAACCTGTCACGCATCTGTTCCGCGTCCAGCCTTCCCAGGAACACCACCCTGTCCCACAGATCTTCCCGGGCCAGAAGCTTCCGAAGATACCTGCCGTAGGCGGACAGCTTCAGCTTCTGTTTCAGGGTCCCATACTCCACCAGACTCCCCCCTGCCACATACACTCGGGCATCCGGATATTTCTCCAATATCCCAGGCAGGGCCAGAAGCATGTAGTGGAGCCCCTTCAGAGGATAATCCCCCTGACTCACGAAAATAGAATGGGGAACACAGCCCCCTTCCTGCCAGACCGGACCATAGAACTCCCTCCGCAGAGTCTCATTCATATGATAATAGCAGGCCCTGGGATTGCACTCCCGGGCAAATTCCCTGTCCCAGTCCGTGCGCCCTGTGACATTTCCCGCCAAACTCAGAATCTCTCTCTCCGTCTCCCCCCTGCGGACAAATTTTTCCTGCTGCTTCCTCAGGGTATCCCTCTTCAGCCAGTCCCGCAGCGTCACCCAGCGGATCACTTCCTCCGGAAGATCCGCGTAGTAGGCCCTGGCGTACAGGGTACAGATTCCCTGCAGCCCCACCAAAATCCTGTCCTTTCTGGTGAAAACCCGGCACATGGCCAGGGTATGGGGGTATTCCGTCCCAAAACAGTGAACAAGATCCGGCTCTTCTATATTGACGATTTTTTTCAGCACAGGTTCTAAGGCCGGATCATATTTTTCCGCATGGCCCACATCTTCCCTGAACCCATAGCAGCGGAAAGAACCGCCCTGCACGGCAATGGTCTCCCGGCGCACATCCCCGCCCTCCAGAAAGCCAGAAGGCAGAGGAAACGCCACCGAGAGGACAATGCCGCTCTCCTCCTGGTTTTTCCACACCATATCCGCCAGCCCGCTGAGCCACCCCTCCTTATTGGAAGCCTCCATGCCCAGCTGCCTGGCCGCCACCGGCAGCGCCATATTACAAAGCCACAATATTTTCATCCGGCACTCCTTCCCAATCCAGAGCCAAACCGCTCTGCATGCGCGAAACTTTCCACAAAGTCAATCAAAAATCCAGTTGCGGTAGGGCAGCAGCCTCACGTCCATGGCATACATATCCCCGAGCAGCAGCACAAAATACACCCCAAAAGCCAGAACCACCCCCGCCCGGCAGAATCTGCGCAGCCACCCGGGTTCCATCTGCCCGGTGATTCTGGGAAGGAGCAGCACCTGGGATACGATGAGATAGTATCCCACCCGGGACACCTCCGGCACAAAGGATCCGCAGCAGTATGCCGCCAGGCCAAACACATTCAGAAAAAAGTAAAACCTGTTCATCAGATCCCCCCTGAGTCCCTGCCTGCCAAACACCAGGCACAGCCCCAGGACACAGATACATTTCAGAATATTGGCATAGGAGATCTGCCCATTGTCAAAATGGGAATCCCGGTAATAAGGATAAAAATAGAAAATGATATCCCGGTACACCTCCTGTCCGAACATCAGCGTGCCCAGAAAGAATAACCCCACCCCGTAATGCCATTTTTTCAGAGGAGCCGCGGCCAGAAAACGGGCGGCCAGATACACCGGAAACACCAGCAGAATGGACTTGTGGAACATTGCCCCTGCCAGGATCCACAGAAGGAACTTGCCATACTCCCCCCTGAGCACATACTTCATGGCATACAGGGCAATGGCCAGGGCCAGATAGTACCTGACAGAATTCAGACTGTTAAAATAATATCCCCCTGTCATAAGCAGATAGAGGGAAAAGGCAAAATAGCTCCCCTGATCTTCCAGGGCTTTTACAAAGAAAAACACCGTCACCAGGGAAAAAAAGGCAAACACCGGCAGATACGCATCATAGCCGAATAGCGTCTGGAGCCATTTGACAATATAATTAAAACCCAGTTCCGAGGACACATGCCGGTTCTGTGCGATCAGATTAAAATTTTCCCTGTATACCCAATAGTCATTGCCCACGGCGATCCTGCAGGCGGACACCCCTGCCATCAGACAGTAGACCGCCCAGAGGGCGATCCTGTTCCTGGCCCGGGTTCTGGTACAGGGGCCGCCGCCATACCTTCTGCCGCCCTCCACCGCCCGGGGCACATACTCCCTGTTGTCCACGTACAGCCCCAGGATCCCACAGATCACCGTCAGCCCCACATAGACCAATGCACTCCGCTCCATAATCCGCCTCCCTGCCGTTACCCCGGATGTCTGCCACAGGATATGCCCTGCCCCATCCATCTAAAAGCCTGGGCCAGGGACACCTCCGCGCAGAGTTTTCCCCTGTGGGCAAGCAGGAAACGCAGCGCCATGGCCCTGGCAAGCTTCCCGTACATACAGCGGTACAGCACCCCCTTGTCCCGGAAAAACTTCTCGTCGTACCCTGTGAACCAGGTGGATTCCCCCGCCCCCTCCCTGGCAATCACCACAGGAGCCGTATACACAGAGAAACCCTTGTCCATAAACTCCTTCAGGAACAGACTGTCCTCGCCGCTGCCGTACCGGGCGCCGCCTCCGAAAAGCAGGGAAAAAGTCACCCCCGACAGCAGCAGGCTCTCCCGGCGGACTGCAAAACTCACCGCCCCGTACCTGCCGCAGTTGTACCAGCGCACTCTTTTCCGCTCCGTGATCCAGTAAGTCCTGCGATCCGGCTCCACTTCCACATTGAACAGAATCATATCCGCCTCCGGCCTGCGCTGAAACTCCGCCTCTATGGCCTGGGCATATCCGGGCTCATACACAATATCCCCATCGGAAAACAGGCAGATGTCCCCATCCGCCCTCAAAAGAGCCTCGTTGCGGCTTCTGCCCACCCCTCTGTCAGGGAAAGAAAAAAACCGCACAAGGTGTCCCCTGTACTCCAACTCCTCATATCCCAGCCTGTGGCACTGGTTCACCACAACCGCGTCGGACTCAAGCCGCATCCGCTGCGCCAGCTCCAAAGGCTCCTCCTGCATCACGGAAGCCAGCACCTGAACCTTCATCCCTTCTTCCTTTCCGCCTTCACAGCAGAACGCCTTCCCCAGTAATAGCGTCTTATAAGCTTCTCATCGGCGTTCCACAGAATGGCCGCCGTCACCTGGCAGTCCTGCTGCTCCAGGAACGAAAGCACAAGCTCCACCTGCCTGCCGCCGGAACATCCCGCCCCCACAGCCAGCAGAATGCCCTCCGCCTCCCGAAGCTCCCTGCAGACCTGGGGACTGCCCTGGGGGGAGGGCAAAGCCGTCCAGCAGCACTGCCCCTCCTGTCCCCAGGCCCTCCACAGCCCTTCCAGTACTCCGGCAGAGTCCAGCCCTTCCTGCACCGGGCACACCGCAATCCTGCGCTCCCAGAATGAATCCTCCTGCCCGGGACACCCAAAGTGATATCTCAGGTTCTCCCAGAGTTCCCTGCTCTCCAGGGTCCCCACACAGTTCAGCCCGTAGCGCCTCCCAAGGGAGGAAGGCAGCCAGATACTGTCATCCCCCGCCTCCTTCAGAAGCACCGCTGTCAGAACCGCAAAACAGGACAGCACCGCCCCTAAGGCCACGGCCCTGCCCACCCTTACGTCGGGCACCACCTCCAGAGCCTGGTCTCCCGGATCCACCACCATCACCGAAGCGATCTCCCGGATCTGGCGGGCAAGTTCTCCTGTCATAACCGTCTCCACCGCCTGGGCCACCGCCACGCATTCCTCCGGGCTGGGACCGGTGACGGTGACGGAAGGCAGTCTTAAGTCTGTTGCCAGATTTGCCCGCAGCATCTCCTGCAGCACCTGCGCCCCTGTCTCCGGGCCGCCCTGTTCCTTCAGACAGGCTTCCATCCACTCCAGAAACATCTCCGAGTGTATATATGTGTTCCAGCTGGCCTCATTGATAAAGACCGTCCCCACGTCTTTTTCCTCCTCCACATGGTACTCCACGCGGAAGACGCTGGTGACCGCATAAGGATTCTCCTCCCGCAGCAGCACATTTTTGACATAATATCCGCCCCCCAGCAAAAGCGTCCCCAACAGGACAGCTCCCGCCAGGAAGGGCAGGCGGCAGAACAAACGCAGCACTGCAAGACGCAGGTCAAACGGTTCTTCCCCGTAGTACCCTTTCCAGATTCCCCGGCCCTCTCCCCCGGCCCCTCCACTGCCCTTGTTCATGTTATACACCCCTCGCTTTTATGCCTGTCAGACATCGTCCCCAGTCCGCTGATTGGCCTGCTGCCACTGCTTCTCCTCCCGCAGGGCGGTGATCTGCTCGTCCTCCACCCCCTCAGTGCTGTCCGGCCAGAACAGAATCTTCAGCGTCAAAAGCATCAGCTTCACGTCAAGCCATACAGAATAATTCTCAATGTAAGTCAGATCCAGTTTCAGCTTGTCATAGGGCGATGTGTTATATTTTCCATAGACCTGGGCAAAACCCGCAAGCCCTGCCTTCACCTTCATTCTGAAGACAAATTCCGGCATAACCTCCACATACTGGGCGATAATCTCCGGCCGTTCAGGGCGGGGTCCGATGAAAGACATATCCCCCTTGAGAATGTTGAACAGCTGAGGAAGCTCATCAATGCGGCACTTCCGTATGACACTGCCGATGGGCGTGATACGGCTGTCATTTTTGCTGGCCAGCCTTGCCACTCCGTCCTTCTCCGCATCCGTCCGCATGCTGCGGAATTTCAGAATGTGAAACTGACGCTGATTCAGGGTACAGCGCACCTGCCTGTACAGAACAGGGCCCCCGTCGTAGAGCTTGATCGCCACGGCAGTGACCGCCATAAAAGGAGCGGTCAGAAGCAGAAGGATCAACGCGCAGACAATGTCGATGGTCCTTTTCACAAATCGCTGTTCCAGGCAGAGACTGTACTCCCTGGTCAGAAGCATGGGGCTGTCGAACACATGAAGTTCCTCCGCTCCCATCAGAATCACATCCGTGATCTTGGGCAGCAGGTACACCCGGATGGAACGGCCATAGCAGAATTTGATCAGGGGCGTCCGCTCTTCCACCGACATATCCCCCAGCACCACCGCATTGCAGGCGCCGGACTCATAGGTCTTCAGAATCTCCTCCGTGATCTTCTGAAACCCTTTCCCCACATGCATGGTTCTGGTGATCACATATTTGTCCTTTCGGCCTTCAAATTTGCTGCAGATATTCTCTATGGGCCTGTCCCCATGGATCAGAAACAGCCTTCTGGGGGGAAAGATAGAACGGTAGATACGGTTTGCCACATTGATATACACAATGACCACCACTGTCTGCTCCACCATAAGCATGATAAAGACCTTGGGCGTAAACAGCTGGAAAGCCATCACGGACAGCTCCGCATAGATCAGCACATTGGCGATAAGGGTGGCAAAGACCTGCGAGAAGATAATCTCCGCATTTTTCAGGTATCCCAGGCGCATGCCCCCGTACATCACAGACAGCAGCACCAGGATCACGGCATATATGCCCACCTCCAGCACATGTCCCCTGAACCAGAACTTTCTCAGCTCCTCCACCACGCTGAACTGAAAATCTACCAGCCAGTGATAGGCGAACAGCCCTATCTCCACCCCCAGGCACACCGTGGTCAGGCCCAGATTGATCAGTCTCTTGCAGGCTTCCAGCTGCCGCAGCTTTCTTTCATTGGTATTCATCCTCAACTCAGGCACCCCCGTTCCGGGCATGTAAAAAGATCGCTCCTGCCCTTTCCACGCCCAGCCTTACAGACTTTCTCAGTATATCACAAACATCTCTCTGTTTCTACACCCTTCTCTTCACGGCCCGCACCGCCCACAGGACAAAATGGCCCAGACTCTCCCACAGGCCCAGCCCCTCCGCCCGGCGGTACAGATTCCAGATACGCCGCAGTGCCTCCAGCTTGTTGGCGGAAAGGCTTCCCCCCGTCCTACGGTAGCTGACAAGATTTTCGTCCAGGCCGTATGCCGTATAGCCGCTGCGGAGGATCCGGAACCAAAGCGCCGTATCCTCGCTTTTGATCACCGGCATCTCCAGCTCCTGCCTGGGAATCTTTTCCGTGTCAAACATGACAGTGCTTGTAAAAATGGTGGTATTGCTCAGCGCCTGGCGGTATGTGAGCCGCTCAGGCACATGAACCACCTTTCCCGTCCCCTGCCCCTGGCTGTCCGCAAACTCATACCCGGTGAACACAAAGGCAGCTCCCTTCTCCCTCAGAAAGAAAAGCTCCTTTTCCAGTTTCTCCGGCGCCCACAAATCGTCCGCGTCCAGAAAGGTGATGTACCTTCCCCTGGCCTCCTGCAGCCCCCTGTTCCTGGCCCTGGCCGCCCCCATGTTGGAAGGCTGCCGGATCAGGCGGATCTTCCCCTCCGGATATCCGTCCATACAGCCTTGGATGATCTCCACCGTGTTGTCCCTGCTTCCGTCCTCCACCAGAAGAAGCTCCCACTCCGGATAAGTCTGTACGGCCACACAGCCCATGGTCTCCTCTATATATTTTTCCACATTATAAACGGGAACAATAATACTGATCAGCTCATTCATAGGCCTTTTGTCCTTTGCTCTCACTGTCCTGATGTTACCAGCAGATAGTAGTCCCCCAGCTGCTGTACCTCTGCCCCCGCCGCCTCTTCCATTTTCCGGACTGAAGACACTGCCATGTCCCCCGGCAGAAGAATGCAGTCCACTCCTGTCTCCAGAGCCAGCTCCGCCGCCTCCTCCAGAGAACCGCTCCCCTGCTCCATCCACAGGTACATGGCCCTGGGGCCTTCTCCATAGGTGTCATAGGCATACCCTGCCAGGGAAGTGTCCCACATGTCCCTGCCGTAGGGCAGCCTTACCCTGGCAGAGACCTCCCTGGCATACTCCATCACTTCCTGGGGCGCCCACAGGCAGAACCCCTCCGGCTCTCTCTCCAAAAGGGCTTCCACCATCCTGCGTGCCTCCTGTCTTCGCCCCTCTTCCCCCTGTCGGTCCCAGCCTTCCGCCCCCAGACCTCCGCAGAGCAGATACGCCGACAGCAGCAGCGCCGAGGCGCACAGAGCCCGAACCGGATGCTTTGTGTCCTCCCAGATCTCCCCCAGGAAAGCCACTGTCCCGTAAGCCACTGCCGCCGTCACCGGCACCATGCTCCAGATCCACCTGTACTCATAAAAGTTTGTCTGGTACTTCATCAGCAGGACTGCCGTCAGAGGCAGAATGCAGCCCGCCGTCATTGCGGAGACATAGGCCAGAAAAGCCTTCTGTTCCCCGTACCTTCGGCCTGACCACAGAAACAGCAGGGACGCTATCAGCAGAGCCGCCGTCTTTCCCCCGCCTATATAGTCTTGCCATCCGGCCCAGGCATTATGAAGCAGAGCTGTCATTTTGTACCTTCCTTTCTGCCGCCGGGATCCCCCTGGAGGATATCATCCCCGCCAGCGCCATCCCCGCCGCCACGGCCACGCAGGCGCCCAGGCCGTAGAAGGTCCAGGCAATGCAGGCCTCCGCCAGTATGCACAGGGGCGTCAGGAACCACTTCTTCCTGATGCAGAGGGAGAAAAGCCAGGGCATAAGCACACAGTTGCGGATGGAAAGTCCACCGGCGCCGCAGTACAGCAGGCCGAAGCCCTCCGTTCCCGGTGCGCTGCTCTCCACCCACAGAAGCAGCGCTGCCGCCGCCATAAAACAGGCCCTCTTCCTCCCGGCAGACACCCCCGAAGACGGATTGTCCGGAAAAAGACTCCGCCCCAGCAGAATCAATGCCCCATAGCAAAAAAGCAGCACCGCCGCAGGCGCCGCCTGCCCCACCATCGTCCAGGGGGAAAGCCCCGTAAGCCTGCACAGGCTCCCGTAGAGCGTGGGAAGGCAGAGAATCTGAATCCGCAGGGGAAGTCCTTCCGTGTAGGGATTTCCCGTCAGAGGATTCACCTGGTAGATTCCGTCGGATGCCAGAAAGCTTCCCACCGTCTCCGCCAGAATATCCCCCTGGCGGTAAGAAGCCCCTTCCAGCCACACAAATGCCAGCTGGGAGGCAAACAAAACAGCCACCACCGCCCACAGCACCGCCTCCACCCTGTGGGGTGGGCCCGGCCGGAGAATCTTCTCTCCCCGGCGCACCTTCCCCGCCAGACAAAAGAGCCCTGCCGCCCCTCCGCACAACAGCCCCAGTGCGGCGGCCCCCAGAAACAATTCGGAGCACTGGACGAAAGACCACCCGGAGAACAGGGCTGCCAGATGCGCCCCCTCTGCCAGCCCTATCGCCAGCGTTATGCCTATATACAGATAATCTATGTTCTCAATCTTCTTCACAGTATATCCCTTCCCAGCCCTGCCTCTTTCATGAAGTTGTTATAGTATACCACAACTGGGCCATTAAGTCCACAAAAGCAGCCGGATTTTACTCCGGCTGCCTTTCATTCATCCAGTAAGAAGCATGTTTATCTCTTGTTTCTTTCCCTTAATCCTTACATTGACTTAAAATCAAGTCGAACTTTGTCCGCAATACGGGCAATGTACTCACTGTTGGTGGGCCTTGTCCTTCCCGATGATGCGGAGTAACCGAACATTTTCTCAAAAGTTCCCGCATTTCCTCTGTTCCATGACACCTCAATGGCATTGCGTATGGCGCGCTCCACCTTCTGATCAGTTGTCTTGAACCTCCGGGCTATAGCAGGGTATAATTGCTTTGTCACACTGGTGACAACTTCCATGTTTCTACCTGTAAGAAGGATTGCATCTCTCAGGTAGTGATACCCTTTCAGATGGGCCGGCACTCCAACATCCAACATAATTTCCGTGATATACTTCTCCAATTCGCAATCCTTTATAGCAGCAATATCCAAATGAATTCCCCTTTCTTATGTCGAATGTTGCTTCTTTTCTGCAATGAACATCTAGATTTTAACATATAAGTCAAAATTGGGGAAGGCTTTACACCGCTAAGAACTTGTTAAGACTTTTTACGGCTAAAGCTTTTCCCTCACCAGATAATGGGGCCTTTTTTTCACTTCCATATAGGTCTTGGCAAGGTACTGTCCCAGTATGCCCGTGCAGAAAAACTGGACACCGCTGGTCATAAGGATAATGCACACCAGGGAAGGCCATCCGGACACCGGATCCCCAAACAGAAGCTTCCGAATGATAATAAACAGAATCATCACAAAGGCCAGCACACAGAACACCACCCCCACCACGGAGGCCAGCATCAGGGGCACTGTGGAAAAGGCGGTGATCCCGTCCAGGGAGTAGATAAAAAGCTTCCAGAAATTCCACTTGGTCTCCCCTTTGGCGCGCTCTATGTTCTCATATTCCAGCCATTTCGTCCGAAAGCCCACCCAGCCGAAGATTCCCTTGGTGAAACGGTTGTACTCCTGCATGGAGAGGATGGCGTCCACCATCTGTCTGGTCATCAGCCGATAGTCCCTTGCGCCGTCCATGATCTCCGTCCGGGATATCTTCTTCATCAGCCGGTAAAACATTCTGGCGAAAAAGCTCCGCACCGGCGGCTCCCCCTTTCTGGAGACTCTTCTGGTGGCCACCGAGTCATATCCCTCCTGCAGATAGCCGTACATCTCCGGAAGCAGGGAGGGAGGATCCTGCAGATCCACATCCATGATCACCACATAATCCCCCTGTGCGTTCTCCAGGCCGGCAAACATGGCCGCCTCCTTGCCGAAGTTCCTGGAAAAGGACACCAGATGCACACGCCCGTCCTTCTCCCGCAGCTTCTTCACCTCCGCCACCGTGTTATCTCTGGAGCCGTCATCCACATACAGCACCTCCAGCTCAACTTCCCTTTCCGAAAAAAAGTCCTGTACCTTCATCAGCTCTTCATAAAAGAAGGAAACATTTTCTTCCTCATTATAACAAGGCACCACCACACTCAAAAGACTCATCTCACATCCTGCCTCCTCCGGGCGGGGGCCCGGTAAATTCCTCTTCTCTTCAAACACATTATATCATACCCTGTCCCGCTGTGACACAAACTATGACACAATATTTCTTAATTTTCAGTATAATACGATGACTGATAAAAAAAATTATGGTAGAATAGAAAAATAAAGCATTTTTAGAGCCTTAAAGCGCATTCTATACCATAGGAGATTAAATATGAAAAAAATACGGTTATATTTATTGCTTATGGCGTCCCTGCTGTCCCTGGCCGCCTGCGGAAAGGGGGAGGAACTGCCAAATCCTATTATCAATGATATGGAGGATCCTTCTGACCATACCCTGTCCACACCTGACTCCTCCTTCCGGCCCTCCCCGGAGAGCCCTGCCGCGGAAGACGACACCCTGCCTCCTGAGGAAGGAATGGTGCGCAGCCGTCTCACCAACGAATGGGTGGATGCGGACACCGCCGCCACCCGTCCCATTGCAGTGATGATACCCAATGAGAGCAGCGCCCTTCCCCACTACAGTCTCTCAAAAGCCTCCGTTCTCTATGAAGCCAATGTGGAGGGGCGTATGACCCGTATGATGGCCATCTATGAAGACTGGAAAGACCTGGAGAAGATCGGCAACATCCGCAGCCTCAGAACCTATTACATGTACTGGGCCTTTGAGTGGGATGCCTTTATCGTCCACTACGGCGGACCCTTTTTCATCAATGACCTTATTGCGGAGCCCACCACCCAGCATATCGACGGGAACCTTACCTCGGATTCGGATGCCTTTTTCCGCTCCTCAGATCGCAAGGCTCCTCACAACGGATATGCCACCGGAAAGGGACTCACCGATGTGATTGGGCAGAAAGGCTATTCCCTCCGCTATCGGGGCCTTACCGACGACAGACATTTTCTCTTTACCAGCAAGGCCGTTCCCAACACCCTGGCCCAGTATGACACCGCCGCAAAAGATGCTACATACATCGACATGTCGGGGTGTTATCCTCTGACCAGATGTTATTTTGAGTACAATGAAGAGGACGGCCTGTACTACCGCTCCCAGCATCTTTCCGGCAGTACCGACGGGCCCCACATTGACGAGAGCACCGGAGAGCAGCTGACGTTTAAGAATGTCCTGATCCAGTACGTGAAATACGAGGACCTGGTTGACGGCTACATGGTTTTCCAGTGTCACGACACCACCAGAACAGGCTGGTACTTTACCAACGGCAAAGGAATTCATGTAAACTGGGAAAAAACCAGCGATTATGGCGCCACCAGATATTATGATGACTTTGGCAACGAAGTTATTCTAAATACGGGCAAGACCATGATCTGCATTGTAAAAGAAGGAGATTCCTTCACCTTCCGGTAAGAGATCCGGCAGAAAAAAACAGGGATGCCTCCCGGCGTCCCTGTTTTTTTCTGCTGTTCACTCCCCCAGTCCGCTCTTCACTGCCCCCACCAGAGCCGCCAGAGCTTCTGCCTCATCCTCGCCCTCACAGACAAACTCGATCTCGTCGCCGCACTTTACACAGGCTCCCAGGACACTCAGCACACTCTTGGCGTTGGCTGTGTTATTCCTGAACGAAAAAGTGATCATTGATTTGAACTGCATGGCCTCCTTGCACAGAATCCCCGCAGGCCTAAGATGCAGGCCGGTAGGGTTTTTGATCATAACCCTCTGACTTACCATTCTCCTTCCCTCCAATCCGTTCCTTCCCCATAAGAACCGTTTTCTCGCCTGTTGGACTTTTCTTTCTAGAACATAATATCCTGAATAAGGCTCCCCAGTCTCTCTGCCTCTCTCCTGATCACCTGCCGGTCCTTCCCCTCGATCATAACCCGCACCAGGGGCTCCGTACCGGAAGGCCTGATGAGAACCCTGCCCTCCCCGGCAAATTTCTGCTCAATCTCCCTGATGGCCTCTGCGATCACAGGATACTCCATGTATTTCTCTTTTTTGTGGTTTGCCACCTTGGCGTTCACCAGGGCCTGGGGCAGCACCTCCATAATATCCGCCAGCTCCGAGAGCGATTTCCCGGTGTCTACCATCACCTCCAGCAGATGCAGTGCGCTGAGCAGCCCGTCCCCAGTGGTATTCTCGTCCAGGAAGATAATATGCCCCGACTGTTCTCCCCCCAGGCTTGCCCCAATCTCCTTCATCCGCTCCAGCACATAGCGGTCTCCCACCTTGGTCTGTTCTATGGTCATCCCCTGTTTCTCCCCCATGAGGAAGAAACCCAGATTGCTCATGACCGTGGCCACAATGGTATCCTTCTTCAGCTTTCCAAGGCTCTTCATATGGTTCCCCACTATGGCCATAATCTGATCCCCGTCCACTACATTTCCGTTCTCATCCACGGCCAGCAGTCTGTCGGCATCCCCGTCAAAAGCCAGCCCCAGATTGGCCTTCTCGAACACAACCCTGGCCTGAAGCTCCTCCATATGGGTGGAGCCGCAGTTGGCGTTGATATTGGCTCCGTCAGGGTTGTTGTGAATGGCCACCACGCTGCCTCCCAACTCCTTCAGAGCCTCCACGGAGGTGTAGAAAGAAGCTCCCTCCGCACAGTCCACCACAATCTTCATGCCGCTCAGATCCACAGGCACAGCCTGAATGGCATGGTTGATATACTCCTCCCTGGCATCCGTGCGGTACTTGACTTTCCCCACCGCCGTGCCTGTGGGAAATTTGATGCCGGGCATACCGTCCTTTATCAGTCCCTCAATCTCATCCTCCAGCTCGTCGGGCAGCTTATACCCGTTGCCGTCAAAGAACTTTATCCCATTGAACTCCACAGGATTATGGGAAGCGGATATCACCACCCCCGCATCCACTTTGTACTTCTGTGTCAGATAGGCCACCGCAGGCGTGGGCAGCACTCCCACATACACACAGTTGGCCCCTACGGAACAGGCTCCCGCCATGAGAGCGTTGGCCAGCATGTCGCCGGAAATACGGGTGTCGCAGCCCACCATGATGGTTGGCTTGTGCTCCTTCTCCCTGGTCAGCACATAGGCCCCCGCCTGCCCCAGCTGCATGGCAAGCATAGGGGTCAGCTCCTCATTGGCAATTCCCCTCACTCCGTCCGTTCCAAATAGTCTAGCCATCTCTTATTCTTCCTCCTCCATCTCCAAAATCGTGATGTTCATGAAAACCTTTTCCGACTGGTTCACATTCCTGGGCAGGGCAAACTCCACGGGAATCTCATAAGTACCCGGGGGCAGGGACGTCATGCCCTGGGACTGCATCCAGGCGCCCACATCCACGGTTCCGCTTACCCGGCTGGCATCCACGGCGGCCACCGCCAGATTCAGACCGGCGATCTTCAGCTCATAAGTATTCTGTTCCCCTGCAATCTGCCACTGGATATCGGAGGGCATATTCAGGACTGCAATGCTGCTGGCGGGAATATACAGCGTTTTCTCCCTCTCAGCCTCAATCCGCACGGTCACATTGATCCTTCCGTCAAATCCTTCGTCCGCCAGGCTTACATCCTCGGGCAGATACTTCTTGACATCCACAATACTCACCACATTGCTGGTGGCGTCGGTAATATCCAGTTCCTTCGAATCAATGACAATCTCAGAGACATCTGCCAGCACGGAAGGCGTCCCGCAGATCAATATGGTGGAAGGATTCCGCTCCACCCCGCCTGTGACCTGGTATCCCGGAGCCGGTGTGCCCATGTAGCTCCCCCTCACAGGAACCTCCTTCGTGGCCAGAATTATCGCATCCACACGTATTGGTAAAGAATTTTCTATGGTCACTCTGGAGCTGTCCAGCACATTACGTTCCACATCATAGAACTGTGGCTTTGCATTGATGCTCTGGTTGCTGGTGGCGCCGGTGACATCTATCTCTCCCCCGGCATAGCTGATCTGATCCACCACGGACTGGGGTCCGCTGACTTTGAGCGTGGTGGTCTCCAGATTTATATCTGCCACCATATAGCCCTCCGCCACCTCTCCTGTGGTATAATATTTCACAGGAAACCATTTGGTAACTTTGTTTTCCACATTCAGGCGCACCACATCATGATCGCAACTGATATTCATGACGTTTATATCTTCATTGAGCACTTTACAGGTAATAGCAACGGTATTCACTGCCGTAAGCATGCTCACATCCGCCTCTGCCACAATATCCGAGGAGCGCAGCAGGTTCACCGAGTCCTTGGGCACTTCCACGGTAACACGAACTATGTCCGTGTCATCCATTACCTCATAGACCTTGCCTTCCTTATCCAACAGCTCCGTGTTCACCAGTGTCACCGGAATGTTGGCAAACACCCTGGAGTCCTTGGGGTTGTTGATAATGACCACCCCGAACCACAGCACCACAGCAATCACGACGGAGACCAGCTTCAATCCCAGGTTATTCAGCAGCTTTTTTCTTACCTTTTGCCCTGTTTTTTCCTTTTCGTCTATACCTGCCTTTTGCATCCTCTTCTCCATTCATATTCATGGCCTGCCGCATTTTTTCCTTCAAAGTTTCGGCGTTCAGGTTCCTCTGCAGCTTTCCCTCATATGCCACACTGATGCCCCCGGTCTCCTCGGAGACAATCACCGTCAGCGAGTCCGTCACCTCGGAGACACCCACTCCGGCCCGGTGCCTGGTCCCCAGTTCCTTGCTCAGGCCCAGGTTGTCGGACAGGGGCAGATAACAGGTGGCATAAGTGACTCTGTTCCCCCTCACCAGGACAGCCCCGTCATGAAGGGGCGTGTTATGTTCAAAGATATTGATCAGCAGCTGGCTTGTGACAATGCCGTCCACCTGGATCCCTGTGCGCTCATAGGCCTGCAGGGACTCCTTCTTCTCAATGACAATGAGCGCGCCTGTTTTCACCTTGCCCATCTCCACGCAGGCCTTGGCGATCTCACTCACGGTCTTCTCGGAGAATGTGTCCTCCTCCTTGCGGGAGGAAGAAGAAAAACCAATAGAGGGCAGAAAATTTTTCTCCCCCAGCTGCTCCAGAGCATGGCGCAGCTCCGGCTGCATCACAACAATCACCGCTGTGACAGCAAATCCCAGCACATTCTGGAATATCCATATGATATTATTCATCTCCATCATATCCACAACCAGAAAGAAAAGAAAGATTACCACAAGCCCTTTGAGCATTCGCCATGATCTCGTGGTTTTCATCCATGCCAGCATATAATACACCAGGAAAGCGATAATCAAAATCTCGAGAATGTCGCTTAGACTTATCGTATTGGAGTAAACCTTGACATTCTTCAGATACTCACTCACAAAATTAATCCATTGCATTTTCACCAGCCCTACTCTTCACACTCAACCCGCAGTCCCACTGCCTGTCAGCTCCATTCCTCATATCCGTTGCCCGTGCCCTCCGACATGGAGTTTTTCACCACCACACTTCTGCCGCTGCGTCCCTGAGGACGGCTCGACGTCCTGGCAGAACCCCTGCCGGATCCATCTCCTCTAGCTGTCGGACGGGAGGCACCCTTTGCCCCGGCAGCCTCCCGCGCCTGGGGAGAGTTGATCCTCTTCACCGTCTTGGTGGATACGGGAACCGTCATTTTGGGAACGGCCTTCACATAGTAATAATATTCATCGTCCTCAAACTGAACCTTTTCCGTCCGACTGTAATCCACACAGAACCGGAAGAACTCTATCACCTTTGCCACCGCCACCGCCAGCAGAGAACCCAGCAGTGCTCCGCTGACGGAGATATTGATCTCATAGAGCAGATCCCCTATCAGAAGGATCACCACATCCACCATAGCTCCTGTGATCATGGCAATGGTCCAGGAGTAGTTTACAGGCAGCCTTCTCAGCATATAGACCACAAACACCGTCACTCCGAAAGCCGCTATCACCACCAGCATGGACTTGTTCCCGGTAATACCCTCGATAATCAGACGTACCTTGGCCAGCACGTCCTCCTCCCCCATGAGCTTGATATTGGAGGCACTGTCGGTAACAAGCTCAATGAGATAATGCACAAACACCCCGCTTCCCACCGACACTATGGAGGAGGGCCCGCACAGCAGTCCCACCACAATGGGAACCACATAGGGAATTTTATATGCACACAAAAGGGGAGTCAGCAACACCACAAGGGAATCCCTGGGGCTGAATCGGAAAAACAGCAGGTACAACACCAGATATGCACAGAGTCCCACCAGGGCCACTTCCATGGAAAGCGCATACATGTGGGCCAGACTGATGGCCGCGGCAAACGCCACCATCACCCCCGCCGGCAGAACAGAACATGTCAGAGCCACAATCAGCACAATGGTAGTGTCATTCAGCTGCGTCATATAGCCGGTTCTGCTGTTCAAAGTGTTGAACACCAGAAAGGCCAGAAGAAACTTTGCCACCGGCAGCAGCACCGCTTCATACTTGCTGTATATCAGTTTCAATCTCTCTCTTACTTCCAGTAAAACCGTCATCTACGTCCTCCGGCCGGATTCCCCTACTTTGACTCAGTGTAGAGAGAATTCAGCTTCTTTAAATTATTATAATAACATCTCAGACTCTTTTTAGCCTTTGCATACCGCCAGGTGGAGACCAGATAAGTGATCACTCCATAGCTGGCCACTGTGGCGAAGAAATAGATCAGCACATCTCTGGCAAAGGCCATCAGGTCCATCTCGTACAGGTTCTCCATCAAGGGCTCAAAATTGTAGACTATATACAGCGCAAAGATCAGCAGGAACGCGATTACCGCACAAATAACGGACTTCAATACCTGTGCGGCAATATAGTCACTGCGGAAATAATTGCCGATCTTCACATTTTCCCGCCCCTCCCCCTTCTCATAGGATGCCATCCTTGCCATTAGTATAATACGCTCTTCATTGAGCATGCCCAAACCTCCTGTTTCCATTCCCCCAAAGCGCATCCGCCGGACACCCTTACGGGAGCCAAAAATATATGCCCCGCCGGACTATTTGAGAAACCGCATCTTCGCCCCATCCGGGTCCTGCTTCTCCGGTTTGGCCGGCGCCCTGCCCGCCTTCAGCACCTCGTTAAAATCCCTTGTCATGTTGATCATGCATTTATCACAGAACCTGCCGCTTCGGATAGCCTTCCCGCAGGCCTCACAGGTCAAGTGCCCTGCCGCTTCCGCCGACAGTTCCAGACGACCCTCTCTGAGCCACTGGCGGATCTGGTTGATATCCACGTCACAGCTCTCTGCCACCTCAGGGATGCCCACACCCTTGTTCTGCTTGATATATTCCTTAACTTCCTGAAACTTCTCCTCCAGTTTCTCACGGCAGACAGGGCAGAGATGGGGGCCCGCTAAATAGTTGAAAATCCGTCCACATCCTCTGCAATTTCTTACATTCATGGTATCCTCCCTTTCGTCCCACGACAGGCTAAATTCCCGCTCCACAGGCCAAGGCAACGCAATAGACCTCCTGCACTCCGGCGGCCCTCAGCACCCCGGCGATCTCGTCCATGGTACTGCCCGTGGTATAGATGTCATCCACTATAATCACTTTCTTTAATTTTACATCATTTCGCCGTATAATAAAAGCTTTTTTCAAATTATTTTGACGTTCCTGCGGATTTTCATACTTCAGAGGCTCTGTATTCTTCACTCTGACTATATAATCCCCATAAACCGGTATATTCAACCTCTCTCCCAGCGCCCTGGCCAGAAGCAGGGCCTGGTTATATCCCCTGGCACTCATGCGCTTCCTGTGCAGGGGAACGGGCAGAAGGGCGTCCGGCTCTATGGAGCGGATAAAGCCACCCAGATATTCCGCCGCCTGCTCCCCGAAAAAGTCCCCATACTCCCGCCTGCCGCCGTACTTAAACCGGTAGATGGGCAGCGCAGCACTCCTGTACTCGTACAGTGCCCTGGCGCGAACAAACTTGTGTTCTTTTTTTCTGCAGTCCATGCAGTACTCTTCCTGGTCCCCCACCTTCTTTCCGCACTTCATGCACCAGGGGGGCGTGAGAAGCTTCAGCTTCCCCAGACACTCCAGGCACACCTTCTCCCCCGCCGGCACGACAATGCGGTCACAGACCGGGCACCGCAGCGGATACAGCAGCTGCAGCAGAAACCCCCATGCCTTTTTACTATAATAGATCCTTCTCTGTCTATCCATGGCTCTCCCTCCGAACTTTCCAGTCAGAAAGTGAACCTTCTCCGAACTTTACCCGTTATTTGGCGATATTTCTTTAATCCTCTCCCCCAGGGCCGTGTATCTGCGGCTCTCGCTCACATTGTCTATCATGCCCCGGACGGTATCGCTGCTGCCCAGAATGGTGACGCAGCTCTTTGCCCTTGTGATGGCTGTATACAGCAGATTTCGATTGAACAGAAGTCTGGGCCCGCCCAGAAGCGGCATGACCACAGCAGGATATTCACTTCCCTGGGATTTATGGATGGTGATGGCGTAGGACAGTTCCAGTTCCTCCAACAGGGTAAAAGGGTATGTGACCCGTCTCTGTTCATCGTATTCCACCACCAGACTGGAGGACGTCTCATTGATCTCCAGAATCTTTCCCATATCCCCATTGAAAATTCCCGTGCCCTTGTCCACCGCAATGCCGTATTTGCTGACCACTTCCCACTCCAGCTCATAGTTGTTCTTCACCTGCATCACCTTGTCCCCCTCCCGGTAGACGGTGTTCCCGGCAGTGTGTTCTTTCTTCTGCCCGTCCGGCGGGTTAAGGTACTTCTGCAGGATCCCGTTCAGGGTCTCGCAGCCCAGAGGCCCCTTGCGCATGGGCGTCAGCACCTGGATGTCATAGGGACCGGCCTGCACATAGCGGGGCAGTTTCTCCTGGATCAGCTGGATCATGTGTTTGTATATCACATTCACATCTCTTCTCTCCAGAAGAAAGAAATCCTTGGACTTGTTGTCCAGAGCAATCTGTTCTCCCCTGTTGATTCTGTGGGCATTGACGATAATGTCGCTCTCCTCTGCCTGGCGGAAAATTTTCTTCAGCTCCACCATGGGAAAACAGGCGCTGCGGATCAGATCCCGCAGCACCTGGCCCGGTCCCACGCTGGGCAGCTGATTCACATCCCCTACCAGCACCAGCCTGGTGCCCGGGGCCACCGCCTTCAGCAGCGCCAGAAACAACTGTACATCCACCATGGACATTTCGTCGATAATCACCACATCTGTCTCCAGGGGGTTATCCTGGTTCCGCTCAAAATGGGCTTTTCCCGTGCCCTCCCCGGAGAGCGCCCCGTTGAGTTCCAGCATCCTGTGGATGGTTCTGGCCTCAAAACCCGTGGCCTCCGTCATGCGCTTTGCCGCCCTGCCCGTGGGCGCCGCCAGAAAAATGTCCATTCCCTCCGACTCAAAATAGCGCAGAAGCATGTTGATGGTGGTAGTCTTTCCCGTGCCCGGGCCGCCTGCCAGGATAAACAGACCGCTGCGGATACACTCTTCCACCGCCTTCTGCTGCAGTTCATCCAGATCCATTTTCAGGCCTTCTGAGAGCTTCCGCAGCTTCTCCCCCATACCCTTCTCCTCCTCCGGGAAGGACATGGGCACATTCAGATCCCAGAGCATACGGGCGCACCCCAGTTCCGCATAATAGTAGGAAGCGTGAAAGACGCTGTCCCCCTTTGCCACTGCCTTTTTGTCCATCACCAGATTGGCAATCTGGGCCCGAATGCTCTCCACCGGCACTTTCAGCAGCTCCTCCGCCCTGCTCAGAAGCAGATCCATGGGCAGGAAACAGCTCCCCTCCCCCACAGCCTGCAGGAGCACATAGAGAATACCGCTGCGAATGCGGTAGTCGGAATCCGCCTGAATGCCGTTTCTGGCCGCCAGTTCATCCGCCATCCGAAAGCCGATGCCCCGGATATCCTCCGCCAGACGGTAGGGGTTCTCCCTCATGACAGCATACAGTTTCATGCCATAGGTATCATAGATCTTCGCGGCAATGGCGTTGGAGAGTCCAAACTGCTGCAGGTAGACCATGGCCTCTCTCAGCTCTTTCTTCTCCTCCATCTGGGCGCCGATCTCCCTGGCTTTCCGCTCGCTGATGCCTTTGACCTGTGTCAGCAGCTCCGGCTCCTCCTCCATCACCCGGAATGTGTCATCCCCGAATTTCTTCACGATCCTGGCGGCCAGGGAGGCTCCCACGCCTTTTATGGCGCCGGATCCCAGATACCGCTCCATGCCCGCCCTGTCCTTGGGGGCCACCACCCGGCAGCTGTCAATCTTAAACTGGCTGCCGTACACAGGATGTTTGACATATTCTCCCTGAGCGCTGATGTTCTCTCCCTGGGTGAGACCTCTGCAGCTTCCCACACAGGTAATCTCCAGCCCTCCCACCACCAGGATAAATACCGCATAGCCGTTCTCGCTGTTCTGAAAAATAATATGGTCTACATACCCCTCGATTGTCTCCATAGGTTTCCCCTGCAGTAAACTGCCAAAACATACCAGAACAAGGCTGCTTTTATATCCAAGCAGCCTTGTCTGTGAATCCCTGTACTATCTCCAACTCATAATCAGATCTATGCGGTCTGCTCCGCGGCAGCCGCCTCCTCCGTCCCCGGAATGTCGGAGACGCCGTAATTGCGCTTCATCTGTTCATAGAGCATCTGAGCCAGCCCCAGTCCCCCGTCCCGGCTGCTGGTCTGCTCTGCCATGCCCTGGATCAGCTGATCCTTGTAATAATCCATCATATTGGAGGTGTAATTTGACGTATCCTCATTGGAAGGAATGGTCTTCATCATCGCCTTATACATCTGCTCCACAAAATATGCTTCAAACTGCACACATGCATCCATAAGTTCATCCGCACCTGCGGCGGAATAGTCCGCTCCGTCCAGCTTGTTCTGAAGCCTGGATGCCGTCTGGTTGGCCGCCGTGGAATACATGTCGCTGTACATGGAAGTCACACCGCTCAGATCAATCATTGCTTATCCTCCTGTCCCCTTAACGGCGCAGATTGTTGGCCTGCTGGAGCATTTCATCCGAGGCGGTGATGGCCTTGGAATTCAGCTCATAGGCCCGCTGTGCCACAATCATATTCACCATCTCATCCACCACCTGCACGTTGGAGCCCTCCAGATACTTCTGGTGAATGGTGCTCTTCTCCACATTGTTGTTGGTGGCCTCGTTGATGGGCTGGCCGCTGGCCGCCGTCTGGGCGTACATGGTGTCCTCCTGCCGGTCCAGACCGTTGGGATTATTGAACTGGAACACACCGATGTTGATGCCGATGGGCTGAGGGTTATTCTCCTCGTCCGGATAGCACACACGGCCGTCCTTATCCACGGTCACATTGCTGAGTATGTAGGTGTTGTTCAGGATAATGGGCTGTCCTTCACTGCTCAGCACGGGAAGACCGTCAGAGGTGGCAAGCATGCTGCCGTTGGTCCCCAGGGCAAACTGAAAATTACCGTTGCGGGTATAGTAGGTATTGCCGTCGGCGCCTCTCACCGCAAAGAAGCCCTTTCCGTTTATCATAAAGTCCGTGTCGCTCTCAGAAGCCATCTGGTTGCCCTGCCTGAATATGGTGGAGATGGCCGAGTTGCGCGTGCCCAGTCCCACCTGGGCGCTTGTGGGCTTCTGCTCCCCGTTGGCGGTGGTGGTCCTGGTCTGAAGGGTCTGATATAAGAGTGTCTTAAACTCATTCACCTGGGTCTTAAAGCCCTGGGTGTTCACATTGGCAAGGTTGTTGGCAATGGTGTCAAGATTTGTCTGCTGGGCAATCATGCCCGTGGCTGCTGTCCATAAACTGCGTACCATGGTTCTCTTCCTTTCTGCCCTGAATCCGCCGGCCTCAGCGGATGCCAGGCCCAAGAGTATGTTTGAAAAATGCTTTCTGCCAGGTATGGGCCGGGATCAGCTCATCTTACAGACAGGCAGAAACGATTTTTCAGACACGCCCCAACTGTGTCACTGCAATCTCCAGGGAATTGTCATAGGTCTGGATGATTTTCTGGTTGCTCTCATAGGCCCGGGTGATAGCGATCATGTTCACCATCTCCGACACCACCTGCACATTGGACATCTCCAGGTATCCCGACTTCACTTTCGCGTCCGCCTGGATCATCCCGGCTCCCTCTATGGGCCTGTAGTAGGACTCCCCGTACTTCTCCAGATAATTATAGTCCTCAAAGTCAGCCACCTGGATCCTGGCCACCACATTCTCCCCCTGGGTGATGGTGCCGTCATCCTGGATTCTGGCCTCCTGCAGGGTATCCAGCTGGATCCGGCGGTTCTGGTCATCCAGCACATAGTCGCCGTCCTCTGTCACCAGATATCCCTCCCTGTTGAGGGTAAACTGCCCCGCCCTGGTGTACATGGTGGATGTCTCCCCTGCCTTGTTGGTAAATTCTATGGCAAAGAAACCCTCTCCTCCCAGAGCCAGATCATAGGTATTCCCCGTGACGCGGAAGGATCCCTGGGTATAGTCCGTATAATTCTCACCGATCTTCACGCCGGGGTTGTTCTTGCCCATGCGCTGTACCAGCCGCTCGCCCACGGAAGCATCCTTGATCTTCACCGTGAGAACAGCGTCAAAAGACTGGCTGGTCGCCCCTTCCTTCTTATATCCCACTGTGGATGCATTGGCCAGATTATTGGTCATGGTATCCAGCCTGTGCTGTTCATTGATCATTCCCGTGTAAGCGGTATATAAACCTTTAAGCATTCTGTTCCTCCATGCTGTAACTGTACTGTTCTCCCGCCCGGTTCAGTCCAAAAGGCTCCTGCCTACCTGCCGTAGCCGGAGAGAAACTCCACATATTTTCCTGTCCCCACGGCCACCGCCGTCATAGGATCTTCCGCGGTCATGGTGTTAATGCCCGTTCTGGCGGAGATCAGCTCCTCAAGTCCTCTCAGAAGGCTTCCGCCCCCTGTGAGCACAATGCCCCTGTCCGCGATATCCGCCGCCAGCTCCGGAGGGGTCTTCTCAAGCACGCTGTGGATGGTCTCCACCACCTGGGAGGTGGTCTCCTTCAGGGCTTCCTCCGTCTCCTCCGAAGACACCTTCACAGTCTTAGGAAGTCCCGTCACCAGGTTGCGCCCCCTCACGTCCATATAGTCCACCTCGGGCCTCTTGTAGGCGGAACCGATCTTGATTTTCAGATCCTCCGCCGTCCTCTCGCCGATAAGGAGATTGTGCTTCTTGCGCATAAAGCGCACAATAGCCTCGTCGAAATCGTCCCCCGCCACCTTGATGGAAGCGCTGACCACGGTGCCCCCTAAGGAGATCACCGCAATGTCGGAGGTGCCGCCCCCGATGTCCACAATCATATTGCCGCAGGGCTTGGAGATGTCGATCCCTGCGCCGATGGCAGCCGCAATGGGCTCCTCTATAATATCCACATCCCTGGCTCCCGCCTGGTAAGTGGCGTCCTCCACGGCCTTCTTCTCCACTTCCGTGACACCGCTGGGCACACACACGGCAATCCGGGGCTTTCTGAAGGTCCGCCTGCCCAGGGCCTTCTGGATAAAGTACTTCATCATCTTCTCCGTCACGGAATAGTCGGAAATGACACCCTGCCGCAGCGGCCTGACAGCCACGATATTGCCGGGAGTCCTTCCCAGCATCAGCCTTGCATCCTCCCCGATGGCTTTGATCTTGTTTGTATCCCTGTCAAACGCCACCACGGAGGGCTCCTTTAAAACAACACCTTTTCCCCTAATGTATACTAAAATGCTGGCGGTACCCAGATCGATTCCGATATCCGTACACTGCATATATAATACCCCTTTCCAATGGAATCCACTTTGCCAGTGTAAATCACGCATTCCATATTATAACCGAAAAAATTCCATTTTCATAGAGGTTTATGAAAATTTTAGGAAAAAGAAGAGCATGCGCAGGCTGCAGCCCCTCATACATGACGGAAACTGCCTCTAACATATCTTTTCGGCGGGATACCTCGTCTTCTTTAGCCCTTCTGCGACTTTTCTTTTTCCTTTTTCTGCCTTTTCCGGTCCCTCTCCAGCATCTTTTTCACATACAGGCCCGTGAAAGACCCTTCTGTGTCCGCCACTTCCTCCGGCGTGCCCTGGACCACCACCGTTCCGCCCCGGTCCCCTCCCTCGGGGCCCATGTCGATGATATAATCCGCCGTCTTGATCACGTCCAGATTGTGCTCGATGACCACCACCGTATTGCCTCCCTCCGTGAGCCGGTGCAGAATCTCCACCAGCTTGTGCACATCTGCAAAGTGCAGTCCGGTGGTGGGCTCGTCCAGAATGTAGATGGTTCTGCCCGTGCTGCGCCTGGCCAGCTCCGTGGCAAGCTTAATGCGCTGGGCCTCCCCGCCGGAGAGAGTGGTGGAGGGCTGGCCCAGCTTCACATAGGACAGGCCCACATCGTGGAGCGTCTCAATCTTGCGCCGTATGGAGGGAATATTCTCGAAAAAGCCATAGGCCTCCTCCACCGTCATATCCAGCACATCATAGATGCTCTTGCCCTTGTACTTCACCTCCAGGGTCTCCCGGTTATAGCGTTTTCCCTTGCAGACCTCGCAGGGAACGTACACGTCCGGCAGGAAGTGCATCTCTATCTTGATAATGCCGTCTCCGCCGCAGGCTTCGCACCTGCCCCCTTTTACATTGAAGCTGAACCTGCCCTTGCCGTACCCTTTTGCCTTGGCGTCCGCCGTGGAGGCAAAAAGGTCGCGGATCTGGTCGAACACCCCTGTGTAGGTGGCAGGGTTGGAGCGGGGCGTGCGCCCAATGGGGGACTGGTCGATGGCGATAACCTTGTCCAGCTGCTCCATGCCCTGAACGTCCTTGTGCTTCCCGGGAATGCACCTGGCCCGGTTCAGATCTCTGGCCAGACGCTTGTACAGAATCTCGTTCACCAGGGAGCTCTTGCCGGAGCCGGAGACCCCTGTGACACAGGTCATAATCCCCAGAGGAATCTCCACACTGACCTTCTTTAGATTGTTCTCCTGGGCCCCTGTGACTTTCAGCCAGCCTGTGGGTTTCTTCCTCTCCTCCGGAAGAGGGATCTGCAGCTTTCCACTGAGGTATTTTCCGGTGACGGACTCTTCCACCTGCATGATCTCCTCCGCCGTGCCGCAGGCCACCAGCTCTCCTCCGTGGGAACCTGCCCCGGGGCCAATGTCCACCACATAGTCCGCCGCCAGCATGGTGTCCTCGTCGTGCTCCACCACCAGCAGTGTGTTCCCCAGATCCCGAAGGTTTTTCAGAGTGTTCAGCAGTTTGTCGTTATCCCTCTGGTGCAGACCGATGCTGGGCTCGTCCAGAATATAGCACACCCCCACCAGGCCGGATCCAATCTGGGTGGCAAGGCGGATGCGCTGGGCCTCCCCTCCGGACAGGGTGCTCGTGCCCCGGGCCAGGGACAGATAGTCCAGTCCCACATCCACCAGAAATCCCACTCTGGCCCGGATCTCCTTTAGAATCTGGCTGCCGATAAGCTCCTGCTGGCTGGTCAGCCGCATGTCCTCCAGGAATACATGCAGATCCCTGATGGCAAAGGAAGTAATCTCATAGATATTCCTGCCCCCCACGGTAACTGCCAGAAACTCTTTTTTCAGACGCATGCCCCTGCACTCCCTGCAGGGTGTGATCCTCATAAAGGACTCATACTCCTGCTTCATGGTCTCGGAAAAAGTCTCTTTGTACCGCCTTTCCACACTGTGGATCAGGCCCTCAAAAGCCACCGGATAGACCCCTGCCCCCTTCTGTCCCTGGTAGTGTACCTGCACTTCTTTTCCGTCCGTGCCGTGGATAATGACCTTTTTCACCTTCTCCGGGTATTCTTCAAAAGGCGTGTCCAGATCGAAATGATACTCTTGTCCCAGAGCCGTAAGCAGCGCGTTGGTGAAGCTGCTCTTGTCCCCGCAGGACTGCCAGCCCACCACCGAAATGGCCCCCTGGCTGATGCTCAGTCTCTGGTCGGGTATCATCAGATCCAGGTCAAATTCCATCTTATACCCCAGACCGGAGCACACAGGGCAGGCCCCGAAAGGATTGTTAAAGGAAAAACTCCTGGGTTCAATCTCGCTGACGCTCACCCCGCAGTCCGGACAGGAAAAACTCTGGCTGAAGGTAAGGGGTTCCCCGCCGATGACATCCACCACCAGAAGCCCCTCCGCCAGCTCCAGCACATTCTCAATGGAATCCGCCAGACGGCGCTCAATACCCGGCTTTACCGCCAGACGGTCCACCACTATATCAATATTGTGTTTGATGTTCTTCTCCAGGGAGATGTCTTCCGTGAGCTCATAGAGACTGCCGTCCACCCGCACCCGGACATAGCCGCTCTTCCTGGCTCTGTCCAGAACCTTGGCGTGTTCCCCCTTGCGCCCCCGGACCACCGGGGCCAGAAGCTGCAGCTTGGTGCCCTCCGGCAGTTCCATAATCTGATCCACCATCTGGTCCACGGTCTGCCTGGCAATCTCCCTGCCGCACTCCGGACAATGGGGAATGCCGATCCTGGCATAGAGAAGACGGAAATAGTCATAGATCTCCGTCACCGTTCCCACTGTGGAGCGGGGGTTGCGGTTGGTGGACTTCTGGTCGATGGAGATGGCGGGGGAAAGGCCCTCAATCTTGTCCACGTCGGGTTTTTCCATCTGTCCCAGAAACATCCTCGCATAGGAGGACAGAGACTCCATATAGCGCCGCTGTCCCTCCGCGTAGATGGTGTCAAAGGCCAGGGAAGATTTGCCGGATCCCGACATTCCCGTCAGCACCACCAGCTCATTCCTGGGAATGTCCACATCAACGCTCTTCAGATTGTGCTCCCTGGCTCCCCGTATTTTGATATATTCCATCTTCTTGATTTCTTCCATAATAAAGTGTTCCTTCTCCTCGTTTTACTCCCTGTCTTCCTTTAGATCCCGAAGCTTTCCCTTTAAGTCCACCATTTTGTCCCGCAGTTCCGCCGCCGCCTCAAAGTTCAGATCCGCCGCCGCCCTCTGCATCTCCTTCTGCACCTGGGCGATGAGCTTCTCCAGTTCCTTCCTGCTCATGGACTCCGGATCCTTCTCAAACCGCAGCTCCTCTTTTGCCACCGCCTTGGAGATGGAGATCAGGTCTCTAACCGCCTTTTTGATACTCTGGGGGGTGATGCCGTGTTCCTCATTGTACTTCATCTGAATCTCCCGGCGGCGGCTGGTCTCCTCCAGAGCCGTCCGCATGGAGTCGGTGATGGTATCCGCGTACATGACCACATGCCCTTCCACATTCCTGGCCGCCCTGCCGATGGTCTGGATCAGGGAAGTGCTGCTGCGCAGAAATCCTTCCTTGTCCGCGTCCAGAATGGCCACCAGGGAGATCTCCGGAATGTCCAAACCCTCCCGCAGCAGGTTGATCCCCACCAGCACGTCAAACACATCCAGACGCATGTCCCGGATAATCTGGGCCCGCTCCAGGGTGTCTATATCCGAGTGCAGGTATTTCACCCGTATGCCCACATCCTTCATATAGGCCGTCAGATCCTCCGCCATCCTCTTTGTGAGGGTGGTCACAAGAACCTTGTTGTGCTTCTCTGTCTCCCGGTTGATCTCCCCCACCAGGTCGTCAATCTGCCCCTCCACAGGGCGCACGTCCACCTTGGGATCCAGAAGTCCCGTGGGCCGGATAATCTGCTCCGTGCGCAGAAGTTCATGCTCCCCTTCATAGTCCGACGGGGTGGCGGACACAAAGAGCATCTGATCAATATGGGACTCAAACTCTTCAAAATTCAACGGCCTGTTGTCCATGGCCGAGGGCAGGCGGAACCCGTAGTCCACCAAAGTTGCCTTTCTGGACCGGTCCCCTGCGTACATCCCCCGGATCTGAGGAATGGTCATATGGGACTCGTCTATGATGATCAGATAGTCATCCCGAAAGAAGTCCATCAGTGTCAGGGGCGGCGCTCCCGGCGGCATCCCGTTCAGATGCCGGGAATAGTTCTCTATGCCGGAACAGAATCCCGTCTCCCGCATCATCTCCACATCGAAATTGGTCCTCTCCGCAATGCGCTGGGCCTCAATGAGCTTGTCCTCTCCCTTGAAGAACTTCACCTGGGCCTCCAGTTCCTTCTCAATATTGTCGCAGGCAATCTTTATCTTCTCCTGGGACACCACATAGTGGGAAGCGGGAAAGACGGCCACATGGTTCAGCACCGCGTGAACTCTGCCGGAGAGAGGTTCCACCTCCGCGATCCTGTCAATCTCGTCCCCGAAGAACTCAATCCGGATAAAATAATCCCCGCCCTGGGCAGGATACACCTCTACACAATCCCCCCTGACCCGGAAACATCCCCGCTGCAGGTCCATGTCATTGCGGGTGTACTGAATATTCACAAGCTCTCTGAGCACCTGATCCCTGTCCTTCACCATGCCCGGACGCAGGGATACCACCATGTCCTGGTATTCGTCAGGACTTCCCAGACCGTAGATGCAGGACACGCTGGCCACCACCACCACGTCCCTGCGCTCCGTCAAGGATGCAGTGGCCGACAAGCGCAGCTTGTCTATCTCATCGTTGATGGAGGAGTCCTTCGCAATATAAGTGTCCGAAGAGGGCACATAAGCCTCCGGCTGATAATAATCGTAGTAGGACACAAAGTATTCTACCGCATTTTCCGGAAAAAATTCCTTGAACTCCCCATAGAGCTGCCCGGCCAGGGTCTTGTTGTGGGCTATGACCAGGGTGGGCTTGTTCAGAGCGGCAATGACATTTGCCATGGTAAAAGTCTTGCCGGAACCTGTGACCCCCAGCAGGGTCTGAAACTGGTTGCCTTCCTGAAATCCTTTCACCAGCTCCGCTATGGCTGCGGGCTGGTCTCCCGTGGGCTGATATTCGGAATGAAGCTTAAACGGTTTTTGATCCACCAAATATTACCTCCGTGATTCCAGTATAACCCCCACCAGTTAACCACACGTTTCACTTGTCTAAATACCCATCTACATCGTCGTCAGTCATCGCAGCCCGCTGGGACTCCTTCCTCCGCCTTGCAGACTGAAAACTTATCCTTCGCGAAACATAGTGGTAATTGTTGTAGGTTATACTAGTGAGAACGCCTTGTTTACAGTCGAATGCTGATTCTGATTTCACTGCTGCCTGTGTGAACCGGACAGCACAAAAGCAACTTAGATTATACCATATGAAAATTTATTTGTATAGGGACAAAGCGTATTTTTCAGAACATTCGTTCCAAATATCTGTTCCTTCAATCGACATTCCAGCCAGACGCCTCTGGAAATCAATCCCCTGTTCTAATCCCCATAAAAAAGAGGGAAGCACTTCTGTCTCTCAGAAATGCTTCCCTCTTTTTCTAATGTTATCCTGCTTCTTTAAAGTCCCCCAGCCGTCCGGGTTCGGCTCTCTTAATTTCCCATCAGCCCCCCCAGCACTTCCTTGCCCTTCTCCAGCTGGTTGTCAGGATGGTCCTCGCTGCCGTAATAGGCCTCCCCGTCAAAAGGACACTCCACATCCGGCGCTATGCCGATGCCGTGTATATTATTCCCATTGGGCGTATAATACGCGCTGATGGTAACTTTCACCGCCGAGCCGTCCTGGAAAGGAATGATCTGCTGCACAATGCCCTTCCCATAGGTGGTGGTGCCCACCAGGGTTCCAATGCCGTGATCCTTGATGGCCCCCGCCATGATCTCCGACGCACTGGCGGAATTGCTGTCCACCAGCACCACCAGGGGCACCTCCAGTTCTTTGCTGCCGTCACAGGTGTACTCGGATTTATGCCCGTATTTGTCCTCTGTGTACACGATCATTCCCTGGGGCAGAAGCATCCTGCACATTTCCACCACCGCAGTCACGTTCCCTCCCGGATTGCCTCTCAGGTCCAGAACCAGGCCCTTCATGCCCGCTTCTCTGGCTTCCTCCAGCGCCTGGGAAAACTGCTTGATGGAGACATCGTCAAACTCCGTCACCTGGATATAGGCCATGCCCTCCTCCATCATCTCGTATTCCACCGTGGGAGACTCCACTTTCCTGCGGGTCAGCTCAACTTCCAGATAATCCGACGCTCCCTCTCTGATAATGGTCAGCGTCACTTTTGTGTCCTCCGGTCCCTTGATCTTACCCACAATCTCGTTCAGGGTCAAACCATAAATGGCATTTCCGTCCACCTCATAGATCAGATCATTGGCCCGCAGATCCGCATCCTCCGCAGGAGAATTCTTGATAATCCTGCTGATCCTGGGCAGGCTGGTCTCTGCATCCATGCCCATGACAGCGCCGATCCCATAGTATACCCCCTCCGACTGCTGCATCAGCTCTGTGAGCTCTTCACTGGAATAATACACAGAATAAGGATCCTCCAAGGCACTCAGCAGCCCTCTGTACATCCCCTCCCTGAGCTGTTCCTCCGTGGGATCCCCCAGAAAAAAATACTTGTCTATGGTGCTCTCCAGCATCTGCAGTTTCTCTATCACCTCTTCGTCAATGGCGGAGTCCTCCGCATAAGAATACTGCTGCTGCGGCTCGCCGCTGTGCTCCACCACCTTCTGCACGGAAATGCCCAGATACCACACAGCCAGGATCAGCATCACAATCGCCATTCCCGTGAACATTCCCCCGATGAACAGGCCTTTGCCGCTTCCTCTCTCCCCCTTCGGAGGGGCGGGAGCCGGAGCGCCGTATGCCCCCTGCCCGGAAAACTGCTGAACTCCCTGGCCTCCCTTAATGTTGTCAAAGTATCCGTTATTCTTGTCCATAGTCCTCCTCCCTTCCGCTAATTCTTCAGATATCCCCAGGGGGATACATACGACCCATTGAGCCTGACACTGAAGTGAAGATGATTCCCGGTGGAGCGGCCGGTGCTGCCAACCGCGGCGATGGTATCTCCCTTGGCCACCACATCACCCTTCTTCACATAGAGCGCCGAGGCATGCATATAGATGGTATACAGCCCATCCCCATGGTCTATAAACACATAATTTCCCATGGTGGCGCTGTAAGTTGCCGCTGCCACCTGGCCGTCGTAAGCTGCGTAGATGGCCGTGCCCTTGGGAGAGGCGAAATCCACCCCATTGTGGAACTGCTGTACTCCAAGGGTGGGATGCATGCGCATGCCGTAATCGTCCGACACCCTTGTGTAACTGGCAAGCGGAAATTTAAACATTCCCCCGTCATAGGTCAAAGGCTTTTTATTGCTCTCCAGAAGCTTCTTCTTTTCCTCGGCAATGGCCGCCTCCAGAATTCGGATCTCCTCATTCTGGGCCTGGATCTCCGCCTCATACTCCCGGATGGTCTTCTCCTTGTTGTTGATATCCGTCTCATATTTGAGAATCTCATCGCGCTTCTGCTCAATGAGCAGCTGGAGATTCTTCTGCTCCTTCTCCACCCCTGCCTTGGTCTCGTCCAGGATCTCCTTCTCCAAATTCAGCTGTTCCTGACAGAGCTGGGCATATTCCCTGGCCTGCTTGTATTCCTGCCATATCTGCTGGTCATAGGCCACCAGCTTCTCCACATAGTCCGCCTGGTTCAGAAAATCTCCCATGCTCCTGGCCCTCAGCAGCAGATCCAGCAGACTCACTTCTCCCATCTCGTAAATCATCCGCACGCTGGCGTTCATGGCCTCTTTCTGTCTCTCCTCCTTCTCCAGCGCGGCGGCAAGCTCCTCCTCTGCCTTGCGGATCTCCTCTTCCTTCAGACGTATACTTTCATTCAGCTCTGCGATATTCTTCTCTATCTGAGCCAGGGTATTGTCCAGCTCCTGCACATAATTGTTCAGATCTGCCTTCAGAGCTTCCAGCCCCTTTTTGATCTCCTGCAGGTTGCTCAGCCCCCCTTTCAGAGCTTCCTTCTCCTCCTCCTTCTGGGCGATCTGCTCCTCCTTCTCCTTGATGCTGTCGGAGGTGATGGCTGAAAGGTTTGAAGCGCCTGCGTGCATGGAAGCACTGCCGGACCAGAACAGTCCCCCGCAGCACAGCACCGCCGCAGTTCCTGCCGCAGCCATGCCCAAATATGATCTTTTTTTCACCTTACTCCTGTCTGCCCGCTGTGGCGGGCCCCTAAAGCTTCAGACTCAGTCCCTGGCCGCTACACCTGAAGATGCTTCTTGACCGTGGTGACACTTCCCAGAAAACCGATTCCAACACCCACCATAAGGCACAGCGGCGTCAGCACCGCAAACAACTCCTCCACAGGCAGAAAATCAAGAAATCCGCTCAGGATGGAGAATGATTCCACGATAAGTCTGAGAACATAATTGTACAGCCCAAAGAGCATCCACAGCGGAAGCGCCGCCCCCAGCAGACCGATGAGCATGCCCTCCAGCACAAAAGGCGCCCTGACAAAAAAGTCCGTGGCCCCCACATATTTCATAATGTTGATCTCCTCCGCCCGGACCGAAATGCCGATGGCAACCGTGTTGCTGATCAGGAAAATACTCACCGCCAGCAGAATCACAATAATGCCCAGGGACACATAGGCGATCAGCAGATTGGCGCCGCTGAGCATATCCGCCGTCAGGGCGGAGTAATTGATCTTGCGCACTTCCGGGATGGACTCCAGCCATGTGACCAGAGCCCCCTGCAGTGACACATCGCTCAGATAGACCTCATAGCTGTTGTCACCCTCCAGAGGATTGTCCATGTAGGCGGCGGAGGTGTCAAAGGCTTCTCCAAAATGATCTCTGGTAAAGTCTTTCCAGGCCTCCTCATCGGAGATGAAAATCACCTCGGACACCTCCGCCCGCCCGCCGATCAGCTGGCCGATCTCCTCCAGCCTGGCATCCGACGGAACCTGCCACTCCTCATGTCCCTCCGGGCAGGTCAGGTCATCCCCCTGGCAGTGGAAAAACACCGTCAGGGACACTCCCTCCTCCGCCTTCATCACAATGCTGCGGAAATTGGCCACAATGGCATAGAGCAGGCCAAACAGAAACAGACAGGCCGCTATGGTGGCCACGGAAGCCAGAGAATACCACTTGTTTCGGAAGATATTGACAAATCCCTGCCTGATGGTATAAAACAATGTACTAATCTTCATCGATGTATTCCCCTCCTTCCTCGTCACAGAGAATAATGCCCCGCTTCATGGTGATAACCCTTTTGCGCATGGCATTCACGATCTCCCTGTTATGTGTCACCACCAGCACCGTGGTGCCCTTCTCATTGATCTCCTCCAGCAGGGACATAATCTCCCAGGAGTTTTTGGGATCCAGGTTGCCGGTGGGCTCATCCGCCAGCAGTATGGAGGGATTGTTCACCAAAGCTCTGGCCAGAGCCACCCTCTGCTGCTCCCCTCCCGACAGCTGCTTGGTCTTTGCCTTGTATTTCCCGGCAAGGCCCACTGTGGCAAGGATGGAGGGCACGTTCCTGCGGATCTCCCTGGCCGGAGTCTCTATAATGCGCTGGGCAAAAGCCACATTTTCATATACGTTTCTGTCATTGAGCAGGCGGAAATCCTGGAATACCACCCCCAGGTTCCTTCGGAACTTGGGCACCTGTCTGTGTTTCAGCTTCGCCAGGTCGCTGCCCATCACATAGACATTGCCGCTGGAAGCCGTCAGCTCCCGCAGCAGAAGCCGGATCAGCGTGGATTTTCCGGAGCCGCTGTCCCCCACCACAAAGACAAACTCCCCCCTTCCCACACTGAGGGTGATCCCATTGATGGCCGGAGATCCCTTGGAATAGACCTTGGTCACATTGTCCAGATGGATAATGCCCTTCTCCCCGATAAATTCTTCCCGTTTCTTTCTGGCCAGTTCTCTTTTGGTCATTCTTTTACCCCTCTGCCCAATTCCTAAAAATCTGTGTTTTCCATGTATTTCATATATTTTGCAACCATCAGAGCAATCTTGAACGTGATGGCATCCTCAAAGACCCTCAGATCCAGGCCTGTGCTCTTCTGCAGCTTATCCAGACGATAGACAAGCGTATTTCTGTGGATGAACAGCTGTCTGGAGGTCTCGGACACATTCAGACTGTTCTCAAAGAATTTGTGTACCGTGCCCAGGGTCTCCTCGTCGAAGTCATCCGGGCTTTTCCCGTCAAAAATCTCGCGGATAAACATACGGCACAGAGGAAGGGGCAGCTGATAGATCAAACGGCCGATGCCAAGCTCGCTGTAGGCAATGATCTCCCTGCTGCCAAAAAAGATCCTCCCCACATCCAGCGCCATCTTGGCTTCCTTGTAAGAACGGCTCACCTCTTTGATCTCCCGGACCATCGTTCCATAGGCAATGCGGATCTCCTGGATCCCTTCCTTTTTCAGGAAAGCGTCCAGGCCCCGGGCCGCCTTATCCATCTCCTTCAGGGTATCCCCCTCCGCCAGCTCCTTCACCGCCACCACATTGTTCTCATCCACTTCCGTCACAAAATCCCTGCCCCCCGGGCCGAAATGCCGCCTCACAAGCTCCAGAATATTGCCGTCCCGGCCCTGGGCGGACTCCACAATCAGCACGGCCCTGGGGGCGTCTATCTGAATATGCAGCTTCTTGGACCGGCTGTAGATGTCCACCAGAAGCAGATTGTCCAAAAGCAGATTCTTGACAAAATTGTCCTTGTCCAGCCGCTCCTTGTATGCCGTCAGCAGCATCTGCACCTGGAATGCGGCCATCTTGCCGATGGTATACACATCTTCCCCGGTGCCCCAGGCCACCAGAATATACTCCAGCTGCTCATCAAAGATCTTAAAAAACTGATATCCCTGCACCTCCTGGGAGTCAGCGGGAGAGGCTGCGAACTCCACGGCAGCCTTGGCGCTGCCCTTCATATCCATGGTGGACGCCACTTCCCTGCCGTCCACATCCATGATGCAGAATTCAACTCTGGCAATGCTTTTCAGCCCATCAACAGTGCTCTGCAAAACTTGACTTGATATCATAAACTGCCCCTCTCCCTCTGAGGGCGCCATCCTCTGTCCGGCAGAAACAGGCGGCCCCATGCCATGATTTGGTATATGCTATAATTACAAATGTACAAAAAATATTGCAAAAAATCAATAGGCTTTCACGATTTTTCACAAAAAGACCGCCTGGAGCATTACCCCAGGCAGTCTCTCACCCATTCCCGGCACGGCTTCTTTTCCACATCTATACGCACATGTCAAAATTCGCACCCACACTGGGATTCACGCTCAACTCCATGGCCGCCGCATCCAGCATGTTCACCATGGCGCCGTTAAGCACCTCATTTGTCTCCATGGCTTTTCCCAGAACTGCTATCCCTACCTGGGACTGGGTTGACACATTCGCAAGTGCCATTGATACTCCTGCAATATCCATATCCGCTCCTTCCTGCTGCCCTTTCACAGCGGATGTTTCCCCTCTCAGGGCACATCCGTCCTTCTTCTTTTTCAGTATATCATGGTCATAATTGTTTTGCCATAGCCCTATGAAAATTTTTAGTTTTTTAAGAATTATCTCAGCCTTCGGATGACTTTTTCTCCGATTTCTATCTTGCCCTCCTTCAGCAGGCGTCCCACGGCGCGCTTGAATTCGTTCTTGCTCATATCCGTCTCCCGCTTGATAATCTGGGGAGAAACCCTGTCGTTAAAGGGCAGCACTCCATCATAGCTGTCCAGGATGGAAAGGATCTTCTCCGCGTCCTTATCCATCTGCAGGTACGCCTTCTCCCGGACACTCAGGGTCAGTTTTCCATCCTCCCGCACCTGCACCACCCGGGCCTGTACATCCTTTCCCAGCTCCACATTCCCATACAATTCTTTCTTGGGGATCAGAGCTGAGTACAGGTTGTCCACAGCCACAAATGCACCGAAATTGTCACTGATATCATACACACGCCCTGTTACCTTATCCTCTTTCCGGTAGGGGCTGTCCGTTCTGAGATTCTCGTACACATTCATGGTGGCACAGAGTCGGCTGCTCTTGTCTATGTACAGGGACACAAGCACCCTGTCCCCCTGCTTCACCTTCCCCCTGTGCTGCTTGAAAGGGAGCATCAAGTCCTTCTCCAGGCCCCAGTCCAGGAACGCCCCCACCTGTCCCACCTGCACCACCTCAAGCTCTGCCACCTGTCCCATGAGAAGCTTGGGCTCTCTCACAGTGGCAATCATTCTGTCCTTGGAATCCCGGTAGACAAACACCGTGACCTTATCCCCGATTCTGCTCCCTTCCGGCACCTGTTTCCTGGGCAGCAGCACCCGGTCCTGGGCCTCCTCCTGAGAGCTGGCCAGATACACCCCGAAATCCACCGTCTTCACAATCACCAGCTCCTGTTTTTCTCCCAAATATATCATATCTTTCTCCCCCATATCCTTCAGCCGTCTCCCCGGCAGTTATCTGCAGCAGCCCTCACTCGTTATACACTTCCGGCAAATGTTTTAGATCGTGAGAATAAATTCCACCACCGCATAAGGCTTTCTCTCCCCGTCCTCCAGCGTCACAATATAAGTTTCCCCCGCCCTGAACTTTCGGGGAATCATCACATCTCCCAGAAATGCCTGTCTCTTGTATTCCGCCCGCACCTGGCGCGGAGCCAGGTTTTCCGGCAGACAGTCCAGAGCCATCTGGATAAACTGCTGGTTGTTCACATGTTGATTGGTGTCCAGGTGCTGCCTTCTCACCACAATGGGCTCCAACGTCTCACCCTCCTGGGGAACCTGGATCTTCCTGGGCGCATACTCCATGGGAATCCTCTCCCCCAGGCCATAGCGCTCCTTCATCGCCCCTGGAATGTTCACCGGGCGGCCTGTCACCGTGTCCAGAAGACTCCAGAGGGAATTTGCCCTGGCCGCATACCTTCCCTCCTCATCCATCATAAAAAAATTACGATATCCCAGAAATCCCTTCAGATCATAAGGCTGTGTCCCCGTGACCACCTTTTCACAAAGGCAGGGATAGCGGTCCACCACAATCTGCCATGCGGAGAGCACCCACACCAGATGCTGTTCCCGCAGATACTCCACCCCCAGGCCCAGATCCTGGGACTGAAAGGTGGAGCAGTCCTGAAAATAGTTGATAAGGGAAGCTATGGTAAGCTTCCCCTCACTGTCAGTCTCGCTGTATCTGATCCTGCTTTCAAATGTATACATCTCTAAATCCTTTCCTCTGTATCTGCCGTCTGCGCTCCTTACCAAAGCAGCTGCCACAGGATCATCCCAATCCAGAAGATACAGTAGAAGATCATACCCCCGTTAAGCATGACAGTGGTAAATTTCTTCCCTCTGGGGATCACAATCATCCCCTGAGCAAAAGTAAACTTTTTCTTCACCAGAGATATAATCCACAGTACCGCCCCTGCAATGACAACGCCAATCACAAATACGCCCAGCATCATGTAAAGAACTACGCCCAGCAGGTTTTCCATGAGAAACTCCATCATGGCTTTCTGGTTCCCTCTAAGCGCCAGATCCATATACTCCTCAATATCTATCATTTTGAACAGGAGGGAGCTCACAAAGCCTCCCATAAAATTGATCATCATGTGCAGGGCGATGGTTATCTTCAAATTTCCCGTCTTCACATAAAGGAAGGCCAGAAACACCCCCAGTGTAAAAGCGTAGGCAAACTGATTCAGATTCCCATGGAACAGCCCGAACATCAGGCCGGACACCAGCACCGCCACACCCTGGCCATACCGCACGGTTCTCTCCACAATCAGCTTCCGGAACACATACTCCTCCATCAGCGGCGCACAGATCACCATGTAGAGCAGAATACTCCACATGCTCACGGCGCTGGTGACGTTAAAGATCTCGTTCTGAACCACGCTGCGTTTCAGAATGCTCACCGCCGTGGTGATCAGCGTCCCCAGAATGTTGCTCAGGTACACAAGCCCAAAACACATAACCGTCGCCGCCACAAAAGCGCCCGGCCTGATACTGTGCCGCTCCATAGGGGCGGCGGGAAGCCTTTTCACCAGGAATATGAGTACCGGCATGCCCACCAGGTACATGGGCAGCATGGAGGCCAGAAGCATCACATCCGAATTCAGCATCAGCTCTGGTTTCAGCCCCTGCAGTCCAAGCATCACAGCCACCTGTGCCCCCTGCATCACCAGGGCGCCGATCAGGAAAGCCCAGCCCAGCCAGGAAAACCGCTTCCTGGTAGTCCGCAGCTCCTCCTGCTCCTGCGGTGCTTCAGGCGGCATTTGAGGCGGCTCCCCGGGCCATTTTCCCGTCCACTGACCTCTGTCGTATACTCCATCCATGGCATAATCCTCCTCTATCTTCACAATATCCCTCAGCTGTTCTCATGAATGGTCAGCATCAGAAGTTCCATCACAAGTTCAAAATTCACATTGGCGTCCAGACGGCGTCTGGCGCTGTCCAGGCCCCTGATGATCCTCTCAATGCCCTCATAACTGCTCTGCTGGGCCGTTCTGCGCAGGGCCTGAATCTCTTCCCGGAAAATCAGGTGGTTCACATCGTTGGTGGCCTTGAAAAGCAGCACATCCCTGTACCACACAGCACACAGGTCCAGATAGTCCTGGATCTCCACTTTGTACTCCGTGACCCTCTTCACGGCGTCAATGATCTCCCCCAGGTCCATGTCCTGTATGTACTTCAGCAGCGACAGCGCCTCGGCCTTGATATTCTCAAAGTCTTCGCTGGATGCCAGGGCCTTGGCCCTTCCCACATTTCCCCGGGCAAATGCCACACAGACCTCTGCCTTGTAATCCGGCACCTGCAGCTGCTCACAGAGATATTTCCGCACCAGCATATCCGGCGCCGGTTTCATGTTCAGCTGTACACAGCGGCTCAGTATGGTGGGCAGCAACGCGTCCACATTGGCGGTCAGCAGCAGGAGCACCGCATATTCGGGCGGTTCCTCCAGGGTCTTCAGAAGCGCATTCTGAGCCTGGGCCGTCATTTTCTCCGCCTCATTGATGATATACACTTTCCTGGCGCTGCTGTAGGGTTTTACCCCCACATCACTGTTTACCTGCTCCCGAATGTCGTCCACGCTTATGGTATTGGGCTTTTCATGAATGACACGAATGATGTCAGGCTGGTTCCCTGAAAGCGCCTGCCGGCAGGAACGGCACTCCTGGCACGGCTCCACTCCGCCCTTCTCGCACTGCAGCGCCATGGCAAACACCTTGGCGATAAACTCCTTGCCGGAGGACTTTTCCCCGTTGAGGATATAGGCGTGGGACACCTTCCCCGTGGAAAGGGCGCTGCGCAGATGTTCTTTTATCCTGTCCTGTCCTATAATATCCTGAAATCCTGCCATACAAATGCACCTCTTTGTTCGTAACTTTATAAAATCCTACGTAAATATGTCAAGCAGCAGTCCTCTGATCTCACCAATCTTATTCAGGATTGCCAGATTATCTTTTTCATCCTTCATAAGCTCCTGGGCCAGCAGGTCCAGGTTCTCGTCCACCAGGCGGATGATGCCGTAGACCCTGTGACGCCCCCTCCTGTCCAGGAAATTTTCTCTGGAAAAAGAATGGGAATGCGTTACCACTTCATTCATAAATTCCTTCACAAGGGCCCGGTAGTGCCTCATGTCCTTCACGTCCCGGCGTTTGGCAAGGCGTTCCCCCTGTACGGTGATTTCCTGCATCAGCGTCTGCAGTCTCCCCTGCAGCTCCGATTCCGCCACATGGCTGGCAAGCATAAATTTAAAGCTGCCATCCACCGGCTGCGCACTCTGGACCTGCTCCGCAGGAGCACTCTGCGTCACCTGCCCCACTTTGATCTCCATATGGTTTCCTTTCCCCGGCCCCCTGCAAACAGCCCGGCTTTACTTTCTGCGCCGGTCTGCCCAGAGAGAGCTGTCCGGCCCGGAACCTGTTACTCTACTTCCATAACATGAATCATGTTTGTGGTCCCGGCGGTTCCCAGGGGTACACCGGCTGTAATAACCACCACATCCCCTTCTTTCACATACCCCGCCTTCTTTGCCTCCGCCACCGCAGCTGCGAAGAGCCTTCCTGAGGACTCCTCCTCCTTGATCATCAGAGGTTTCACACCCCACTGGAGGTTCAGCTGCCGGAACACCTTCCTGGAGACAGTGCATCCGATAATGGTGTTCTCAGGCTTGAACCTGGAGATGGCCTCTGCGGTAAACCCGGAAAGGGTCACGGTGATGATGGCGGCTGCCCTCAGATCCATTGCGGCGGAGCAGGTGGCGTGGGCAATGGCAGTGGTGATATCCGTCTCATTTCCCCCGTCGCTCCACTTGGCTCCGGTTCGGTAATCCATACTTATTTCGGCAGTCTCCGCGATCTTCGCCATAGTTTTCACCGCCTCAACAGGATATTTTCCTGCGGCGCTTTCCCCGGAGAGCATAATGGCGGTGGTGCCGTCATAAATGGCATTGGCAATATCGGTGGCTTCCGCCCTGGTGGGCCTGGGATTCTTTATCATGGACTCCAGCATCTGGGTGGCCGTGATCACATGTTTTCCCTGGGCATTTGCCAGGCGGATCATCTTTTTCTGCAGGATGGGCACCTCCTCCATGGGGATCTCCACTCCCATATCCCCCCTGGCCACCATAATGCCGTCGGATACCTCCAGAATTTCTTCCAGGTTCTGGATTCCCTGCATGTTCTCTATCTTGGCAATGACTTTCATGTCACTGCCATGCTCTTCCAGAATCTGACGGATCTCCAGAATGTCTTCCCTGCACCTGACAAAAGACGCCGCAAGAAAATCATACCCCATTTCAATCCCAAACAAAATATCCTCCCTGTCGGTATCGCTGATATAGGGCATGGACAGATGGGCCCCCGGCACATTGACGCCCTTGTGGTTGGACACAAACCCGCCGTTTACCACACGGCACACAATCTCTTCTCCGCAGATCTCCTCCACCGTCATCTCAATCAGGCCGTCGTCGATGAGAATGGTGGTCCCCTGGGTGATGTCCTCTTTCAGGTTTTTATAGGAGATGGCAGCCCGTTTGGCCGTTCCCAGAACTTCCTCCGTGGTCAGGGTAAACTGCTGCCCGGATACCAGTTCCGCCCTGCCCTGCTCAAAATCTCTCAGTCGGATCTCCGGCCCCTTGGTGTCCAGCAGCGTGGCCACAGGCAATCCCAGTTCCTGCCTGGCCTTCAGTACCTTCTCATATTTCTCCTTCTGCTCCTGATGGCTGCCATGGGAAAAATTAAACCTGGCCACATCCATGCCTGCCTCCATCAGTTCCCGCAGTCTCTCTATGCTGTCACTTGCCGGCCCAATGGTGCAGATAATTTTTGTCTTCCTCATTTTAATTCCCTCGCCTTCCCTATATTATTCTTAAGCTGTTCATAAATTACTCTCAGCAATCACCCCGCCGCAGACACGGCGCCTGGCTCATGGCCCGCGGAAATCAATGCCCTGTCTGTTCTCAGGGCATGATAACTCTTACAAATATTTCATCCTTCAGAACAACCCCCTGTACCGAAAGCCCCTCCTCTATATACTTCCTCACCAGACGGCACATTTCCTCTGTGATCACTTCCCCCGGAACCACCAGCGGGCTTCCCGGAGGGTATGGGCAGATAAAATCTCCCCCGTGCCTTCCCACACTTCCCTCCAGAGGCACAAGTTCCGTGTTCCTGTCCCAGGCTGTTCCCAGAGAAATGGCATCAGGACAGGACCGGAAGATCTCCTCCTTCCACCGGAAGAAGTTCTCCGTGCCTTCCCGAAGTCTTCCGTCAATCTCCAGAAGGGCCTCCGTCACCCGGCGGAAGGCTTCCTCCCTGTCGTTGAGGGTAAACATGGCAAGTGCATAGCTTCCCGAAGCCATCTCCATCTGCAGGCCATACTCCTGGAGCAGAATATCATAGAGCTGCTTTCCGGTCAGGTTGGTGCCTTTTACAGAGATTAGAAGCTTTCCCGGATCCTGTCTTCCATCCTCCGGCAGAAATTTCAGGTGCCTGCACCTTCTCAGTGCCTTCCTGGTCTCTTTCATATGTTTTTGGAATCGGTCCATGGCTCTGTCCCCGTCCTTCTCCACATATGCAAGGGCGTTGTCAATGCCAGCCATCAGCAGATAGGATGGGCTGCTGGACTGGTAAATATGCAGAAAACGCCTTAGCCGCTCCCTGTCCACCAGACTGCCGTTCACATGCAGCAGGGCAGTCTGGGTCAGTGAGGGCAGGGTTTTGTGTACGCTGTGAACCACCAGATCCGCCCCCAGCTGGCAGCTATTTGGCGGATCCCCCCTCCGAAGTCCCAGATGAGCCCCATGGGCCTCATCCACAATCAGAGGAATTCCTTTATCGTGGGCAATCTCCGCCACCGCGCCCACATCGGCGATTCTGCCTTCGTAGGTGGGGGAGACAATCAGCACAGCTCCAATGTGCGGCTCCCGCTCCAGGGCCTTCCGGACCTGAAGCGGTGTTACCGCGTCAAACACTTCGTATTCCTCCAGGCAGGGGGGATAAAGATAAGATGGCTTCAAGTCCCTCAGATATGCCGCATGGTAGGCGGATCTATGACAATTTCTGGCCATAAGAAGATGTCCTCCCCGGGGCAGAGCACAACTTACGGCACTCAATATTCCACAGGTACTTCCGTTGACCAGATAAAAGCTTTCCTCCGCTCCGTAGATTTCTGCAGCTTTTTTTTGCAGATTCAGCAGAATTCCCTCCGGTTGGTGAAGATTGTCAAAGCCTTCAATCTCCGTAATATCCAGCTGGTACAGCTCTTTTGGCAGCTTTCCCCACCCCTGCCGCTTATGCCCGGGCATATGGCAGGGGTAGATCTCTTCCCGGGCATATGCCTGAAGTTTATCAAACAAATGCTCCATTTAGTTGTTCCTTAATTTCACCAGCAGAGCTCCATGCCCCCTGTGCATGTGGATTGTCTCCAACAGGGAACACCATTTGTCCGCCATGGTGACAATCCACGCTTCCCTGCATCCGGGAGGCACTACCGTAAGGGGCCACATATGTTTCTTAATGATATCCTTCTCCAGCTCTGTGAGCTCGTAATCCCTGATGGCATTTCTCAACGCCACACCCGGGTGATAAAAACCGTGCAGGCGATGTGGATTGACTTCATCCGGTATATGCCAGTCATAGAGAAAATAGTCGTGGAGCAGAGCGCCGCGCACCAATGCTCTCCTGTTGCATGGAATGTGCAGCCTCTGACTGATGGCCAGACTATACCTGGCCACAGACATCACATGGGCGTTCACGGTCACATTTCCGTGCTGGATATACTCCTTCATAAGATGAAAGTTTTTGGACTGCAGAATGTCCAGTGCATCTTTTTCTATCTGCCTGTGAATCTCCCTGTAGCGTTCCAGTTTTTTTCTCCAACGCCGGGCCTGCCCTTCTGTACGTCGCGGTAAACCTGTGCCTGCCATTTTTCCTCTCCTTTCTGAATGGCCTTGTTAAAATTTATTCGTTAATTTGTAGATATAGTTTATACTAGTATAATCCACAACAATTACCACTATGTTTCGCGAAGGATAAATTTTCAGTCTGCAAGGCGGAGGAAGGAGTCGTAGCGGGCTACGATGACTGACGACAACGATGCAGATGGAAATTTAGACAAGTGAAACATATGGTTAATTGGTGAGGATTATACTAGGGGCCGATTGCTTTCACTGCTCAAAGACTCTCGGCTAAGCTCCCTCTCCTGAGACATGCATCTCAGGGCTGGGTTCCGTCACCAGCGGGGGCGTCTGTTCCCGGCTGGGTTCCGTCTCCGGCGGGGGCTCCTGCTCCCGGCTGAGTTGCGTCTCCGGCAGGGGCTCCTGCTCCCGGCTGGGTGGTATCACCTCCAGGGGCGTCTGTTCCCGGCTGAGTTGCGTCTCCGGCAGGGGCGTCTGCTCCCGGCTGAGTTGCGTCTCCGGCAGGGGCGTCTGCTCCCGGCTGAGTTGTGTCTCCGGCTGGAGTTCCTGTTCCTGGCTGAGTTGCGTCTCCGGCTGGAGTTCCTGTTCCTGGCTGAGTTCCGTCTCCGGCGGGGGCTCCTGCTCCCGGCTGAGTTCCGTCTCCGGCAGGGGTTCCTGTTCCTGGCTGAGTTGTGTCTCCGGCGGGTGCCTCTCCTGTGGGTGCATTTTCTCCCCCTGCCGCATTGCCGGCTGTCCCTGACTGATTTGAACCGCCGGACGTCTGAGAGGAACCTCCTGAGCCAGAACCATTCTGTTTCTTCAAAGGATCCTCCTCATAATAATAACATATCACAGGGAATCCTTTGTGCACATATCCAAATATTTTCTCTGCTATCGCCGGGGGAAGATTGACACATCCCCGGGAGCCGTTGGTCTTATAAATATTGCCGCCAAAAGAACTTCTCCAGTACGCATCATGCATACCATAATTGCCATAGAAAGGCATCCAGTATGTTACCGGGGTCTCATAATCCCTTCCCCGAAGAACTGCCTCTTTCTGCTTATACGCCACCCCAAACACTCCCTCTGGGGTAGCACGATCCAGATTTGTGTTTCCTGTCACACAATCTGTCTCTAAAATCAGCTCACCCTCCATATACAGGTACACATGCTGATGAGTTATATCCACCTCCACATACGAATCTCCGATATCGTTTTCACCCTTCTGCATGGCTGTGCTGCTGTATACCGGTTCCCTGTCTGTTACCGTCCCCTGGTAGATCAGCTCAATCAGTTCTTCTTTTTCCTTTTCCCGGTCAGTCTTCCACCCATAATAACCGCTGGGCAAAGTCAGCTCCACCCCCAGAGAAGTTGTAAACTTTCTCTTCTTGCCATAGGTGTCATATTGCTTGGCCTGCGTTTTGATGAATTCTGCCACCTGTTCTTCATCCAAAACTGCCTGGCCATCCTCCACAGAAATCCAGTCCTTCAGAATCTCATGGTCCAGAATCACTTCCGTGCCATTCCAGTCATAGGTGATCTTTGTGTTAAGCCAGCAATTTATTTTATCCACCACTTCTGTCAGTGTTTTGTTATCCTTTTTTATCGCCGCCTCAGCATAACAGCCACTTTCCTCGGCGTCCAAGACAGTTTCTCCGCTTACCACCGTATCGCTTACCAGCAGCAAAAGCTTGCTTACATCCAGTTCAGCTCCGTTAGTCTCGGCAATAATCTCATAGCGATTATCCAGCTCAGAGTATTCCCCAATATACGCATTCACAGGTTTAAGCATGTTTTCCTTTTTGCAGGCGTCCCAAGCCTCCACCACACTTTTGAGAAGCTCCTCGTCAAAGCTTATTCCCTGCTCCATAGAATAAAAACTGTTTTTCCCAATGAATGCCTGTATCCATCCAAAGATTTCCTGCTGCTCTAAAAAGGCCTCCACCGCCTCCAGAGTGCCTGTGTATACCAGATGAATTTCTTCCGGTGAAATTGCACCGAGGACAGCTCCCGGGTCTCCTGTCTTATAGTCCCGGCCTTTTACTTCCAACACATATCCATTGGCCTGTCCGTCCAACAACCCCACTACTTCTTCCACTTTCAGATTACTGCAGTCAATACCATTTATACTCGTATTGGGTAGAAAATGTGTCTTGTAATAAAATACTCCTCCGCCATAAGCAGCCGCTCCCACGGCTGTCAGAGCAATCAGGACACTCCCTGCGACAACAATCTTTTTTCTGCCGCCTTTTCGTGGTTGGGTTCCCGCGTCCGGCTCCGCTGCTTTAACCGGCTCACTCTTCGAGGCTTCTCCCTCCTGCTTTCCTTCCATAAATTCCACTCCATTCACTCAACATAATAATTTGCCATCCCGTGGATAACACAACAATTATAACACACTTTTTCGCAAAAAAATAGCACCAAAAGGCTGAAGTTCTGCCATTTAATGCCATCTATATACACAAAATATATACACAAAATAAAAAAGCAGGTAAGATACCCACTTCTAAATAATGCCACATATGATAAAAACAAATAATGCCCAGAACCGGAATCGAACCAGTGACACGAGGATTTTCAGTCCTCTGCTCTACCAACTGAGCTATCTGGGCAATTAACATCTGTTGTGACTGTGTTTCACAACAGATGTTATTTTACACGATTACCAATTATTTGTCAACAATTTTTTATTGCATTTAGCGTATGGATTTCCACCTTTAAAGCTTCACATTTCCTGCCAGAATTTCTTTGTAGTCCTCATAATTCTTTTTCAGCAGCTCCGGCGTATCCAGCCCAAAAGGACATTTCTTTTTACATGCATTGCAATGCTTACATTCCTCTATCTTTCTCATCTTCGCCTGCACCTCGGGCGTCAGCTGGAGCTCTGAGGGCGAGCGCCGAATAAGCTGCGACATTCTGGCACAGGTATTGATCTCAATTCCTGCAGGGCAGGGCATACAGTAGCCGCAGGCCCGGCAGAAATCGGCTCCAAGCTCCTCTTTGTCTTTGTCAATCTCCGCCCGCAGCTCCTTTGTCATGGCCGGCGGATTATCTATGTAGGAAAGAAATTCATCCAGCTCCTTTTCTCTTTGAATCCCCCAGATTGGGAGCACATTATCAAACTGGCCCAGAAAAGCATAAGCAGCCGCGGAATTGGTCAGCAGTCCTCCCGAAAGTCCCTTCATGGCAATGAATCCCATATTTGCCTTCCGGCATTTTTCCACAAGTTCCAGCTCGTGATCCGTAGCCAGATAGCAAAAAGGAAACTGGAGCGTTTCATACAGTCCGCTGTCAATAGCCTCATGAGCCACCTTAAGCCTGTGATTGGTAATTCCGATATGACGGATCTTCCCCTGTGCCTTTGCTTCCAGCATCGCTTCATACAGCCCGCTTCCGTCTTCCGGCTTCGGACAGAAGGGCGGGTTATGGAACTGGTAAAGGTCCACATAGTCTGTGCCGAGAGCTTCCAAAGACTCTCCCAGATCCTTCCAAAAATCATCCGCCGTCAGAGCCATTGTCTTTGTTGCCAGGTAAATCTCATCCCGCATTCCGTGAAAGGCCTTTCCAAGCTTCTTTTCACTGTCCGTATAGAATCTGGCCGTGTCAAAGAAGTCCATGCCTCCCCTGTGTGCCCTCCTCAAAAGCGCTATTGCCGCATCCTCGCTAATTCGCTGAATGGGCAGGGCTCCGAAACCGTTTTTATTAACTTTTATTCCTGTGCTTCCAAGTGTTACCTGAATCATGCTGCCATCTCCTTAGTATCCTTCTCTTTTTTCCCTTTTCCGGGTGCCGCTCCTGCTTTTCTTCCGGTTTTGCTTCCTGCCGCGTGCGCAGTACGGCCGCCGACAGAGGAGGCATAAAGATCTCAATCTCCCCGCCGCTCACAAGATAATGCGCACACTCCGTAGAAAACCCGTCCTCCACGGATAATATCAGCCGTTCCATCAGAAAGCCGTCAAAAACCTCACCCAGCCACACCGGAACGGACACCTTCTGTCCTTCTTCGTTGTTGTTGACTACAACCAGAATCTGATTGTTCTTTGTAAATCGGATCATGCCGATAATTCCATGAAGCGCAAGAATGATTTTTCCCGATCCAATCCGGCAGGCCGGATTCTCTTTGTGAATCCGAATGAGCTCTCTGTGATATGCAATCAGATCCTGATCCTCCTTCCCCCAGGGATAAGTCCGCCGGTTATCCGGATCCGTAAATCCGCACAGGCCCGCCTCATCTCCATAGTAAAGGGTCGGAGCACCGCTCCACGTCATCTGCAGGGCCACCGCTTCCCGAAATACGGCTTTCGAGATACCCGCGGCCGCATCCTCCGAGCTTAAGCTCCCCAGACGCCCCTCCATGTGATTTGTCCTGGTAAGAAAACGGGAATGATCATGATTGGACAGCTGATTCATTGCAATTAAGAAGGAGGGACCGTAAAAGGTTCGTATATTTGCACTCAGCGTTTCCAGAAGAGCCTTCTCGTTATTCAGCAAATCCTCCCGGAAATACTCGCTGTGCTTCTCCATTCCTGTCAAAAACCAGGTGAGGGGCTCCATAAAGGAATCGTAATTCATCACCGAATCCCATTCATCCCCCTTCAGCCATGCATATGCATCGCCGTAATGCTCCGCATAAATGACCGCCTCGGAATTAACCTCTTTTACGCTGCTGCGGAATTCCTTCCAAAAATCATGATTGTATTCCGACGTAAGCCCCAGATCCGCAGCCACATCCAGACGCCAGCCGTCCACAGAATAGGGCGGGGATACCCATTTCTGACCGATGCGCATAATATATTCCCGCAGCTCCGGCGATCCCTCATAGGCCAGCTTCGGCAGGGTATGATGTCCCCACCATCCGTCATAAAATTCATTATAAGGCCACTCATGCTCATTGTGGAACCGGAAAAATTCCCGGTAAGGGCTTGTCTCGGACACGTAAGCCCCCTCCACATATCCGCCGTTTGTTTCGTAAAGGCGCTCCCGATCAAGCCATTTATTGAAGGAGCCGCAATGGTTAAACACGCCGTCCAGAAGAATCCGGATTCCCCTTTTATGAACCTCTTCCACAAAGCGGATAAAGAATTCATTGCTTGCCTCCAGATTTTCCTTATTCACCACGCGCCGTATATAGCGCTCCGCCCTGCGGTTATCCTGCTCTCCCTTTTCAAGCAGCGCTCCGCCGTCTTCCTTAATTACGGTAAAGTGCGGATCAATATAATCATAATCCTGGCAATCATATTTGTGATTGGAGGGTGACACAAAAATGGGATTCATATAGATCACTTCAATTCCCAGATCCACCAGATAATCCAGCTTATCCAGAATTCCCTGAAGATCTCCGCCGTAAAAGGAACGTACATCCATGACTCTCGGACATCGATCCCAGTCCTCCACCTTTTCCACATGTTCTCCAATATAGCTGTACTCTCCCGTCATCACATCATTGGACGGATCCCCGTTGCGGAAACGATCCACATAGATCTGATACATCACGGCTCCCTTGGCCCAATCAGGCGTAAAGAAGCCCGGAACAATTCCAAAGGAATTGACCGCCTGCAGATCCTCCGTAACACCGCGTTTATTAAAAAATACTTTTTCTTCTCCGGAACGTATTTCGAAAAAGTAAAGAATCCTGTTCTTTCCTACCGACAGCTCCAGCCGGTAATAATCAAACAGCGGATTGGTTGCAAATTTTTTCATAGGAAGGCGGTTTCCCTTGCTAATCAGGTAGACACCGTCCACATTATCCTTTGCTGTGCGGAAAATCACGGTCACATTATCTCCCGGATTGACCTCCATTGGAATACGATACTGACTTGTTTCATCCGAAAAGAGTGCGTCTTTATTTATCTTACTCATCTTCTTTTTACAGAAAGTATACACTTTCCAACCTTTCCTTAAGACATTTTATGCCGAACAACGGCGTCTCATAAGCATGAGTGAATAATCCTTATCAGCTCCTCCCTGGAAGCAGTCTTCGGATGCCTGGAAACATCCCCGTAATAGTTTGTCAGGGCCATATCCGCTACCGCTTCAACCTGATCTTCCTTCAAGCCATAGGAGGCCATGGTGACGGGCTCTCCTGTCATATCGTGAAACAGCTGATTCAAAATCCCAGGCAGGGCTTCCGCCTGCTCCCTTACCGGACATTCCTTAAGTGCAGGCTGAAATAAACAAGCAACCTCCGCAAACTTTTTCGTACATTCCGGCAGGGTAAAGCGCACCACCTGAGCCATACAGGCAGCTATACTGCCTCCATGGGGCGCATCCGTCACGCCGCTCAGAGCCTGTCCGATGCCATGGGGCAGAGTTGTGGCCGAATGGGAGATCGCCAGGCCCCCCAGCGTACTGCACAGAGCCATATCACAGCGTGCTTCCCTGTCATTGCCATTCTCACAGACACGTCTTGCACTTCGTGCAAACAGCTTCATCGCCTGCAGGGAGAACATCTCCGAAAAGACATTTGCCTTGGAACCGATATAAGCCTCAAAGGCGTGTGCAAAGGCATCTATCGCTGTCAGGGCCGTCGTCCTGCGGGGCATAGTCATCATAAGCTGCGCATCCACAAGAGCTTTTGTCGGGAAAATCAAATCTGTCTTAATCGTCCCCTTTCCATGCTGTGCCGCATTCGTCACTACGGAATAGCGCGTCGCCTCCGTTCCCGTTCCGGCTGTGGTGGGAATCGCAATCAAAGGCATCAGAGCCTTTGTGATCTCCCGCGCGGGCCTGTCCTCCTTTTTCACATAATCCCATGCCGAACCGCCGTTGGAGCAGACTATATTAATCGCTTTCGCCGTGTCAATGGCCGAGCCTCCCCCCAGCGCAACAATAAAGTCCAAACCTTCCCTGCACAGAGCGGCGCCCGCGTCGATATCCGTATCTCTCGGATTGGGAGTTACCCGGGCATAGGTCCGCACCTCTTTTCCCTCCAGCAGCTCCAAGATACGGGCTTCTATACTGCTTCCCTGAAAAAACGGATCCATAACAAATAACCCCTTTTTCCCATAGGGCTCCGTAATATCCTTCAGGCGATCTATAATTCCAAATCCGCAGATTAACTCTGTCGGACAAAAAAAAGTCATCTCGGTCATTTTATTTCCTCCCTGCTCATGTTGTTAGTACCGGCTTTTTTCATATGAATTATTTTATAATACTGTGCATCAAATTACAACCCCTGCTTCTTTGAGGGCAGTAAAAAAGACAGCCAAAACGCTCTGCTGTCTTTTTTAGGAGAAGGTATTTCTTTTACTTATGGGGTGTAGCAAAAACTATATAATGTATTGGGGGTTTTACAAGTATTATTATATCACAGTTCCCAAATAAGTGTGCACAAACTTTACAAAAATCGCATGTTGTTTTTGTGAAATTTTAACAAAGAAATTCCGTCATTATGACGGAATTTCCCATTCTAACTATTCCAATTCAATATGGAATCCTGCTCTTCCTTCCGGAAAAGCGCCTCAAACTCTTCCCTTGTAATTTTCTCCTTTTCCAGAAGCAGCTGGGCCGTCTCATCTAAAACTCTGCGGTGTTCCAGTATAATAGCCCTTGCCTTCTGATAACATTCATCCACAATGCGCTTAATTTCCATGTCAATCTTGCCGGCAACCGCCTCACCATAGCCCTTTGTATGACCGAAGTCTCTGCCGATGAAAACCTCCTCATCCGCATCATAATTTACCATTCCCAGTTCTTCCGACATTCCGTACTTCGTTACCATGGCCCGGGCCACACCTGTCGCCTGCTTGATATCCTGGGAAGCTCCTGTGGTAATATCATCAAATACGAGCTCCTCGGCAATTCTCCCTCCCAGCGACACCTGAATATCCTGCAGCATTTTTCCCTTGGTGTTAAACATCTCATCCTTTTCCGGAAGAGGCATGGTATACCCTGCCGCTCCCATGCCGGTAGGAATGATAGAGACCGTATAAACAGGCCCCACATCCGGAAGCACATGAAACAAAATCGCATGACCCGCTTCATGATAGGCGGTAATCCGCTTCTCCTTGTCCGAGACAACGCGGCTGGTTTTCTCGGAACCGATGCCCACCTTGACGAAGGATCTGCGTATATCCTCCTGAATGATATACTTCCGATCCGACTTCGCCGCAAATATGGCCGCCTCATTCATCAGATTTTCCAGATCCGCGCCTGTCATTCCGGCTGTGGTCTGGGCTACCTGCTTCAAATCCACATCCTCGGAAAGAGGCTTATCCTTGGCATGCACATGCAGAATCTCCTCACGCCCCTTGATATCCGGCCGGCCCACCATAATCTTCCGGTCAAATCGGCCCGGGCGCAGAATCGCAGGATCCAGAATATCCACACGGTTGGTAGCCGCCATAACGATAATGCCCTCATTAACTCCAAAGCCGTCCATCTCTACCAGAAGCTGATTCAATGTCTGCTCCCTCTCGTCGTGGCCGCCGCCCATGCCGCTGCCCCGCCGTCTGGCTACCGCATCGATCTCATCAATGAATACGATACAGGGATGATTCCGCTTGGCGTCCGCAAACAGGTCACGGACTCTGGATGCACCTACACCAACAAACATTTCCACAAAGTCCGAACCGGAAATGCTGAAAAAGGGAACTCCTGCTTCCCCTGCCACCGCCTTGGCCAGAAGCGTCTTACCGGTTCCCGGGGGGCCTTCCAAAAGAACACCCTTGGGAATCCGCGCTCCCACCTGAATATATTTTTGAGGCATCTTTAAGAAATCCACGATCTCTTTTAATTCCTCTTTTTCCTCCTGAAGCCCCGCAACATCTTTAAAGGTCGTATGGATCTGCTCCTGTGTGGTCATCCGGGCCCGGCTCTTACCGAAATCCATCATCCGGCTGTTGCCGCCGCCCGCCTGGCGGTTCATAAGCATCATCATAGCAAAGACCACCACAACGGCTACAAGCAGGGGAATCCCCAGACTCTGAACCCAGCTCTGGCTTCTCACATTGTCGTAGGCCACCATAACGCCTGCTTTCTGAAGCAGTCTTCCCGCCTCCACCGTATCCGGTACATTCACCTTAACGGCGGAGCCATTCTTCTTCACCAGCTCCACAATTCCTGTGGGCGCCGTCTGGTTCTGTATAATTACGGCCCGCTCCACATCTCCCTTCTCCACATCCTCCTGAAACTGCGTGTAGGTGTAGAGATTCTGCATCTCCGACCTCTTGGCAAATTCCGAAAGAAAGAAGAGAAGCATGGCCAAAATAATCAGGTAAAAAAATGTTACCCGGTACTGTCTGCTGTTCAATGCATTTCCTCCATTTCAGTCCCGTGATACCCTTCAAAACGCGCCGTCATGAAGGATATTACTGTTTTTAATCTACAAATTCTATGACGCCAATATACGGAAGATTCCGATATCTCTGGTCATAATCCAGCCCATAGCCCACCACAAACGCATCAGGAATCTGAAATCCCGTGTACTTCACATCTACCTCCACCACTCTGCGCGAGGGCTTATCCAGAAGCGTACAGATGGTCATACTCTTGGGATGTCTCTGCCCCAAAAGATTAACCAGATGGTTCAGGGTTCTGCCGGAGTCAATAATATCCTCAACAATAATTACGTTCTTTCCCTGCAGCGGCTCATCCAAATCCTTGCTCAGCCGCACCACTCCGCTGGACTTCGTTTCCGCCCCGTAGCTGGAAACCTGCATAAAGTCTATGGTAACAGGCAGGGTGATTCTTTTCGCCAGCTCACAGACAAAAAAAATGCTTCCCTTCAAAATGCAGATTAAATGAACCTCCTGACCGGCAAAGTCTTCACTAATCTTCCTGCCCAGCTCCTTTATCTTGACATTCACTTCATCCTCCGGAATCATCACTCGGATCTTCTCCGCCATCTTCTTTTCCTCCGTATATTTGTACTTTCAAAATCTGTCTCGTATCTTCCGTCACTTTATAGTATTCACTGATGCGCATACCGGGAATCCAGATAATATGACTGCCGTCCGCCAGAAGAAGAAGCCTGTCACGCTCTTCTGCCGGAACCTTTGCGTCTATCAAATAATCCTTCAGCTTTTTATGCCCGTGCTCCCGGTTAATTTCCAGATAATCTCCGGACATACGCCTGCGAATAACCGGATAATTTTCTATTTTATCATAATCAAACCATTTCGTATACGCTTTTTCGGGAATTATTTGATCTTTTTGCGCATTTTCCAGGGAAAAAAACCATCTTACATCTCCCACCCCGCAGGTTCCCGGAATCTCCACCGCGGGCAGCTCCTCCATCTCCTGCCGCTCCGTCTCCGGTTCTTCCCATCTCAAGCTCACACCGCCGTATTCCCGGATCCCTGTTCTTCCTCCCGGCAGAGACAGGCGGCTTCCTGTCCGTTTTTCAAAGAGCTCCTCCACCAGCTCAATGTGCCGGCGATCCAGGTCCTTAAGGCCGCCCCCCAGCCCTGCCAGGCATCGGCGTATAAGACGTTTCCTGAGCAACGGCTGCAGCCTGCGGAACGCTTCCTCAAAAATAAAGTATTCCCGTTCCTCCTCCCGGACACAGAGCCGGAAAGCTTTCCCGTCAGCCTCCTCCAAAAACCGTTCTATTTCTGACAGCTCCTCCGCCGTTCGAATCATGTGGCGGACCGCTCCCTCATTGATCTGTTCTCTGGCGCAGGACAAAATCGTATGGCGAATACGGTTTCTTGTATAGTTCTCCTCCTGATTGGTGCTGTCCTCGCACCAGGAAAGCTCCTGAGCGCGAAGCCATTCCATAATCTCCCGGCGTTCCACGCAGAGCAGAGGCCGGATTAGGCCGCCCCGATTGGGCTCCATGCCCGCCAGTCCCTTAAGCCCCGTTCCGCGGAACAGATGAAACAGCATGGTCTCCGCCTGATCGTCCCCATGATGGCCTACCGCGATTCGATTGCAGCCATGGCGCTCCGCCTCTCTTTGAAACACTTCATACCGGCAGAGCCTGCCCGCCTCCTCCAGAGTGAGCTTTTCCCCCGCGGCTCTTCCTCTGACCTCCCGGAACCGGCACCGAAGGGGGACCCCCAGCTTCCCGCAGAGCTCTTCTACAAATTCCTGATCCCGATCCGCCTCCTGCTCACGCAGACCATGGTTCACATGAACAGCCATAAGCTCAAAATCCAGCTCCTCCCGAAGCTGCAGCAGCACAAAAAGCAGACAGACGGAATCCGGACCGCCTGATACGCCCGCAAGCACCTTATCTCCGGGCCGAATCATCTGATTTTCCAAAATAAAGCTACGAATACGTGAAACCATAGCCTGTCCCCGGCCTCCCTTCCTGCAGTTCCCTGCATTGTGAAATGATAATCTCAGTATACAGGCGTTCACTGCAAAAAGTCAACCGGCAAGACCGCTCTCAGTACTTTACCAGCGACACCGCCAGCACTGTCATATCATCCGCCGGCTCTCTTTCCTGATACTGTCGCACCCGCCCCAATATGTAAGCCGCCAGCTCTCCCGGATTTCCCGTATCGTGCTCCATAATGATATCCTTCATCACCGCCTCCTGGTGCGCCGCCGGAAGCGCGTCCATTACACCGTCCGTCACCATAATCAGCATATCACCGTCGTAAAGCTTTCTGCTGACCGCATCCGGATCCAGCTTATGAAAGACACCGGCAGGCAGACTGGTGGAGGTGATTGTTTCCACCCAATTCTCCCTCCGTATAAAGGTGGTGGAGGCGCCCACCTTCAGAAATTCGCAGACTCCCGTATACAAATCCAGCGAGCTGATGTCAATGGTTGAAAATGCCTGCTCGTCCGATCGCACAATCAAAGCGGAATTAATCATGCGCACTGCCGTCTCCTTGGTGAATCCCGCCTCCAAAAACTGTTCCAGAAGATCCACCACCAGCTCGCTTTCCTTATAAGCCTCCATTCCGGATCCCATCCCGTCCGAAAGAACGGCAATGAATTGCCCTTCTCTGCACTGATACAGAGAAAAATTATCTCCGGAGATACGTTCCTCTCCCTTTACGGCTCTCTCAATTCCGTAAAGCACCTGAAAGTTAGTCCGCTCCACAAACTGAACGGTCATACGCTCGCTTCCCACAAATGCCCGGCTGTCCCTGGCAGGCATCATGGATTTCTTCATCAGTCCTGAGAGAGCCGCCGCCACCTCTTTTACGGCCACGCATCGCCTGCGCCTTGTATTTACCGTCAGATATACCTCCTGACGCTTATTTTCCTGACGGTAAACCAGCACTCCATGGACGGAAAGCCCCATGGAACGAAGCTTTTTCTTTAAGTGAAGCTCCAAATTCTCATCTGTCTGCGTGTCCCATACATGTTCTACGGTATCGGTCATAATCTGCGCCATTTCGTTGAGCTGTACGGCGACGGCCGCCCTGTTTTCCTTAAGACGGGTATTCCAGAGCAAATCCATCTTGGATGGCATGTCCAGCACCGCCGCCCCCTCCGCCGTCATCCCTGCCTGAGACGCAGGGCCCGAAAAACTGTCCGCCAGGCTTCGAAAGGCTGTTTCATATTCCCTGACCCGTTCTCTGGCCGGGTGCAGCGGCTTGTCCTCCTCTTCTTCCGGAAGAGGCGTCAGCAGCCATTCCATTATACTGCCGCAGATTACCGTAAGAGAACCGACCAAAAGTCCCTGGGCCGCTCCCAGCATAATGGTAAATTCTCCCTCCACCTGCAGAAGACCTACACCTATCTGCATGGCAGCCACGCACCCGCCTGCTATCACTCCGTAAAGCCAGGCGCAGCAGCCCACCTTACGTTCTTCTTCCTGTTTCATTTTCCACTCCTCCTATTCCAGTTGCATAATCCCCTGTGTGTGCCTGTGTAGTTGTGCATTATAGAGAAGAGAAATTGCTTTTTTTGTCAAACGAAGGAGGTAATTTTAAGAAATTTCAGACAAATTCAGACATAGAATCCTTTTAGAAAGGCTGTTACCCACGTAACAGCCTTTCTCTCATAGTTCACACCATGATCCTTATTTATTTCCTGTACCTTTTCCTAAATCTCATACCATCGAATCTCATTTGCTTCCAGGTCAAGCGGGAAGCTGCTGCCGTCCCCTTTATAGACAACGGTGCTCTGAGGCTCATACGTATTGTTTACCACACAGAACTTCCCGTTCTTTACATAAGCATGGACGTCCACATTGTAATTCTCGGAAAACCAGCTTTTAAGAAGGTCTTCACTCCCCGTACTCCACAGAATCGCTCTGTGGAGAATACGGCTGTTCTCAAAGCTGTAGGGAAGCCCGGAGATATAAACCGTGCGGCCCTGCCCGAAGGTGTTCACCGCCATCTGAACCTCTTTTTCTCTCTGAACGAGAATCCGGGCTCCCTCCAGGGCATACATGCATTTCTTACCCTCTCCGAAATCCACCTCTCCCGGACAGTCCTCCAGAATAAAATGATCCCGGTGCTCCTCCCAGTTATATTTGTCATATCCAAAGGTAAAGCCTGTCTCCTTTTCTATCCCAAGGGCTGACGCAAGCTGAATGTAACGCCCCTGATACTGATGACCGGAAGGCTCTCCCACGCCGATGAATCCGCCGCCATTGTAAATAAACCGGTGTATCGCCGCCGCTATTGCCGGCTCTTCCCACACATATCCGCCTGTATGAGCCGTATCCCCGTCTCCCACATTGATCAGCACATCGATATCCTTCAGCACCTCCGGATTTTCCCGAATCTCGTCAAAGGAGAGGAACACCACCTCATAGGGCGCACCGGACAATGCCTCAATTACGCCGGCATAGCTGTAATTCTGCTTCTGATAGAGAGCATGATGCACCATATGACAGCCCCAGGAACGCATGCGTCCCCAGCAGTTTAAAACCGCCGCCTTTTTATAGCAGAGGCCCTCCGTGCCTTTGATATTCTCATACAGCTCCCGGAACTCATTGCACACGCCCTCCACATAATCGATAAACTCCGGGAATCGGCAGGCAAGCTTTAAGTACCCGCCGTATCCAATCCTGTCTATCGGCTTTCTGAGAATCGCCCTTCTGGCCGTCACCCAGTTCTCCTTTGCCTCCTTCACCGGGTCGCCGCCCTCATGGAAGGTGTCCGGGAAAAAGTACGGCAGAAAGCGTCCTTCCGTATAGCGCACGCCGGGAATATCGGAAATCAGACGCAGAGTCATACCGTTTCCGACGCTTCCCACAACGGAATCCAGGCCGATGGTCCTGAATTCATCCATAAAAGGCTCCGTGCCAATCCAGTGATCCCCCAGAAACATCATGGCTTCCTTTCCCAGCTCATGAGTCAGATCCACCAGCTCCTTTACCAGAGCCGCAACCTCCCGGCGCTGAAAAGCCACAAAGTCCTGGTATTCCCTGGAGGGGATCCGGTACTGATTGTTGTAATAGCCCTGATCAATAATATACTCCGGCCGGAAGGGATATCCCGCCTCCTTCTCAAACTGCTCCAGAATATAGGGAGAGACGGACGCGGAATAGCCGTACCAATCCACATATTTTTCCCGCTTCAGCTCGTCAAAAATCAGAGTAAACTGATGGAAAAAGGTTGTATAGCGGATCACATCCACATAAGGGTGCTCCTTCACAAACCTTTTCAGCCGTTCCAGAGTGTAAGCATGAGTCTTGGGCTGCCGTACGTCAAAGGTGATCTGGTGCTCAAAATCCTTCCATTCATTAACCACCGCGTTGTACATATGCACCGGATCCCAGATTAAGTAAGCCAGGAAGCTGACCGTATACTCATGATAGGGAACCGGCTCCGGCAGAATCACGCAGCCCTCTTCCTCGCAATAATCCCATTCCCCGGGGGCCACCGGCTGCCCGGTGGTACGGTCCATCACCTCCCACCAGCGCTTCCTGTCATCCCGGGTATTCACCATCAAAAGCTCCTTACTGATGCCCGACATCAGCGGAATGGACAAAGCTCCCTCCTGCGCCATATGAAACCCCGTCATAATGTAGCATTGCTGTACTTCCTCCGGATGCGCCTTGGCCCATGCGTTATCCTTCCGTGTTGTATAATAGGTGGAATACACTTTGGCATCCACGGATTTAAGCCCCTCCGGATAATCTGTCCCGTCACAGTCCCGGATGGCATCGGCTCCCCAGCGCTCCAAAAGCTCCAGGGTGGCAGGAACCACGTCCACATCCGTGGGTATCGTTACTCTGCCTCTGTTCTTATCTTGGTTGCTCATTTCATATACCTCGTTCTATTCTTGTCCTTAATCAAAGCCCTTATTGTAAATCAGCAAAGCAGCCAGCAGAAGCACCAGGCCTATCAGCATCAGCACAAGACCGGTCATTTTCCCTGTCATCTTCCATCCGCCGACAACCATAACCAAACCTATTATAAAAAATAAACCAATTAATGTCACGCGCAGACTTGCATGTTCTTTCCAATAATTCATATTCCCACCTTATCCTTTCAGTCCGCCCAGAGTCATGCCCTGTGTAAGCTTCTTCTGCACGCAGATATAAAGTATCAGTGTGGGCAGCATAACCAGTACAAGACCGGCATAAAGCTGACCGTACTGCGTCGCCGCCTGCTGGGCCTGTGTTAGCTGCATCAGACCTACGGGCAGCGTCTTTGCCCCGTTGGGATCCGCCAGCAGCGTCATGGCTATAATATACTCATTCCAGAAGGACAGGAAATTGAAGAGAATCACCGTCACAATGGACGGCTGTGCCATGGGGAAAATAATCCTCACCATGGTTGCAAAATATCCTGCTCCGTCTATGTAAGCCGCCTCCTCAAAATCATGGGGCAGCGTCGCAAAATAACTGGACAAAAGATAAATCGTAAAGGGAAGTGCCGTGGCCGCATACACTACGGCCAATATAAAAATATTATTCAAAAAGAATCCATTTCCGAAAATCCCCTTCAAAAACTTGTCTCCGTCCACCAGCATAAGGAAAATGGGCACAACAATGTAATTTACATTGATAAACAGTCCTCCCATAAACAGTGCATTTAAAAACTTCCGCCCCTTAAACTCGAACCGCGACAGCGCATAGGAAGCCGGAAGCGCCACAGCCAGCAGAATCACAAGAGCCAGGGCCGTCACAACTACCGAGTTCAGCATAAACTCACCCATCCGCGCCTTGCTCCAGGCATCCGCAAAGTTCTGTAGATAAACGCCTGCCGGCAGCGCCCAGGGGTTCCCGTAAAATTCACTGTTCTGCTTGACAGAGGCCATAAATACCCACGCCACCGGAATAATGATGGTAACGGCCAGCAAAATGAGCGCCAGATAAATAAACGCTTTATATAAAGCCTCGCCAGATGATTTCTTTGTTTGTTCCATCCTGATCCCCCCTTAAAATTCCAATGGCTCGCGCTTCGTAACCGCGTTCACCAACGCCGACAGCCCAAAGGAAAACAGGAATACCATCACACCGATGGCCATACCGTAGCCGTAGGTGGAATTGGTATAAGCCTGCTTATACATATAAGACAGAGCAACCTCCGAAGCTCCGTTGGGACCTCCCGAAGTCATGGCCTTAACGAACAGAAACGCCATATTAATGGTACTGATAATAAAGAATGTCAGTGTTGTACGGATATTGGTCCAGATAAGCGGCAGTGTAATCTGAAAAAACTGCGTCAGCCGTCCGGCGCCGTCCAGACTTGCGCTCTCGTAAAGGCTCTGAGGAACGCTGGCCATAGAAGCCATATACATGACCATATAATATCCGATGGCCTGCCAGACCATTGCAATGATAAGGCTCACCATAACCATACTCTCGCCCTTCCAGAGAATGGCTACCGTGTCGCCCTTAAACAAAGACAGAAGGCTGTTTAAGGTTCCGTTGTTCGTATCATATATGGCACTGAAAATAGCCGAGATAACTACTACGGACAAAATATTCGGGATATAGAAAATTATCCGGAAAAAATTCTGTCCCCTGATCTTCTCTCTTGATAAAATCGCGGCAAAAATCAGCGCAAGTCCAAAGGTTACCACCGTCACCACTACAATCAGAAGAATGGTATTCTGCATGGAACGGATAAAGTTCGAGTCCGCCATCAGACGGGAAAAATTCTGCAGCCACACGAATTCTTCCGTGGTGGAGTACGCGCTTCGTACAAACAGCGACATTCTGAATATGTTCATGGTCGGTAAAATCATGAAAACAGTAAACAGAATCACTGCCGCCGCCAGACACAGAAAAATAAATCTGCTGCGGCCTGATCGTTTCGTCATTGCCATAACCCCTTTCCGGTCAATCGCAGCCCTATCCTGCGATCCCCTTTTAAAAAAACGGCGGTGGAATCCGCACCGCCGTTTTTTCATTCACTTGTAATTCTCTTTTCAACGCCTACTGCATGAGATTGGCTCTCATCTGGTCGCTTGCACTCTTGATTCCCTCAATCCACTCATCCTCCGTCATGGTTCCGGACACAAGAGAGTTCACCGGGTCAAACCATACGGTACGGTTGTCAAGTCCCTCAATGGGGCTGAATGCTGCGAAATTACCCATAGCAGCCTTAGCACCATTGTCATAGATGGCATAGAACATCTTGTTATCTCCATCCAGCTTATCGGCAATACCGAGAACCGGCTGAATTGCGGGAGAATCGCCCTTTGTTGCAAAGATCTCGCAAGCCTTGTCACTGTACAGGAAAGCGATAAACTGCTTTGCAGCATCCTGGTTCTCTGCGCCGCCCGGGATCCATGCCTGCTCAAACCATGTGTAGCTGTAGCCGTCTCCGCCTGCGGTAACGGCCGGAAGAGCTGTCATGCCCCACTTAAAGCCTTCTGCACGGGGAGCCTCTGCCATCTCGCCTACAATCCAGGTTCCGTTGGGCATAAACAGGGCCTTGTTGTCCAGTACAAGCTGCTGGTTTTTGGTGAAATCCTGGTCATTTGCCTGTGCCGGTGTGGTCGGCTCCGTGTAGGAAGCCAACTTTGCTACGATATCAAAGCAGGTCTTTGCCTCCTCCGTATCCCAGATTCCCTCTTCATAGTTAGTTGCCTTGTTAAAGAAGTCCGCTCCGCCTACGGAGTACATCAAAGCATAGAAAAATGCGTCAAAATAACCGGTTGTCGGATATGTAAACAGGGAAATTCCCTCTGCCTTGGCCTTGTCGCCCAGTTCCCACATCTCATCCCAGGTTGCGGGCACGGTCCATCCCTTTTCCTCAAACAGTCCCGCATTGTAGAACAGTCCGCAGGGAGAATAGAACATGGGGGCAAGATAGGTCTTGCCGTCTCCGTAAGGATTGGTCAGTGCCGTCTCCGTAAAGCCGCCGGCAATCTTATCGCTGACCTTCTTGTCCTCTCCTGGTACGGTCATGGACAGCACGTCCGTAATCTCTACGATGTTCTGGTCCTTAATAAAGGTCTCTGTCAGAGCATCCTCACGTCCGGTTGCCAGATGAATCACATCCGGGAAATCTCCCGCCTTCATAGCGGAACCGATTACATCCTCCAGATTCTTGTCCGTGATGAGCTCTACCGCAATACCTGTTTCCTCCGTAAATGCATCACAGACCTCCTGCCACATACTGCTGCCGTAAGCGGTCTCAATAGCCGCCACCTTAATGGTGCCGCCCACCGCAGGTTCCGCAGCATCTCCTCCCTGATCACCGCTCTCGGCAGGTGCTTGGGTTTCCGGTGCCTGGGTTTCCGGTGTTTCGTTTTTTCCTCCGCAGCCCGCCAGCATGGAAGCCGTTAAAGCTGTTGCAAGAAGAATACTGATTACCTTTTTCATAACTTCTTACCTCCTAGTGAAAAGAATGATTAAAAATTACTGTGTTTCTTATGAGCCATAGTATAACAGTATACCCTTTTATTTCCAACCCCTATATTGCTTACTTTTTTATTTATCTTGCTCATTTTAGATATTTTTTTCATTTTTATTATTTATAACCGTTTTTTCTTATACAAGATAACGAATATCATCTTTTATATTTATCCTCTATTTGATGATTTGAATATTTTTTTATTTTCTTTCTTGTGATACCGGGGAAATTGCATTATAATGATATCAGGTAAAAAAATGTTTTGTTTTACTTTTTTATATATATTGGTATTTCATGTTGTTTATGACAATATTTATAATAAATAAGGAGTTTTTATGAGTACGAATTGTTATGTTCTTGATCCTCTTGCCGTCAATCCGATCGATCGTTCCGTAACAAAGCTTCTCTATGTCAGCGTCGCCCGCTACAGTGCGGAATGGCATTCCATTCTTCATACTCATCCCTGTGCGGAGGTGTTCTTTGTCACAGGAGGGCGGGGCCATCTAAAGCTGGCTGACGGCAGGCTTCCTATCAATGTGGGGGATTTTATCATTGTGAATTCCAATGTGGAGCATACCGAGGTCAGCTCCGAGGAGCATCCTCTGGAATATATTGTGATGGGAGTGGACGGTCTTGAAGCTCTCTCCGGCGATGACGGAGGCCAGGGCTATTCCATTGTCCATTTCCAGTCGGAGACCGAACAGCTTCTCTTCTATTTAAAAAGCCTGTTAAAGGAGATCGAGACCCATCTTCCAGGTTATAATATTATCTGTCAGGATATCCTGGAGGTAATCCTCCTGCAGCTGATGCGCCGCAGCGAATTTACCGTTACCTTTATTCCCTCCACCCGGAAGTCCAGCAAGGAGTGCGCCGTTGTCCGCCGTTATATTGACAATCATTTTAAAGAAAACCTGACCCTGGATGATCTGGCCTCCATTGCCCATGTAAGCAAGTATTATCTCGCCCATGCTTTCAGCCGGGAATACGGAACCTCCCCCATTAATTATCTGCTTTCCTGCCGCATCAAGGAAAGCCTTTATCTGCTCTCCGAAACACGGCTGCCTCTGTCACAGATTTCGGAAACCCTTGGCTTTTCCTCCCCAAGCTATTTTTCCCAAAGCTTTCGGCGGATTCAGGGCATCAGCCCCATTCAGTACCGGAAGAATTCCCGGAAGGAATAAAAAAACGGCCGTCCCATGACAGCCGTTTTACTCCGTAGCTTTAAATAAAATCTCATCCTCATAAACCAGACCGAGCCGCTCCTTGGCAACCTCCTCCGCATACTTCTTTGTCTGGACATATTTTCTCAGTTCTTCGATCTCCTTCTCGCGCTCCTCTTCCTGTTCAATCAGGGCCATCAGCTCTTCCTCGCGCTGCTGATAAGCCATATTCTTCTGCCGAAGCCGAAGCCTGCCAAAGGAGGCAACAATCAGCAGGCAGAAAACAGCAAACGCAATGACATGTACTCCGAAACGCTTGCTTCGCCGCAAGGCTCGCCTTGTCTTTGACATAGTTCCTCCTCCTTATTCCAATTCCGTAATCCCCTGTTTTTATAACTATTTGGAATTTATTATAACTCTTTTTATGTAATTATGCAATTTTTTTCCTGTTTTTTTTATAAATTTGGAAATCTGCAGATACAGGATCATTCCAAGCACTACGGCAGCTATGGCAAAGCCCCGGATGGCCCCGCTGTTTTCCAGATACAGCATGCGGAAAATACATACGCCGCAAACCAGCCAGTACAAAAGGTCCTCCAAAGCCACCGCCGCAACCCCGTGCGGTATGATTCTTCGAAAAATCCGCACTCCGTCATAGGCAATCATCATAAGCACTCCCAGTATAAATGCCCGGGAAAAAAACTGCAGTTCAAATAAAATCCCTTCACTCATAAGCGCTACTTAAACAGACGTCCCAGAAGAGACGCTCCCGTCTTCTGGAAATCCGTCACTTCCGAGTAAGCCATGCTGTCAATGCGCCCCTCAATGTCCACCTCTCCCTTTTCCAGAGTCAGACGGTTTACATGCAGATCCGCCCCTTTGATCGTCAGCATTCCCTGCTCCGTCTCCAATAAAATTTCCGCAATATCAAAGGAAATCACATCGGTCACACCACTGACAGTACCTGTCCGTCTATTATTCAATAAGAGCCTGTGGGATTTTGCGTATTGCTTTTCTTCCACAAAAAGACCTCCTAACATATTCAACCTATTGTTAAATATATTAGGAGGCACGGTCTTTTATTCTTGATTTAAAGATATTTGTACAATTCTTTTGCTTCGTCCTTTTTTACGGTTTCCTGAACATCCAGAACTTCTACCTTTACAGACTTTGTACCAAACTGTATCTCTATGACATCTCCTGCCTTCACATTCACAGATGCTTTGGCAGTCTTACCGTTGACCAGAACTCGTCCCGCATCGCAGGCTTCATTTGCCACAGTCCGCCGCTTTATGAGACGGGAAATCTTTAAATATTTATCTAAGCGCATATATTAGTTCAGAGCATCCTTTAATGCTTTTCCTGCTTTGAACTTCGGTGCCTTGGAAGCAGCAATGGTCATAGTCTTTCCGGTCTGGGGATTTCTTCCCTCTCTTGCCGCTCTCTCGGAAACCTCAAAGGTTCCAAAGCCTACCAGCTGAATCTTTCCGCCCTTCTTCAGCTCCTCGGTAACCACATCAGTGAATGCCTTTAAAGCCTTCTCTGCGTCCTTCTTAGATAATTCTGTTTGCTCTGCAATCGCAGCTACTAACTCCACTCTGTTCATCGGTATCTCCTCCTAAAAAAATTAAAACAAGTTATATTGAAGGATATGTCTGTGTGTGTGTTCCATATCTTCTTTCCTATTTATACTCGCTTCTTGTCTGTTTGTCAAGGATTTTCCGGCATTTTATTGTGTTTATGTGCCTTCTCCTGCGCTTTTATGGCATTCCAGCTGGCCAGTCCTTCCTCGGCGGTCAATGCTTTTTGGTCCCCGAACACATGGGGATGACGGCGCACCAGCTTCTGTGCCAGCATATTCACCACATCCTCAATGGCAAACCGTCCTTCCTCCGCCGCAATCTGACTGTGCATCAATACCTGAAGCATCACGTCCCCCAGCTCCTCACAGAGGTTCTCGTCATCCTTATTTTCAATGGCCTCAACCGCTTCCTGGCACTCCTCCTTGAGACACTTAATCAGGCTTTCATGTGTCTGTTCCCTGTCCCACGGACAGCCATGGTCGCTCCGAAGCTCCGCCACAATCTCAAGAAGCTCCTCATAGGTATATCTCTTTTCCATATCCGCACACTTCCCCCTATGAAAAGATGGGCTTTAAAGCTTCCGCCAGCTTATCCTTCTGCGCCTGGGCTTCGGATAAATCCTTTCCTAAAGTCGTAAAGTAGGTCTTAATCTTCGGCTCCGTACCGGAAGGACGTACAATGACCTCAGCACCGCCCTCCAGCTTGTAAATAAGCACATTCGCTGCCGGAAGTCCCGTCTTTTCCGGCTCCTTAAAGTCCGTAACCTTCACAACCGGATATCCGCCGATCTCTTTAGGCGGATTCTTGCGCAACTCATCCATAATTCCCGCCATCTTATCCATGCCGGACAGACCCGGAAACTCAAAGCTGTCAACCTTATTCAGATAACGGCCGTATTTATCATAAATCTCTTCCATTCTCTGCTTGAGGGAAGAACCGATGCTTCTATAATATGCGGCCATCTCACAGATCAGCATGGAACCGATAATTGCGTCCTTATCCCGCACATAGGGGCCGGCCAGATAACCGTAGCTCTCCTCAAAGCCAAAGATAAAGCGCTCCACCTCTCCTGCCGCCTCAAGTTGTGCAATCTGATCTCCAATCCACTTGAAGCCTGTCAGCACGCTCCGAAGCTCCACGCCGTAATTCGCCGCAACTGCGTCCGCAAGCGGTGTGGAAACAATCGACTTCACCGCAACCGCCTTTTCAGGCATCGTACCCTTTTCCATGCGGCCCGCACAGATATAATCCAGCAGCAAAACGCCGACCTCATTGCCCGATACCAGCTCATAGCTTCCGTCCGGACACTTCATGGCAATGCCCACCCGGTCCGCATCCGGGTCCGTAGCCAGCATCAAATCGGCGCCGGACTTCTCAGCCAGCTCAAGCCCCAGCCGCAGAGCTTCAAAAATCTCCGGATTGGGATAGGGACAGGTTGGGAAGCTGCCGTCCGGATACTGCTGCTCCGGAACAATCGTAATATCCGTAATTCCAATATCTTTAAGAATCCGCATAACCGGAACAAGCCCCGAGCCGTTCAGCGGAGAGTAAACCAGCTTAAGTCCTGCCGTCTCACAGATACCCGGCCGCACGCTGCGCGCCTTAATTGCATCATAGAGAGCCTCCTTGCAGTCATCACCCACATAAGCGATAAGCCCTGCCTTCATACCCTCATCAAAATCCATCATCTTCGCTCCGGTCAGAATATCCGTCTTTTGAATCTCAGCGTAAACAATATCCGCCGCCTCATCTGTCATCTGGCATCCGTCCGGCCCGTAAGCCTTATAGCCATTATACTTCGCCGGATTATGGGAAGCCGTAACCATAATACCCGCATTCGCCTCATAATAGCGTGTGGCAAAGCTCAATGCCGGAACAGGCATCAGCGCATCATAGATACGCACCTTAATCCCATTGGCCGCCAGCACGCAAGCCGCCGTCCTGGCAAATACGTCACTGTTAATCCGGCTGTCATAGCTGATAGCTACCAGCTGCTTTCCGCCCTGTGTCTTTACCCAGTTCGCAAGCCCCTGCGTAGCCTGCCGCACAACATAAATGTTCATCCGATTCGATCCGGCGCCCAAAACGCCCCGAAGCCCGGCCGTACCAAACTTCAAAGCAACCGCAAAGCGATCCTTGATCTCCTCCTCATTCCCTTTAATGGATTGCAGCTCCTCCGTCAAAGCAGAATCCTCCAGATCCGTTTCCAGCCAACGCTTGTACTCTTCTAAAAACATAATCACACACCCCATTCCTGAATTATGAAGAATCTTCCTTCATTTACATCTAATTCTAATAAATTTATCCCCAAAAGTCAACCGAAGTTCCCACAAAATCCCCCTCCGCCACAACCGGATTCGGCCGCAGAATAAGCCTCCCGGCTTATTCTGCAGCCGAACCGTCCCTCTTATCCCAGCACCCCCAAAATCATCCTTTTACGCTCGCTCTCCTGAGCCAGAAAAATCTCCAGCTTCTCCGTACTCTTCTCCGGAATCCAGGCCTTATTCGCATTGTAATAATGGTGCGCCAGCTTCCAAACCTTCTCCGGATATAACAGGCAGTCCGCCAGATACAGCCGCTCCTCTCCGGAAAGCGGCCTTTCCCCTTCATATGCCTCCAGCATACGCCGCGCCAGCTCTTCGTTCCAGCTCTGCTTCTCCATAATCTTTCGCAGAAAGAGACAAAGATCATTCATCTGCACATTTATCTCGCACCGTCCGAAATTCACTGCCGCCATCTCCTGCCGGCTGACAAAAATATTGTGATGTATGTACTCGCCATGGCAAATATGCCCTTCCGCCGCAGCCCTGCACCAAAGGCCTTCATATCCTGATTTCTCAAGCCGTCTTAAGGCATGCCGCCCCTGCTCCAGAATCTCCTCCGCATACTTCTGAAACAACAGCTCAAAGCTTCCTTTTTTCCGCTTGCCGCGTATAAAATTCCAAACACGTTTCAGCTCCCGGTTATGCTTATCCATTTCCGTACGCCTGTCATTTCCCAGCAGGCGTTTCGCCGTCTCCTCCTCCGTGTTCCATATGCCCCTGGCCGTCCGGTGAATCCGCGCCAGCAGCCGCATACTCTTCAGAAGCTCCTCTTCATTCCGCGTATCACATTCCCTGCCGGAGGGCCAGTTCTTGACAATCCAGCTGGTATCATATTCCCCTGCGGATATCAGTTCCCCCTCCCGGTTCGCAATTGCCCGGTCCGTCTGACAGACGCCCTCCCTTTCAAGCACGGCTAACAGCATCTGCTCATAGGGAAGTTTTGTCTTAGACCCTGCAAATTCTTTTAATATTTTTAATCCCTGCTCTGTCTCCAGCATTATTGCCCCGCGTCCGCCAAAGCTCCGAAGTAATTTCATTTCATACTGCTCTAAAATTTGCAGCGCCTTTTCGTTCACAAAAATCCCCCCGTTCCTTTCATATCTATGAAGGAACGGGGGGATTTATGCACCCGGGCAGCCGAAAGCAGGCATGAATTTTCCTGCCCGCCCTAAAGGCCCTCAAGGCGCGATAACAGATATTCTTTTGTATTGCACTCCGGATGCTCAATCACAAGCTCCAGCAGTTTATTTAACGTGTCTCCAAGCTCCGGTCCGGGGCTCATACCTGCCCGTATCAAATCTCTTCCCGTAACCGCCAGTTCCTTTAAGGAAAGACAGGACTGTTCTTCCAAAACACGCGTATATAATTGTTCCAGCTCCTCCAGCGCTTCCAGTTTTTCCTGCCGCATAGCCGGGTTTTGCGCCAGAATATCCGCCCGGCGCAGCTTCAGATAGTCGGGAAAGTACTCTCTGCCAATGCGGAAAACCGCCCGGCGGACACCCCTGGGCGTAAGGGAAATCTGCAGATAATCATGCACCCGCACCAGATGCTTCACATGGCAGATTGTATTGTTGTCAAATTTCAAACGGCGCAGAATACGCTCCGCAAGATCCGCCCCTATTTCTCCATGGCCCTGAAAATGATCTATTCCCTGTTCATCTCTTACATGTGCCGCAGGCTTTCCGATATCATGGAGCAATGCCGCCAGGCGCAGCACCTTATCCGCCTCTGCGGCCTGCACGGCCAAAAGAAGATGCTCTCCGACGCAGCGGAAATGGTGCGGGTGATTCTGCGGCGTTTCCATGCAGGCATCGAATTCCGGAAGTATAACGGCCGTAATCCCCATATCATAGAGGACACGAAACACTTCCGGATGTTCGGAGAGCAGAAGCTTGACAAGCTCTGTTTGTATCCGCTCGGCACTAATCCGGGAAAGTCCGGGGGCAAATTCCTTCACAGCCTCCCTGGTCTCTTCTTCAATTTTAAAATTGAGCTGCGCGGAGAACCGTACCGCTCTCATGATGCGCAGACCGTCCTCCGTAAAACGCTCTCGGGGATCCCCCACACAGCGGATACGCCCCTTTTCCAGATCTCCCATCCCGTCAAAGGCATCAATAAGCCCCTCCGTATCATTATATGCCATAGCATTGATGGTAAAATCTCTTCTTTTTAAATCCTCCAAAAGACTGGGCGTAAAGATGACCTCCGACGGGTGCCTGCCGTCCTGATACTCCCCGTCGATACGGTAGGTCGTAACCTCAAAGCCCTCTCTCCCGCACATCACCGTCACGGTTCCATGCAAAATCCCCGTGTCAATGGTTCTGGAAAACAGAGCCTTAACCTGTTCCGGCCTGGCATTGGTGGTAATATCCCAATCCGCCGCCTCACGCCCCAGGAGGGCATCGCGAACACAGCCTCCCACTGCATAAGCTTCAAATCCCGCTTCCATAAGGCGGGTGATAATCCGATTTGCTTTTTCCGGTATCTTTATAGTCATCCGGTTTCTATCCGCCTGTTTCCGCATGGCCCGTGCCTTTGCATTAATATGCTTTTCCCCAGTATACCATAGCCTTTGCCGGCTTCCCGCAGCAGATGCAGGTATCGGAAAGCTTTTCCTGATCAAACGGCATACAACGGGAGGTTGCCGTAGTTTCTTCCTTGATCCTGTCCTCGCACGCCTGGTCCCCGCACCACATAGCCCTTACAAAGCCGGGCTTTTCCTCCAGCGTCTTTACAAATTCCTCGTAGTCGGTCACATCATAGGTGTGGGCATCCCGATGGGTTCTTGCTCTCTCAAGCATCTCCTTCTGCATGGTATCCAGAATCTCCGCAAGCTTTTCGGAAATTTCATCCAGAGATACAATGGTTTTCTCACGGTTGTCGCGCCGCACAATCACGGCCTGATTTTCCTCAATATCCCTGGGTCCAATCTCGATCCGCACAGGAATTCCCTTCATCTCCTGCTCCGAGAACTTCCATCCCGGGCTCTTGTCGGAATTATCCACCTTTACCTGATAACCGGCCTTTAGAAGCTCCTCCTGAATGGAAAATGCCTTGTCAAGAACACCCTCCTTGTGCTGGGCAATGGGAATCACCATTACCTGTACCGGAGCAATCCGGGGCGGAAGCACCAGTCCGCTGTCATCTCCATGCACCATAATAATTGCGCCAATCATACGGGTGGTCATGCCCCAGGAAGTCTGATGCACATACTGAAGCTGATTATCCCGATCCGTATACTGAATCTCAAAAGCCTTTGCAAAGCCATCTCCAAAATTGTGGCTGGTGCCGGACTGCAGCGCCTTGCCGTCATGCATCAGGGATTCGATGGTATAGGTCGCCTCCGCTCCCGCGAATTTCTCTTTATCCGTTTTCTGCCCCTTGATAACCGGAATTGCCAAAACCTCCTCGCAGAAATCCGCATACACATTCAGCATTTGGATGGTACGCTCCTCCGCTTCCTCCGCCGTGGCGTGTGCCGTATGTCCCTCCTGCCACAGAAATTCCCGTGAACGCAGGAACGGACGGGTGGTCTTCTCCCAGCGCACCACGGAGCACCACTGATTGTATACCTTAGGAAGATCCCGGTAGGACTGTACCTCCTTGGCGTAGAAATCACAGAACAGGGTTTCGGAGGTTGGCCTTACGCACATCCGCTCCTGCAGAGGCTCCAGTCCTCCATGGGTCACCCAGGCAACCTCCGGCGCAAAGCCCTCCACATGATCCTTCTCCTTCTGAAGAAGGCTTTCGGGAATAAACATGGGAAGATACACATTCTCCACGCCCGTCTCCTTGAATCTTCTGTCCAGCTCCTTTTGGATATTCTCCCAGATTGCATAGCCTGCCGGCTTGATCACCATGCACCCTTTTACGCTTGTATAATCTATCAGCTCCGCTTTCTTTACAACATCCGTGTACCACTGGGCAAAATCCGTGTCCATGGATGTAATCGCCTCTACCAGCTTCTTATCCTTTGCCATCACTTTTCTCCTCTCAATCCCTGATTTAAAAACTTACCTCGGACTGTTATCATTCTATTACCCTGCAATATGCTTTGTCAAGGAAAACAAGGGCTTATTCCGGGGTTATCTGTCCCCAAAGCTCCCTGATCAGCAGAACCGACAGTGGGCCGAGGATAATTCCTCCGAAGCCATAGAGCTTTACGCCCACATAGACGCTCATAAGGATGACTATCGGAAGGAGCCCGAGACGGTTTCCGATCAGTCTCGGCTCCAGAATCTCCCGGGTCAGCATGCAGATTGCGTAGGTTGCGGCCAATATGGCGGCGGAGGTAAACTTCTTTTGAAGCACAAGCACCAAAATCCATGGAACAAAGACAGAGCCTGTTCCGAATACGGGCAGCGCATCCAGAAATCCGATTCCGATTCCCACCGGTATGGGGCTATGCGCACTTCCCGAAATCCACACGCCCAAAGTACAGAGCAGTATAACGATTCCCATTATGATACACTGTGCCCTCAGATAACCGCCCACCGCATGCAGTATCCCCCGGATAGATGCCTTCGTCTTCTCATAAAGCGGATATTTCTTTCCCATCTCCTTTATTTCCTCAAAATCCGCTGACAAAAAAAGCACGGAGATTCCCGTTACCAGAAGCGCCGCCGTCCAGGAACCGGCTCCCTTCAGAAACTGCCAGGAGCCGCCGAAGGCCCCCGGAAGGATATTCTGCCGGGCCTGGTCGCGGAATATGTTCAGCTGCTCCGCCACAAAAACACGCACGCCTGAGGCTTCCATATGGAAAAGCTCACTTACGCTGTCGCAGCAGTCATACAGAATCCGCTCCGCCTGCCCCCATGCCCCGGAAGCCGATCCCAGCCGCAGAGCCAGACTGCCCAGCCACCGAAGGACCGTATAACATCCCGCCGATAAAAGTATGGCTGTCAAAATCAGCAGTACCGCCATCACATAGGGCGGACGGATATGGAGCCGGCGCTTAATCCATCCGAGAAGGGGCCAGCTCCAGCAGACAATTACCCCCGCAAGCAAAAACGGAATCACCAGGGGCACCAGGTACTTCATTCCCAGATACACACCGACTATGATTCCGATTTTTTTACAGAGTATTTTGTTTTCCTTAACCCATTTCATTCCCGTTTCACATCCTCCTGCCGCAGCCTTCCGGCCATTGTTGCTTTCAAGAATAGTATAAGTGAAACGAAAAAATTTACCCTGTTACATTCATCCAGATAAAATTGAAAATGAACTGCTTCTCGGCTTTGTATCAGCCGGATGTCTCCGGCAGCGGAAAGAAGGGAATAAAAGCCGCATTTTCAGGCTCTATCTGAAATGTCATGGTTTTCTGTGTCTTTGGATGTACAAATTCCAGGTGATATGCACACAGAGCCGGATAAGACTTATCCACAGAATCCACATCCTTATTTTTTATGCCGTACTTCCGATCTCCTGCAAGGGGTGTACCCATCCCCGCCATCTGCACCCGTATTTGATGATGGCGCCCTGTAATAAGCCTTATTTCCGTGAGTTCCCGCTCCTTGCTGGTCTTCAAAATCCGATAACGCAGAACTGCCTTTTTTGCTCCTGCCGTTTTCTCCCCGACAATCTCCGAACGGTTTTCTCTTCCGTTTTTTCGCAGAAAATCTACTTTTTCCGACCACTTATCCACCGGTTTTTCCACATTTTTGCCAGGTTTTCCACCATCATTTCCCTTTTTCCGATCATTTTCAACAGTGTTTGCCCCCTTTTCCCGAACGGCGAGATAGTTCTTTTTCATTCTCCCATCCTGAAGCTGGCGGCTCAGCCCTGCTGCCGCGGTTTCTGTTTTGGCAAATACCAGAAGTCCCTCCACAGGCTGATCCAGACGGTGAATAACAGCCAGATACGGAGTACCTTTTTCCGGTTCTTTTTCATAAAGGTAGTTCTTCAATATACTTTCACAATCCTTCGTGCCCGTACGGGCGCTCTGGACAGGAACACCTGCCGGCTTGTAACAAACCAGCAGGTGCGCATCCTCAAATACAATCTTTAAATTCATCTTGTGCCTCTTCAGATATCCAAAAGGTCGCTGTACATCTTCAGCGCTCCGTCCGTTTCGTGGGCAAGCACGCGCTTTGCCAGTACCTTGCCCAGCTGCACGCCTTCCTGATCGAAGCTGTTCAGATTCCAGATAAAGCCCTGGAACATTACCTTATTTTCAAAGTGTGACAAAAGGGCTCCCAGAGATGCAGGCGTAAGCTGATCGCCGATGATAATGCTGGAAGGACGGCCGCCCTCAAAACGCTTATTGGGGTTCTCATCCACCTTGCCGCAGGCAAATGCCACAATCTGAGCCACCACATTGGCGCAGAGCTTCTGCTGGCTTGTGCTGTCCTGAATCACAACATCCACACCCATCTGACTGTTTTTAAAGCCCACAAACTGGAGCGGCACAATGTTCGTCCCCTGATGGAGCAGCTGATAGAAGGAGTGCTGTCCGTTGGTTCCGGGCTCACCGAAAATGACAGGGCCTGTGGAATAGTCTACCGGTTCGCCGAAGCGGTTCACGGACTTTCCGTTGGATTCCATATCCAGCTGCTGCAGATGAGCCGGGAAACGGCTGAGTGCCTGGGAATAGGGAAGCACCGCCGTACTTGTACATCCCATTATATTGCACTCGTATACGCCAATCAGGGCGTCCAGCATAGCCGGATTCTCCAGGATATCTTCCTTTTTGGCAAGTGCATCCTCCGCAGCCGCACCGGCCAGAAATTCCTCAAACACCTTCGGTCCGAATGCCAGGGACAATACAACTCCGCCCACTGCCGAGGTGGAGGAATAACGGCCGCCGATATAGTCGTCCATAAAGAAGGCTGCCAGATAGTCGTCGCTCTTGGCAAGCGGCGAGGTCTCGCTGGTAACTGCAATCATATGCCTGGAAGCGTCAAGACCGGCCTTGGCAAGTGCATCCTTTACGAAGGATTCATTGGTCAGAGTCTCCAGCGTTGTTCCGGATTTGGACACCAGCACGAAGAGGGAATGTGCCACATCAATAGATTCCAGAACAGCCGCCGCATCGTCCGGATCCACGTTGCTGATAAATTTTGCCTCCATTTTAAAGGTATTGTTCTTTTTTGCCCAATTCTCAAGAGCCAGATACATGGCCCGGGGGCCCAGATCGCTTCCGCCGATACCAATCTGTACCACAGTCGTAAACTTCTCGCCTGCGGCATTGGTGAGCTCTCCTGCATGCACCTTATCGGCCAGCTCCGAAAACTTCCTCTGCTGCTCCGTATAGAAAGCGCGCTTGTCCACACCGTCAGCTACGACCGCCTCTCCCAGCTGTCCGCGGGTCAGCTGATGCAGCACGAGACGCTTCTCACCGGTGTTTATCACCTCTCCATTGTACAGAGCTTCATACTTCTTTGTAAGCTGTGCTTCGTCCGCCAGCTTCGCAAGCGCTGCCAGTACCTTGTCATCCACCTGCTTTGCGGCATAGTTGTAGGTAAGACCGCCTGCCATGGGAACACTGTACTTTTTCACACGCTCCGCTCCGCTCTCTCCGGTCATAACCTCCGCAAGGTTTACACGCTCTGCCTTTGCAAGCTCCTGATACGCATCCAGGGCGTCCAGATTTTTCCAGCTTATCATAAATCGAATCCTCCTTCATATTCTCCGCTTTTCAGCTTGATATTACTCGTATTGTAACATATTTATCCGAATTATTCCACTGGATTTTATCCCGTTCGGCCGGACAGTACGGACAGAACTTTCCCCAGAAACGGCACGGACAGCTCCACCCGGCCAATAAGGCTTTCATATGGCCTTGGCAGCATGTCGTTGTCTGCGTTGGCGTCTCCCCGGGTTATAAATTCCCGTTCCGCCGTCCGGTTCTCCATCACACGATGCGTAGTGACCGCGTCGCCGTTCCTCCCCCCGTAAAATACAATAATATCTCCTTCCCGTATCTCCTCCGGTTCCACATATCTTGCATATACCACGCTGCCCTGTGCAATTGCCGGCTCCATGCTGCCGCTGACGATGATATACGCCTGAAACCCCAGAAAAAGAGGCAGGGCCGACAGCGCACCTGCCAGCACCGCAAGAAGCAGACATATCTTACTTACGGCTTTCAGGAGGTACGCTGCGGCCTTTCCGCTTTTCTTTCCGTTTTCTAGTTTTTTTCTTTTTTCATACATTTTTTCAAAAGTACCATTAAGAGCACCAGGCCCACGGCTGCGGCAATTCCGATTATTGCGGCGCCGTGAATAAGCCTGCTTCCCTGATCCGAATCAATGCCGTCTCTTCCGGCCATGGGAACCTCATCATCATCCAGATCTTCAAGTTCTGCCGGACCTTCCAGCGGTATCTCCTCTCCGGTGATATCCTGCTGCTCTCCTGCCGTCTCCTGTGCATCCGCACCGTTGCCGGGCAGTACCGTAACTCCGCTGTCCTGAGTGATCACCACCGTTTCCTCTTCCGTAATCACCGTCTCGCCTCCTGACGCGCCGCCGGCCGGCGAAGAAGCCTCCACTGGCGTGTAGACAAAGGTAAAGATATTTTCCGCCTCATTTGCTGACAACGTCTTTGTCAAATTGTATGCCTGGGGCTCATAGCCCTCCAAATACAGAAATGCGATTACCGGTTTGTCACCCACATTTCCATAGTAGGTTTTGCTGCCAGCCAGCTGCTTTCCGGAAGCATCCTGATAATTCACTTTATAGGAGACCAGCTCCCCCTTAATACCGTAAAATACCACATAATCCCGATCCTCTGTCACGGTAAGAGCAGAGTTGGATACATCCGCGGCCTCCCCGTTATCCCGGCCGCTCTGACGTATCCCTTTTACATAATACTTGCTGTCTGCGGCCAGTTCAACCATGTCCTGAGGATGAAAGGTAATCATGGAGCCGTACTCAAGCCCTTTTAACACCACCCGGGACCCGCTGCTGTCAGCCTGGCCGCCCGTATCACCTGCTCCCGTGAAGGTTCCCTGTTTTCCGGAATAAAGTGTAATGGTGTAGGTAGTATTATGATCCGTTCCGCTGTCGGCCGGAGGCGCCTCTGAGGCAAGGCAGTCCCTGCCGTTCAGTGCCGTAAGCAGACACAATGTCAGAAATCCGGCCAGTATTTTATTCCGCATCTTCATGCTCCTGTCCCCCTTTCCGATATCCGGCAAATCCGAGTAGCAGCATCAGAAACCCGCCTGCCAGCGCAAGTCCGGACCATAAAAGCGGATTGGCGGTATCTCCCGTCTGCGGGGCTCCCACTGTGTAAATCACCTTTTTCTGTGTTACCTTGCGTGTGGTTCCCCCTTTGTTCTCTGTCTCCGGCGCCAGCGAGGAAACCTTCTCTACCGCAAAATTCATCTTCAGCTGTGCCAGCGTTTTCTGATATGCGTTTCCCTGCGTCTCTCCGTCCAATGCAATTTGCAGGGAGACTATGCCGGATTTTCCTGCCTCCAGAGTATCCAGGTAAAAATAGTCCTCCAGACTGCTGGTGGCCTCATGAAGGCCTACGCCTAAGGCCCCGGCGCTTTTGTCCCCGCCAACGCTCTCGCTGCTGTAAAGAACTCTTGATCCCCCTCCGGTTCCGCTTTCCGTATAGGTCAGAACATACGTATAGGCGCCGCCGTTGGCCGTCTGTTCGCCATCCTCCTCCTGCTCAAGGCTTTTTACCACTTCGTTTGTCATATACCAGTCTGTGGCCTTATCCCCATTGTTTTTTAACTTTATCTGGAAAGTAACGCTGTCGCCAGGCTGTAATGCGCGGGCCTGGTCTGAAATCTGGGACGACTGGAATGTGCTCTCCATCTTATCCCCAGCAAAGCGCACCTCCATGTCCCCGCTTCCCGTATAATCCTCCGCATGGGCGGTTACCCCACTGCCCAGCGCCAGGAGCATTGCCGTTACAAGGCATCCGATTTTCTTTTTCATACGCCGCTCCCTCCTGTCAGGTTAAGATTCCCGCTTTCGTCGATGGTCACATCCACGCCCCAGGCGCTCTTAATGGCATCCTGGGCATTATGTGTCTGCACGGCGTCCACCTCCGCTTCCAGCACAAACCGGACGCCGTCAAAATCATAGTCCAGCGAAATGACCATGCCCGCATCTGTGGAAGTAACATGCTTCTCTACTCTTTCCAGCACGGCGGAATCGATCATCAGCGTATCGGTAAGGGCATTGCTGGTTTCTCCTGCCCCGAGAACCTTCGTATAGTAGAAGACCATCCGCTCATCCGTGGAGGCATTCTTATCCTCTACCCAGCCGCTTTTTTCCTCAAGTCCCAGCTTAATCAAATCAGGTGTCAGATCCGTCCGCTTTTTCTCCCCGTTTTCCCCGTCCGCATCCTCCTGCCAGTAGCGGTACACAATCATCCGTACATATTTGTCAATAGAGCCGCTGTTTTTCACGCTGAGCACTTCGCTGTATGGTTTGCCTGGCTGTATCCGGCTGTTATCCGGGGAGGTAAGATCTGCCAAAAGCTGACCGCTGCTGTCTCCCTGTCCGCCTACGGCGTCTCCGTTTTCCAGCAGTGTGACTCCTATCTCTGTCAGCTCAATCTTCGCCTGGTAATCTTCGCTGTAATAGGTCAGCGCCGCCCGGCTGCTGCCTACGGCGCTTCCCAGCAGCAAAAATGCCGCTGCTACAAAGAAAAGGGCCGTTATGGAGCCTCCCGGAAAGTTCCCCGGGAAACCGCTCTTTTTTGTTTTACTGCGGATTTTCATTGTGCAGCCTCCTTTCCGGCCGTATCCAGGCTCAATGCCCAGTCTGCGTAAGGCTCTCCGGCCTCATTATAGAGTACCGGCGTACACTCCTGGACCACCACCACGTTAAACGTCTCCATGTCCTCGTCCTCCGGCCCCGTAATGCTGACCACCATGGTATTGGCAGATGCTCCCGGCGCTACAATATTTCCATAATACCAGTAGCCGTCTGCCTCCTGCTTCCATCCGTTTCCGGCAAAGGACAGCTTCACGGTACTTCCCGCAAATACCTTTACGCGTACATAGCAATCGATCCCTCCGGTATTCTCTATACGGACATGCTTCTCCATGCCTTTTATATCCTCATGGAGGGTCGTCTGTGTCCCCAGGGCCAGCTCATGGCTGCCCTTTGCCGTTGCATAGGTGGTAAAATATGCCAGCGAAATCCGTACGCTCCAAGCCGACGCCATTACCAGGGCAAGAGCTGCCAGAAGTGTTATTTTGGAAACATATGATTTCTTTCTCTTCATTCCTTCCGTCCCCCCTTTTTAATTTACCGCCTGGCTCCCTGTCCAGCCGTCGTCGTTACGCTTGTAATGGTTTCTGACGCCTGCGCCAGGTACGAGCTTGTCGTCATAGGTATTGATGTATTCTGCCAATACATCAGCAACGCCTGTTTCCTCCGTATTCAGCCGGATGGTCAGCACCTGCGTCTTATTGCTGCCTGACAGCTGGTAGCTGCTTCCACTGTAAACTTCCTCTACCGTAATCTCTGTTCCCACCGGGAAATTGCCGATATCAATGGTCTGCGTGCCGGGCGCTTTGAAGTCCGTGGTAAATACATCGTTAAATATAACCTCATTCTCCAGAGTTGCCTTCACGTCAAACACAAACATGGCTCCTCCCAGGGTTTCGTTGTAGCTGTCCAGGGTCTTCTTAAGCTGTACCTTTCCGTAAGCCGTATTGGTAATAGTATAGGTAGTGCCTTTTTCTCCTTTCTGCGGTTCTGAAATTTTGCCGGTGTAGTTTTCCACCGGAATTTCCTTTACCGTGTAAGTATATTTTGTTCCTGCGCTGTCATATTTGGGCAGCTTCTCAAAAGTATGGAACCAGTCATTTTCAACATTCAGCGTCCCGGTTTTGAACGGCTTTTCGTTATTGTCATTTCGCCACAATTCCGCGGTAATGCTTTCCGGTCTCCAGTTGTTTGCATTATCCTGGTCAATCCATTCCTTCTCTACCGCTATATTGACCTCGCTTTTCTCTTTGTTTGTGATGGTGACAATATAATGCTTCTGCACTACATCGGGCCAGCTTGTATCCAGCTGCTGCTCCGAAATCTCCATATCAAATCCGGCCGCGTCGTCCTTATTCTCCTCTACGGACCATTTCACAGCCTCACTGTCGCCCAGTTTTTCCCAGGTGTGAGACCACCGGTTTCCCCGGTTAAGCTGAGTCTCTGCGTCCGTGAATTCCGCGGCCAGCTCTGAAGCCGCTCCATTAAGGGATTTCATCAGATATACCCTAAGGTTTTCCGGCACTTCCTCGTATTTGGAGGTATCCGTAATCACATTTCCTTTTACATCTTTCCAGACCTTGTTTACGGTGAGGGACATTTCCTCGGTTCCCACCACGAGCCGGCCGTTGTTGGCAATGGCTGAACCATAGCCGTAAGACCAGTTTCCGGTCATTACCACACCGTCCGATTCGGCTATGGCTTTGGCAGTTTCCCTGGCTCCTGCTTCCGGGTTGCTGTATACATAAAAGGTCCGGTTTATTCCCCATAATTCTAGCTTATTTGTTACCGGCCCACTTTCCTTTTTCCCCGACCAGTTGGCATTGGAGCCACCCAGGACATGGCCGGAAACATACGCGTGTGTACCTTTTCCATTATCTACAGAGTGAATATCGCAGGAGTTATTGTTATCTGCAACAAAAGCGCCCTCCATTTGAAAAATTGCCAGGCTTCCTGTATCACAGCAATAAATAGCTCCCGAATACATTGTGGCCCCATTTGTTGGTTTTTTCAGCATAGAATTATCTGTCACATACAGATTTTTCATCTCCAGAGACGAGCCGCTCCATACATTAATGCCTCCTCCACAGGCATACTGTGTAGCTAACGTTTTTGAGGCATTATTTATAATATCTGCACAATAAATCTTAGCTTTGGCATTGTTCTTAAGAGAGATTCCTCCGCCCATGCCGGTGGTGGTATTTCCTTTAATCAAAGTACGGCTGCCTCCCTCTCCTTTGGTAATGGACAGGTTTCCGCCGGACATATAGATTCCGCCTCCCTCTCCATAGCCGTTTACTTCATTTTCCAGAATACTGCCTCCGGTTAAGGAGAGATTTGCATTTAAGCCGTGGATGCCTCCTCCGTTCCAGCTTGACTGGTTTCCCTGGATGGTTCCGCCGGACATATTCAAGGTGCCTGATACTCTGAGAGCGCCACCGCCATAGTCCTTTTTCTGGTTAACATTTTTGCCCGCCTTAATGACCGTATCCCCTTTTATGTTCAATGTGGCTCCCGAAGAAACAAGAACCAGAGCATAATCTGCCTCCACAAGATTGCCGTTAATTCTGGTTTTCTCAAAGGTGACCTCATCTCCGCTCTTTACCTGGAATAAGTAATTTCTGTTTTCATCACAGCGGGTAAAGGTAATGGCTTCCTCCGTATTCAGATTTTCTTCATCCCCTGCCGCAATGGATACGGGGGAACAGATGTAAATTGCCTCCGCATGTTTTTCCTCTGCGCGGGTCACTGCCTCCTCCAATGTTTTTGCAACAAAAGCATTCCCGTCATGTGTATGTGTTTCCGCCGGATCCAGATAAATCCGTTCGGGTTCCATGACATCATTGTAATAATAATGCTTGATAGAGTCGTTTCGGGGCAGATACTTCATCAAAGTATAGTCAGAACCGGAATCCGTAATGGTATTTCCCCCGGATTCATTTTCCAGTTTTTCAAAAACTCCCTCCAGTAATACCCCCTTTTTAGCATACAAAAAGATTTCCGCAGATTTACCATTAGGAATGGTATTCTCATTCTGGGTTTTATTTTTATAGACATGTGATGTCTCCTCCAGTTTAAGAGAACCCGGCGATGTATTATTCAGATATACACCTCCGATAATTTTCGGATAACCTATGGTATCATTGTCGCTTTCTCCCTTTGCCGTGTTTTCTTTAATTACGCTCTCACCGGTTATATGGACGGTCTTTGATTTAGAAAAAACGCCTCCAGCCGTATATCCGGCCGTATTATTCAAAATCTGGCAGTCCATAATTTTTAACGTGGTATTCGTTGTAGAAGTTGCATCATATATAGCTCCGCCTGCCTCACTGGCTGTGTTCTCTTCTGCCGTAACTCTGGATATCTGCAGTGTTTGATTCGCTCCCATACTGCTTCCGATTGCACCGCCGCATGCCGCCTGGTTACCTTTAAATAAAGTATCCTGAATATTTACGGATGACTTATAGGTGGAACTGGGATAAATATAGACTCCACCGCCATATCTGGTATCCGTGCTGTTATCCAGAAACTTTGTTCCGCTTATCTCTGTTACTCCATCGCCTATACGGACAGCGCCCCCATTTCCCACCGCACGATTCTTTGAAAAGATGGAATCTGTTATAGTGAGAGTACCAATATTTGTCTTATGAGGACCCGAAAAAGCAACGGCCCCGCCCTCTTTTGCACTTATATTTTCGGTAAATACACACTTATCCAGATTCAAAGATACCGGGGCTCCGGTACTGCCAACCATAGTAATCGCCCCTCCGCCTACACGGTTAGAGTTTCCCAATTCATTTTTAATAAACTGGCAGTCCAAAAAAGAGCCGGAGGTGGGAGCACCGCTGCCCCATGCAAAAAACGCACCACTATTGACTCCCTTATTCCCCTCAAAAATACAGTTTTCTGCAGTCAGATTACCGCCTTTTAAGTAAATTGCACCGCCGTCTCTAGTGGCATTTCCGCCAGTAAGTCTTAAGTCCTTTAGAAATATAGCCGCTCCTGTACCGCTGCACTTGATAATACCACCGTCTGTCGCAGTTCCATCTCCCTTAAGCACACCGCCTTCTCCTCCGGTCAAAGACAGCTCCAGTTTTGCCTTTGTCAATGTAATCAACGGACTGTTACTCTTTCCTGTCCAGGTATACCCGTTAATATCTATAGTAAACACTGTAGCATTTTTACAAGTTGTGGAGGAAATCGTAATACTCTCCCCCTCTATATCCTGCTGCAGAACGATAGTCTCCTCATTTTTGACCGCCTTCACAGCCTCTGCCAGGGTTTTGTAGGACTTCTCCCCAATAGTCGCCACCCCACCGCCTGCCAGCGTCACACTATAGTAGGAGAAATGGTCGGTTTCCATACTTATGTCCTCACCATCCACAAAGGTGTCAATGGATTCCGCCACATTTGCCTCTGTATCCAGGTGATGTATCTGTACGCCCTGCTCTTCGCCGTTTAATACCTGGCTGAAGGTCACTTTTACCTCTTTCTGGGGCTGTACTTGGTTTCCGTCCTCGTCAAGAAGGCAGATATCGAAGATTCTCTGCTCCAGGACGATCTCTCCCTCTGTCTCGCCGGACAGCAGCTGGGAAGCCGCCTCAAATCCCTCGTCCCCTTCATGAAGCTCCACTGCCCGCATGGTCAGCGTTCCTTCCGGGAATGCGTCCGCCGGGCCGGTCATGGAGATCACCAGGCCATCAGCCAGTGTGACGCTGTACTCTCTGTCTCCTTCTATGACATCCGACGGCGTCGCTTCCGGTACGTCTGACGGAGTAGCCATCTCTGTCTCTTCTTCCAAAAGTTCATTTTCTTCTACTATTTCTTCCTCCGGAAGCTCTTCACCTTCCGTATCTGCCTCAGGAAGCTCTCCGTCTTCCTCATTGTTCCCGGCAGGCTGCGAATCAGGAATATCTTCCTCTTTATTTTCCTCCTCCGGCGTTTCCCCGCTTTGGCTGCGGTCATAACATTCGGAAGCATGACTGTGCTCCTCAAGCGTACATGTCAGAACGCTTGTTGTCCCATAACACTCTTCCGTATGAGTATGCTCCTCCGCACTTTCCTCCAGACCGCAGATAAGTTCTGACTGCTCCGTAAAGCAGCTCTCATCATGTACATGCTCCTCTTTCTCGCAGCTTAAGGACGCTTCCACCTCCAGGGTATGAACCGGCGTCACCGCCACATAGACCGTGGCGGATACAACCGCCGCAATCAAAACCATGGAAATTGCTGTTTTCTGCAGACGCTCCCGTCTGCCTCGTTCCTCCAAAAAATTTTACCCACATTTTTCGGATTAAATCTTTCATCGGAACACCTCCTTTATGTTTTTTGCTATATGTTTAATGAATCGGACCCATATCCTCAAAGGGCCAGACCCGAAATATCAGTTTTCCAATAATCTGTGCCTGGGAAACGCAGTCAATTCTGCTGCTGCGGCTGTCTTCCGAAACCCTGCGGTTATCGCCCATAACAAATACCTTTCCATTCGGAACCCGGCAGGGAAGCTCAATGCCGCATTTCCCGAAATCTTTTTCTTCCAGATAGGGCTCCTGCAGGAGTACGCCGTCTATATACACGTCCCCGTCACGATTGATGTCCACCCATTCACCTGAAAGACCTATGACCCGTTTCACCAGTATTTTATCGCCGTGATAGAATGCTATCAGATCACCTCTTGCAAAATCCGCTCCCCGCATCGACACAATCACGTCTCCCATTCGCAGCGTGGGCCGCATGCTGATGCCATTTACCTGGAGCACCGGAAATATCATCTCTGCCGCAAGCGACAGTACGCATGCCATGACAATCATGATGCCTGTCATTTTCCCAAGCTCGCCCCGATAGCGCATTTTCCGGCTTTCCCTTTCAAGCTCCGACTCAAGCTGTGTAAGGGCCGGTATTTCAACGCTCTTCTTTTCCTTCATACCGTTCCCCTGTATCCTCTTGTATGCCGCCCGGCTCATTCTTTGAATCCCCGGTGCTTTTCTCCTTATTAGGAAAGCGGATATTGTAGAGATATTGGTCCGCCGCTTTCTGTGCTGCTTCAAACACACCGTTCAGCCTGAGGGCAGCTTCCGCAATAGAGCCGGCCTCTCTTAGTTCAATCTCCCTTTTTGTGCGCTCCGCCTGCAGTATGTCTGTCAGTTCATGAATTCGGAGGTCTTTCTGATCCAAGCGTTTCCGCAGGCGTTCATAGTTTTGCTCCAGCTCCTCCAGGCGGGCTGTGACCTCCTCAAGCTCCAGCTTGGATTTCTCCGTTTCTTTCACCTGTTCGACAAGTATTCGGAGCAAGTCTCGCCTGTTAAGCCTCCGCAGCTCCCTGTCTGTCATGGCGCTTTATTCCCCTCTCCCCGGAAACTCCCGGCCGCCGGCTCCTCCAAGAAAATGTTTCCCCCATTATCCGCAGCCTCAACACGCTCCAGAAATTCATCGTAGATCTCTTCGCCCCGCTGCCTGGCTTTTACCGCGTCCGGCAGCCGGTCAAAAGAGCCCAGATACCGGGTTCTTCCCTGAAATGTAATCTGAGCTATCCACAATCTGCGTTTTTTATCAAAATATACTCCGTTGTATCCGCTGGTATTGGATTTGAGCAGCCGCCCGCTCTTTATGGCCTTCAGCTTGGTAACGGAGGTTCCCTCTCTAAGCCCCAGATTGTTTTTGTAAACAACAGCCCGGAGGCAGCCGCAGCTTTTCGTTTTTCCCGACTGAAGCCGTGTCTGCCCTACTACCACATCTTGCCCGCAGATGCAGCGGCATTTCCACTGATGCATCCCTTCCGATTTTCCGGCATATTCGGTAACGGTCAGCCAGCCGAATTTTTTTCCTGTAAAATTCTTAAGCGGCGGATGGCCAAGACACCCGCAGCTTTTCTTATAGCCTGCCGTCAGCTGCCCCAGCTCCGTGTATACCTCTTTTCCGCAGTCACATCTGCAAAGCCATACAACGCTTCCCCGCTGTCCCCGCTCCTCTGTGGGGCGGACTGCAGTCAGCCGCCCAAAGCGCATCCCCGAGATATCACGCTGTCCCGGTCCTACCGCAGAACCGCATCCGCAGTCCTTCACACTCCCCCTTTGAAGGCATCGGGTATCAAGCAGAATCTCGCCTCCGCACGCACAGCGGCATTTCCAGACTATGTATCCTGCCTTTCTCTGATCCGTCCTCTCTTCCACTGTCAGCCTACCGACTTTGGTTCCAATCCCTATCACAGAGCAACTCCTGCCTCTCATGCTTTATACGGGCATTGCCGGAAAGCGACGCAGAAGACTATACTCTGCGACATTTTTGTCTGTAATTTGAAAAACGACAGCACTGAAACAGCTTGTCTAAAAACAAATGGTGATTTTTAAACGGCTCATATTTTCCCGTTTCTGCTCCAGATTTGGATGGACATATTGATTCAGAGTAACACTGATATTTGAATGACCCAGAATTTCGCTTAAGGTCTTTACGTCAAATCCGGCCTCTATACAGCGGGTCGCAAAGGTATGCCGCAGGGTGTGGAAATGTACCTTTTTAATCTGACATTCTTCCGTATATTCCTTCAGGCGGCGCTGAAGCTTCCGGGGTTCCATGCATTGACGGGTTCCCGTGAGAACAAACGCCTGGGGATCCTTCGGATCAAACCGCGCACACAGAGCAGACAAATCCGGCATAAGGGGAATTGTACGGCAGGAGCTGTCCGTTTTTGGGCTTCCTATTACAAGCTCCGTCTTAACATAGCTTTTTGTATCAGGAGACTGCACTCTCTGTACTGTCCGGCAGACAGAAAGCGTTTCGGATTTTCGGGAAATATCTCCCCACCTCAGCGCACACACTTCTCCGATCCGAAGCCCGGTTCGAAGGGCCAAATACACCCCGAATTTACTGAGATCCATTTCATTGGCCAGAAAATGCATCAGTTTCACTTCCTCCTCCTCACTTAAGACCCGGACCTCTTTTCTCGGCCCCTTGGGATAGATTATCTCAAGATCGGTGAGCTGCTGCCCGCTTCGTTTTTTTGCATAAAGAAAGGCGGATTGGAACAGTGCCAGAATATTTCGGGCAGTCTTGGCGGAAAGCTGCTTTTTATACAGCAGTATCTGTGTAAAGCTGTCAACGTCCTCCGAGGTAATCTCCCAAAGCTGTCTGTCCCCAAAAAATGGCTTGATATGATTTTCTATATCCGCCTTGTACCTTGCTCTGCTGGACACTTTAAGGCGCGTTCTGTTTGCGGCAATCCAGTTATCACAATAACGGCCAAACGTATTTTCACGCGCCTCTTCGTTCTTTGCCATTCCCTCTGCAGCCCGGGAGGAATGTCTGTCCTTTTGTACAAAATTTTCTTCTCTGCCTGTCATAATAGCAACACCTCCGTTTTTTTCTAAGTTTACCGAAATACGAAGGCCATTTCATGACAGAATTGCAAAAATTTAAAATAAGCTTGAAAAAAATTGCTGAAAAGAGCTTGAAAAAGTGTAGAAAACCAGTTGCGAAACGCAAATGATAAGAGTATAATAAAATCGATAGCCGGCATGGTCGGTTGTGTCGCAGAGTATAGTCTTCTGCGACATTTTTGTCTGTAAACCGACCGGCCTCCGTCTTTTGGCATCAGCCTAAAAATTCCGTTAAAACCTCCTTTAGAACCTGCTCCTCGGACTTGTTTAGGGAGCTTGTCTGCCTTGGTTCCTCTTTTTTCTCCTGTCTTACTTCCCTGCGTGACTCTTCCTGAAAGTTTGGGTAGACCTCGTTTGCTCTCCCTCCGAAGCTGTTTCTCAGCTGCTCTCTCCGGCTTTCCTTCAGAATTACCGAAAGCTCCCGAATGTCCGCCCGGATACACAGGAGCAGTATCATGATTGCCGCCCAGCCTATTGTTAAACCAATTTCAAACATCCGGATTCCCCCTGCCTGTCCTATTATTTCAGTGTACTGACCACCTGGCAATCGAACTAGGCATGCGGAATGTCTTTAGAGTGTCAGCCCGATTTGCAAATGGCCGGTACGCCGGTAGATGCCTGGAAAATTATGGCACTACAAATATTATAGACGGTGCGCTCCGAAATGGAAATAACAGTTTAGCGCCAGGCTTTGACAATTGTCTACACCTGGCGCTTTCTTTCGTGTCTTTTTATGTTCTTTTAATATACATCCTCCGGTATCCGGGCTACAAAGGCTTCTATCAGTTTAACGGAATGTTCGATTGCCTGACGCTCAAAGGTCGGATAGTCCATGGTTGCGCTGTCATCGGCCTTGTCGGATATGGCCCTCACAATTACAAAGGGAACACGATTCAAATAAGCGGCCTGAGCAATCGCCGCTCCTTCCATCTCCGTGCAGTATCCGTCTGTCCAGGAAGCAATCTCATTTTTAATCGAACGCTCCGCGATAAATTGATCCCCTGTCACAACCCGGCCTACAAATACACCAATCTCCGGGTTTACCTCCTCGCAGGCCTCTCTGGCTATGGAAATCAGCTCCGGATCCGCCGGAAAGCTTACGGTTCCCATGCGGGGAATCTCTCCTCTTGCATATCCGAAATTCCGGGCATCCATGTCGTGCTGAAGGGTATCGGAGGAAATTACAATGTCTCCGATGTTGATCTCCGCCTTTAAAGAACCTGCAATGCCTGTATTAATAAGGCGATTGACATTGAAGACATCTACCAGGATCTGTGCACACAGTCCGGCATTGACCTTACCGATTCCGCTGCGGACCACTACAATCTCATGGCCGTTTAAGGTTCCCTGATAGAATTCCATGGAAGCCTTTTTGACAATAACCTCTATCTCCATCTTTTCTTTTAAAAGAGCAATCTCTTCCTCCATTGCTCCGATGATTCCGATTCTTCCCATATGCATATTCTCTACTTTCTTTTCTTTTGGATGCGTATTTTTGCTTTTTTATTTTAGCAGTTATGCGGGCGGATTGCAACCTTGATCGTGGCAGGGCTTTCCAAAAAAACCTGCTGCATGGCCTTGAGGTGATTTTTTGGTTATTGATGTTTCAAAGGATGTATCTAACTCTCATGTATTGAGGTAATTGACGTAACTTTTGAAGGCTGTTATAATTGCTATGTTTATGATGAAAGGAAGGAGGATGCTTTATGACATATCGGACAAAAGGGACGTGCTCTATGGCTATTCAGGTGGAGCTGGCTCCGGATCATACGATTGAGCATGTGGAATTTATCGGCGGATGTTCCGGGAATACCCAGGGGGTGGCTATTCTGGTTCAGGGAATGAAAGCGGAGGATGCCATTGAAAAAATTGAAGGGATTCGCTGCGGAGCCAAACCTACTTCCTGCCCGGATCAGCTGGCTAAGGCTTTGCGGGTGGCTTTGGAAGAGGATGTGGAAAAACGGTAAGGGGGTGGTCCTTACCGTTTTTTATCTAAATTTCTTAATATTTATTGTGTGCATTTTATAGCATTAGTACGAGTTGTTGTTGATTCTGTTGTGGAATTCTTTGTAGCGCTGTGAACTCCCCGTGCTACGTAATATCTTCCACTTGTTGCGGAGATATTTGTTTTACTTCCATAACATGTTGCTGTATTGTTTTCTGAAAAGTAATAGCTTCCAATCTGAGCAAATGTACTGCCCCCATCAGAACTCTCATCTAGATAAATTCCCACCTTTATTGTATCACATATGACATGTGCAAAAGTAGTTCCAGAAACACTAACCCTTCCTCTACTTGAATCTTTTATCCCACAAATTCCTTCTTTTAAATAAGTCCCTCTAGCAATCACATACCAATGTGTTATAGACTCTTTTTCTGTTTCTACATACTCATAATAGCTTGGAACTTCTATCTCTTCTGCACTTACTGTTATTACAGTAGATGACCATAATGTTCCTAATAAAATGAAACTTAAAAGCATAGAAAAAACTTTATTACATATTTTCATTTAAATTACCTCCTATCTCAACTCCGCAATACCTCTAAATTAAGTTATTCATTTTTAAACACTAATCCATATAAAATGTTTTTAAATTCTTCAAGCTCCATATCTGTTGACAATTGATAATAGGCATTTCCATACTCCATTTGTACCCAATAAAATCTATTTCCATCTTTTTTATCTATTTCTAAAATTTCTAATTCTTTCTCTAAATAAAAAGTTTTAACTATGTCAACTTCTTTTCCATCGAGTTGTGCATTAAAAGAAGCATTATTATATTGTTTGTTTTCATAAATACTTAAAATATTAGTGCTATTGTGAAACTCCATTATTGCTTCACCCATCTCTGCTTCTATATAAACTTTATCTAATTTCATACCATTAGGTTTATCAGCTAATCTTAACGCAAGAATACCTATTTCATTTTCAATTTTCTCATATGCCTCTTCTTCTCCCAATTCAACATAAAGAATATCCTCTGTATCTGTCATAATATCAAATGCTAGCTTTCCCTCTTGTCTCTCCACCTTCAACATATACAACCGAGCTCCTTTCACCCCGACCCCAGTTCCAGCCACCAGCACCGCAACCATAGCCACAGTAGCCCATGTTTTTGTTTTCCGCCGGGCAGGCGCAGGGAAAGGCAGGATCTTTGCTCTCTGATGTAACCGCGCGTTCGCCTTCTCTTCTTTCATCTCCTTCTCTCTCGCCTTAATCCGTTCCATCAGCTCTTTGTAGGAATCCTTGGGCATTTCCAGTGTTGCGAGGTGTTTTTTGGTACTCACTCTCCTTTCCAGCGTAGCTGCTTCTGATTCAATTTCCTGCTTCAGTGTTTCTTTTAAATCCTTTTTCTTCATTCTGTTTCCTTTATTTTGCGGATTATGAATTGACAGACGAGCGGGAAGCTATCATAATAACCATAGATTGTTTTCCCAATGGAGGTTAGATCATGAAGCGAATCCTATTGACCGGCGGCGGTACTGCCGGACATGTAACCCCGAATATTGCCCTTTTGCCAAGGCTCCGCGAGCTCGGATATGAGATTTCCTACATGGGCTCCTATGATGGTATTGAAAAGAAGCTGATTGAAGAGCTGCAAATTCCTTATTATGGAATCTCTTCCGGAAAGCTCCGCCGATACTTTGATCCGAAAAACTTTACCGATCCTTTTAAGGTCCTGAAAGGATACGGGGAAGCCTGCCGGATAATTAAAAAGCTCTCACCGGACGTTCTGTTTTCCAAAGGCGGTTTTGTCTCCGTTCCGGTGGTTCTGGCTGCTAGGCGTTACCATATTCCCGCAATTATCCACGAGTCCGATATGACACCCGGCCTTGCCAATAAGTTGTGTATTCCTTCCGCCCGAAAGGTCTGCTGTAATTTCCCGGAGACTATTTCATACCTTCCGGCCGGCAAAGCAGTACTCACCGGCTCCCCTATTCGTCAGGAGCTTCTTAAGGGGAACCGCCTGAATGCTCTTCGCTTTACAGGACTGTCCGCAAATAAACCGGTTATTCTGATTATGGGCGGCAGCATGGGCGCTGCAGCCGTGAATGAGGCTGTCCGCCGTATTCTGCCAACTCTTTTGAGGGAATTCCAGGTTGTCCATCTCTGCGGTGCCGGAAAGCTTGATCCCTCTCTTGGTCACTTGGCTGGTTATGTACAATATGAATACATCAAAAGCGAACTAAAGGATCTCTTTGCTCTTGCGGATATTGTCATATCACGAGCCGGCGCCAACGCCATCTGTGAGCTCCTGGCCCTGAAAAAGCCAAGCCTTCTGATTCCTCTCTCCGCTGCTGCCAGCCGGGGAGATCAGATTTTAAATGCACGCTCTTTTGAAAAGCAAGGTTTCAGCATGGTGCTGGAGGAGGAAGCCGTTACGAACGAAGCACTGCTTCAGGCCGTCCATACCCTTTATGAAAATCGTGCATCCTTCTCCTCAGCCATGGACAGCAGCCAGCAGGCTGATTCCATTGAAACCATTATCCGTTTGATTGAGGAAGCTGCCGTACACACTTAACCCCAAGGGAATGTATTCACATTCCCTTTTAAAATTCCTCATAATCCTTTTGATAATGACTGGTCAGCTAATGCTTTGCTTTTCTCAAATGCAAATCTACGGTACTGAGTGAAATTCCCCGTTGCTTCGCAATGACCTTTCTTGGAACCTCCAGATATTCCGCCAGCATAAAAACTTCATACCAATTGACATTCTTTCTGCGCAGACCCTCAAGCATCCTGCCTAAAAATTCTCTTTGTGCTCTCTGTTCCAGATGGCTTTCAATGCAGTTTTCACATTCCATCAGGTACTCCATCTCTGCAGTACCGCTGAGGAGGATCGTATACTGTCCGCCTTTGCGGCAATAATCCCGTGCTTCGTTGGCCGCAATTACCACCAGCCAAGCTCTCACCCGCTCTTCGTCCACATGCTCCTGATAACCGTAGAGCTTTTCGAAAACTCTTTGGCAGATGTCCTGTGCGGTGTGATAATCCTCCGTCAAGTCATAAGCTACTTTCATTATTAAATTCTTGTATTTTTCGTACATTTCACGAAATTTCTCTTCTGTATTTAACATTCTTTCCTCTAACTTCCTCCCCCCTTATGTTTCCGAAATCAATTGTACAAGTTCCTTTAATTCCTCCGAAGAAACCTTCCCCGGATTCCATGCTATTCCTGCCCCATCCTGTTCATATCTTGGTATCAAATGCAGATGGAAATGAAATATGGTCTGACCTGCGGCAGCCCCGTTATTCTGCACCAGATTGAAGCCGTCGCATCCCAATGCATCCTTCATTCGTTCTGCCAGCCTCTTAGCCAAAAGAATGGCTTTTACAGCCAGCTCGTCATCCAGTTCAAACAGATCTGCATAATGTACCTTGGGGACAATTAACGCATGTCCTTTTGTTGCCGGATTTAAATCCAAAAACACGCGGAAATCCTCATCCTCATATATCGTAGAAGACGGAATCCCGCCATTGGCAATCTTACAGAAAATGCAATTCTCTTTTCCCATAATTCTCCCTCTTTCTATTAATTCAGCCAGGGTATCCCCCGTACTTTGTCGAATTTTGCCGATCTGTTCCATATTGTCAAGCATCTCCCAGCATGCTACACTTATTTGCAGGAGTGATGTGAATATGGAAGATACAAACTTTACCATTGCAAAAATAACACATGAAATTCGCAATCCGCTTACACTGATCAACAGCTCCCTTCAGCTGATTCAGTCCATGCATCCGGAGGTGAAAGAATTCCGGTTTTGGTCTCAGACACTGGAGGATGTCTCCTATGTCACTCAGCTTCTGGATGATTTGGCAGTCTATAGTGATAAACGTCGTTTCTTTATGTGTGAGGTGGATTTAAAAGAAGTTATACATTCCTTAGAGGAAAGCCTAAAACCTTATGCCCAGATGAATCAGAAACACTTTACCGTACATATGCCGACACAGCTGCCCGCCGTGTTTGGCAATCCTATGAAGCTAAAGCAGGCATTTCTAAATCTCCTCAAAAATGCCTTTGAATCCACAGGAGAAAATGGCTGTGTCTCCTTGTCAATCAGAAAGTATCTTGATCGGATTATTATTCGGATTACAGATGACGGCTGCGGCATGAGCCAGGAAACCATCGAAACAATCTTTAATCCCTTTTCATCAAGCAAATCATATGGCACTGGGCTGGGACTTGCAATTACGCAGAAAATCATTCAGGCTCATTACGGCGAAATTGAAGTGGCATCCACCCTGGGGAGAGGAACTACTTTTACAGTAACCATTCCCCATATATAACCATATTTTAGTATATTTTTCATAATATTACAAGCAATTTTCAAAAAATGAAATTAATCTCAATTAATTAAGACAATTCAGTCTTTTTGGAAAATTATTTTAAAAATGAAAAAGCACCGACCCCGCGGCTAATCCGCAAAACCAGTGCCCTGCATGCGCGATCAGGGGTTCGAACCCTGGACACCCTGATTAAGAGTCAGGTGCTCTGCCAGCTGAGCTAATCGCGCTTATCTGTCATTCTTTTTTGGTCTTTCATTTTCGACGCAAGAATTATTATATACGATTGTTTTATAAAATGCAAGTGTTTTTTCATATTTCTTGACCTTTTTTCACTTTTTGTATAAAATGATAATAAATTAGCAATTATTCATTAAAAAACACTGCAAAGAGCCTAAAAGGAGACTACTATGAGACTTCGCAAAATAAAAGGAGCCGACGAAACGGTTGCTGCCAGCCCTTATGTTATTCAGAGAGGCGCCTTACAGCACATAGATTGGAAGAAGCTTTTTGGAAATGATCACCCGCTTCATATAGAGATTGGTATGGGAAAAGGACGCTTTCTTATGGAATTGGCCGGCCGCAATCCGCAGATTAATTATGTTGGAATTGAGCGCTATACAAGTGTTCTGATAAAGGCCATCAAAAAAATGGAGGCTGCCCCTTTATCCAATCTCTTTTTTATGTGTATGGATGCCGCAGATTTGGAACAGAGCTTTGCTGCCGGAGATGTGGCACGTATCTATCTGAATTTCTCCGATCCATGGCCAAAGGAGCGCCATGCAAGGCGGCGTTTGACCTCTGTGGAATATTTGAAGCGCTATGATGCCGTTCTCGCCCCGGAGGGCCGAATAGAATTCAAAACGGACAATGAAGCTCTTTTTGACTTTTCCCTGGAGAGTGTAAAAGCCGCTGATTGGAGATTATTAAGCTGTACTCGGAATCTCCATCAGGATCCGGAAATGAATCATGAAAATATTATGACAGAATATGAAGAAAAATTTTCCGCTCAAGGTAATCCCATTTACAAAATGATTGCCTGCCGGTAAATTTTTCATTTGTCTGATAATTTACTTTATATTTCGACATTAGCAATGTCAAGGAAAATTTTCTATTTTTTCCTCATAAAAGCATTTTATCTGATTTGTACAGAACGCATGTTTTTAAGATTACTATGTAAACTCACTTATTTAGTGGGAAACAATGTGGATAATGTGGATAACTGCGTTGATAACTTGCTTTTTCGCCTTTTTTAAAACCTTAAAATGTGGATAACTTTTTTATAACTATTTAGTTTTTAGTAATTTTTTTCCAGTGGTTCAAAAAGTTTGTGCAAATTGTAGATTCGCTGCTTTTTTACTCTATTTGCTGTAAACCGCCTGTCTGAAAATATAGATACATTTCTTTTATAAAAAGTTATCTTTTGTGTAATTATTATGCTGCATACTATCTGATCCGCAAGCGGACAATACGTTTATTTTCCTCCAGCCTCTTTTTCTCATGTAATACGCTTATAGATGTATATACGCTAAAATAACCACCTTTAAACCTGCCTCCCTACATTTATCTTATAACCCCTAAAAAGCTCTGTCTTCAGCTCATAGATACCGTTTATTTCTTTAAATCAAATTCATCAAGCCCTTTCCTGCTTTTCTCTATAAAACCTTCATACTGTCATCAGGCAAGCAATACATAGCATCTCTGTAAAAATCAAAAACACCACGGCACTTTTTCTGCAAAAGCCGTGGTATTCCCTCTATAATAAAACATCTTTATTTCCATTAAAAAATGCCCAGAACCGGAATCGAACCAGTGACACGAGGATTTTCAGTCCTCTGCTCT
>OFFX01000055.1_pt1 | contig 92588 bp, 89 predicted proteins | sample 1521511 | NCBI WGS metagenome assembly OFFX01 (sample SAMEA3504125, study PRJEB24116) | mouse gut metagenome | biome: mouse gut; feature: mouse-associated habitat; material: faeces | place: Denmark | collected 2011
ATAGTCCGCTTCAAGACCTTTGGATTTATGGGCTGTCAGAAACTCTATTTTCCTGTTTTCGATAAAGTAGTAAAATCTATTGCCATCCTTTGTAGATTGATACCTGTATGACAAATAGTAATCATCGAAAGAATATCGTCCTAAAAGGAAAATGGATTTATCCAAAGGAATTGAGGCCACCAGTTGTCCGACAACATTGCAATAGTTGCTTCTTTCGTATCCGCAAAAAAGCAGTTCGGTCTTGTTCTCCGGATTAAATGGACGAATATCCTTTTTTATTTGTGTTCCATTCTGTTGTATGAATTGCGATGACAGGCTGACTAATGGTTCGCCAAAGCGGTATGTGGTTTCTATCTTGTTTATATCAGTGTGGCCGAAGAACTCAGAAAACCGGTTGAAAAGAGCCATGTCACTACCTGAAAAACGATATATAGATTGCCAGTCATCACCAACGCAATATAACTTGGCCGGTGGATTGCCATCACGGAGAACTTTCAAGAAATTGTAGCGGTCTACCGATATATCTTGGAATTCATCAACTATAATATAGTCGTAACTTACGGGGTTGTGTTCACGGCATATCTCCGTAGCTTGCAGTATTGCATCCGTAAAATCTATTTGATTAAGACGCTGCAATGTCTCCACATACCGCTCAAAAACAGGTTGAAAGATATTTTGTATAATGAACTCATTACGCTTATCCCCCATACTTTTTGCTTGCCTTATAACCTCATGTATGGATTTGCAACTTGACTTTATTAATGTCGCAAAGGTTACGACAAGCCGGATAAACGATTTTTCCTGCTTGCTGTTGGGCGGAAGAATCATGTCATATAATTCTGCGTCCGTTTTTTCTTTGATAGGGACACCAGCCTTTTCCAGTTGTATCTTCAGTTTGTCCCTTATATCGTAATAATGGAAATCAGCACTTGAGGTCGTCAGCAGTTCCGTACCGAATTTCTCATGCGCAGCCTTTTTCCATGTGATACCGTCATTGTATTGCTGATTGGCTTCTTCGTAAGTTATACCCCGGTCTTTGGCAAACCACATAGGGACAAGGCTGTGTTCGTCCACACCAAAATGTTCCAAATATATTCGCTTCGTTTCTCCATCTCGTTCATAATAAATGGAAAAATCCGGCATATATTGCGAGTGCATTTCATCTGCTAATGGATGCTCGTAAGGCTCCTCATATCTGAATTTCACGCCAAGCAACGACAGAGCAAGGCATATTTTCTGCTCCTGTTTGCTTCGTACATAAACTGTCTTTCCGTCCATATCCGGAAACTGAGCCTTCAACCGAGTGTCTTTTTGTTCTGAGAGCTGCTGTCTGCGCTCGTTCTTTTGCCGTTCCAAATCCTGTTCTTGAATTTGGTAATCAAAGAAATAATCGACCACACTCTTTTTGAAATTCTCATCATTCAGTAACTCTTGATATATTTTCAAGAACAGTGCGTCCGTATTGCTGTATATTAACGGTTTCTGCCCTGTCACTCGCCCTATAATATCAAGAGCAAGTTTATGGAATGTGTAACCGCGCAATCCCTCAATCCCCATCCTCACTGTCAGTTCGGCTGCCGCCTTGTTGGTATAGCTTATAAGGAGAATGTTTTGTGGTTTGACATGTTTAATGTCAATCAGATACCTCACTTTCCCGACAATGGATGATGTCTTTCCACTTCCTGCGCTGCTCACCACCAAGCAGTTGTCCTCGCCTGAGACAATGGAGCGTCTTTGTTGATTGTCTAATGGATATTTCAGGCAATGGTCAAAAAAATCCTTATAGGTGTCCAATTCTTCTTTTATAAACCTATCGTTATGACTTTTGATGAACCACTGTAGGTTCTCAAAATCAGATACAAATTTTATGATTGTTTCTGACGGTTCTACATGGAATGTTTCAAGTCGTTTAAGAAAATCATTTACTTCATGGAATAACTCTGTATAATATTCTGTAAACTGTTTTTCTTCCCGATATGTTATGTACTGCCCGTTGAAGGTTTGTTCCAAATCAGACTCAATATCTTTGAAAAAGCGATCGTGTTCTTGTTTTAGTATTTCATCCCTGCTTTTATGAGCGACTTGAAAAGGAGTAATGCTTTCTACTTGTAAAGTTAGCTCTTTTGACTTCTTTTTTAACAATAGGCGTATCGCTACTATTCCGACAATGGCGATAGCAGCAATACATAAACCAAAAGTGAGCAATAGAGCCATCTTTACAGTTTGTTATAAATTTAGCTATACCCGTCCCTAATTTGTGACTGGGACAGCAAGGTTGATAGGTACTACAGCACGATTTTCTTCATCGAACGACCACTGGACTTGCCATGTTTTACCATCAATCTTGTCAAGGAGAATGAAATTATAGATATTTTGGGTGGAATAAAGCTCAAAACGCCCATTAGCTTTCTTGCCATTCGCGATCAGTGGATTAGGATTTAAGTCGTATTCAAAGCGTTCTTCATCTCCTTTGATACTATATTGCACTTGCCCCATCTGTCCAGTCTGAGTGTCAAGTTTGATGAATGTTCACATATTTTGGGTGGGAAAGAGTTTGAAACGTTCTATATCATAAGTTTGTGCAAACTGCTCTTTTGCATCCTCTTTTGTAGATGATTTCGGTGCTTTATCCGTGCACCCGAACATCACAAAGAGAAGCAACAGTAGAAATGGCAATGCAAATCTATTCATAACACGTCGTTTTTAGATATCGTCTAAATCATTTTTGATTTTTGCTTCAACATTCTGCGAGTCACGATAGCGTATCATCACCATACCCTCATAGATACCTGAAGTTTTTTCGATTGAAAGTTGTATGTCACCGCCTGTCACTTCCCATGCGCTGCCATACACGACAGTTCCCTGATAAACTTCCGCCATTAAAGCAGTATTGGAATCTGAATGTGCTGGATTGTTTTCTTTTGAAATTGTAGGATCGCCATATTTACGAGTGTATAGATTCTTGTAATAATCGTAGGTGTTAACAAGGGTGTTCCATTCACCGCTTGGGTCAAAGAAAACGACCACGGAAAAAACGTTTTTACCGTCATCCGTTGCTGTCACGCCGACAGTAGCTTTACGCCCAGTGAAATCTCCTGTAAACAACGTTATGTTGTTATCACGACCAATCGAAGTAAATCCTTTGGCTTTGAGTTTCTGACAGAATGTTGTCATGCTTCCTTCGATTGGAATACCCTTGAAAGAAAGATGCTCTTGTGCCTTAATGTTTATTACAGCAAAGAGCATGATTAAAGTGATTAAGAATTTTTTCATCCTTCTTATTAAAATGGCCCTTTAGTTCCGATTGAGCCGTTACCGTTAATTACGCAGAAGCGTGGAACTGCAAATGCCACGTTCTGAATTGGAGGTCGTAGGAAACCCGTACACACGAATGTAGTAGTAGCAGCCCACGCTATAGCGTGAGAACCACTATGCCACCCTTGTGTGTAATTGTGAAATTCCTACGTTTCCAATTCACAAGATAAGCATAACGCTTCTTATTATTTCAAAATGTCGTGGAAAGAGTTGCCTCTATCCGAATACAAAAGTAATGAAAATCTCGTAAAAGTCTCTTATTGACAGGTAAAAATCAGCGTTTCAAGGCTCATTTTCCCTCTTTTTGTACCGCTATTGTTTCTCCAAGCGTCCAAAAATCTGTTTTATAGAAGTAAACCATCTTTAGAACCGGCACCGACAAACACAACCTTCCCAATCCATTCTAACAACCCACTCCCTGTATTGCTACGTTATCGCCCGGCTCTTTCATAGCGCAGCGAACAAAAAACATAGGACGGAAATAAAACATCACCACACACTCAATGAGGTTGGAGATATCGCGGAAGGTCGATATGATTGGAAGATTGATAGTGACCAAGGACATGTAGGATTATAAATAGACAATGGCCTTTAGTTATTTGTTACCTTCCAGTTTCCCTATGCGCATCACTATTGATGTTTGGCTCCTTCCCATTTTTGCGGCAATATATTTTATGCTTTTTCCCTCATTATAAAGCTTCATCAGATATTTATCGGCATTACATGTCCATCGTTTATTCGCATTTGGGTGTTTTTCATAACTTTTTTCAGTTATTTTTTCAGGGTGCAAAAATTCATCAACGAACACAGATGGGAAACGCTTGTCATATAATACGAAAGTCTTTATTTTGGCCCTTGTAATCGCAACATAGAACAATCTCCGTTCTTCTCCATAAGGATATTGGTCACTCCTTGTCAAAACATAATTTAGTACAGGGTCATCACTGACAAGAGAGGGAAATCCGTAAGTGTCCTTATTGCATTGGAGAATTATCACATAGTCTGCTTCAAGACCTTTGGATTTGTGGGCTGTCAAAAACTCTATTTTCCTGTTTCCGACAAAATAGTAAAATCTGTCGCCCTCTTTCGTAGATTGATACCTGTATGACAAATAGTAATCGTCAAATGAATATCGTCCTAATAGGAAAATGGATTTATCCAAAGGAATTGACGAAACCAACTGTTCGATAACGTCGCAATAATTGGCTCGATCGTACTCGTAAAAATACAGTTCGGTCTTAGCCTCTGAGTTAAATGGATGTATGTCCTTTTTTATTTGAGTCCCGTTCTGCTGTATAAAATTCGATGACAAGCTAACCAATGGTTCGCCAAAGCGGTATGTCGTTTCAATCTTGTTGATATCTGTTCGACCGAAAAAGTCCGTGAACTGATTGAAAAGTGCCATATCACTGCCTGAGAAACGATATATAGATTGCCAATCATCTCCAACACAGTATAATTTCGCAGGGGGATTGCCTTTCCGAAGAGCTTTCAAAAAATTATATCGGTCAACAGATATATCTTGGAATTCATCTATTATAATATAATCATACTTCACAGGGTGAAGTGAATTGCATATCTCGGTAGCTTGCAGTATCGCATCCGTGAAATCTATCTGATGGAGTTTTTTTAATTCTTCAATATATCGCTCATAAACAAGTTGAAAAATATTCTTTATAATAAACTCGTTACGTTCATCGCCTATACTTTTTACTTGCCTTATAACCTCATGCATTGATTTGCAGCTTGTCTTTATTAATGTTGCAAAGGTGACGATAAGCCGGATAAACGATTTTTCCTGTTTACTATTTGGAGGCAGAACCATATCATATAATTCCGCGTCCGTTTTTTCTTTGACAGGAACACCTGCCTTTTCTAGTTGTATTTTCAGTTTGTCCCTGATATCGTAATAATGAAAATCAGCACTTGAGGTTGTCAATAGTGTCGTGCCAAATTTTTCATGTGCAGCCTTTTTCCATGTTATGCCGTCATTGTATTGCTGATTGGCTTCTTCATAAGTAATACCCCGGTCTTTGGCAAACCACATTGGGACAAGACTGTGTTCGTCCACACCAAAATGTTCAAGATATATTCTCTTGGTTTCTCCATCACAATCATAATAAATGGAAAAATCCGGCATGTATTGCGAGTGCATTTCATCTGCCAATGGATGCTCGTAAGGTTCCTCATATCTGAATTTCACGCCAAGCAACGACAGAGCAAGGCATATTTTCTGCTCCTGTTTGCTTCGTACATAAACTGTCTTTCCGTCCATATCCGGAAACTGAGCCTTCAACCGAGTGTCTTTTTGTTCTGAGAGCTGCTGTCTGCGCTCGTTCTTTTGCCGTTCCAAATCCTGTTCTTGAATTTGGTAATCAAAGAAATAATCGACCACACTCTTTTTGAAATTCTCATCATTCAGTAACTCTTGATATATTTTCAAGAACAGTGCGTCCGTATTGCTGTATATTAACGGTTTCTGCCCTGTCACTCGCCCTATAATATCAAGAGCAAGTTTATGGAATGTGTAACCGCGCAATCCCTCAATCCCCATCCTCACTGTCAGTTCGGCTGCCGCCTTGTTGGTATAGCTTATAAGGAGAATGTTTTGTGGTTTGACATGTTTAATGTCAATCAGATACCTCACTTTCCCGACAATGGATGATGTCTTTCCACTTCCTGCGCTGCTCACCACCAAGCAGTTGTCCTCGCCTGAGACAATGGAGCGTCTTTGTTGATTGTCTAATGGATATTTCAGGCAATGGTCAAAAAAATCCTTATAGGTGTCCAATTCTTCTTTTATAAACCTATCGTTATGACTTTTGATGAACCACTGTAGGTTCTCAAAATCAGATACAAATTTTATGATTGTTTCTGACGGTTCTACATGGAATGTTTCAAGTCGTTTAAGAAAATCATTTACTTCATGGAATAACTCTGTATAATATTCTGTAAACTGTTTTTCTTCCCGATATGTTATGTACTGCCCGTTGAAGGTTTGTTCCAAATCAGACTCAATATCTTTGAAAAAGCGATCGTGTTCTTGTTTTAGTATTTCATCCCTGCTTTTATGAGCGACTTGAAAAGGAGTAATGCTTTCTACTTGTAAAGTTAGCTCTTTTGACTTCTTTTTTAACAATAGGCGTATCGCTACTATTCCGACAATGGCGATAGCAGCAATACATAAACCAAAAGTGAGCAATAGAGCCATCTTTACAGTTTGTTATAAATTTAGCTATACCCGTCCCTAATTTGTGACTGGGACAGCAAGGTTGATAGGTACTACAGCACGATTTTCTTCATCGAACGACCACTGGACTTGCCATGTTTTACCATCAATCTTGTCAAGGAGAATGAAATTATAGATATTTTGGGTGGAATAAAGCTCAAAACGCCCATTAGCTTTCTTGCCATTCGCGATCAGTGGATTAGGATTTAAGTCGTATTCAAAGCGTTCTTCATCTCCTTTGATACTATATTGCACTTGCCCCATCTGTCCAGTCTGAGTGTCAAGTTTGATGAATGTTCACATATTTTGGGTGGGAAAGAGTTTGAAACGTTCTATATCATAAGTTTGTGCAAACTGCTCTTTTGCATCCTCTTTTGTAGATGATTTCGGTGCTTTATCCGTGCACCCGAACATCACAAAGAGAAGCAACAGTAGAAATGGCAATGCAAATCTATTCATAACACGTCGTTTTTAGATATCGTCTAAATCATTTTTGATTTTTGCTTCAACATTCTGCGAGTCACGATAGCGTATCATCACCATACCCTCATAGATACCTGAAGTTTTTTCGATTGAAAGTTGTATGTCACCGCCTGTCACTTCCCATGCGCTGCCATACACGACAGTTCCCTGATAAACTTCCGCCATTAAAGCAGTATTGGAATCTGAATGTGCTGGATTGTTTTCTTTTGAAATTGTAGGATCGCCATATTTACGAGTGTATAGATTCTTGTAATAATCGTAGGTGTTAACAAGGGTGTTCCATTCACCGCTTGGGTCAAAGAAAACGACCACGGAAAAAACGTTTTTACCGTCATCCGTTGCTGTCACGCCGACAGTAGCTTTACGCCCAGTGAAATCTCCTGTAAACAACGTTATGTTGTTATCACGACCAATCGAAGTAAATCCTTTGGCTTTGAGTTTCTGACAGAATGTTGTCATGCTTCCTTCGATTGGAATACCCTTGAAAGAAAGATGCTCTTGTGCCTTAATGTTTATTACAGCAAAGAGCATGATTAAAGTGATTAAGAATTTTTTCATCCTTCTTATTAAAATGGCCCTTTAGTTCCGATTGAGCCGTTACCGTTAATTACGCAGAAGCGTGGAACTGCAAATGCCACGTTCTGAATTGGAGGTCGTAGGAAACCCGTACACACGAATGTAGTAGTAGCAGCCCACGCTATAGCGTGAGAACCACTATGCCACCCTTGTGTGTAATTGTGAAATTCCTACGTTTCCAATTCACAAGATAAGCATAACGCTTCTTATTATTTCAAAATGTCGTGGAAAGAGTTGCCTCTATCCGAATACAAAAGTAATGAAAATCTCGTAAAAGTCTCTTATTGACAGGTAAAAATCAGCGTTTCAAGGCTCATTTTCCCTCTTTTTGTACCGCTATTGTTTCTCCAAGCGTCCAAAAATCTGTTTTATAGAAGTAAACCATCTTTAGAACCGGCACCGACAAACACAACCTTCCCAATCCATTCTAACAACCCACTCCCTGTATTGCTACGTTATCGCCCGGCTCTTTCATAGTGCGCGGAGAAAAAATCCCTGTTTTTTAGAGATCTCAAAATCGGGTTTGTCCGGTGGTTGGCACACTTCTAATTTGACTCTTTATTATTTTGTGCCGAGGATAATATCGTAAATTCCCCAACAGATAAAGACAGATACAAAAATAACTATGAGGGTGCGCAAAGGCTTCGACTTTATAATTTGAAATTTGTCACAAATCCATAGCAGGAATACTGATACTATCGCGAGTGTTAGATAGACATACCAATGAGCGATCATGATGATTCTTATATTTAGTTTTACTATTAGACGCGATATTGAACAGATAATTACATGTGAGCAAGAAAAAAAGTTTTATTAAAGAAGCCCCTGTATCTCACTTATTGCCGAGCATTCATGCGCTGAAGTACGGACCTCAGGATCGCAGGACCGGAACTTTGAGGGGACAGCCAAGCGTACAGTGGCCACACTTAAGGCAGTCGGGATGCAGGAAACCTTCTTCGGCGTTCTTGCTCTCGAAGGGCTTGAGCTGCATGGGGCAGACGGCGTGGCAGAGCTTGCAACGGGTAGTGCATCTGTCGCCCACGAACACCCTGCGATAATTCTCGAGCAAACGGCCGCTGCGGGGCGACGCCCAGGCCGACAACGTCCCCATCGGGCAGAAGGAACACCATGAGCGTGGCGCGAATATGAACGCAAGTGTCACTCCAACCACTGTTGTTATCAGGATAATTGTCCAGAAAACGCGCCCCATCGCGTTCCAGTCGCCCCAGGCCAGATACATCTGGATCCCGAACATTGTGAAAATAAACGCAACCATAAAGGCACGGAACCCCGTTGTCCGCACTATAGCCGGAATCTCTCTGTGGGGTGAGTACTTCGCCAGTACTTTGTCATAGAAATTGCCGCGAGGGCATGCGTTACCACACCACCACCTTCCTTTTCTCACAGCGAAAGCCACCGGCGCTATCATGCAGATAAGCGCAAGAAAGCCGACGACGGGATAGAAATATCCTGCCACGAGATAAGCCAGAAGAATCCAGTAGAGTGAAAATCCCTTTTTGGGGAGTGAGCGGAAAAATCGTTTGGTTGCCATTTGTTCGGGTTTTGTTTTCAGCCGCAAAGTTATACAACCCCGATTATAGACACAAACTATAAAACAGATGCGGCAATCGCTTTTATCTATTACAGTTTGATTGAAAACTTTTTTAGCCGCTCATCCACCATCTCCGAAGGAATTATCGTTTTGACAGCTTCCGCCAGAACGTTCAGCAAACGTTCGCGCACGAAATTGCGGTGAACCACCAGTGCGATCTCCCGCGTAGGCTCCGGGTCGCATAACGCGCGGACATTTCTCTGCTGACTCTCTTTCAGCAGCGGAACATGAAGCTCCGGAATTATGGCATAGCCTCCGTTTTCATCGACAATCTTTATGAGAGTCTCAACGCTCCCCGCCTCATAGACAGCCCGATCGCTTCCTCTACGCTCACAGAAAGGAAAAACGCCGTTGTTGGGACAATAACCTTCGCGAAGCATCCAGACACTTTCCGCCGGCAGATTCCCGACCCTGAGAACCTCCTGCCGGTAGATCGGCTCCCCGGGAGCAACATAGGCCAAAAGCCTCTCGCGATAGACTGGAATTTCAAGCAATTCGCCGTTGCCGACCGGCGTGGCCATCAGTGCAACGTCAATATCTCCGCGCTCAAGCTGCGAAACCAGCGCCGACACCCGGCCCTCCTCCACATGCACACGTATGTCAGGATAATTTCCTGAAAGGAATTTAAGCATCTTTGGCAACAGATATGGTGCCACTGTCGAGACAATGCCGAGCGAAACAGCCCCGATCGACTCGCCTTTGCGCATGGCGACCAGTTCGCGGACCTGAGCGGCATTGAAGAGCAGCTTCCTGGCCCGGGTGAGAATCTCCCGGCCAACAGCCGTTGGCTTGACCGGATGGCTGTTGCGGTCAAAAATTGTCACGTCCAGCTCCAGCTCAAGCTTCTGGATCATGGACGACAGCGTTGACTGCGCGATGCCGCACGATTCGGCAGCCTTTGCAAAATGGCGATACTTGTCAACCGCCACGATGTATTCCATCTGCTGTAGTGTCATACGAATTCCTTCTGTTGTTCGGTTTTATCGATGCAAAGATAGACAAAATCTGTTTTGTCAAACAAGAGAGTTATCCTAAATTTGCAACAAAAAAACAAGAACCATGATAGTTGTCAACAAAAATATCTGCCCACACAACCACGTCTGTCCCCTGATCAAGGCCTGTCCCGTAGGCGCAATCTCCCAGAATGCCGAAGGTTTTCCGGTCATAGATTACACCCTATGCATCGAATGCGGGAAATGTATCCGCAAATGCCCCAAGAAAGCCATGCAGCAGACTGCCTCAGGAAAGGACTAAAGAGTATTGAGTACAATCGAGGGGGGCATCTCCATTTTTGAAAAAGCAAACAACTTTTTCCCGAGGTCTTTGATTGAAGCCCCGATATGATATAATATATCATCTATCACCATGAAACGGTCATGGATATTCGATGTTATTCTTATGTCGATCTGTGAATACTGATCATTATGCCGTCTTATGTCAAGTCTCAGCATTCGGTCGGGGCGTTTTGTGTAGATTGTTGCATTAACGCCGTCAGCCCGTTTATCAAGCAACGTCAATACTGTCTCATCCACATAATTGTCTATGAGTATGATACGCTTCTTTGCACGCCGGATCAAATCACATACAAATACATAGGCATCGAATATCTGTCCGTCAAAAAGGACTCCTTCCTTCGGAGGCAACGTTGTATGAAGAAAGAAATCGACTTTATCTGATAATTCCTTCAGCTGACAGTCATGTTCAGCAAGTCTATGGTCAATTCGGCTCTCCATGTAAAGGAGACGTTGGTTCACGCTGTAGCCCCGCAACAGATAATCTTTCAAGATCTTGTTCGCCCAGACACGGAACTGGGTTCCACGTAGGGATTTAACGCGATAACCCACCGATATTATAACATCAAGAGAATAGAGCTTAGTCTTGTATCGTTTGCCATCTGTGGCAGTTAGTAAGGATTCCTTACATACTGAAGATTTTTCTAATTCTCCCTCCTTGAAAATATTTCGAAATACCGCGTTGTGATTTCACCCTATAGAGGTAATCATTTCTATATTATAATATTCAACTTGGTATGTCTTGCCGTCGCTGGCAGTTGTCGCAAATTTTGCGATAACTGAAAGTCCGAAATGAATCAGATAGTCTTGCCTAACTCGTAGGCGTCCGTCAGATAGGAAGTGTTTTCAACGCCCCCTTTGCGACCCATGCCTATGGCTTTGATACTTCCGCGCTCAACAGGGTCGGGCAGACAGACAACAAACCCGCGGAAAGCGAAAATTGCGGTTTCGGCTGTTGATTCCTCGCGGTCGGCGCAGGCCGTGATATAATAGAATTCCTTGCCCTGCAGCCCTTTGTTGCGATAACAGCGGTCCATGAGCGTTTTAAGCTGACCGTCGATATTCATGTAATAGACCGGACTCGACAACACTATTATATCGGCCTTCGTCATTTTTTCCACAATCATAGGCGCCTGATCTCCCTCCGTCATAACGGTGTCGGGGTTTTCAGAATGTTCCTCATGGAAGAAGTCGATTTTATAGTCATCGAGAAAAATTTTCTCTACCGAGCCGCCGGCCTCGCGTGCACCTCTGACAAATTCATCGCAGAGAAGATCGGTGTTCCGGCCCCGCCGTGGGCTTGCAGAGATGACAAGCACCTTTTTCTGAGCTTTATTTATTGTCGAAGTCGCGGAGAAAGGGATGTTATACACGGGCAAGCCCTGTGTTTCATCGTTGGCAGTCACGGCCTCTTTGTTTTCAGGACTGTTGCACGAAATGCAAGCGACGGCGAGCGCGCACGATAACATAATGGATGAAATGTGTTTCATATCTATATCTCAATATTTCTCTGATTGGTTGATTGATTCAGCGTTATACGGCAATCCTCGCTGAGGGGGGGAAGCGGTCAGTTCACCGTCTGCCGGTATTCGTTTGGAGTCATGCCCGTGACTTTCTTGAAAACGCGGGTCAGATGGTGGGGATATTTGAATCCGAGTTCGTATGCCACCTCGCTCACGTTCATGACCTTTTCGGCAATCAGTTCTTTCGCGCGCCCTATGACATAGAGCTGTATGTATTCCTGCGCTGTCTTGCCGAGCTCTTTCTTTATGAGATCACCGAAGTAATTGGGCGAGAATGCTTCCGACGCGCACATCTGCACCGTCGGCAGCCCCCTTTCCCTGGCTTTACCCGATTCGAACCAATCCCTGACGGTTTTCTCAAATCGGCTAAGGATTCCACGGTTGGCCACCTCGCGCGTGATGAACTGCCGGTCATAGAAACGGGAACAGTAATTCAGCATAGTCTCTATCGTCGAGGCCACTATCTGCTTCGTATGTTTGTCGATAGCATGCTCGAGTTCTGCCCCGATTTCATGGAAACAGTTAAGGATTATCTTTTTTTCGCGTTCCGACATGTGGAGCGCCTCGTTCGAATCGTATGAGAAAAAGCTGTAATCTCCCATCCTGCGGGCAAGCGGAGTGCCGTAGAGCAGATCGGGATGAAACATGAGAGCGAGACCTTTCGGGTTCAGAGTCTCGCCGCCGTCATTGCTCCCGGCGATCTGTCCGGGAGATATGAAAAGCATCGTCCCCTCCTGATAGTCATACTTGCTCCGGCCATACTGGATGGGACCGCAGTCGAGTTCCTTGTAATATACGCAATAGAACCCGAACTCCTTGCGGCAGTGGGGAATGCTTTTAAGTTTCGACAGATCGGTCATGGAGACCAGCGGATGCAGCGTCTCGGCCCCGAGCAGCCGGTTGTACTTTTCGATTGTGTCAAGTCTGATGATATCGGCGTCGGCCATATAACGGTTTTTTTTGCAAATATATCATTTCATGGAATCAAAACCAACATTCTCCGGGTCATATCGGTAAGATTGGTTAATCATTCGGTAAAACATGTTGTCCGCTGGACTACAGAGAAATATCCCTCACTGTTGCCTGACTGTTGGAATCTTTCTGGCAAATCATTAACTTTGCAAATGCCGGCTGTCGTGCCACGCGGCAATTATCTGTAATTAAGGTAAGCCAATCCGTAATTTGATTAATATACATTACGTCGGTTTGCTGTAATTTTGCGAAGTTGAAACAAGTGCAAACATTTTGAATCAAGTTTAAACCAGTTCATTATGCGACAATCCATGTTGAAAAAAACAAGACAGATCCTGGCTGTCATCAGCATCCTGCTCGTCACCGCTCTATTCCTTGATTTCACGGGAACGGTCCATCGGTTTTTCGGATGGATGGCCAAGATCCAGTTCCTGCCCGCCCTCCTCGCTCTTAACGTCGGGGTGATTCTGGCCCTGGTTCTCCTCACTTTGCTTTTCGGACGACTTTACTGTTCCGTAATCTGTCCTCTCGGAATAATGCAGGACGGCTTCGGATGGCTTGGCAAGAAAAGGAAAAAGAACCATTATTCCTATTCGAAAGCTCTCAACCCGCTCCGCTACGTCATGTTGCTGCTTATGGTTGCCGCCATCATAGCGGGCATAGGCGCGTTTGTGGCTCTGCTTGCTCCCTACAGTGCCTACGGCCGCATTGTGCAGAGCCTCCTCTCGCCTCTCTGGCAATGGGGCAACAATCTTCTGGCCCGATGGTCAGAAGCCCGTGGCGACTACATGTTCTACTCGGTCGATGTATGGCTTAAAGGGGGTGTCACCCTCGCTGTCGCCGTTGTCACCCTTGTGGCGCTCGCAGTCCTGTCGTGGCGCAATGGCCGCACCTACTGCAACACCATCTGCCCCGTAGGCACCGTTCTCGGTTTCCTCTCGCGCTATTCGCTCTTCCGTCCTGTCATAGACACAACGAAATGCAACGGTTGCGGTCTCTGCGCGAGGAACTGCAAGGCTTCATGCATCAACAGCAAGAAACACGCCATCGACTATTCCCGTTGTGTAACCTGCTTCGACTGCATCGGCAAATGCACCAAGGGAGCGATCTCCTACCGGCTGAGACCCTCGGCAAAGAAACCGGACGCGTCCCGTGACCCGGAAGAAAAGATCGACGGCAAACGCCGCCAATTCCTCTCTGCCACAGCTGTCATCGCCACGACTGCGGCTATCCACGCCCAGGAAAAGAAAATCGACGGGGGGCTCGCGGTCATTGAAGATAAGAAGATTCCTAAGCGTGTAACCCCCATCGTTCCTCCCGGAGCTCAGGGTCTGCGCCATCTTGCCTCTCACTGCACCGCGTGTCAGCTCTGCGTCTCTGTGTGTCCCAACGGTGTGCTCCGTCCCTCGACCGACGTCGCCACCCTTATGCAGCCCGTCTCATCCTACGAGCGCGGATACTGCCGCCCAGAGTGTACGCGCTGCTCGGAAGTATGTCCGGCCGGTGCGATTCTCCCGATAACCGCTGCCGACAAATCGGCCATCCAGATCGGACATGCCGTCTGGGTTAAGGAAAACTGCATTCCGCTGACCGATGGCGTGGAATGCGGAAACTGCGCACGACATTGCCTTGTCGGAGCCATAACTATGGTATCCTCCGATCCTAAAAACGAGAACGCGCCGAAAATCCCTGCGGTAAACACCGAACGATGCATCGGTTGCGGCGCTTGCGAGAATCTATGTCCCTCGCGGCCGTTCAGCGCCATCTATGTCGAAGGCCATGAACGCCACAGAAATGTCTAACAAAATCCTGAATTCCGACAATATGAAAGATAACATGGACCGCCGCAGTTTCCTCAAACGCCTCGGACTCGGCGCTTCTGTAACGGGCCTCGCGCTGGCGGGATGCAACTCCTCCGACAACAAAGTGACAGGCGACAGAACCTCATCGGCTGCACTGCCAAAAGGCAAGATGACCTATCGCACGAATCCGAAGACAGGCGAGAAAGTGTCGCTGCTCGGCTACGGGTGTATGCGCTGGCCCACCGTCTCGGGCGACAGCGCGAGAGACAACGGCGACGACGCTATCGACCAGGAAACCGTCAATGATCTCGTGGATACGGCCATCGCCCACGGCGTCAATTATTTCGACACATCGCCCGCCTACTGCAAGGGCCGCTCCGAACATGCGACCGGCATAGCGTTGAGCCGTCATCCCCGCGACACCTATTTCATCGCCACGAAGCTCTCCAATTTCGCACCCCGCCACTTGGAGTCGCGAGGCGTCGATCGAAATGTACCGTAATTCTCTGAAGGAATTGCAGACCGACTATATCGACTACATGCTTCTCCACGGCGTAGGGATGGGCGACGGAATGGATGAGTTCAACAAACGCTATATCGACAACGGAGTCCTCGACTTCCTCCTGAAAGAGCGGGAGGCCGGCAGAATCCGCAATCTCGGTTTTTCCTACCACGGTGACATCAAGGTGTTCGACTATCTGCTGTCGAAACACGATGAATACAAATGGGATTTCGTCCAGATACAGCTCAACTACATCGACTGGAAGCACGCGAAAGAGATTAATCCCCGCAACACGAATGCCGAGTATCTCTACACCGAGCTTGAAAAACGCGCAATTCCCGCCATTATAATGGAGCCGCTTCTGGGAGGACGTCTGGCGAATGTGCCCGACCACATCATGGCACGTCTCCGCCAGAAGGAACCGGAACGAAGCGTTGCCTCATGGGCCTTCCGCTATGCGGGGACTCCCGCCGGAGTCCTGACCGTCTTGAGCGGCATGACCTACAAGGAGCACCTCATCGACAACCTGAATTCATTCTGCCCTCTGAAACCGCTCACCGACGAAGAACTGGATTTTCTCTACTCTACCGCCGACCTGATGGTGCAGTATCCTACGGTGCCTTGCAATGACTGCAAATACTGCATGCCATGTCCTTACGGAATCGACATCCCTGCCATTCTCCTTCACTACAACAAATGCATTAACGAAGGCAATGTCCCCGAATCGTCGCAGAGCGAGAACTATCGGAAGGCGCGCCGTGCTTTCCTTGTCGGTTACGACCGCTCAGTGCCGAAACTTCGTCAGGCAAGCCATTGCATAGGCTGCAACCAATGTGCGCCCCATTGTCCCCAGGCAATCGACATCCCCGCCGAGCTTCACCGCATCGACCGGTTTGTAGAGGATCTCAAACAGGAAAAGATATAGGAGATGGAAGAACTGATCGGAATACTTCATCGCGAGAACTGTTCCTGCGTCATTCGGCGCACCGACGGCGCCGTCATCCTCGGACACCTGCGCGGAGTGAAGGACCTTCTCCGGTTCGTCCTCGATGAATCCTCTCCGCTTCGTGGCGCTGAAATCGCCGACAAGGTCGTAGGCAAAGGTGCGGCCGCCCTGATGATGCTCGGCGGCGTCCGGTCAGTCTATGCCGACGTTATGAGCCGTCCCGCCTTTGAATTCCTCGAGGACGCATCGATCACCGCCAGCTACGGCGTCCTTGTCCCAAACATAATCAACAGGGCAGGCACCGGAATCTGTCCCGTCGAAACTCTTTGCCGCGACTGCACGGATGCAGCCCCCTGCCTCCCGCTGATAGTGGACTTCGTAAAAAGCAACAACAAAGAAAACATCATCCAATAGAAGATATTATGCAGACAACAATAAGACTTCATTCACTTCCCTTCTCCAGTCCCGCTACCTATTTCGTGGCCTTGGCCTTTATTGCCGGCAACATCTTCTTGCCTCAGCTCGTCCACCTCATCCCTCAGGGCGGAATTATATGGCTGCCCATCTATTTCTTCACCCTCGCCGGTGCCTACAAATACGGCTGGCGCGTAGGACTTCTGACAGCCATCGCTTCTCCGGTTGTCAACTCCCTGCTCTTCGGAATGCCGCATGCGGCCGCATTGCCGGCTATCCTGCTTAAATCGGCACTGCTCGCCGTGGGCGCCGGTTATGCAGCTTCGCATTTCAAAAAAGCCTCACTCACGCTTCTGGCGCTGGTTGTTCTTTCCTATCAGGTTGTCGGCACCCTTGGAGAATGGATCATGAAAGGCGATTTTTTCCTCGCTTGTCAGGATTTCCGCTTAGGCATTCCCGGAATGCTTCTTCAGATCCTCGGAGGATGGCTCGTCATCAACCGCCTGATGCGCCGCTGAACCTCCCTATCAGATACGCCCGAAGTTCCTCCCCCTCCTCCGGAAAAAGACCCGTCCGACCCTGTCCGACGCGTTCTTTCCTGCGCTCCCAATCAAATTACCCTGACAACCTTTTCAGGAAAGAAGGCGTTATATGTCTATGACCCCGCAACCCGTAACACCTCATGACAAAGCGATACGCGTAATCTCGATTCTGCTTGCTGCAGCGATCACAATTCTGATCCTGCTTCCCTCTTCTGTCATTTCTTACAGGCTGAACATAATCCTTCTGTGGGCCATTTCCCTCGTTGCATTCACAGTCATGGGATATCGCTGCTACTATGCGCGGAAACAGGGAATGACGCGATACTTAAAGAAAATGATAATCATGGGGGTCATACTTCTCTTGATTCTTGGATTCGCCACTTATATCTTCTTCTGATATGCTGCTCTGGGCTATAATAATCATCTTCATCTGCGCAATTGGCTGCTTCTGCGCCGCATGGACCATCCGTGCACTGGTCGGTTTCAGGCTACATAAAGGCCTTCACGCTTCCACGTCGCTCCTGAAAGCCATCGACATTCTCCGCTATACCGCCCTTGGCCTCACCCTCCTCGGCCTCATCATCGCCGCCCTCTCCAAAGCTCTCGCTTCCTGAGTCTGCAAACGCATCCTTCAGACATCCCCCCGAAATCAGCATGAAATTACACCTGCCCCATTAACTAATTGGAGTTCAACACGTTTATCTTAGTCAAGGATGCAGGAGCCCACCCTCTTGGGGCGCCTCTCAGCTTCTGCGGTTTTCTATAATCTACTCCCTTTCCGCTGCAAGATAATTTATGATTTTTGCAGACATTTCATAGAAATAATTAAGCCAAACTGCTGTAAATTAGCAATTTGGCTTAATCGATTGGTAACCCCGGAGAAGCCGGGATATATCGTTGTAACTAAGTGGATTTCAGAATATTGTAATGCTGTCTTATCCGTTGTTCACGAATTGCACACGACACTATTTCAATGTTCTTCCCCATTGTTTCATTGGGATATTACAAAGAGAGTAATTTATTTGAAATTAAACTACTCTTCTCATCTATTTCTGAAAAACTCTTCTCTTTGACGATAAACCCTATCCATTAAAAATTTTAACATCATATGTTCATTTTCATTCGAGCAATTCATCATTAACGCTTCGGTTTCTTGCATTAACTTTGAGTATTCCATGTCTGCCTGAGATAAACTTAATTTGCCCGTAGCTAATTTTTCCAATTTATTGGATATTCGTTCATATTCAACTGCCACCATTGATACTGGCTTTGCCGATGGACGACGACTTTCATGCATCATCATTTCCATCATCATTCTTAAATCAGATATTTGAGACCGAACGACATCAAGAGATAGCAACTCCTTATTGTTATTATCCAAATTAGGCATAAGAGCCGGTGAACTTAAAGCCATTAATTTAACTATTGAATTTATGTTGCCGGCTTCTGTTTCTGCCCCCTTAGTAGCATTAATAGCCTCGCATAATTTATTTTGAGTTTCAATAACCTCATGATAGCGCATATCCTTAGAGTATTCCAAATATCTTAAGGGTGCAATATCGAAAATTTTAGGTGTGCCTTTCTCTTGAATTAAAACGACTGGCTTATCAAAAGCCTGTCTAATACCTAATTCAAATAGGACATTAGGATTTCTCGTGCTTAAATCGCATATTGCAATAGGTGCATCTATTAGCTTTTTAAGAATATCCAAATGAATTAAGTTTGTCTCTTTTACTTCATCAGCTCTCGTTGCTATATAATCCGTTTTAGCAACAGCCGGTTTTATAATGTCATTATATACATGTGCAAAGTGATTAGGTTCGTAGCCCTCACACTCAGCAATAGGCATAATTACAAAGCAATCCTTATTTTCTTTTTTTGACATTTTTATTATAATTCCTTTGTTTAAAACTTATTGATTGAGACTATATTTATTGTTAGATCTCTCCATTCAACTACTACTTGGTGGGCGTTAGTAATGACAAGGAGATTGTCGCAGTGGAGTTCTTCGGCGGCTTCGACGAGAGCGTCGAGTTCGCGTTTACGGGTTTTCTCGGAGGTCATGTCGTAACAGACTTGGATTAGTTGTTCCACTTTCGTGCCTTTACGGGTGACAAAATCTATCTCTTTATCGTTGCGGGTGCGATAATAGAAAAGCGTTTGTCCGGGGATATAGCCACGGCGCAGGAGTTCTACAAAGACTTGGTTTTCCAACAGTCTGCCGAGATTTTCGCTCAGATTGAACGCTGTACTTTGCACAAAACCGTTGTCAACAACATATACCTTTTTCGGAGCCTTGTTCATCAGTTTCAGCTTGTTGTTGAAGCGCGGCAAATAGAAGAACAGGTAAGGCTCGTTGAGATAGTCGCAGAATTTCTTTGTTGTCGCTACACTTGACAAACTCAGTTCGCCGGCAAGTTCGTTGGCAGAAATCGGATTGCAGAAGTTTGACAACAGATAGGAGGCAAGATTATATAGATCAGAAGTATTTCTCACTTTATGACGTTGTGCGACATCTTTCAGCAGGATTGAATCAAACAGTGTGGAAAGATAGCTTTTGGTTATGCTACGGGCAGGGATTGTTTCAGGATACCCACCGTTTCGCATATAGTCATCAGCCAGCATTATTGCCTGTGCCGCCTGTTCTTCCCGGTCGGGGCGGATGTTTTTCCAACTCATGGTTTCTTCAAGGCTGAAAGGCAACATCTCAATCTGTAAATAACGACCGGTCAGAACCGTCGCCATTTCACTGCTCAACATCTTTGCATTGCTGCCGGTTATTATCAGATTCTTTCCACGACGGTAGAGTTTGCTTACCCACAAATCCCAATCAGGAAGATTCTGAATTTCATCAAGCAGCATGAAGTCATAATCGGGATAGACATCATCAAGTGCTGACATTGCCAGATCCTCGTCCCATTTTTCAAGCAACTGGCTATCGTCAAAATTGAGGTAGGCAAAATTCTTGCCTTGCAACATCAGCAGGGCAAAAACGGATTTGCCTACGCGACGAGGGCCGGTTATAAGTTTGATAAGCGGGTTCTGCAAAAGTTCGTCAGCGTCATACTTGGTATGGCGTCGCTGATAAGGGCGCGACAACAATTCGTCGCGCTCTGCCCGCTGATTGAGTATCGTTGTTTTCATTACAGTCCGTTTTAGACTGCAAATATAGCGATTTTATTCAATCAAATCATTGTATTGAATAAAATAGGGCTTATTTTATTCAGCAAACTATGAATTATTGACAAAAAGCGTGCAATTCACGCTTCTTAGTGACGTCTCTGGTATTGCCTTAGTGGGAAATGCGTGGTGCTTCTTACGGAGCTGAATCAGTGTCTTTTCGGACACATTCGGCAGTTTCCGGTTGGATGTCGCTGAAAACAAGGCCATCGGTAGATATGGCGTCACCATCGGCATGAAAGTCGGCCATTAGAATGGAATCTTTCAGTTCACGGATATTGCCCGGCCAGGAATAAAGTTTCAGAGCCTTGATTGCCGATGCGTCGAGTCGCTTTCTCGTCTGGGATGTCTTATGCGCATATACTGCGAGAAGATAATCGGCAATGTCCGGAATATCCTCGGTCATCTCGCGCAATGGAGGCACAGTGATACCCGACTGGCGCAACATATAGAAAAGGTTGTCTCGTAAATCTTCCTCAGCAAGCATTTTCATCAGTGTTCCATTGGCGGTACATATCATCCTCACATCTGGGTGTTCCTACGAGAGAATGTGGAGGAACACAGATTGTTTCTCGAAGTTTAGCAACTGGATGTTTTTTTAGGATGATAGTGCCGCCGGCAGCGTTATGGAAGTAGCTCTTGATGCGGTTATACATCTCGTTGCGGTCGGATTTAGGGTCGTGCAGGCCCACAAGCTCCGCGCCTCCTGCCTCGATTACCGTTATTGGCTTCTGTGTCCGGGAGCTTTAGAGATAGATTTGCCGGGCAATCTGCTTCTTGCCCATACCGCTTTCGCCAAAGATGATGCAGTTGGCGTTGGTTTGGTCTATGCGCCCGATAGACTATTCAATCTCCTTGAATTTCTTGCTGCGTCGTGGAATCAGCGCATTGTCAAGCTGAGCTACAATGCTTTCCGGCTTCGCATACTTTCTGACGGGTTCAATTAGTTGCTTGTCGATGGCCGGTCGTTGGATAATGTCAACAGCGCCACCGTCGCGCATCACCGAGAGAAGATCTACAGCGTTAATGTTATCTATTATGATAATAACGGGGAACTTGTATCCCTCGCATTTTTGCCAGTTGATTAACTTTTGCGCTGTACCGTGGGTGAATTTCATCGCTGTTACCACGACGGCACCGGGCGGCAGTTTTGCCACCTCCATAATCCTAACAACTCTCGGATTCGGAGGTATCGACAATTAAAACCTTGTTCTTTGAATGATTATTTTATGATATACAAAGAGGCAGGTTTGTTCCTGCCTCTTATTATGAGAGTTCTGTAAATTCAAATCGCGTATTGCGAACAGACATAGAGTTTGATTACCACGGGAATTTATCCGGATCGTTTTTCTCGTTGGTGCGCTGGTTTCTGTTCAGTCCGCTTATTATCTCCATTTCTGCAGGCGATAACTCGAAATCGAATATGTCTGCGTTCTCACTGACGTATTCGGGGTTGTCGCAACGTGGCATGGTAATCAGTCCCCGTTGCATATGCCATCGGAGAATGACCTGTGCCGCCGATTTGTTATGTCTTTTTGCAATCTCCAATATTGCAGGGTCTTCAAGTTCACCTGTTACTCCCTGTCCAAGCGGGCCCCATGCCTCGGTCTGTATGCCGTTTCGGAAGTTATATCCCGACACATTGAACTGCGTCATGTACGGGTGAATCTCTATCTGATTAAGAACAGGGCGTATGCGGGCGAAAGAAAGAACCTCGTCGATATGGCTCGGATTGAAATTGCTTAATCCGATGGAACGGATTTTACCGCTATCCACAAATTCCTCCATAATCTGCCATATTTCCCTGATTTTACCGGCGACGGGCCAGTGGATGAGCATCAGGTCGATGTATCCTGTGCCGAGGTCTGCAAGACTTCTTTCTATCGACTCGCGGACTGCCTCTGCGCCGCCACGCATAGCGTCGGGCGAAATTTTTGAGGTGACGAAGATGCTGTCTCTTTCCACTCCGCTTGTCTTGATTCCTTCTCCGACCTCTTTTTCGTTACCGTATGCCTGTGCGGTGTCGATAAGGCGATAGCCATGACGGAGGGCATAGAAGATTTTACCTGGGGCGTCTTTTCCGGTAACAAGGAATGTCCCGACACCGAGTTGAGGCATCTCGGTGCCGTTGTTCAGTCTGATTGTGGGTACTTTGCTCATATTCTGTGCTTTTGGTTGACCTGCCATGCCTAATATGAAGGCTATGGCAAGCATCGTTTTTATTATTTGGCTCATCGTCTGTCTCTTGATGTTACTGAATGTAGTTCTCAATCCGATTTGCCGGGTTGAGTGGCATCTGGTCTGACAAGACCAGCGACTTGACCATGTGCAGCGTTCCCTGTTTGTATTTTTGAAAATGCTCCGAAGCGATATGCGCATCGTAAGCAGCCTTGCTTGCATAGGTTTCAAGAATGGTGATTTTGCATGGATTATCTTTTTCTCCGACCGCATACATGGTCAATACCCCCGGCTCTGTACGGAGTGACACTTCGCCCACTTCGGTTGCGTATTTCATATACTCCTCCAGGAATTGCGGGAAAACCTCTATTTTAGACAGCCGGACAAAACCGTCAGCACCCATTGGATCTTTCGCACACATTCCCCGCGTGCTGTCCAGTTTCATACATTTCCCGATTATCTCACCTGTCGCGAGATAGGAGTAAGTCGGAAATTCAAACAATACCGGCTTAAGCCGCGTATAGTCAAGTTTTCCTTCGCCGTCAAGCACATCCGGAGAAGCATAGGTGTGGGTTACGGAGCATATAAAATTGTCGAAGCCTTCGGTCTCGTATATATCCACCACATCACACTCCATGCTCAACGGAGACACATCTATTAAAGGAGTGCCGTTCTCACCCCAATGATATTCAAAAACCTCCGATTTATCGACAGACGAACCGCTTACGCTACCCACATAGTTGGCTTTCGGAAGCATTTGCCGGCTCACGAGGTTGATTGATAACTTTTTTGACTCTTGTATGCCTTGGTTGCTATAATGGCTCTTGCTCATGCTAACGAAAATCCGGTCGTGGCCTATAATGCCGGTAGGTCCCACGACAAGCCAGTTGACCTTGCCATCTACTTCCGTTCCGATAACCGTCATAGGTTTCGGATAAAGTGCAATTTGATTGCCTATGCATTTCTTTTCCATATTGTCTATTGTATTATGGCTCTTTTGCGCGTATGTATGGATTGCCGTTACCGATGAAAGAATTACGGCAATGATCATCATTACTCTGTATTTCATGAACTCTGACTATAATCATTTAATTAGTGATGCGCGGACATATTCTTTGTTATGCTAACACTTTGTCTGGCATGTAACATACTTTTTCATCTGTCCATTTTTTGATGCAAAATTACAGAGGGATAATCGCTCCGACCGTCGGCAATTACCGAAATAATTGCCAATTTTACTGATTGTCGAAAATAATGATTAAATTTGCGGTACATACAGTTCACATGAAAGAGGACAACAGGCGATATGATTTGAAAGTAAGATGTGTCGGGGATTATAACCGATACATCGGTGTTCCCACGGTCAATCCATCAGTCAGTGTGGTGCATTACGACGAGATTGGACAGATAAGACACTCCCGTACACTATGGGGAGTGTATGGATTATTCCTGCTTGACGACACTGACGAATCACTCGGTTACGGCAGTGGCGGATATGATTATCATTGTGGAAGTCTGGTTTGCGTGGCTCCTTCGCAGATAGGAGGCTCAAGCGATGACGGCACGACATTCAGACGCAAAGGGTGGGCTTTGTTGTTTCACCCGTCCTTTTTCCACGGTACGGACTTTGAAAAGACTTTACTGAAATATGAGTTCTTTCATTATCATGTCAACGAGGCTCTGCCTATGAACGGGAATGACAGAGAGAAGTTCGTATGTCTGCTTTCCATGCTCAAGGAAGAAATCTCCGGCTCTAATGCAGAAGTTGTCATAAGAAAGCTCATAGAGTTGATACTATCCTATTGTCAGTTGTTTTTCAATCGCCATTTCAATCTTCCGGCGAGCAAATCAAGTCATATCGTCAGCAGGTTTGAAGAAATCTTGAATGACTATTACACAAATTCGGAGCAGCTTACTTTGGGACGGCCCACAGTCAGGGAGTGTGCCGAAAGACTTTGTATAGTCCCGAACTATCTCGGTGACTTAATCCGTCAGGAAACCGGGGAGTCAGCAATAAGATTTATAGGTAAATACATTGTCAATCGGGCTAAAAGTATGCTGATGGAGGGACACTCCATTGCAGAAACAGCCTATACTCTTGGCTTCGGATATCCGACACACCTCACCCGGCTATTCAATAGAATCGAAGGTATGGCACCGTCAAAGTTCTTAAAGAGACATCAAATAAAATAATAGGAGGCAGAATCCTGTAAATAACATAAGCCGACCGTCAGAGCATGGCGGCAATCTGCTTTTCAACGGCAGTACGAATGAAAGAATTGATTGAAACTCCGGCTTGTTTGGCGAGATATGCCACGCGGGTGTGTATTTCGGGAGTAAGGCGTACGTTAAGCGATCCGGAATAACTTTTGTGGGGTTCGATACCTTCCTCTGCACAATAGGCAAGGTAATCGTCAACGGCATCATGAAAGGCGTTGGTGAGTTCGGCAACGCTTTCGCCCTCAAAATTCACAAGACCGTCAATGCCTTCGATTTTACCGAAGAATACGCCGTCGGCTTCGCTGAATGCAACTGAGCCGATAAAATCCTTATATTTCAATGTATTCATATCAGTCCTTCGTTTTTTAGATAATCATAAACCTGTTTCATAACGTACCCTTTGATGATATTTCCCGGATGCGGTTTGTGAAGCATTATCGGCTTCATTCCCTCACCTTTGAAAATTACGCGAGAGCCGGATGTCTTACCTTTGTTGCCCGGAACGTATCCCAAAGCAACAAGCAGACGCCTCATTTCCTCCCATGTGAAACCATTGGGGAGTACCGAGAAACGGGCTATCAGTTTTTCTTTTGTTCCCATGCGGTTTTATATGGACACAAAAGTAACTAAATTTTAGTTGCAAAACAAATCTATGGATATGAAAGTTCGTAAAAGCGAGAATAAATTGTGTTCTTTCGGAATAACGTGAGGTGATGATATGATTTTGCAGACAATTTCGAGAAAAGAAACAAGCCAAACTGCTGTAGGTTAGCAATTTGGCTTATTTACTTTGTGACCCCGGAGAGGCTCGAACTCTCGACCCAGTGATTAAGAGTCACTTGCTCTACCAACTGAGCTACGGAGTCATTTTTAATGTTGGCACCTTGTAAAGAATATAATCTTTCTCTCTTTTGCGCTGCAAAGTTACATTCTTTTTTTCAAACAGCCAACAATTTCATGCAGATTTTTTCGCCAAATCTGAAAAGCGACGAAAAAAACGGCAATTACAAGCGGATCATTCCTCGTCAGGAATGTCCACCACAAGACGGCGTCCGCCTGCCGAATCGGCCTCAACGGTGACATTTACCGTGTCAAGCGGGAGTACATCAGCCGCGCGGTCAGGCCATTCGATCAGGCAGAGGGCGCCCGAGTCAAAGTAATCCTCTATGCCGATTTCGAGTGCTTCCTCCAGATTTTTCAGCCGATAAAGATCGAAATGATAGATGAGCTCCGCCGTGGTGTCCGAACGGTATTCGTTGACAATGGCGAACGACGGGGAGGAAGCGACATCTTCGGTGACGCCTAATGCCCGCGACAGTGCGGAGATGAAAGTAGTTTTTCCTGCACCCATCTCGCCGTTGAAGGCAAAGACAGTGTGGTCGCCCATCAGTCCGATAAATTTCTCTGCGGCTTCGGGGAGCGCCTCCAGATCGGGAATTTCAATAATGTGTCGTGACATATAACTTGTTTTTTAATTTGTTGATTTATTTTCGGGGATCAAGCGTTATGACGGGCACAAGCATTTCTTCGAGCGATATGCCGCCATGCTGGAATGTTCCGTCATAATAACGTGAATAATGATTGCTATTGTTTGGATAGACAAAAAAATCGTCGCCCGCGGCAAAAATATATTCCGTCATAATGCCCGACGCCGAAAGTCCGAATTCATCGGGTCTGGCCATGCGGAAGACTTCCGAAGGATCATATTTTAGATTGCGGCCGGTTTTGTAGCGGAGATTGGTGTTTGTGTTGCGGTCGCCCGTGACTTTCACAGGATTAGCGACCCGGACTGTGCCGTGATCGCTCGTAAGCACTACTTTACATCCTTTCGAAGCGACGGCGCGGAAGATGTCGAGAGCTTTCGAATGGCGGAACCAAGATTCTGTCAGGGAGCGATAGGCAGCGTTGTTGGCCGCAAGTTCCCGGATCATTTTCGATTCAGTGCGGGCATGTGAAAGCATGTCGATGAAATTAAGGACAACCACGTTCAGGTCATTGCCACCCAATGAGGAGAAATCACGCAGAAAGTCTTCGGCCGAGGCCGAGTCGTTGATTTTATTGTAGGAGAACCGATAGCGACGTCTCAAACGCTCGAACTGCAACTGCAGCAATGCGGCCTCGTTGGGATTCTTGCTTTCCTCGCTCTCCTCCTCTACCCACAGATCGGGATAGCGCCTCTTTATCTCCGATGGCATGAGGCCGGAAAAAATGGCGTTTCGGGCATATTGAGTTGCCGTCGGCAAAATAGAGCAATAGAGCGAATCGTCATCCACAATGAAATCTTCAGCGAGAAGCGGACTTATCGCACGCCACTGGTCAAGACGGAAATTGTCGATAATCAGAAGGAACACCTTTTCTCCTCCATCAAGTAACGGCAACAGTTTTTCTCTGACAAGGCGGGGACTCATCAGCGGGCCGGACGCGTCATCACCTCCAATCCACCTGGAATAGTTACGTTTCACAAACTTGCCGAATGCGACATCAGCCTCTCTTTTCTGCTGTTCGAGAATCTGCGCCATGGCCGTGTCGGCGTTTTCAAGCTGCATCTCCCAGTGGACAAGAGTCCTGTAAAGTTCCATCCAGTCGGCAATGGTTGACGCCCGGTCAATGGCGTCACCTATGGAAGCGAAATTTCTACGGTAGGTCGTTGTCGAGCCCTCCGACACAAGTTTTGACGAATGCAGGATCTTCTTTATCGAAAGAAGAATCTGATTGGGGTTGACAGGCTTTATGAGATAATCGGCAATCTTGCTTCCGACCGCCATATCCATTATGTTCTCCTCCTCGCTTTTGGTAATCATGACCACCGGAAGAGAGGGAGAAATCATTTTAATCCTCTGCAAAGTTTCAAGGCCGGTCAACCCGGGCATGTTTTCATCGAGAATAACCATGTCGAAATGTCGCATCTCCACCGCCTCAAGGGCGTCCGCGCCGTTGTTGGCCGTCTCCACATCATATCCCTTGGCCTTGAGGAAAAGGATATGAGGCTTCAGCAGATCTATTTCGTCATCAGCCCAAAGTATTTTGTAATCGTTTGCCATAACAGTCATTTTCTAATCCAACAACGGGTCATCGCCCTCGCTTCCGACAGGAATTCCGGGAGCCGTTTGCCGCACAGGTTCAAGCTCGTCAGGCACGTCCTGCTCTGACGGTCCGGCCGGAGGGATCGCCTCATCAATCATTTCATCATCTGGCATAGCCTTCTTTACCCGCTCCAGCCTACTGTCGCCCACAGCGTTGAAATACTCGTCAAGCGTTCGTCCCTCGTTCTGCAACAGATCGAAATCAGGTTGAGAGATAACCACGGTCATTACTTCCTCGGGAAGACGGATCACACCAGAATTCTCTATGCGTTCCTGATAATCCTCGGCCTCGCGCCTGTCTCTGAAACCGGAAACCATGATTATCCCCAGTCCGCCAAACTGCAGCTGCCCTATGTCGAAATCGCGAACCGAATAAGTCATGAAATTATGTCGGGCCACGTCGAAAAGCATCTGTTTCGGAGCCACATCCGCGATCTCATATACGAGCAGAACCACGTGGGAAGTATCGGGTCGCAGGCCGAATCGGGCCGGCTGACCGGTTGTGACCGCGGTAGAATCCGCCAGCAACCGCGTAGTCCTCACGATGCCTCTGACATTGTCGCCACCCGAATTCAACCGACGCCCTTCTGCAAGCAGCCGCAGATAGGAAGAGGCCAGCGGCGCCACATCAGCCTCCGGATAACGGGCGGCAAGTTCCCGAAGCAATGAGGAGAATTTTTCCGTATCGTTGTCAGGGACATAGCTCAAAGCCTCCAGGAACATGAATTTCGGCATTAGCCGGCTCATGGGATAATCGCGGCGCGCCTCTGAACAGAGTCGGCGCACGAGATTGTTGTCATTGGCGAAGTAGGCGTCAAACGCTTTCTGATAAAGACTGTCCTCGACATGCGGCATACGGCGCAATTTATCCATATATGAAGGGTCTGCCAGCGCGACTGCATATTTCGACTCCGGAAAATCCTCCAGGATGAGCTTCCTGTAAAGACGTTCCTCATCCCGTCGCCCGGAAAGCAAACCCATGAGATACATATTGTAGTATGCATCCAGCCGATAGACATTGTCCGGGAAACGCTCGAGCAGTCCGCTGAAAGCCGTTCTCGCTCCGTCGAAATCGTTAAGCTTGTCTTTCAGCACGATTCCCTGATTATACATTCCGTCCTGAATTATATCGAGAGCATTGGCCCGTTCCGCAGGAGTCATAGGAATCTGCCGCAGATAGTATTCGGGAAAGTGAGGGTCGGAGGCGCGGTTTATCGCCTCAGGTGATTCAGTGTTTTCATCAGACTGGTCCTCTTCCGGGTCCTCTTCCTCGGCAATATCCTCGAACTGACTGAATACAGCCTTGTTACGGCGGCGCCAGTCATCCTCCAGCTTGCGGTTGCCCCAGCGTTTCTGAAATTCGACGCGTCCTGCGTTTCGGGTGGCTTCATTATAGAAATACCACGACTTGTCGGTGTTCAGCGTAAACGATGCAGGGGCCGGCGTCCCCGACAGATCGAGATTGGTTCCCACAGCCTCCTGCCGCGCCAGATATTCCTCCCGGCGGCGCGCCTCCTCTTCTGCTCTCTCCCGTTTTTCGAGTTCCGAAATCATCCTCGCTATCTCCGCTTCTCTTTTTTCAGGCGTCAGGTCTGCGAGACGCAGCAGCGAATCCTGAAGATTTACATTACGGGCATAGACGGCCAGCTCGTCAAGAATGTCGGATGTCGCCTTGATCGCCGCGTAGTCTCTGTGACTTTCCGGGAGGCGGGTGACGGCATAGGTGTAACGGGGGTGCGCCTTGTCATACTTTCTTTGCGCATAATAGATTTTTCCCATGGCCAGGGATGCAAGGGCAGCCTCGACTCCGTCGCGCTTCGACTCTCCGACAGCCTTAATGTAATTTTCCAAAGCCTGCACAGTGTCTTTCCGCGACATATACAGATTTCCCACGGCATAATATATCTGGTCGAGATAATCGCGGTTAGCGCCATACCCGGCAAGCGACCTGAGAGACTTTACTTCGCGGGAAATATCATTGCCGCCGAACACCTCGCTTTGCTTTATGCGCGCATTGAAACGCGTTCTGTGTGACGACTCCCCCATGCCGGCAATGCGGCCGAAGACATCGTAGGACTCTTCGTTTTTTCCTGTCAGCTGCAGGAGCTGCCCCAGCAGAAACATCAGCCGCGGTTTCTGAGTGGAAGCGGCCGTGCGCGTCGCCTTTCTCAGATAAGGGATGGCTTCCTCATATTTTTTTGACCTGACATAGAAATCAGCCATATCGAAATCATAAAGATTTTCAAGAACCGAATCTGTCAGATCTTTTTTTCTGACAGAACCAAGAATGGTTTCGGCTTCGAATAACCATCCCATCGCGAGAAAGCATCTCGCACGCCAGAGATCGGCCTCGACGACGGTCTCGGGCAACCAGCGGAAATTTTTTGCGATATAGGCGAATGTCGATGATGCCCCCATAAAATCGCCTCCCATATACTGGCTTCGCCCAAGCATCAGCCATGCGTTATGGAGAAAGGGATTGTATTCGCTGCGCCCTTGCCACCGGCGGTTCTCAGCCGACGATTTGTTGCTCTTTCTGCGAGGTCTCTTCTTTATGGAGCGCAGCTGGATCGCTTTCTGGGCCTTTTCGATCGACCGGGTGAAATCGCCCGACGGCTTGGGGGCGCGAGGGTCGGCGTAGGCCTCCGCGGGATGCATGAAAAGAGTGGTCTGCAGATAGTCGTCGGCATAACTCTTCTCCATATCCGAAAGGGTTTTCCTGTAGTGTTCGTCGCCGTTGAAATAGACATTGTAGCGGGTGATGAATTCGGAATACTGTCGGGTGGCGGCCGTGTTTTTCTTAAGGCTACACCCGGCAGGAAGAATCATCAGGACCAGACAGACAATGTATATGGAAAGGCGCAATCTCATCGGTTGATGCGTGATGAGCGAAACGACCTCACCAACGAGGCGATAATGTAGGCCGCAACCATAATGACCACAATCAGCGCCGAGCAGGGAACATTTATACATGCGCTCAGGAAGAGACCTCCCACGCAGCAGAACAGCGACACGACGACAGATCCGGCCATAAGAGTCGGATAGCGTTTGCAGAAAGTTTCAGCGATGATCTGGGGCAGCGCCAGCATCGACATAAGCAGCATTATACCGACAAGCCTGATCGTCAGCACTATGCAAACGGCCACCAGCACAGTCATGGCATAGCCTATGAAACGCACGGGGACATGCATGACGCTGGCGAAATCGCGGTCAAACGAATAGGCGAGTATCTGCTTGTAGAACACTCCGACAAACAGCAGCAACACCGCGGTAAACACCGCGAACGCCCAAAGGTCGCCGTTGGAGATCGTCAGCACGTTGCCGAAGAGAAAAACATTGAGTTCGGGAACATATCCCGGTGTAAGGAAAACGAATATTATACCGACAGCCATTCCGAGAGCCCAGATAACCGCTATGGCTGAATCCTCCCTCATACGCTGATTCCTCGAAAGCCATTCCACTCCCACCGACGATCCTATCGCGAATACAGCCGCCGTCAGCACAGGGCTGACACCGAGAAAATAACCGAGACCCAGCCCTCCGAAACAAGCATGGGTTATACCTCCGCTGATGGCCACGAGACGGCGGGGCACGATGTATGTTCCTATCACCGCCGCCGCTATGCTGATTATGGTGACTCCATAAAGGGCATTGCGGAAAAATTCATATTGCAGAATGCTATCCATCTTTTCATTTATGGGAAGCGGCCCTCGCTTCCGACACTATCATCAACAATTCCTCGCGAACCGAAGCGGGCAGCTCTATTCCCCGCAACTGGATGCTGCGGGCCCAGCCGGCAATATCCGTCGGGAGAAGCGTCAGCAGAACATTTCGAAACTCCTCTATCGCTTCATCGGAATACTCGTCGGGCGCGGTTCCCTTGAACCGGTCGAGTTCCTCGTCGTCATAATACTCGATCTCCTCGCTTACCGCCGCAAGCAGAGAGTCACGCTCACACGTGATGTGCATGCCGCAGCATACCGGCTCTTCCTCCTGGGCGCCCGCATCCGCTTCAGGCGTGACGTCTCCCCCATTACGGAGATCGCGGCGATGAAACAGATAGAGCACCGCTCCAACCGCTACAAGAGCCAGAAGAATATAGAGCGCGACTATCATCGGGCGCCGTCCTCCTGCCGTCCGTCATTGAAAAGCGACTCGTAGGGAGTGTCGCCGTCAACAAGAGTGAAACCGGCCTCTGTCAGATGTTCCCAGAATTCGGGGTAGGACTTGTTGACCACCTCGACATTACGGATTTTTATTCCCGGCACATATATCGCCACGGGAGCGAAAGCCATAGCCATGCGGTGATCTCCATAGGTGTCGAATTCCGGAAGAGCCGTCATCGGGCGGCGGTCACCGGTCCACTCGAGCGCATGATCGCCTATGATCTCTGCCTCGACACCGAGTTTCGAAAGTTCCTTTGCTATAGCCGCGAGCCTGTCACACTCCTTTATGCGCAGCGATTCCAGTCCGTTGAGACGGAACGGAATCCCGACAAGAGCACACGTCACAGCGATGGCCGGCGTAAGGTCAGGATAGGAGGAAAGATCAAGCACAAGACGCGGCGAAAGGTCAGGCGACGCGCAAAGCTCGGCGGCCGGTCCCTGCCCGTTATAATCGGGATTGAATTCGGTCGTGACGCTTATCTGCCTGTATATCTCGGCAGTCACGGCATCGCCCTGACATGAGTCGCGGCATAGGCCCAGCAGGGTTATGAACCCGGAGGAAACGGCCTCTATCTCATACCAGTAGGATGCGGCGCTCCAGTCGGCTTCAATATCCAGCGCAGGAGTCGTATAGCCGCCTTCCTTCACCTCGATCGAAAGTCGGTCGCGCTCAGCGGCGGCGCCTGCCCGGCGCATCATTTCCAGCGTCATGTCAACGTAGGGCATCGATCCGATCTCCGAAGCAAGCTCGAGAGTCAGGCCGCCCCGGAGATAGGGCGCTATCATGAGAAGAGCCGAGACATACTGTGAACTCATCGACGCATCTATCACGAGGCGCCCTCCTTCGAGAGAAGCCCCCTTAATGGCAAGGGGAGGAAATCCCTCCTCGCCGAGATAGGTTATGTCGGCGCCGAGCGCACGCAGCGCATCGACAAGCGGACGTATGGGCCTCTGACACATACGCTCGTTGCCGGTCAGACGGACCTTGCGGTGGGGCTGAATGGAAAAATATGCGGTCAGGAAACGCATCGCCGTTCCGGCGCCGTCTATATCGACCTCGTCGCTTCCGCTCACAATACCCTTTGCAAGCAGACGCGTGTCGTCACATCCGGCAATCTTAAGGTTTTCCGGCATCAGTCCCGACAAGGCGTTGATGACCAGCGCCCGGTTGCTCATACTCTTTGACAGGGGAAGCTTTATCTCGGCCTCCGGCAGTTCCTCCGGAGGAAGTATTCTATAGTCCATGCCTCGGAATCTTTATGAATCTCTTTGATTGTTTAAACTTTTCCCAAAATTAATCAAAATCCCCATCCCGACAAAATTTCTTTTCAATAAAGCCGCGCCCGTTGAAGCGCCACGCAGAGCCGTCGGCAGATTTGGAAATATCGTGAAAAAGTCATACATTTGTGGGTATGGAAAAATATCTCGTATCGGCCAGAAAATACCGTCCATCGACCTTCGCTTCGGTGGTCGGGCAAAAAGCGCTGACCACCACGTTGAAAAACGCGGTTGCCACCCATCGTCTGGCCCACAGCTATCTCTTCTGCGGATCAAGGGGTGTCGGCAAGACATCCTGCGCCCGTATCTTCGCCAAGACAATCAACTGCCAGCATCCCACGCCCGACGGCGAGGCCTGCAACGAATGCGAGTCATGCCTGGAATTCAACCGGGGGACATCGATGAACATAGTCGAGCTTGACGCCGCCTCCAACAACGGAGTGGAAGATATACGCAACCTCGTGGAGCAGGTTCAGGTTGCCCCGACGCGCGGGCAATACAGAGTGTTCATTGTCGATGAGGTCCACATGCTGACATCGGCGGCCTTCAACGCCTTTCTGAAAACTCTGGAGGAGCCGCCGTCGTATGTCGTTTTCATCCTGGCGACGACGGAAAAGCAGAAAATCATCCCGACCATTCTTTCGCGATGCCAGATCTATGACTTCCACAGGATCACGATCCAGGACATGATAGACCATTTGACTTACGTGGCGTCGCAGGAAGGGATCACGGCCGAAACAGCCGCTCTCAACGTGATTGCGAAAAAAGCCGACGGCGCCATGCGTGACGCCCTGTCGATCTTCGATCAGGTAGCGGCCTCGTCGGGGGGCAACATAACCTATCAGTCGGCCATCGACTGCCTGAACGTACTTGACTACGAATACTACAACCGGCTTCTCGCCTGTTTCCTGAAAGGCGATGTCCTGACCTCATGGACCATCTACAAGGAGATCCGCGACAACGGTTTCGACTCGCTTTTCTTCATCAACGGCCTCGGCTCTTATTTCCGCGACCTGATGGTTGCGCGCGACCCCTCGACCCTCGCCCTCATCGAAGCCGGCAACGAGACACGGCAAGCCATGGCCGCCATGGGCGCAAAGTGCTCGCCTGACTTCCTCTACAGAGCCATGTGTCTCTGCAACGATGCCGACCTGAATTACCGCAACGCCTCCAACAAGCAATTCCTCATCGAGCTCACGCTCGCCAAGATATGCCAACTACTCAGCCCCTCCCCCAATAAAGGCAGCGACGGAGAGGGGCAGCTGAGACCTATCGCTGCCGCTGACATCTCTCCCGACAAACAGAAACCGGTAATCAGCGAGAACGCAAACAAGGAGTGCAAGACCCCTGCGGCGCCATCCGTCGCCTCTTCTCCGGCTGCCGCGCCAATCCGCGTCTCCGCGCCCCCGACAGCCACGCCCCACCCACGCGCCCAGCAATCGTCGCTGAAAGTCCCCCATCTTTCAATTCGAGGCGGTGTGCCCGGGAACGCGGGCGAAAAACCTGTCTCCTCTGCCGCCGGCAACAGATCGAACCCGTTCTCGGAAGACGCCCTGCTGACTGCATGGAACGCCTATATCTCCACTCATCCTCAGGCCCATATACTCATCAACACCATGCGCTCGGCGAGGCCGACAATGCTTGACCGCACGCAGTTCGTCATAACGGTCCAGAACTCGCTCCAACTCGACATGATGGACGCTAACCACGCCGACATAATCGGATATATCCGCGATTCACTCGCCAACGACCAAGTTGATTTCGAGGTCAGGATAGACACCTCCGACTCTCCCCGCCATACCCTGACCGACACCGAACTGCTCGAAAAAATGAAAGCCGAGACCCCGGCCCTGAAAACGCTCATAGAAGAATTCAAACTGCATTTAGCTTAACTTGAGAAGAATGAAAACCATATCAAAAGCATCTGTTCTGCTTGCTGCTGCAGTCTTGGCAACAGGTTGCAGCCATCTTTCCGACGAGGCGAAAGAGATGGTCGGAACATATTACCAGACAGCCATTTCCGAAACCGAGCCCGTCATGGAACTCAATGAGGACGGCTCATGCACCATACACGCCATAAAGCCAGACGTGATGAGCTACACCGTCAACGGAGAATGGAATGTGGAAAACGATTCGCTCGTCATCGACACTGACGGAGTAGCCGCCAGCGTTACCGGCGACACCACGGTTGTCCGCGTAGGCACCATCCCCACCCATGTCAGCTACGCAATATCCTCGTTCAACGGCCTTACATTAACCCTCAACCGCGGCGGCACAGATTACTCTTACGTGCGCCGGGGACACAATGAAGAAATCTAAGATTATGATACGAAACATATTTATAGTCACGCTGGTCTGCGCCACGGCCTTAATCGTCGCCTCTTGCGGAAGATCGACCCGCAACGAGGCTGCCGAATGTCTGAGAGAAGCGGAAGCGGCCGTAGCGCTGGGCGACATGGAAGCGGCCAGCAGTGTTGCGACAAAAGTCATCGGCCCCGAGAATCTGAGCAATCTCTCCGCGACGGAACTCGCCCGGCTCTCGATAGTCTATATGCAGATCGCCGACCGCACGGAGCGCGAAAGCAGCATCGCCCAGGCGGCCGACCTCTACCGGCGCGCTTTCGCAAGCAATCCCGACAGCGCCGCCGCTTTCTATGCCGACGTCAATCCAGACCTTTACCCCTACGTGACAATGCTTAAAACACTTGTGGGACATCTCGACAACCCTTACAATCCGGAAGCCGACAGTCTCGGCGAGATCCATGACGATCATTTTCCGGAGATAGCCGATTCGATCCACTGACACCTTGCTTTCCCCCCTCATGAACTGGCTCGATCAACTCCAGCAATTCCGCGATTCCAATCCTGATCTTCCCGAAGGACCCGACATTCCCGTCAGCGGCGAAGAGAGGACTGCACCCGCGCAAAAATCGCGTCTGGACATAATCATGGAACGGAAAGGTCGTGGAGGAAAAACCGCCACCATAATCTCAGGATGGGATATTCCGGAGGACGCCCTTCTGGAGATTGCCGCCTCAATCAAGAAAAAACTCGGAGCCGGAGGATCGGCCCGCGGAGGCGACATCCTGATTCAAGGCGACAGGCGCAAGGATATCCTCGCGCTGTTGACTTCCATGGGTTACAAAGCGCGTATAATCTGACAGAAGGCGCCATGCTGACCATCTACAAGGCTTCTGCCGGTTCAGGCAAGACTTTCACTCTGACCTACAATTACATAAAGCTCCTCCTCGGCCACAAGGATGAACGCGGGCGCTACACCCTGCGTAAAAGTCCGGGCGCCGTCCACCGCTCTATCCTCGCCGTGACCTTCACCAACAAGGCGACGGATGAGATGAAGCGCCGCATAATCCACGAGCTTGCCGTGCTGGGTGAAGTGGAGCCGGGATGGACGGGGAAAAGCCCCTATCGCAACCGTCTGATGGAAGAACTCCATTGCGACGGCGAGGCGCTTAAAGGAGCTGCGAAGACATCTCTGCTCCATCTGCTCTTCGACTTCAACTTCTTTCAGGTCAGCACGATCGATTCTTTCTTCCAGGTAATCCTCCGCACATTCGCGCGCGAAGCGGAACTCACCGGCAACTATGAGGTCGATCTCGAAAACGACAGGGCGATGGAAGCGGGGGTAAAAAGCCTCTTCGACTCCCTGAAAGAGGAAAGAGAATCGCCGGAGAACGCACGGATGATCGACTGGCTCACGGAATTTCTTCTCAACGAATTAAAAGAGGGCCACGGAGTGGCCCTGTTCAACCGACGCAGCGGAGCTTTTTCCCAACTTCTCGACTTCGTGCGCCGCACCGATACGGAGGAATTCAAGCGGCGTTACGATGATATGATGGACTATCTGTCGTCCCCCGCACTCATCGAAAAATTCCGGTCGCAGCTTGCCGCCGCACCCGAGCGCCATAAGGCTATGACATCGAAAGCGTGTCGAGAAGCGTTGGCCACCATTGAATCGCGCGGCTATAACGGAGGAAAACTCAAAGTGAGCGCCACCGTGACTAAACTTCTCGAAAACGGCGCCATCAACGGCTATGACACGGCCAAGAGCGAGGGTAAAACCCTCGACTCGGTTCTCGGCGACAGCTCCTCGGCCTACAATGCAGCCCTTAAGAAACATCTCGCGGACAATCCCGACGACAGGCTTGACCTTGACATAGCCCGGGCCTTCTCTCTGCTTAAGGAGGGCCGCGTGTACCGACCCCTGTGGCTCTCTCTTTCCCGACAGCTCTACACACTCGGGATGCTCCGGGCCATATATCGCCATATCGACTCATTCCGCGCGGAGAACAACTCATTCCTGCTTTCCGACACCAACTCCATCCTGAAAGAAATAATCGGCGAAGGGGATACCCCCTTCGTCTTCGAGCGTCTCGGTGTCTGGCTCAATCATTTTCTCATCGACGAATTCCAGGACACCTCCCGCATGCAGTGGGAGATAATGAAACCTCTCGTTGACCAGGGGCAGTCCACCGACTCCGACAGCCTTATAATAGGCGACGAGAAGCAGTGCATCTACCGTTTCCGCTCGTCCGATCCCACCCTCCTCCAGTATCAGGTCATCGGCGAGTTCGGGGAGAAAGCGACCGTAAAAGGCAACATGGAAGAAGAGAACACCAACTGGCGCAGCTCATTCCACGTCGTGACCTTCAACAACTCGCTTTTCAGAACGCTCGCGCAGAAACTCGATCTCGGCGAGGTATATTCCAATGTCTGCCAGCAGGTAGCGCCAAAACATTCCGGGCACAAGGGTTATGTTCTCGCGCGCCAGATAACTACCGAGAACAAGGAGGATTTTGCTGAACTTGCCCTTGACGGAATGGTCAGCGAGATAAAGAGGCAACTGCGGTCAGGCTATCGCGGCAACGAGATTGCGGTGCTTGTCAGATCGCGCAGTGACGGGGCGGAAGTCATCGGGCGCCTCTCGGGGCTTATAGGGGCCGACCCTGACTTCAAAGGATTGCGTGTCGTTTCCGACGATGCCATGTCTCTTGCCTCGGCTCCGTCCGTCAGACTGATCATAAGCGTGCTCAATTATCTGCGAAGCCTCGACGAGCCTGAGGCGACCGGTGACGGGAGCGAGGCCGGAAAAAGAAGACGGCTCGCCGAGATAAAACGAATGATAAACCGCTACGAGTACCGGCGAAGCCGGGGCCTCGCACCTGCCGAGGCTCTCGAACAAGCTGTCAACGGCGACGACACTTTCGACATAAGGGAAGATGTCGGCGACATGGCATGCTTCAGTCTGCCCTCGCTTGTCGAACGCATAATCTCGCGCATGTTCACGGCTGAGGAGCTTGAATCTGAAAACATGTTCCTCTCCGCCTTTCAGGACACCGTGCTTGATTTCTGCTCGTCAGGTAACACCGATCTGCAATCATTCCTCTCCTGGTGGGAAACCAAAGGGTCATCGGTCACCGTCAGCGCCCCCGACGACGAGAACGCCATCCGCGTCATGACGATCCACAAATCCAAGGGCCTTGAATTCCGCTGCGTTCATGTGCCGCTTCTTTCAAGGGAAATGATAAGTTTCGGCGACAGCGAATGGTTCGAGCGGGCCCCTGTCCCGCTCATAGACACCGATGTGATTCCCCCCCTCCTCTCCATCAAACCATCCCGCTCACTGAAACGCACCGCGTTTGCGCCGCAATATGACAGACGATGCCGTGAACAGCTGCTCGACGAACTCAATGTGCTTTACGTGGCATTGACCCGCGCTTCCGACGAACTCTGCATCACATACTACAACACCACCCGAAACAGCGAGTGTATCCCGGTGGGAATGCTTCTTTCCGGCTTTATACCGGAGCTGCCTCTGATGCAGCGCGCGGAACGCGTCAATGAAACGGACGATTCGGAGACATACGTTTTCGGAGAGCCGACAATGGCCGGAACGGGCGAAACAAAAAGGACCACTGCACTCGACCCCGCGGGATTATTCTTCATGCCCGCATATTCCACGGCTGACCGAAATGACCTATGGGCGAACACCCGCATCGATGATCTGCCTGATTTCTCGCGTCCGCGTGACCGCGGCATAATCCTCCACGAGGTTCTTTCCCGGGTTCATGAGGCCGACGGACTGAGCCATGCGGTAGCCTCCTGCGTCCACGCCCTGATCCTTCCCGAGGCTGAGAGCGGGGAAATCGAAGAGTTCCTCGCGGACGAGCTGAAGCGCCCGGAAATAGCCCCGTGGTTCTCCGGATTCCGTAAGGCGGTCACCGAAAGACCCCTCATGCTGCCACCAGCCGAAACCCTCAGGCCCGACCGCGTAGTCTGGACTGCCGACGGGCATATTGACATCATAGACTACAAATTCGGCCAGGAAAAACGAAGCCACCACAGACAGGTGGCGAGATATGCCGAGTGCTTCAGGAATATGGGCCACTCCGGAGTGCGCGGATTCATCTGGTATGTTCCTGACCACAGAATAATACAGGTAAAATAAAATCACTTCATATACTTAACCCTCAACTCCAACCGCCATGTCACTTATCATTCCTCCCCGATACAAGCAGAAACTTCTTCCGGAGACAACGGAAGTGGCCATAAAGCTTGTCAAAGACAACTTCCAGCAGCTTCTTGCCAAAGCTTTAGGACTGCGCCGCGTGACTGCGCCGCTTTTCGTTCTCTCAGGCACAGGCCTCAACGATGATCTGAACGGCTATGAGAGAGCAGTGAATTTCCCCATTGCGGCTCTCGGCGATGCCCGCGCTGAAGTGGTGCATTCGCTTGCCAAATGGAAGCGCGTGAAACTCGAAGCCTACGACATAGCGCCCGGATACGGTCTATATACCGACATGAACGCCATCCGCGCTGACGAAGAGCTTGACAATCTCCATTCCATCTATGTCGATCAATGGGACTGGGAGCAGACAATCGCCGACACTGACCGCAACCTCGACTATCTTAAAGCGACGGTAGAGAAGATTTACGACGCCATCCGCCGCACCGAGCAGATAGTTTATGAGCACTTTCCGCACATCACGCCGCGTCTGCCTGACGAGATTACTTTCATCCACTCCGAAGAACTTCTGCAACGCTATCCCGACCTGTCGCCAAAAGAACGCGAAAACGCGGCTACACGCGAGTGCGGAGCCGTCTTCCTCATCGGCATAGGCGCCCCTCTGAGCAACGGCGAACCCCACGACGGACGCGCTCCCGACTATGACGACTGGAGCAGCCTGAACTCCGACGGCTTCCGCGGGCTCAACGGCGACATTCTCGTCTGGGACAATATTTTAGGACTGGCGGTAGAGCTCTCCTCCATGGGCATCCGCGTCAGCCCCGAATCACTCGACCGGCAGCTCGCAGCCACCGGGTGCAGCGACCGCGCCGAACTTCTTTTCCACTCGCGGCTTCTGTGCGGCGAACTCCCCCCGTCGATAGGCGGAGGCATTGGACAAAGCCGACTGTGCATGTTCCTGCTGCAGAAAGCCCACGTCGGAGAGGTGCAGGCCTCCATCTGGCCCGAAGAACAACGGCGTCAGTGTGAGGAAGCCGGCATCATGCTGCTCTGACACCCGCAGCCTCCTTACGGCTCGTCGATATTGATAGCCTCTACCTCCTTGAAGGCATAACGCCGCTGACGACCGTTGTCGTCGGTCAGCGTGATGTATCCCGAAGCGTCTATGTTCGATATCATGCCCTGGAACTTTTCGCCTGAGGCAGTATCCAAATATGAATGATATCCCTGTGCGCGCCAAAGCATGGAAAAATATCGTCCGCGAAGCCGCGGATAATGATTGGGAACGAAGAATGCCTTTGCGAAACGTTCTATCACGTTACACAGATACTGCGCCAGCACATCGATATCATACTCCTTGCCCATGAGCTGACGCATGGACACCGGATTGGGAGCGTCACTAAGAAAGACGCTCTGATTGACATTAAGGCCTATTCCGGCTATCGACCTGACGATCTCGGTGCCGTTGATCACGTTTTCAATCAGTATTCCGCAGATCTTGCTGTTGCCCACATATATGTCGTTAGGCCATTTGATGGCCACCGACGACGAATACTGCGGCATGTAATGACGCAAGGTCTCGGCTATCGCAACCGAGACAGCCTGAGAGATTATGAACTGCTCCGACGCTTTTACAGTACGCGGATGAAAAAGCACTGAGAGAGTTATGTTTCTCCCCGGTTCGGCCTCCCATTTGTTACCTCTCTGGCCCCGGCCTGCTGTCTGGCTGTAAGCCATAAGGGCGAAAGGTGCTTCCCGCTCGGCGGCGAACTCCAGTATCTGTCGGTTTGTGGAGTCCGCTTCTGGTATTTTTATCAAGAACATCTTATCTCTGTATAATGGTTAGTTTATCTGTATTTACGCTGCTTCTCAGCTCACATTGGTCCCTGTAAACGTCCCTGCATAGTGTGTCGGTCGGAACGGTGAGGAGCAGACGAAAAAGAGAAGGAGAGAGTTTGGCGGTTTCGGCAGCCGGCCCTGCAGGGAAAGCCGTAGGCCTCGGATTTACTCCGATACTTTTATTGGATAAGCATAGCGTATGGGGTCGTCGTAATCTTCCTGAGCCTTCTTGAGCTTAAGCATCATCGAACGTGTGATTTCCTCGGTTCCGGGCTGACCGTAAATGTTATGCATCTCTGTCGGGTCTTTTTCCAGATCGAAGAGCTCCCACCGGTCTATGTCGTTGTAGAAGTGAATGAGCTTATAGCGGTTGTCGCGCACTCCGTAGTGACGCTTAACCATGTGTTCAGCGGGATACTCGTAGAAATGATAGTAGAGCACCGGACGCCAGTCAGCCGGATGTTCGCCACGAAGGAGCGGCATGAGCGATATGCCCTGGATGTCGGCCGGCTTCTCGACTCCGGCGATCTCGAGGAATGTCGGGGCATAATCGATGTTCTGGACCATCTCGGTTATATCACCGCGGCGATCGTAGCCTTTGGGGAGACGCATCACCAGAGGAGTCCTGAAAGATTCCTCATACATGAACCGCTTGTCAAACCATCCGTGTTCGCCCATATAGAATCCCTGATCCGACGTATAGACCACGAGCGTGTTGTCAAGCAGATCGTTTTTCTCAAGATAGTCGAGCACACGCCCTACGTTGTCGTCAAGGCTCTTGACAACTTTGAGATAGTCACGCATATAGCGCTGGAACTTCCATTCGGCAAGCTCTTTACCGGTAAGTTTGTCCTTATAGAATTTCTTGATTATAGGATTGTAGAAAGCGTCCCATTTTGCCTTCTGCTCAGGATTCATACGTCCGACGAAATCCTCATACTGGGCTTTCAGACGCGTCTCTAGCTCGGGATTATACATCTTGAGGTCGTAGATGATATCCATGTCGTGAGCGCTTCCTATGCTCATTTCCTGCTGCGCGGCGGCATCGCGGCCCTCGTAGGTGTCATAGAAATTGTCGGGCAGCGGGAAAGTCTTGTCTTCGAAGAGGCGGAGATCGGCGGTGTCGGCCATCCAGTTGCGATGGATAGCCTTATGATGTATGAGCAGACAGAAAGGCTTGCTCTTGTCGCGCTCGTTTTCCAGCCAGTTGAGACTGTGGTCTGTGATCAGATGTGTGAGGTATCCCTCCTCCACTACCGTGTCCCCCGTCATCTTTATGAAACGGGGATTATAATAATCACCCTGGCCCGGAACTATCTCCCAACGGTCGAAGCCCTGAGGCAGACTTTCGAGATGCCACTTGCCGAAGAGGGCCGTCTGATATCCGGCATTCTGCATATAGCGCGGGAAAGTAGGCTGCGAAGCGTCGAAAACGCATGTCGTGTTGTCGGTGAAGCCGTTCTTATGGCTGTGTTTCCCCGTCAGCATGCATGCGCGGCTGGGACCGCTCAGCGAATTTGCGACGAAACTGTTGGTAAAACGCACTCCCTCTGCGGCGATGCGGTCGAGATTGGGGGTTACGGTATAGCGTTTGTCATAACAGCTCATAGCCTGAGCCGTATGGTCGTCAGTCATTATATAGACGATATTGAGCGGTTTGCGGCCATCGGTTGTTTTAGCCTTTGAAACATCGGCCTTTGCCGTAAAAACAGAGCCGCCTGCCACAATGGCCGTCACGGGAAGAATAAGGTTCTTTAAATTTCCATTCATGGAATTCCGGAGTATTAAAATGTTAGAGGTTGTTTAACGATTGGTTGTAGAAACGCTTGTCAGCATTGTGTTTACTTCGCAAATATAAGATTTTTAGCCCGTATTAGCAAATATATTTAATAAATCACCCATGACAGGGCAACAGACCGTGGAGGATATTTCCGGCTCCCCGCAGTTGCTTTCGCGCGGTGTCAACATTTAACAAAAATCTTAGGCTATTCCGGCATTCATGCGGAGACAACACTATAAAGTGCCGCGACCGATGAAATCTATATACACTTCATTAACTCCTCCCGAGATCATCAATGCCGCGGCACTTATGGCGTTGTAGGCGTTTATGTCTTTGAACCACGTGCATTCTCCGGCCTGTGACAACCGATCAAGGACTGACAAACTTCTTATTGCCAGCCATCCGGATTATTGGCGGAGTGTTTCCTTTTGAAGACCCTGACAGGATGTTGCGATTAAAGGAAAACGTTTCACCGGATGTCAGTTGATGGTGTCTGCTCAGGCATTTTGGGATAAATGCCGTTGTTTCTATATTCAACGCAAAATTAATATTTTGAATTGACTTTTCAAATACCGTTTTCATAGTTTTTTTCTAAAAAAAGACTAATCGGCCACTTGTCATATAATTGTAACACAACCTTTTATCTCCCGCGCTTTCTCTATAACGTCTAATTTTTGTTTTATAGGTGATAATTTTGTAATTTTGCCATGTTTACAATAAACAAGACAAAGATGAGCATATCCGAATCAATGCAGGAAATTCTTGCAGCTGAAAGCAAGGCCATTGCAGAAATTCCCTACAGGCCCGACTACGACCGGGCCGTTGAACTTATCGTTGAGCACGTGCACCGCAAGGGTGGCAAACTCGTGACTTCCGGAATGGGTAAAGCGGGCCAGATCGCACTCAACATAGCGACAACCTTTTCCTCCACCGGCATTCCGGCAATCAATCTGCATCCCTCCGAAGCACAGCACGGCGACCTCGGGGTCCTTCAGCCGTTCGATGTGTTGCTCCTTGTCTCAAATTCAGGGCGCACACGTGAGATAATCGACCTTGTGGAGCTGGCGCGAAATCTCTACGCCGACATTCCCCTGATTGTCATCACCGGCAACCCCGACAGCCCCCTTGCAAATGTCGCCAACGCCACTCTGCTGACCGGCGGAGCTCCCGAGGTATGCCCCCTCGGACTCACACCCACCACTTCCACCACAATGATGACCGTCATCGGAGACATCCTTGTAGTCAACGTCATGCGTGCGACCGGATTTACACGCGCCGATTATGCCCTTCGCCACCACGGCGGATACCTCGGCGTCAAATCGCGCGACTGACAAACGCCTGATTCCTATGAGCCGCATTATAATAATCGACGGTTGTTCAGCCAACATAATCTTTCAGGCCGGTGCCGCAGGTCTGCCCCAACAGACCACGGCTGTCGCCGGAGGACGTCTGGCCGGAGCCGCCATACTTCTCGGCGAGGCCGGGCGCGAGGTCTTCATGATGGGTGAGGCCGGGCGTGACCCTCTCGGCAATCTTCTGGTCGAACGCCTTGAACAGGGCGGCGTCGATACGTCATGCATAGACCGTTACAGCGACGGAGCCTCCACGCCTTCAGTCCTTATATTTCCCTCCGGCAATCAAGAGAAGCCCACGCAATCCATTGTCTATCGTTCGGAACTCGCCGAACGGTGGGATTCGAGATGGCCGCGTGTTGACCGGGGAGACATAGTGGTTTTCGGCGGATATTTCTCGCTCCAGCAGCGCGTGCGTTCAGGTCTGGTGGATTTCATCGACAATGCGCGCCAGCGCGGCGCTCTAATAGTGAATCTGCCCGGATTCAACCCGGCGATGGCCCCTGCCGTCACCCGTATAATGCCCGCTCTGCTCGAAAACCTCGAAATGGCCGATGCCGTCATGACGGCCACAGATGACCTGAATCACCTCTTTCCAGGGATGACGCCTGAAGAATGTTACAGGAGCAAAATATCCTTCTATACTCCACTGATGGTCAATATCGACCCTCTTTCGCATTCGGCGCAGGTATTCACCAACGGCTTCAGGACTTCGCGGACACTGGCGGAGACAGCGGGAGTCAACGGAATTTCCGCCTGGTCAATGCCCGTCGCCCTGTTTATCGACGCATTGAATCGCAATGGAATCACTCCCGCCTCAATCGGCTCGCTGCCGACTGTCGTGACAGAAAACATCGCCGACAGCGTGGGCATGAGCAGCCGTCAGGCCTTCAATAAATAGCCCGTTCAATCATGAATCAGATATCACTCGATCCTATTTTCATACCGGCCGGAGAAATCTCGGGAATATCGCGCGATCTGCTGCGCGGGGAAATAAACCCCATCGAGCTCCGCCACACGATAGAAGTCTTCCCGTTCAACACCGTCTATGATTTTCTCCGCATGGCTGCCTACACAATGCTGACCGAAGGACGCACTGAGGAAGCGATCACGCTTATCCGCGATTTCGATGCCGTTGTCACACGCATGGGCGAGGAATCCGGAACACTCCTGAACATCCACACGGCCCTCATGCAGATCCTGACGGCGCTATATATCCACGCCGACAACATGAACGAAGCGCTGCTCACTGCCGCCACCGCCCTCAATCTGCTGGCGCAGAGCCCAAAGCGCAAAGACGAGCCGTTTCTGGCCGTGCTTGCGTCGCTGCTCTACGACATATCCCTGATCCACAGCGCCCGCGACGAAAACAAACAGGCCGAGCGCGAGATCGAGAAATCGATGAAGCTCTTCGAGCGTCTTGCCCGGCAGAATCCCGACCGCTACGGAGCTGCACATCTTCTCGCCCTTAACGCCTCGACTTCGGTCTATAAGTCGAGAGTAAAGCAAGCCAATGCGCTCACACAGTATCAGTCGGCCACATCCACATATCTTCAGATGCTCAACGAGGGAATGGAGGACGCCGGAATGCGCCTGATAGAATCCCTCGCCACCGAAGGGCGGACTCTCGTGAAAATGAACCGTCAGCGCGAAGCCGTGCAATATTTTACACGCGCGCTTAAATATCTGACAAAAATATCGCCGGAATTCGATCTGCTCCAGCTTCAGCTCTCGATTGACCTCGGGCACGCTCTCCTGTCGGTCAAAGGGACCCGCGAGAAAGGAATCCACCTCCTCAACACCATGCTCTACAAGTCTTCGAAAATCAACGCCGACGAAGAACACCGCCGCATCGTCGATATACTTGTAGCCGCCAAAAATCCCTCGCTGGACATCTTCAATTTCTGGCACAAACTTTTTCCCCGCTCATAACCGTATAAAAACCTCAACAACAATGTCAACAGCCGCACCCTCGATACCGCTCCCCCAGGTCAAGAATGCCAGAATAGGCATAATCGTGGCCACATGGAACTCTGAATTCACCTACGCCCTGCGCGACGGAGCAATAGCCGTGTTACGCGAACAGGGATTCTCCGACGAATCCTACGACGTATATTACGTTCCCGGAGCCGTAGAGCTGACTTTCGCCGCATCACATCTGATAGAATCGTCGCAATATGACGCCATAATCGTGTTCGGCTGCGTCATTCGCGGGGACACTCCCCACTTCGATTACGTCTGCCAGAGTGTGACACAGGGCGTCACACAGCTCAACGCCGACTGTGACACCCCGGTTATTTTCGGTCTGCTGACGGTTGAGAACGAAGCCCAGGCCTACGAACGCATCGGAGGGCCTCACGGCCACAAAGGACGCGAGGCTGCCGAGGCCGCAATCCACATGATCGACTTCGCCCGCTCGGTCTGAACCGGCTCCTCAGTTAAGAGCATCGTTCAGGAATGCGCGGAAATCGTCGTAGGACATCGCGCCGAGATGCGTGACCGGCTCCTCGCCCTTGCGCAGCACAACCACATAAGGTATCGACCTGACGCTGTAAGCCTTCGCCAATTCCTCGTTTTCATCAATATTCACCGAAACGAACACCGCTTTCGATGAATAATCCTTTGCTGCACGGTCAAAGGCAGGCTTGAACATGCGGCAGGGCATGCACCATGACGCGTTGAAATCGATTACCACGGCCTTCGAGGCTGTGGGTTCGGGCAACGTCTGACCGGCTTTTATTTCAATGACATCTTTCTTTTCCGGCTCTTCCGCCATGGCCGACACAGAAACGGCAGCCAGAACGGCCACAAAGAAAGTTATTATGAGCTTTTTCATTTTTCAGGGTTTATTTCAAGAAGTTCCACATCGAAAATCAAGGTGTCGCCCGGCTTGATCTGATCGCCGGCGCCACGGTTGCCATAACCTATCTCGGCGGGTATATATAGCGTGTATTTCGCTCCGGGCGACATAAGCTGCAGGCCCTCGCCAAATCCCTTTATAACGTCGCCTACGCCGAACTCGGCAGGTTCGCCGCGCTCAACCGAGGAGTCGAACACCGTTCCGTCAATCGTCTTGCCCGTGTAATGGACAAGCACTTTGTCATCGGGCCCGGGAGTTGCGCCTTTTCCTTTCTTGACAACCTTATACGACAGCCCCGAGGGGGTAGTCACGATCTTTTTGTCGGCCTTCTTCAGCCTGGCCACGAATTCACGTCCCGCCTGACTGTTCTTTTCAGCCTCGGCTGCGGCCTCGGCCTCCTTGCGTTGCTTTGCGACCTGCGAGGCGCGGCTGACGAGTTCATTTATTCCTTTGGCTTCGGAGCGAACTTCGCCGAGAGTCTTCGCGGGAGCTTCAAGAGCGCTGTTGTAAGCGCTCATAAAGAGCTTGGGATCGGTCTCCACCCCGCTCTTCTCCATCTCGAGCATCATGGCTCGCATCTCGACTGCGCGCCGCAATGCGTCGAGAGTCTCCATATTCACGTCAGGATCGGAGAAAACGTATGACATGGCTGATGTATAAGCTTTTTTATATTTCTGCGCCGCAGCGTCAGGAAGAGTGGCTGCCTGAGCGTTGACGAACATTCCCTCGGTCTGACCGACGTAGTAGGAAACAGAGTCGGCAAGCGAGGAAAGGACGGGAGCCTTGGCGGTTGTCTGGGCCGAAACAGCGGTTACGCCCAGCGCAAACATGAGTCCTAAAGCTATTTTCTTCATAATGATGTGTGTTAAGGTCTGAGGATTTCTATGAGCTGACGCACCCCTTCGGTCGCAGTGGTGCGCAGAACGGTTATTCCGTCGCGTACAGGCGCCGGATTGGGGTCAATGTAATAGACAGGTATTCCTCGACGGGCATAATCGACAAGCCCCGCCGCGGGATAAACCGCCATTGAGGTCCCGATGATGACCAGCACGTCGGCCTGACTCACTATATCCATGGCCGGTCCGATATTGGGGACCGCTTCCTGGAAGAACACGATATGCGGACGCACGGGATCGCCATATTCGTCGCGGGTAGCGGTCGATGTGTCGGGGTTCTCCTCCGTCAGCGTATAGACGCGCTCCGGGTGGGTCATCGAACGGACCTTCATCAGTTCTCCGTGGAGATGAAGGACCTTGAGAGAACCGGCACGCTCGTGAAGATTGTCAACATTCTGGGTGATTATATCCACGTCATACCATTTCTCCAGTTCTACGAGGCCAGAATGGCCTGCATTGGGCTTTACGGCCATCAGCTCACGGCGCCGTGTGTTGTAGAAGCTGTGGACCAGCTCCGGATTGCGCACGAAACCGTCGTGGCTCGCCACATCCATCACGGGATAATTGTCCCAGAGACCACCGCTGTCGCGGAAGGTGGATATTCCGCTTTCAGCACTCATTCCGGCCCCTGTCAGCACAACCAGTCGAGGTTTTTTCATATATTTCTATTTTGTTTCCAGAGATAAGAAAAGGTGTCACCCGTCGGATCCCAGCGGCATGAGCCACGGACCGTTGAGGGTGACACCGTGTAAGTTCAGACGAACCGGCTCGCTTTATTTGGCAGCGCTGGCTGAAGGAACAACCTCAACCATCTCGATTTCGAACACGAGGGTCTCACCCGGCTCGATGTTGTTGGTGCCATGGTTGCCGTAGGCCTTGTCTGCGGGGATATAAGCCACGTATTTCGCACCGGGAGCCATCAGCTGGAGGATTTCTCCGAAGCCGGGAACAACGCCGCTGACATTGAACTGCACGACCTCGCCTCTCGAAGAGTCGAATTCCTCGCCGTTGATGTGTTTGCCGACATATTTTACCTTGACATTGTCGGTCTTGCCGGGCTTGGCGCCGCTGCCTTCGTTGACAACCTTGTAGCTGACGCCTGATTCAGTCGTCTTGATGGAAGGATCTGCTTTTTTCTGCTTCTCCACATATTCCTTGCCGGCCTTGATGTTGGGCTGAGCCTTAGCCTCGGCCTCTTTCATAGCCTGCTGCTGCATTTCCTGCTGTTTCTTCATCATGAGTCCCTGAACCTCGTTCATGTAGAGGGTCAGCTGCTCGTTCTTAGCGGTCATGCCGGCCTGATCAACAGAATCCTGCTTGAATGCGTTGCTGAAATGGGAGATATATTCGCTGCGGTTGAATTTCACGCCGGCATCTTCCATCTGGCTGACGTTGCCAAGAAGCTGCATGGCTGTGCTCATACCCATCAGATAGGCCTGATCCTTGTTGTAATCTTTCTGCATGACAGCCTTGAAGCCGGCGAGAAACTCGTCCTTGCTGAGTTTTGCCTTCATGGTGTCGGGCATCTGGTCCCAGTATCCGAGATAGCTTGCGCCCTGGACATCGCCCAGAAGCATCGAGAGAGAGTCGGCCTGGATTCCGTTGTCGGAAGCGGCAGATGTGTTCTCTGCGCCCTTGTTACAGCTTGCGAAACCTAATGCCACGGCGGCCACGCCAAAGGCTACGATAATTTTTTTCATAATTTTTCTAACTGTGTTTCTTTACGTTATTTTATTTTTCAATTTTGATGAGTTCCACGTCGAAAATGAGGGTTGCGTTCGGACCGATCACACCGCCGGCGCCGTTGGGACCGTATGCGAGTTTCGAAGGAATATAGAGTCTCCACTGTGAACCGGTCTTCATCATCTGAAGGGCCTCGACCCAGCCGGGGATCACCTGGGTGACACCGAATGTGGCGGGTTCGCCGCGTTCAACCGACGAATCGAAAACGGTTCCGTCGATAAGCTTGCCGGTATAATGCACGGTGACACGGTCGCCGCGGTTAGGAGTGGGACCGTCCCCTTCCTTGACTATCTCATACTGCAGCCCGGTGGCTGTCGTCTTCACCTCAGGACGCTTTGCGTTCTCAGCGAGGAAATTCTCGCCTGCTTTAGCATTGACTTCGCCCATTTTGGCTGCCTCCGCCTTCTGGCGTTCTTCCATTTCAGTGAAAAACTTGCGGATTTCCTCTTTGGCTTCGTCGTAAGTCATTTTGGGCGTTTCTCCTGAAAAGACAGCGGCCACACCGTCAGCGAAGTCCTTCACATTGATTTTTTCTATTCCGCTGCTGCGGAAGTTGTTTCCCATGCTGAGGCCGAGCGCGTAGCTGATGCGGTCGAGTTCGTTATTTTCCATTTTTATATTTATAAGTTTTTATGATATACCTTGATACAGTCTGCAAAGATAGATTTTTATTTGCGGTCTGCGCCACTTTTTTGATAAAAAAATATTAATTGGTGCAAAAACCGCTGCCAATCGTCTCACAGCAGTCACAACAAACTCCGTGCCAAAAAGTTGGCTCACCCCTGAGTTTTGCGCGTTGCCCGCTGGAAAAAGTAAAGGAACAGAGCCCCGGCAACGAAAAGCGACACGGAGAAACTCAGAATAATCCCGTAGAGCCCCATTTCACAGGGGAAAGCGAGGATATATGTGGCAGGCATGCCGATCACCACGTAGGAAATCAGCGAGATCCACATCATAGGCATCACCTTCGAAGTGCCGCGCAGCGCATTTGCGAACGTTATCTGCGTGGCATCACCGAGCTGATAGAGTATCAGAGGAAAAATGAGTGTGAGGCTGAGGGCTATCACAGCCGGATCGGATGTGAACACAGTCAGGATAAGCCGCGCGAGGAAAAAGAAGATTAGCGAAGAAATAGTGGCGAGAGTGAGGATTATGCGATAGCCGGCATAAGCGGTGCGCCGCATGAGTTTCCGGTCGTTCACTCCGGCGGCGTTAGCGACCATGATGGAAGTAGCCGCACCCATGCTGTAATATATGCAGAAACCGAGAGTCCCGAGAATCACTGTCACCTGGTAGGCGGCCAGATCGAGCGCCCCGAGCCATCCCGCCATTACGGCTGCGGCCGTGAACGAGCCTGATTCGAAGCCCATCTGGAGCGAAACCGGGACCGATGTGAACGTTATCTCTTTCAACGACCGGCCCGTCAGCTTCCCCGACTTCAGTCCCGCGCGATAGATGCCGTAGTCTCTGCGCGTGCAGAAAATCACGATTATCGCCACGGCACAGAACACACGCGCCAACAGTGTCGATACCCCCGCGCCGTTCAGCCCCATTTCCGGCATTCCCCAGCGACCATAGATGAAAGCGTAATTGCCCGCTATGTTCACCACATTGGAAATGAGTATGATCCACATGGGCATGCGGGTGCGGTTGATGGCGTAGGCCCATTGGGCAAACGCGTTGAACAGAGCCAGCGGCACGATTCCCGACAGATATATCAGATAATAGGGCCGTATCAGCGGAAGCAGTTCGACCGGCTGCCCGAGACGTCCGAGATTGAAATAGACCGCAAGCATTATGGCACCCACAAGCAGCCCGAATCCCAGGTTGGCCACTATGGCGTTGCGCATCATGGCGCCTATGTCGTTACGCTTGCCCGCGCCGAAAAGAGCTCCAACTATTGGAGTCAGGCCGTAGGAAAATCCAAGCAGCGTGAATATGGCTACATTGAAAAGATTGTTGACAAACGAGGCCGACGCGAGTTCCGCCGTCGAATGATGGCCGACCATCGCGGTGTCGGCGAATCCGACGACAATCGTCCCGAGCTGCCCTATCAGTATAGGCAGCCCGAGACGGGTTATCTTGTAGTCGAGCGAATGGCCCATCCGTCAGGAAGGGAAAAATCAGTATTGTTCCGTTGCCGAAGGGAAAGTCACAGTTTTCACTTCGCTGACGTAAGTCCCGACCGCCTCAGTTATAGCCTTGCCTATCTGGCCGAAATGACGCATGAATTTAGGCTTGAAGCCTTCGTTCATACCGAGCATATCCTGAACAACGAGAATCTGGCCGTCGGTTTCAGAGCCGGCACCTATGCCGATGGTAGGGATGCGGAGTTTCCGGGTGAGATCGGAAGCAAGCGCAGCAGGAATTTTTTCGAGAACCAGAGCAAAACATCCCAACTCCTGAAGCATCAGGGCGTCGGAAATCAGCCTGTCGGCCTCGGCATCGCCCTTGGCGCGCACTCCGTAGCCTCCGAACTTGTTGACCGACTGGGGCGTCAGTCCAAGATGGGCACAAACCGGAATGCCGGCGGCAAGAACTCTGGCTATTGACTCGCGAATCTCTTCTCCCCCTTCCATCTTGACGGCAGCCGCGCCGGTCTCTTTCATGATTCTGACCGCCGAACGCACAGCTTCGTCGGGCATTCCCTGATAGTAGCCGAACGGCATATCCACAACCACGAGCGCGCGACGTGCGCCACGCACCGCGCCCTTGGCAAACGTTATCATGTCATCGAGTGTGATCGGAAGGGTCGTGTCATAGCCCATCATCACATTGGCGGCTGAATCGCCCACGAGAATAAAATCAGCTCCCGCGGCATCCACCAGTCTTGACATCGTAAAATCATAGGAAGTGATACATGCTATTTTCTCCCCTGCATCCTTCATTGCCTGAAGACGCACAGTGGTGACTTTGGGAGCCGCCGATTCATTGTATGTTGACATTTTCTTAAACTTTAGTTGAAGTTATTGATTTTGCGCGGCAAAGTTAATCAAAAAAAGCGATATAGCAACCCCCTTTCTACTTATGAATATAATCCTGCGTCATAGCTTCAGGATAATCTATTTACTCTTGCTCCCGTTCTTTATCGCCCTGTATTTTTGTCCGGGATGCTTTGGCGAATCTTTATGCAAAGATTCTATCAATCCTTCCGAAAGCATCCTTGGAAGCAACCTCGTACTTATGTAATTTGATTTATAACAAAGTATCCGAGCTATCTCACTACAGCTTTTCCACGTATCGCATATTGCCGCAATCTCAGCACTTAATTCCGAATATGACAATCGTTTACGACGCACTTGTCCTTCTCGTAATCGATCCTTGCTTTCTCCATAGCTTTCTCCATAGCTTTCTCCATAGCTTTCTCCATAGCTTTCTCCATCATTTGAGCTATTGCTGAACAATCCTCCCAACTTTCCAACACTCTTATTCAAAATATAATTTGTGCCTCTTCCAAAGCCTTGAGAGATTAAGTAACCGTCTTTACATAAGGCTCGGAGTAAAAAGCTTTTAAATACAACAAATGGCGCTCCCGGGGATGGGAACGCCATTATGGATTCTATCGGTATGGCCGGAAGTTACCAGCCGGGGTTCTGCTGCCAGAGACCGTCGGTAAGCGTCAGCATGCGGTCCTGGATCGGGAGAAGATAGTCGCGGTTCACGTTGAAGCCCCATCCGTTCTCGTGGCCTGTAGGATTGGTCGGGATCACATAGCGGTAGGGATCGCCCGGCTTGCCGGTCAGGAAAATCTGGTTTCCGCTTGCCTGATCATATTTCAGCGAGGGGAAAGCGGCTTCGAGATTGCTGCCCGTAAAGAGAGCGCCTTTCGGCCATTTGCCCACGATAAGCACGTCGGCGGCAGCCCAACGGAGAATATCCTCGAAGCGACGGCCTTCACAAGCCTTCTCAACTCGGCGTTCACGGCGCACTGCCTGGATATATTTGTCGAGCGTTGCAAACGGATATTCCGGATCGGTGTTATATTCGCGGTCGAAATTCACGTCAGGCATTCCGGCACGCTCACGCAGCGGATGAAGCACACTTATGATCTCCGAAGCGTTTGCAGCGCCGCCGAGTTCAGCGAGAGCTTCGGCGCAGTTCAGCAACACGTCGGCATAGCGGAACTGGATAGCGGGCGTAGCGCCGGCCCATTCGGCATCGAGGTTGCCGGTGTAGTCGATCTGGACATGTTTAAGAAGAGAATAGCCGCTCGGATTGGCGTTATAGGCCGATGTGCCGACAAAAGGAGGCAGTGTGAAGCCCTGAGGCTCGTCGGGGCGAAGAACCTGTCCCGGAGTAGCCACTGTCTGAGCCAGACGGGGATCGCGCACCGTAGGAAGCAGTTCGTTGCCATAAACCTTCTTGGCCTCAAGTTTCTCGGCTCCAACGAAGGGACGGCCGTCGATTGTCAGATAGTCATCGACGAGCGAAGCGGTGATGCCCATACTGCCGCCGCCCTGATTGAGGTAACGGTTGACATTGTTGCCTATCTCGCTGCCGTCATATTTCTTGAACCAGAGTATTTCAGGGTTGCCGCTCAGATCGGTAGTCTGGAAGATTATGCGGTAGTCATTGTTGACATTGCCGGTGTTGTAGATGCGCCAGCATCCGCGGTTCATCACCTCTTTGGCGGCATTGACGGCCTGAGTCAGATAATCGTTGATTTTAGCGTCGGTAACCGAAGGATCGAAGAAGGGGGTGTTCTTGGCCTTGTGATATTTCTCCCATGTTCCCTCGAAGAGAGCGACCTCGCTCTTCAGCGCGCGGGCCACGTCGCGGTGCACGCGGAATGAGGCGCAGTTGTTACGTTCCTGCAGGTTGAGGATGGCGTTGTCGAGGTCCGCGAGAATATGGTCGGCAATCACTGTTCTCGGTTCGCGCGGAAGCTTCATCACTTCCATGTCGGGATCCAGAGGCTTGTCGGTCCATGCCACGGGGCCGTAGTTGATCAGCAGCTGATAATAGAACCATGCGCGGAAATAGTAGCCCTCGCCGACGGCCTGCTTGTAGTCGGGACTGCTCTGGTCCTTGCAGTTGTCGAGATTGTTGAGGAAGAAATTCACGCTGCGGATATTGTTGTACTGGGTGAGTTTGGAAGCCGAAGCTATGGAAAGCGTGCCGTCCATGCGGGTCCACACGGCGGTAGAGGCCATGTTGTCACTGTGGGTGTCGGCGCCGGCTATGTACTGGCCGCCACCGGCGTCAAATCCCTGGGTTCTGATTCCGGCTCCCTGATAATACTGGTTCAGGTAGCTCTGCATCTCGCCGGTGCTCGTGAAGGGAGTGGTTGTGGCAAGCACGCCCTCCGGCTCCCGGTCAAGGTCATAGCAGCCTGTCAGAGTGCTCATTGCCCCGAGCATGACCGCCGCAAACAATATATTGGATTTTTTCATTTCGTTTTGTTGTTTAGAGGTTTACGATAAGGCCAAATGAAATCACTTTGTTCATGGGATAGTTCTTGCCACCTTCGCCGGTATATGTGTTGGAGGTGAAGATAGCTTCGGGATCATACATCTTCGCAAGCTTGGTGCTTGTCCAGAGATTTTCGCCGGTAAAGAACACCTGAACCTTGTCGAGACCCACGTGGCTGACGATGCTCTTCGGCAGATCGTAGCTCAGCGTCACGTTCTTCAGGCGGATATATGCGGCGTTCTGAAGATAGCGGTCAGAGGTCTGCATGTTGCGGTTCTGATAGATTCCGATACCGCCGGCCGTGTGCATGTAGGGTTTCGGATAATAAGCGTCCGTGTTCTCCGGAGTCCAGTAGTCCAGATGCTGGGTGAACACTGTCGCCTGTGCGTAAGAGCTCCAGCCCCAGAAATAGGGAGCGGTTCCGGGATTCCAGTCACGCTTGCCCACGCCCTGGAACATGAGACGCAGATTGAGACCTTTCCAGCCTATAGAGCCGTTGATGGTATATTGATAGCGGGGAGTCGTGTTTCCGATGACGGTGAAGTCGCCCATATCGCCGAGTTTGTTGGTGCCGCGGTTGATTTTGCCGTCATTGTTGATGTCTATGTAGCTGACATCGCCGATGGTCCATGTGCCACCGTTGAGATAACTGCGGTCAAGGCTGTTGAATGCGTCGGCCTGATCCTGAGTCTGGATAATGCCGCCTGAGCGGAGGCCCCAGATTTCACCGACTTTGCGGCCGGTGTACCAGCTGCCGCCGGGATTGTTGCCCGTCGGGTTCTCATATTCCGTAACCTCGGCCGTAGCGTCGGAGATAGAACCGCCTATGCTGAAGTTGATGTCTTTGCCGATTCGGCCGTTGTAGTTGACCTGGAATTCCCAGCCGCGGTTACGCATGCTCGCGTTGTTGGCCTGAGGAGCATCAGCTCCGAAGAAATCGGGGAAGTCATTGCCCGGGCCGAGCATGTCATGGGTGTCGCGCTGGAACAGCTCGAACGATCCGGTCAGAGCCATGTTGAGGAAACCGAAGTCAACACCGATGTTCTTGCTCTCCACCTTTTCCCAGGTGACATTGGGGTCTATCACGCCGGGAGTGCCGATGTAACCCGTGCGGTCATCACCGAACCAGTAGTTGCCTTGCGAGGCAACACCCATGGTGGAAGCGAACGTATAGAGGGCAGCGCCGCTCTGGTTACCGAGTTTACCCCACGATCCGCGAAGCTTGAACTGAGGCATTATATTGGTGAAATCTTCCCAGAATTTTTCCTTGGCAATGTTCCAGCCCACGCTGACACTGGGGAAGAAGCCCCAGCGGTTGTTGGAGGCGAAACGTGAAGAGCCGTCGTAACGGGCATTGAATTCGATAAGATAGCGACCGTCATAATTGTAGTTGAAACGTCCGTAGTAGCCGCGGGTGCTCCAGGAGTTGCGGGTGTCCTCGTTGGTGGTTGCACCGCTGCCGAGGTTGATGCCGGGATTGGTGGTCGAATAAAGACCTGTAACGCGGGCGCCGAGAAGCGAGTAGCGGCTTTCTTCCGACTGATAGCCGGCCATGATGCTGAAGTTATGGACATCGGCGATGGTCAGGCTGTAGTTGGTGTAGATATTGAAGTTCTGATAGCGAGTGTCGGCTTTGCGGCGCGTGTAGCTGCCGTCGCGCTGCACGCCCATTTCACCGCGCACGCCTTTCGAGGTGCGCTCGCCGTCGGCGGCATAGATGTCGGGAGCTATGTTTTTGGCCTCATAGTTCATGGCATTGTATTTGTAAGTGTAATCCACAAATATGTACCAGTCTTTCAGAGGATTGATGTCGGCGCCGGCCGTGATGGCGAATCGGTCGCGCTTGGTGTCGGTGTAGGTTCCGCTCTGCAGATAGGGCGCGAGACTGAGTTCGGTGAAATGACCGTTGGGATCGATCGGGTGAACTGTCGGACGGAAGCGGGCGAGCGAGTGATAGAATCCTTCGCTGAGACCGCCGGTGCCGAAAGGCGTGTCGGTGTCGTTGTGGACGAACTTGGTGTTCGCGCGGACCGTCAGCCATTTTGTCAGCTCCGAACGGATATTGGTTGCGAAGTTGTAGCGTTTGTAGCCCATGTCGGCATAACGCAGCACGCCGTCCTCGCTATAATAACCGAGAGAAATATAATATGTGGCTTTTTTGCCGCCGCCGCTCATGCTGAGGTTATGGTTGGTCTTGAAAGCCCAGTCTTTGTAATGGAGATCGAAATAGTCGGTGTTGCCCACGCCGCTTTCCGAGTTCTCGAACTGCGGGTTCATCATCGAATTGGGATTCATCTCGAACCAGGGATCGACACTGCTGGGATCATCGCGGAATTTCTTGAGCAGTTCGAGCTTCTCGTCGCTGTAGAGACGGGTCGTTCCGGCGTTCGTACAGCCGGCGTTCCAGAACTTGGCGAACTCATAGCCGTCAACCATTTCGGGCAGTTTGGTAGGCTTGGACCAGCCCACGGTTCCCTGATAGCTGACACGCATGTTGCCGTCCTGACCGCGTTTGGTGGTGACAAGGATGACACCGTAGGCTGCGCGGGCACCGTAAATGGCCGAGGCGCCGGCATCCTTCAGCACCGAGATGCTTTCGATGTCGTTAGGATTGACGTCGGCAAGATCCATCTCCACACCATCGACAAGCACGTATGGTGTGCCTGTGCCGGAAAGGTTTCCCTGACCGCGAAGCTGAAGCGACGCGCTTCCGCCCGGACGGCCCGAATTGGTGTTGCTGACAAAAAGACCCGGCACGAGACCCTGCAGCTGCTGGGCGGCGTCGCCAACGGGATGAAGCGCCAGTTCAGCACCTTTGACTTCGCTGACAGCGCCCGTCAGATTGACTTTCTTCTGAACACCGTAACCAACTACGACAACCTCGTCGAGCATACTGGTGTTTTCACTCAGAATGATGGTCATAGGCTTGCCGTTCCAGACTTTGGTCACGGGAGAATAGCCCACGTAACTGACCGTGAACTTGGAACCGACTTTTACATTGGCGATCGAAAACTTACCGTCGATATCGGTAGAGGCGCCGATTTTGCTCCCTTCTACCATGACCGACGCGCCGATCAGAGGCTCACCGTCAGCGTCAGTAACGATTCCGGAAAGAGTAGCCACAGCGGCCTGCATGCCTGAACTCTGCGCCGGAGCCTCCGCGCCGGTTTCCGACGCTTTAGCACCCCCCCCCAATTAAACTACTGAGAATCAGCGCAGTAATAACTGTTAGGTACTTTCTTTTCATAGAAAATTACTTTTTTTGTGAAATGTAATGATGATTGTATATAAGATTTCGTATTTGATTATTTTCTACGACCAAATAGATCGAGCATGTATAGATTTAAGCTTCGTTCACAAAATTACGAAATATTTTTCAATATTTCCTCCGTTTCTTAAAATTTTTAGCAATTTATTTTTATTCTGATATTTTATGCAAAAAACGGCCGCTTCCCGATGGATAAGCGACCGTTCTTATAAAATGAATAGAGATTAACGTTAAAGCTGCGGATCAGTAGGGCGTGACTGTGGTGAAATCGATCACTCCGGGCTGAAATTCGATCGTATCGACAATATAGGAATTATTTATCACGACATTATAGACGTAGGAATAACCCTGTTCCCATGAAGCCACTTCGGGTGTTGAAAGCGGGAAGAGCATCCTTCCGAAAGAGGAAGACTGGAGCAATAGATAATCAGGCGTGTGTTCACTCGGCCAGATGCGCTCGCCGGTCGCCTTGTCGATAATCTCGCAGTCGATCTCCAGATATGACCCCGAGAAATTGCCGGTCTTGGAGAACACGAAAGGCTCAAGCTTCTGAGGCACGAAAAACGATGCGTCAAGGTTGTTCTCGGTAACATCGGTCGGAGTGGTCGTCAGCGAGATGGGCTCTTCGGCCGCATAGAGAATCATTGCGTCAGCGTTCTGGGTCACATTGCTCCACTGACCAACGGCGCCCGTTTCAGAAGTCGTCTGATTCGGCAGCGAATAATCGCCCTTGAGATAGATGTTCTTCAGCAAAACATACTGGACGCGCACGTCATATTTGCTGTTGGTGCTCGAAAGCATCACGGCGACCTTGCTCATCGCGTGCCTGAACGTCAGATTGACCGGCGTGGGCTGCTCATGCTGATTGAGGCTGACGGCATACAGAAGATCCGTGCTGCCGTAAGGTATCCCGCGGATTATGTTGTCGTCCGCCGTGGATGTGGAAGTCTCGCCCTCACGTCCGTCAATCTTCGGGCTGATGGCATAGAAATCGACAGTCGATGCCGGCCAATAGACCGGCGGAGAATATGTCCACGATCCCCCGTTGCGGCTGACGACGACGCCATCCATTATCTGTTCCGTGTCGCTGTAGGCATACACGACGAAATCCTGCAACGTGGCCGTCGTCGTGGCTGACGCTCGTGAACCCTTCGGCGCTGTAGCCGAAAAACCTATCGCATTGCCGGAGGGCGCCGGCATATCCTCATTCTCCGAGCACCCGGCAAGACAGAGCGCCGAAAGAATCATTATTGGAACTGACTTTTTCATATTCTTATATATTTTCTTTTAAAACATTGATTCACACATTAAAGTTTACAGTAACCGTAGTCCAGCCCACAACCGACGGATCGAAACCGCCTCCTCCGACCACCGTCGGAGCGTAGGGAAGCGTCACTGAATCTATCTCTATGCTGACATTCAGAGAATCCGCCGCGCCGCGCACTATCTCCGTCACGTCAAACTCCCGCCGCTCCGTCCTTCCGTCTGACAGCTTGAAAAAAAGCAGCAGCGCGTTGTCGGCCTTCCGGCTCCCCTGCTCCGGCAATCCGAATGTCAGGAATCTGGCGCTCACCGACGAATCGGCTTCTATTCTGAAATCGAACGGCACTCCGGCAACCTCATCCCAATGACGGCCAGTCGAAAGATCCATACCGGTCGAGAGCCCCCCTAAAATCCCCTTCATCGCTGCAACTCCGTGGAGATTAGCCACATGCTTGACTCTAACATTGTAGGTTGCCACAATCTGACGGGGATAAGTCACCATCCGCATATCCGGACTGCTGACCATTTCCCGGTGCGGGGAGTATGTCGAGCTTTCATATTCCAGCGAAGAATTTCCGAGAACCACTCTCGCGCTCGCGTCGCCCCACATCATGTCGGGCGAACGCCGCAGCTCCCCGTAGCCCGCGTCAAAACCGACGGAAACTTTTTCAGTCGTCACGCCCAGTCCGTCACCTTCCTCGACAAAATCTATGTCAGAGGTGTCATCGTTGAACATGACGAACAAATATTCCCCCGGAGGCAGACTCACACCGCCCGCTTCGCGCCCGGGAAAATCAAAACGCCACGGGCGCCCGCTCCCCTCGGGATAAAACAGATAGGCCATTCCTTCCGGAGCGGCTGCGGGCGCGAGACTCCAGTCGTTGACAATCTCGAAACCTGTTTTCTCGTCGCAATCTCCCGGATAATCGTATATACACGACGCGAACAGGCCCGAAACGGCCACTGCCGGCAACAAAAGATGGGATATGCGATTGAAAGGATTCATGGGCAAACGGCGTCATGCGGAACGTAGGCAAAACATTTACCCTGTTAAAAAAGTTTTCTTTTTACGATCGGACGTTTGACATGTTTCACGCTTTTGATAATTTTGCGCTCCGAAAAAGAAAAGACAGATGAACAAAGGACTCATTGCACTTGCCTGCGGCACATTCGCACTCGGAATCGCCGAATTCACCATGATGGGTGTGCTCGGGGATGTATCGGCCGGACTCGACATTTCCGTCAGTAAAGCCGGCCATCTCATTTCAGCCTATGCCCTCGGCGTTTGCGCCGGAGCGCCTTCACTCCTGTGGCTCAGAGGCTTTCCGCTCCGCAGACTCTTGCTTCTACTCGTCTCTTTCATAGTCTTGGGAAATGCCTTGGCCGCGCTTTCCCAAGGGTTCGTCATGCTCCTCTGCGCGCGATTCATTTCCGGCTTGCCCCACGGCGCCTACTTCGGCGCGGCGGCAATCGTGGCGCAGAAGCTCGTGCCTCCCGGCAAGGGAGCAAGCGCCGTCGCCGCCATGATTGCGGGAATGACCGTGGCCAATCTGCTGGGCGTTCCCGCAGCCACTTTCATCAGCAACCTGATTTCATGGCGCTATGCCTTTGCGATCGTGGCCGTCTCCGGCCTCCTGACGTGGGTTCTCGTCCGCGCCTGGGTGCCCCGCCTCGCTCCCCTGCCCGCCACAAATTTCAAGGCGCAGTTCCGTTTCCTCAAGGACCGCGCGCCGTGGCTCATCTTTCTCGGAACATTTTTCGGCCAGGGAAGCGTCTATTGCTGGTTCAGCTATGTCGAGCCGGCCATGACTGGCATTACAGGTTTCTCCCCGGCCTCGATGACCTGGGTCATGATGCTCGCGGGACTCGGCATGGTCGTCGGAAACTATGTCAACGGCCGTCTCAGCGACCGATATAAGGCCGGTAAAGTCGCCGCACTCACCGCGGCATCGATCATTGTCATCCTGCCCCTGATCTTTTTCTGCGCCCAGTGGAAAGCAGCTTCGTTGCTGCTCATGTTCCTCGCTACGGCCGCCCTTTTCGGCATCGGCGGACCGCTGCAGTATCTCATTGTCCGGTTTGCAAAAGGCGGGGAAATGCTCGGCGGAGCCTGCATCCAGATCGCGTTCAATGTCTCCAATGCCATAGCGAGCTTCCTCGGAGGCGCCGCCATCCATCTCGGATTCGGGCTCGAATCCCCAGCCCTCGTCGGAATTCCGCTTGCCGTGACCGCAACCGTAATCCTCTTCTCCTTCACCCGGCGCTATAACGCCTGACCCGGTGCAAATTTACACTCGTTTTTCAGCCTGTGTTTCGATTTTTCTGATTAACTTTGCGAAAATAAATTAAAAGCCACTGAAATGGATTTATTCGATAAGATTTCAGCCGACATCAAGTCGGCTATGCTTGCCCGCGAGAAAGTGCGTCTCGAAACACTCCGCGGCATTAAAAAAGAATTTCTCGAAGCAAAGACCGCCAAAGGCGCCGACGGCACCCTGACCGACGATCAGGCAACAAAGATCCTTGCAAAAATGGCCAAACAGCGCCGGGAGACTGCCGAGATCTACAACTCTCAGAATCGCCCCGAACTGGCCGAAAACGAGCTGGCCGAAGCTTCCGTGATTGAAGAATATCTCCCCCGCCAGCTTTCTGAAGACGAACTTACAGCCGAACTTCAGGAAATCATACAACAGACGGGCGCCACATCCGCGAAAGATATGGGCAAAGTGATGGGAGTAGCCTCAAAGGCTCTCGCCGGCCGCGCCGACGGCAAAGCCATTTCGGCGAAAGTACGCGAACTTCTCGCTTGATAATTATAATTCCAAACAGGAACAATGAACTGATTTAAACTTATTGCAATTTAACATTTCGAGTATGATTCCGAGATGATTTCGACCTTTTTGAAAGAGCAATGGGGTTCCATTGTGATTGAAAAAAGGGAAGAAAGCGGCCGGAATCCTGCCGAAAGGGTAAAGCCGAAGGTTTCCGTCAGTTCTGAATTAACATTTTGAAATAAGTTTAAATCAGTTCAATGCTTACTCTTCAACAAATCAGAGAAAACCCGTCGGAAATAGTGGCTCGCCTCGCCGTGAAAGGTTTCGACGGTAAAGAAGTCATAGATCGTGTCATAGCGCTTGACAACGACCGCAAACGCCTGCAGCTCGACAACGACACCAAAGCTGCCGAACTCAACAAACTCGCCGCACGCATCGGTGCCCTGATGAAGGAGGGCAAAAAAGAAGAGGCCGCCCGGGTAAAGGAAGCCGTGGCTGCGATCAAGGAGAATCAGAAAACGATCGCTTCGCAGCTCTCAGCCACTGAGACCGAGATCCGCGACCTCCTCCTGACTGTCCCCAACGTCCCCTGCGCGATGGTCCCCGAAGGAACCTGCGCCGCCGACAACGTGGTCGAAAAGACCGGAGGCCCCATGCCTGACCTCGGCCCCGACGCCCTGCCCCACTGGGAACTTGCCAAGAAATACAACCTCATCGATTTCGACCTCGGTGTGAAAATCACGGGCGCCGGATTCCCCGTTTATATCGGAAAGGGAGCAAAACTCCAGCGCGCACTCATCCAGTTCTTCCTCGACGAGGCCGGTAAAGCCGGATACACCGAAATACAGCCCCCCTACGTGGTCAACGAGGCTTCCGGCTACGGCACAGGCCAGCTCCCCGACAAGGAAGGACAGATGTATTACGTCAACGAGGACAACCTCTATCTCATCCCTACGGCCGAAGTCCCCGTGACAAACATATATCGCGACGTCATCATCCCCGCCGAGAATCTGCCCAAGAAGAATTGCGCATACTCGGCTTGCTTCCGCCGCGAAGCGGGAAGCTACGGCAAGGACGTGCGCGGACTCAACCGTCTCCATCAGTTCGACAAGGTCGAGATCGTGCGCATCGAACGTCCCGAAGACTCCTACGCCGCCCTTGAAGAGATGAAAGACCACGTGCAGCATCTTCTCGAAGAGCTCGGACTCCCCTGGCACATCCTCCGTCTCTGCGGCGGTGACATGAGCTTCACTTCGGCCATCACATTCGACTTCGAGGTCTTCTCGGCAGCCCAGAAACGCTGGCTGGAAGTATCGTCAGTCTCCAACTTCGAGACCTATCAGGCCAACCGTCTGAAATGCCGTTACCGCGCCGAGGACAAGAAAACGCGTCTCTGCCACACCCTCAACGGCTCAGCTCTCGCCCTGCCCCGAATCATGGCTGCTCTCCTCGAGAACAACCAGACCCCCGAAGGAATCCTCGTGCCGGAATGCCTGCACAAATACACCGGATTCACCATCATCAACTGACAACCGCCCCGAATGGAAAAGAAGACCATCCGGGACCTCAACCGCGATACGATCGAGCAATATCGCCGGCGGCAGAAACTGCCGCTGGTGGTAGTGCTTGACAACATCCGTTCGCTCAACAACATAGGGTCCGTCTTCCGCACATCTGACGCCTTTCTGGTAGATTCCATAATGCTCTGCGGAATAACCGCCGTCCCCCCCTCGCCCGAAATACACAAAACCGCCCTCGGAGCCGAAATGTCGGTCAGATGGGAATATTTCCCCGACACGATGGAATGTGTCCGCGAGCTACATCGTCGCGGATTCAAGGTCTGTGTCCTCGAACAGGTCAAGGAAAGCGTCAGACTCAACGACTTCCGTCCCGTTGCCGGTGAAAAATACGCCATTGTCGCCGGACATGAGGTTCATGGCGTGGATCCCGACGTAGTCAACGCAGCCGACGTCTGCCTGGAAATACCCCAGTTCGGCACAAAACACTCCCTCAACGTCTCCGTCAGCACCGGCATAGCCATCTGGCACTTCTTCTCCGCCCTCCACGCCTGAGCCGCCATTCCCCACCGCGTAGCACCTCTATGTCATAGTCCGTTATGCGATTGCTGCGGTAAGTCGAGAATCCGTCTTCCCGGGGGCTATTTCCTGAGAAGCGACTTCACCCACACAATTCAATAATAACAGTGATATAATGATTGATCTAAGCATCGGTATAAAATGATTTATAAATGAACCGATGCAAAGTTACAACATTATACCCCTGTCTTTTTTGCATTTTTACGTCATTTCTTTTGCAGTTTCCGACTTTTTCACTCCCGCCAAATCTCCCAATCCGCCCAATTCACCAAATCAATGCGGTTGAATTAAGGCGAAAGGTTTCATGAACGAGCCTGAAAGGCGCGCTGTGTCCTAACCGGGCATGGAGCGAAGCGGCCGTCCGACTTGTCCGAAATGTCCGACCCGTCCTTTCCCGTAACCCCAATTCGCCCAATTTGACTAATTTGACTAATTTGACTAACCTTCCCTCGTTTTTAGAAACAGGCGACCGGGCCTGCAAATAGCAGCCTAACTTTGCATCTGTCAATGTTCTCTTTTTTACCGGACGATGTCAAGGACACGCCGGATCTATTTACCGAACCTTAATCTTTAATCTGTTATGAAAAAACTGTTGATTCCCGTTATGATTCTCTGCTCCTTGGCAGCGGGGTGCCGTTCAGCCGAGAAAACCGTCGGGAAAATCACAACCGATTCTATCTCGAGCCTCTCTTTTCAGTCGCGGACCGACATGGTGTTGGCCGACTCCGTCGTAACGTCCGGCAGGCTGAGATTCGACAGCCTCGTGGTGGAAATCAGGTTTGACACGGCGCAGCGCATTGTCGGGAAGCGCTATGCGCTGACAAACTTCGAAAACAGCCGCAGAGAGGCCCGTAGAGAGACTTTCACCGGCCGCGATACATCAACCGTTGTCAGCCGGTCACAGGTCGCTCTGCGCCGGGAAACAGCATCGAAACAAATTCCTGCCGAAACCGGCCGGTTCTGGAAATTTATCGCGCTGACGGTTCTGGCTCTTGTCGGAGTTCTCTTCTATCGGGCGTTTCGCGGATGATGGGCGAGAATTTCAGCGCGTAACATCGAGCGGTCTATGTGGAGATAGATCTCTGTAGTGGAAATGTCCTCGTGGCCCAGCATCTGCTGGATGGCGCGGAGATTGGCCCCTCCTTCGAGAAGATGGGTGGCGAAGGAGTGGCGGAGGGTATGCGGCGACACTTCCTTGCGGATTCCGGCGGCTTCGGCAAGTTGCTTGATGATGTAGAAAATCATGACGCGGGTCAGCCGGTGACCGCGGCGGTTCAGAAAAAGGATGTTTTCTTCTCCGCGCTTGACGGGGAGCAGAGCCCGGTCCGGAAGATAATCCTTTATTTCCCTGATCGCTTGCGGAGAGATCGGAACTATACGTTCTTTGTCGCCTTTTCCGTGGACCATTATGAACTGTTCGTCGAAATAGAGCTTCGAGATCTCCAGATTTATCAGCTCCGACACACGCAGTCCGCACCCGTAGAGCGTCTCCATGATTGCGCGGTTACGCTGGCCCTCGGCTTTCTCCATGTCGATCGCCCCGATCATGGCGTCGATCTCATCCACTCGCAGGACTTCAGGAAGATGGCGCCTCAGGGCAGGGCTTTCGAGCAGCAGGGAAGGGTTGCTGTCGAGATAGCCTTCAAGCTTCATGAATCTGAAAAAAGATTTTATGCCGGAAACGATTCGGGCCTGCGTTCGGGGCGAGATTCCGAGGTCGAAAAGATCTGCCGCAAAGGCTCTCAGAGTATCGGTCGTGACCTCGCGCAGAGTGACTTTCTCGGTTTCGAGGTATCTGACGAGTTTGCCCACATCTCTGACGTAAGCCTCGCGCGTATTGTCGCTCAGCCCGCGCTCAAGAATAAGATAGGCCTCGTAAGCGTCGATGACAGCAGGTATTGAATCGATGGAACGCATGAACTCCTACGATATGGCCACGTCAAAACGTTGCTTGGGAAGATTGTCGGAAATGACGAAAACAGCCATTTCCGGAGCGACAAAGAGCATTCCGCGGTTCGATCCGGCCCATTCTTCGGCCACGCGCGAAGCTTCGCCATAAAGCCCCGCAACGGCTTTCAGCGGCGTTTTGCTCTCGCCCGCGCTCCCGAGGCGTAAGGCTGTCTCTATGGCATACGATTCCGGAGCTCTGACCTCCAGACGTCCGGGCCTCACGGCAAGGGCTATCCGGAAGATTGCTCTGACCACACGGCTGTCAACCCCCTCCTTACGCGCGAGAGCATCGAGGGAAGAGTAGGCGTAATACGCACACGGCTGCTTGAGCACTTCGCGCACGAACCGGAATGCGAAAGGCGAATGGATTCCGAATCCCCGACTGCGGTATTCGCGCCGCGGGGACTTCAGGAAATCATATAACCGCCGGAAATTCATTTCTCCGAACCGCTCTCCGGAAGAGGGGAGGAGCCCTCCTTGCGGCGACGCCCTGCGAACAGACAGGCGATGGCGCCGGCCGAGGCCAGATAGATAAGGATAATGCTGACATAGGCCACAGTTGTGGTCGAATGCAGCGATGCAGGATCGAAAACCATCTCTATGGTATGCTCGCCGGCCGGTATCTTTATGGCGCGCAGCAAATAGTTGATGCGGCCGATCTCGGCGGGTTTGCCGTCAACAGTCGCCTGCCAACCCCAGGGGAAGAACACCTCGGAGAAGGCTGCGACACCACCTTTGGCCGTGCGTGCGTGATAGGTCAGACGGTCAGGGGCATACGTTGTCTCGAAAATGGTGTCACCCGGCTGTTTGGGAGAGGAAGTGCCGAGAACCTGCGAGAATTTGCTGTCGGCGACCGCCACTCGGGCCACGTCGAGCGAATCGAGGGCCGCCATCTCCGCGTCCGGGCCATTGACGTATGTCACCTTATCGACGAACCATGCGTTGCCCAAGGCGCCGGGATTGAGCTGAGGAGCCGACTGTTCGTTGGTGATGATATAACGGGTGTTGAGCATGTCGAGCACGCCCTGGTTGTTCTTCATTATCTGCCGGTCTATGAGGTCCTGGTAACGGGTCAGTTTGGCCGCATGGTAACCGCCTACAGCCTTGTGGAAATATGACGGCGCGGCTGCCGAGAACTGCGGAACGTTAAGCACGCGGTAGTTCATGGCCGTGTCCGCCAGAATGACCTTGTCGGCCGGCGTTTCAACGAAGCGCTCAACCGTCACCTTATGTCGGGGCACGAAACTCTCCGTGTTGAGATAGCGTTTGTTGATCATGAACAGGTCTCCGCAGATGATTATCCCGACTCCGATCACCACAACAGGCATCGTCAGCTTGCCCCGGAAATAAAGTAGCAGCACGCCGAGGCCCAGAGCCACTATAAAGAAACTGCGCAGTGCGTCGGCCTGCACCATGGAATGGCGCAGATGTTCTACAGCCTGATATATACGCGGGTTGTTGATGGTGAGCACCTGAAGGTAAGGCGCCGGATCAAAACCTCCCTGGCTCGCCTGCATGGTAAGGCTCTCGGCTATGTTGGCATCAGTCACTCGGTCAGCTTCCGTTACGGCCGAACCGAATATTCCGGGCACTATGATGCCGGTGAGACACACTGCAAGCACTGTTCCGAAACACCAGAGTATCGGCCGCTTGTATTTGATCCAGCCATCATGAGGCTTTTCAGAGAGGATCTGCTGCAGGGCGAGCGCTCCTAAAAGCGGCATCGTGAATTCGGCTATTACAAGGATGCTTTCCACCGTGCGGAACTTGCTGTACATCGGGAAGTGGTCGATCATGAAATCAGTGAGCCACATGCAGTTGCGCCCCAGAGCGAGAAGGATGGAGAATATCGTCAGGATTATCAGCACCCACTTCATGGGTCCCTTTACCACGAAACAGCCGAGCAGGAACAGCGCGACTATGAGCGCGCCGACATATACCGGGCCGCTCGTCCCTTCAGGACCGCCGAAATATTGCGGCAGCCAGTCGAGATACATCGCCTCCTCCTGGGAAAGAACGCCCTTGTTAACCATTTCCTTGGCCTCGGGAAGTTTGCCGAGACCGAGATATTCGCCTCCGCCACCGACAAAACGCGATGTGGCGCCTCCCTTGATGTTGGGGATGAGAAGCGAGAAACTTTCTGACGTCTCGTAACTGTATTGCGTGATATAGTCGCGGTCAAGTCCCCGGGAAGTAGTGTTGCTCTGTTCGCCGGGAAGGGGAGTGAGCTCGGAATGTCCTCCGCGCATAGTCTCTTTCGAATACTCGTAGGTGTTGTAGAGCGACGGCAGATTGGCACCAGTCGCAAGCAGTGCGGCAACAGCGAGAACACCTGTGGCAATCCACCATTGTTTCACTTTCTTCTCTTTTATGGCCGTGATAAGATATGCGATTGCCATGCCGACGACCACGAAGAGGAAATAATATGTCATCTGCGGGTGATTCGATGAAATCTGCATCATGGCCATAATAGCGGCCAGAGCGCCGCCATAAAGATATTTGCCGCGATAACAAAGCACTATGCCGGCGATTGTTGGAGGAACGTAGGAGAGGGTGATGAATTTCCAGATATGGCCCGCGCCTATGATGATGATGAAATAGGACGAGAATCCGTAGGCCACCGCGCCGATAAGCGCCACATACCACCGGCACTTCATGGCAAGAAGCAGAATGAAGAATCCAGCCATCATCATCATGAGCCAGTTGGCGGGATTGGGAAGCCAGAGGCCCATCAGCCCGTTGATCCAGTCAAACAGGGAGTTGGAAGGATAGGAGGGTGAGATCTGGAAAGTCGGCATTCCGCCGAAAAGCGAATTTGTCCAGCGGGCGGTATGGCCCGTCTCGGCTTCATACTGCTGTACCTCGTGGCCAATGGCCGCACCCTGCTGCATGTCATGCTGGTTCAGGCTGTTGCCTGTCACGTCATCGGGATAAAAATAGGCCACGGCGATAAATGCCATGATCACTACGGAGCATACGATGCTCCAGAATTTCTTTGACTTGAGTATATCTTTCATTGCAATGAGTCGGTAGTTTTCGACACGCAAAGATATATAGAATAGATCGAATTAGCAAAACAAAAAGCGGCGATGCCTCCCGCACAGCCGCCTTCACCTAAATTCATAATGAGAATAATTAATCATGAAGATGTTTATCCTGTTCCGGTCAGCTGACCGGTATATTTATTCCTTATTGATGGGAATCTTCCTGTGGATCGAATGGTCGAGAGAGATGAGGGTTTCGGTCCCTGACACTCCCGGAATCATCTGTATCTTGTTGTTGAGCAAGTCCATCAGATGCTCGTTGTCGCGCGCATAAAGCTTGATGAGCATTGTGTAAGGACCGGTAGTAAAGTGGCAGTCAACGATTTCGGGAATCTTTTCAAGTTCCGGGACGACCTCACGGTACATGGCTCCCCTCACAAGCGAAATTCCTATGAAAGTGCACGTGCTGTAGCCGAGCGCCTTCGAACTCACGTTGTAGCTCGAGCCGGTGATTACATTTATGTCCTGCAGGCGCTGCAGACGCTGGTGTATGGCCGCGCGAGAGACACCACACTCCATTGCCACATCCTTCGAGGGGATACGGGCATTGTTCATGACTATCTCAAGAATTTTCCTGTCGAGATTATCTATCTTTCCCATTGACGATTATGTGATGCTGAATAATTATGATTTTAAATGAAAATATATGAGATTGCAAAATTACTATAAAACATTCAAATCCGATAGACTTTTGCGTTAAAAATGCGTCATAACATCACATTTTGACATAAAAAGCGACTTTTTCCACAACAGGCATGCCACAATGGCGACCTCCGCCGATGGAAATTAATACCTTTTTTCAGAAAAATGAATTAAATTTGCACTGACAATACAAATGAACCGCCTTACGATGATAAAAAACCTGATGTTTGATCTTGGCGGCGTGATCATGGAGATACGCCGTCAGAACTGCGTGGAAGCTTTCAAGAAGCTCGGCATGGAAAACCCCGACGATTTTCTTGGCGAATACCGCCAGTCGGGACCATTTGCCGACATAGAGAGCGGAGCGGCCACTCCGGCCCGGTTTCGCGACGAAATCCGCCGGCTGCTGCCCCCCTGCGTGACGGACTCACAGATTGACGAAGCTTTCGGAAAATTCCTCGTCGGCATTCCGATTCACCGACTCGAGGAGCTGGAGGAGCTGAAGAAACACTTCTCCCTTTATCTGCTCTCCAACACAAACCCGATCATGTGGGCCGACGGCATCGCGCGCAATTTCCGGCAGCAGGGCCACGATGTGGATCATTATTTCAAAGGCATTGTGCGCAGCTACGAGGCGAAAGTGATGAAGCCTGACGCAAAAATCTTCCTGGAAGCTGAACACCGTTTCGGCATAAAGCCGTCGGAAACTATTTTCCTCGACGATTCAAAAACCAACTGCGCGGCCGCCGAAGCTCTGGGATTCAAAACAATCCATGTCGCTCCCGGAACTGAATTCATGGAACTCCTCCGCAACTACCCCGGCCTGGATATCCGCTAACGCCCATAGAGATGTCACAACGACTGGCCGCAGCCATAGGAATGTTTGACGGGGTTCATCGCGGACACCGCCATCTGCTTTCAACCGTGTCGGAGGCGGCCCGCAGTCGCGGTCTTCATCCGGCCGCGGTCACTTTCCGCGCCCATCCGTCACTGGTCGTGACCCCTGAAAACGCCGTAAAACAGCTGACAACCGCCGAGGAGCGGAAACGATTGCTGCTGGACGCCGGAATGGAGGAGGTCATCGTCCTTGACTTCGATTCGCATCTGCGCAACATGACATCGGCCGAGTTCATCAGAATGCTTCATGAACGCTACAACATAGATTGCCTCATCGTAGGGTTCAACAACCGCTTCGGCTGCGACCGCGAGCATAACCTCGACGACTATGTCAGGTTCGGACGCGCGGAGGGAGTTGAAGTGATAGGCGCCACGGAAACCCCTGACATTAAAGTGAGTTCTTCAATAGTGCGCCGTCTGCTCGAAAAAGGAGAAGTGGAAAAAGCGGCTGAGGCCCTCGGACGTTGTTATCGTCTCGAAGGGAAGGTAGTGGGAGGGAAACGGCTTGGCCGACAGATCGGTTTCCCTACAGCGAACATCGAACCTGAATCGGGGCTGTCGCTGATTCCCGCATCAGGCGTCTATGCGGCATTTGTCACTGATTCAGCCAATCCGGCAGTTCGTCACAAGGCTATGCTCAACATAGGGCGCCGCCCCACAGTCAACACAGGACATGACATAACCGTCGAAGCCCATCTGCTGGACTTCAAAGGAGATCTGTACGGCCACACGCTATCGGTCGAATTCGCCGCACGATTGCGCGATGAACGCCGCTATCCATCTCTTGAATCACTTGCCGCCGTCCTCGCCACAGACGCCGCCGTCACCCGGCGCATCATCTGAGCGGAAGCTACCGAGCAAAGCCCTTGCATTGCGGTTGAGGCCCGCGACCTTGGTGCGTTTGACCGCGGAACGGGAAAACATAGCCGAAAATTGCTTCTGATCCATCTCTGCGGCCTCTTCGACGCTCAGCCGGAGAAGAGACTCTCTCGGCAAAAGACGCGGCGAAACAGGCTGAAAGGGCGCTTCACGGTTATAGGGACATACTGCGCCGCACACATCGCAGCCGTAAAGATGTCCGTGAAGATCGGTATGCGGCGGAAACTCTCCCCGATATTCTATGGTCAGATACGACAGGCAACGGCGCGCATCGACCGATCCGTCGCCACGCAAAGCTCCGGCCGGACATGACTTCACGCATCGGAGGCATCGCCGACATTCGCGCCGAGTATCCTCAGTCTTTTCGGTCATCAGAAGCCGGGCGGTCGAGAGTATTTCCCCGAGGAAGAAAAATGATCCGAGACCGGGTATGATAAGATGGCCGTTCAATCCGGTAAAACCCAGTCCCGACCTGACAGCCCAGTAGCGTTCGGGTAACGGCGCGGTATCGACACATACGCGTGTGGCGCCTCCGAACTTTTCCCGTATCCGCAACGCGACATCCGAAAGAATATCCCTGACCACCTCATGATAGTCATCGCCGAGAGCGTAGGCCGCTATAGCCGAACGCCCCGGAGGCAGACCGAGAGGGGAAGGGTAGGGGACGGCGCAGCTGACCACCGATCTGACGCCTTCAAGCACCGAGGAAGGATCGGCACGCAAAGACAGATGCCGCTCGAGATAGCCCATTTCGCCATGACAGCCCTCCTTTATCCATGAGGCAAAACGCAAGCGTTCCTCCTCATCGACCGGACAGGCTTCGGCCACGGCAAAACGTGCCACTCCCAACCCCTCGAAGCAGCTCTCGAGATCAGTGCATTGGGATGACTTCGAACTCATATCCCGCAACTTTCAGCCACTCGATCGCCCGAGGCATGGCGTAACGCATGTTTTTCTCGGCCTTGAGCGAATCGTGAAACACTATGATGGAGCCGTTACGCGCATAGCGGCGCACATTGTCAAGCACCTCCTCACCGGTCAGTTTTTTCGAATAATCACGAGTGACGAGATCATACATCACTATGTTGTAATGGGTCTTGATTGCCGCCGCCTGGCTCCAGCGCAACAACCCCTGGGGAGGGCGGAAGAGGGGAGTATCAAGCAGGAAATCGGCTTCGGTCAGGTCACGCATATACCTGTGGGATTTCACTTTCATTCCCTGCAGATGGTGCATGGTGTGATTGCCCCAGGCGTGGCCACGGCGTTTTATCTCCTCGAAAAGGGCCGGATTGCGGCGCACGTTGTCACCGACCAGAAAGAAAGTAGCTTTTACACCGTAGGAATCAAGAACGTCCAGCACCCAAGGAGTTACCTCGGGTACCGGACCGTCGTCGAAAGTCAGATAGACGACCTTTCGTCTATTGTGTTTTATGCGCCAGATCGCTTCAGGGAAAAGAAGACGGTAGGCGAGGGGAGGCTGTTCTATGAACATAGGCGGTTCAGTCTTCCGCCAATCCTTCGACCGCCTGCTCCTGCTCCAGTTCCTGAGCCTTTCGGGCCTGTTCGGCCCTTTCCATCTGCTCATGATAATTGAGCTGACGGTCAAGACGCACACCCTTGTCGGAGAGTTCGCGGGTAAGCTTGTCAGTGTCGCCTCCCGCGGCGGAATATGCGTTTATGAGGTCAAGGAAGTGAACCATGTCAATGTATCGGTCGAGGTTCTGGAGAGATTCATACTGGCTCGGGCTGAGACTCTGATAGTAGAGGACGCTGCGGGTGTAGCGGTCGATCTCGCTGCGAAGCATCTCGCGCGCGATCTTCTTGTCCTCCGCGTTGCCTGTCACGTTTCCGAGAGAAGTGTAGAGTTCGGCAATCTGCAATCCGACCTGAGGAGTGTAGGGCATCGCGGAAACCGGAAGCTTCTCGCGGATGAGCTTCAGCACCTCATGGGCTTTTGCGTAACGGTCGGCACGGAAAGCTTCGACAGCCTTTGCGTCGGGCCCGGCGATTGAATCGGCAAGCTGCCCTTCATTGGCAAGCGCTGTCGCGAGATCCAGCATAGCCGAACGATGTGTTGTCACCATGCGGCGCACAGTCTCGTCGAGATAGATCTGACCGGGAGCGGTTACTTTGTCAAGACCACCCCAGCGGAACTTCTCGGTCACGTTGCGATATGCCTTGTCAGTGTTGACAGGAGCTATGCCCTTCACGCGGCTCATGAGCGGCGTTACCTCGAGAGCGAGACCGGTGCTGCGCATAAACGGCGTCAGGCCCATATAGACGCGTTCGGGAACAGTCATCGCATAATATATCGGTCTGTTCCATCCGTTGGCGGCCGAAGTGGCTATCATGTCAAGGGCCATGATATTGTTAAGATAAAGACCATTGCGCGTGCTTGGGTTGGAAGCGAAATCAAGCGGAATCGCCTGAAGAGGCATGAAAAGAGGATTTTTCAGATCAGACGGCGATAAGATGCCAGCTTTCTGCAGCTGCGCGAGATCAGTGGGAATATATGACACAGGGTGACGCATCATCGTTACGCCGAACTCATTGTTTTTCGCTTCGGGACTGTATATTTCCTTCACGGCCTGCAAAGCGGGCACGGTGTCGCTGGCTGCCAGCTGCGGAATGATATAGGCGAAGCCGAGTTCCCCGTAGGCATAATCGGAAGGAGTGGCCTGCAGCGCTATGCCCGGAGAGTCGTAGGAGGGGCGGCGTATCTGGTTGATATACCAGTCAGTGGTGAGATATGAGGTGTTGACCACCTTCACGTCAGTTCTGACACCCTCAACCTCCTGAGCATACCAGAGGGGGAATGTATCGTTGTCGCCGTAGGTGAAGATGATGGCGTTCTTGTCGAGACTGTTCAGATAGTTCATGCCGAAATCACGGGCCGCATAACGGTCGGAGCGGTCATGGTCATCCCATGTCTGCGATACGACCTGAAGCGGGACTATGAGACCGATGACTGCGGCTATGACGGCTGCGGTCATGGACTTGCGGGCCATGGCGGGAGCGGGGTCCTCATAGGCTTCGGAGCGGGGCGCTTTCTTGTCACGCAGGGCGGCGCAGAAAAGACGCCAGAGCCCGGCGACACCCATACCGACCCAGATGGCGTAGGCATAGAAGGATCCGGCAAACGCATAGTCGCGTTCACGCGGCTGTCCGGGAGTCTGGTTAAGATATATCACGATGGCGATGCCGGTCATGAAGAAGAGGAAGAAAACGACCCAGAACTGCTCGATGCCTCGCTTGGAAGTGAATGCCTGCCAGCCGAGACCGATGATGCCCATGATGAGTGGCAGGAGGAAGAAAGCGTTGTGTCCGGCGTTGCCTTCGCCCTCATCGTAGGGTAGAAGCGACTGGTCGCCCAGACGCGGATTGTCGATGAACGGAATACCTGAAATCCAGTTGCCGTGGTTGACTTCGCCGTTGCCCTGGATATCGTTCTGGCGTCCGGCGAAATTCCACATGAAATAACGCCAGTACATGTGGTTCATCTGATAATTCATGAAGTAGCGGAAATTCTCGCCGAATGTAGGCTTGATGCGGGTTTCGGTGGAAAGAGAGTTCCCGTCGGCGTCCTGATATGTAGTGGCCTGCACCGGATTTCCCTCGAGACCGCCGATCCAGTCGCTGTAGGCCTGCTTGTGGTCAGGGTCACTGCTGTAGATTCGGGGGAAAAGCATGTCGAGCTCGGGGCTCATCACATATTTGCGGCTTTCGCCATACATTATGTATTCGTCCTTGTCGTCGGGCGATGTCTTTACCTTGCGGGCATACTGCTCCTCCCCTTCCTTGACGATCGGCGCTCCCGACTCATCGCGCACGGGCTGAGAATCGAATGTCTCGCCGAAAATCAGCGGACGGTCGCCATATTGCTCGCGGTTGAGGTAGGAGGCGAGAGCGAACACGTTGTCAGGCGCGTTCTGGTTCATGGGGGTGTGGGCCGACGAACGTATAAGCAGCAGCGCGTAGCTCGAATAGCCCACGAAGATAACGAGAATGCTTATCGCGGCCACATTGAGTATGCGCACCGGCAGACGCTTGACGGTGAAGAGATAGACGCCGAGCGCTATAAGAAGGAGAATCATGATGAGAACTCCGTGGCCGATCCAGAAGATACCGGAGAAAAATACGCTGATGAGGAACGAGACCTTCATCATGACCACATTCTTCTGGCGGTAAAGCTCGAAAATGGTCCAGCAGAAAGAGGCTACGAGCACGAGGGCATAGACGAGAGTACCGACATTGAAGGAGAAGCCCATTCCGTTGACAAACATCAGCTCGAAGCGCTGGGCCATCTTTATAAATCCCGGAACGAGACCGTAGAGAATCAGGCCCACGATCACGAACGAGACAAGCAACGCTATGAGAGATCCCTTGCCGGTCGGGTTAGCGAATTTCTTATAATATACCACGAGGACAATAGCCGGAATGCAGAGGAGGTTCAGCAGATGGACCGCGATCGAGATTCCGATGATATAGGCTATGAACACCAGATACTTGTCGCTGTGGGGAGCTTCGGCGCGGTTTTCCCATTTCAATATCAGCCAGAAGACCAGGGCGGTGCAGAATGAGTAGAAGGCATACACCTCACCCTCGACTGCCGAGAACCAGAAAGTATCGCTCCAGGCATACATCAGGGCGCCGCAGAGACCTGAGCCGAAAATGACGAGCATCTTCAGGGGAGAGACCTCCGTAGCGTCATCCTTCACGACGAGGCGCTTGACCAGATGGGTTATGGTCCAGAAAAGCAGCAGAATCGTTCCGGCGCTCAGAAGTCCCGACATGGCGTTGACCATCAGGGCCACTTTCGTCACATCGCCGAAAGCGAAGTCAGTGAAGAAACGCGCCGCAAGCATGAAGATAGGGTTGCCCGGCGGGTGTCCGATTTCCAGTTTGTAACCTTGCAGAATGAATTCCGGACAGTCCCAGAAACTTGCTGTCGGCTCGAGGGTCATGAGATAGGTGACCGCGGCAATGACAAAACAGAGCCAGCCGAGTGAATTGTTTAGAATGTTGTATCTTTTCATGCGTTGAAATGCAAGAAGGTCAGATTGTGTTACAATTTAGTGCGCAAAGATAATGTTTTTTGAGCGTATCAATGCAAACAAGCGCTTTAATTTATCGTAAAATAGGCCATTGCCAGTCCTTCAGGCGCCTGATCAGCTCTTTCTCGCGGCCTCCGCAATAGGCGTCGCAGAGACGATGGAAGGCCGGCGAATGATCGCAGTGGGTTATGTGGGCGAGCTCGTGGCAGACTATGTAATCGCGGAGTTCGTAAGGGAGAAGGACGAGCAGTCCGGAGAGAGAAATATGGCCGTCGGAGGGATGGTATGTTCCGAGGACGGAGGCTCCCCTGCCGATTTTCCAGCCTGAAGGCGCGATGCCGATGCGCGCCGCAACCGCCGCGGCACGAGGCAGAAGCAGCCCGGGCGCAAGATAGAGGGCTGATTTCTTTATGAGGGAGCTGACGGCACGGACGGTTTCAGGGGCAGCCGCATCAAGTTCCGAACCGACTCCGATCAGAATATCATGGCCCTTCACGAAGGCTACCACGCGGTCGGGGCGCCGGGTGCTTCGGTCGATCCTGACACATCCCTCTTCAAAAGGGATGACGCGCCCTATGCTATAGTCGGGACAGGCGAAGCGGGGCGGAACAGCGGCCAGCTTGGGAAGCATGCGTTTAAGAGACTCCATGGCAGAAGTATAACCGTAGCCGAACGGAACAGAGAGAATGTAGCCGCCGTTCTTGCCGGGGCGAAGGATCAGCCTGCGGCAGTTGCGGCGAGGCACAATCATCACATCGCCGTAGGGAGGGATATTTTCTGTCAGACTTCGGGTGAGCCTCATCGCTATTTGTCGATTCCCCAGTGAAGCTTGTAACGGAGGGTGTCGATGAAATTCTGACCGGGAAGATGGGCCACATTTATGCGGAACGGAGCTTTTCGGAGCACAACCTCGGTATCTTCGGGCAGAGAGGTTGAGCGGCCGTCGATGGCGAGCATGAAAAATCCGGAGCGCGAACGGACACGGACGGATAAGACCGACGAGTCATCGACCACGAGGGGACGCATATAAAGCGAGTGGGGCGCTACGGGAGAGAGAATCCACTCCATTGAATTAGGAGACACGACAGGACCTCCGACGGAAAGATTGTAGCCCGTAGATCCGGTGGGAGTCGAGACTATGAGCCCGTCGCCTCCCACAGAGGCGAGAAGATGGCCGTTGAGTCGCGTCTCGACAGTTATCATCGAAGCTGTGGCCTGCTTGAGGATGGCAACTTCGTTGAGAGCAAACGGGCGCGGAGGAAGGAGGGGAGACTCGGAGCAGACCTGCAGCAAAGTGCGAGGCTCGACGGAGAACTCACCGCTGACTATTCGTCCGGCCAGCGCATCGGCCTGGGCGATGTCGGCGGCCGAGAGATATCCGAGGTGGCCCGAGTTTATACCCATTATCGGAGTGCCGGAACCGCCTATGCGGTTGGCCGTTGTCAGGAACGTGCCGTCGCCGCCGATACTCAGGGCAAGAGATGGAGCGGGGTCTGAAGCGGCATCGATAGGCTTCAGCCGCGCGGCAGTGTCGGGGATCACCTCGCGGAGAAAAAGCAGATATTCGTTATCGACATGCAGATTCTCCGGCGAACCGCTCAGGGTCAACGCCTCGAAAAAACGACGGAGCTCGTGGAGTTTGGTCGATTGTCTGGAATTGCCGTAAATGTCAATGCGGGGCATCGGTATGTGTGATGATGAGATGAAAGGGAAAAAAGATGATTCTGTCAGACCTGGATGTGGGCCATGAGTTCCGCTATCCGCTCAGCGGCGAGCTCCTGCATGCGGTCATAACCGCTGCTGATGTTCAGGGTCATATATCCGTAGCGCTCGAGCGAGCGGCATACGGCCCCGGCATCGCGGTGAGAGACACGCAGGTCAACGACCGCCTCGCCCGAAGGGAGGACTTCGGAAGTCACATTGAGATTCAGCAGATGGGCGTCGGCGTCCTCCACGGCGCGACTGATTCGGGAAGCGCTGTAATCGGCCCTCATGCATGCGACCGAAAGCTCGCTGCACTCCTCGAGAGGCGGGAAAAGGCGCTCTTCCGAATGGAGCGAAGGGTTCGCGACCGGAGATTCCGGAGATTTTTTTTCAAGCAATATGTTATCTTTTGAATTCAATCTTTTTTAATTGTGATTTTTCTGACTAAATTTGTACTCTGAAACGTAGCGGAGTGCAAATTTAGCAAAATTATTTGTAATAAGGTTCTCTCTAACCAACGTCCACCCGCTGCAACAAGTTTATTTAACAAAAGAAAATCGCCCAAAATGACCCAGTTAAGTGTAAACATCAATAAAGTCGCCACCTTGCGCAACGCCCGCGGCGAGAACATGCCCGACGTGCAGCGTTTCGCCACGGAGTGTGAGCTGCTGGGCGCCAACGGCATCACGGTCCATCCGCGTCCCGATGAACGCCACATACGCCACAGCGACGTCTTTCTGCTGCGGCCGCTCGTGAAGACCGAATTCAACATAGAGGGCTACCCGTCGCCCGAATTCATGGACCTCGTGCTGAAGGTGAAACCGGAGCAAGTCACACTGGTGCCTGACTCGCCGGAGGATCTCACCAGCCACGAGGGATGGGACGTCAGAGCCAACATGGAGTTTCTGACAGGCATCGTCGATACGCTCCGCGAGGCCGGCATACGCACCTCGATTTTCGTCGGGACCGACACCGATAACATAAAGGCGGCTGCCGCGACCGGCACTGACCGCATAGAACTCTACACGAAACCCTACGTCGATAACTACGAACGCAACCCCGAAGAGGCCGTGGCGCCTTTCGTGGAGGCGAGCCGCGCCGCCCACCGCGCCGGACTCGGAGTAAACGCGGGCCATGACCTCAACCTCGAGAATCTGGAGTATTTCCACAAATCGCTCCCCTATCTCAACGAGGTTTCAATCGGCCATTCACTCATTTCCGACGCCCTCTATCTCGGACTGGCGGAAACCATCAGACGCTACAAGGAATGTCTCAAAACAACAAAATAAAATCATAACAACCATCCATTATCACCATGATTTCTCTTTTCGCCACCCTGCAGACCCAGACAATGGAAGTGACCGACTCAGTCACCGCCGTTGCAGGCACCCTGGCCCAACCCGTCGCACAAGCAGCCCCCGCAGCTGAATCGCTCTCGTTCTGGGAACTGTGCGTCAAGGGCGGTTTCATCATGATTCCCCTCGCGCTTCTCCTGATCGTGTCGATCTATGTCTTTATCGAACGCTGGCTTGCCATACGCCGCGCCGACAAGGATGACAACACGTTCATGATACGCATCAAAGACTATATTCTCGACGGCGATCCGGAGTCGGCCCAGACCCTCTGCGACCGCACCAACACCCCCTACTCGCGCCTGATCGCCAAAGGTATCTCGCGCCTCGGACGCCCGATGAACGATGTGCTCGTCACAATAGAGAACACCGGCAACATCGAGGTTGCCAACCTCGGCAAACGCCTTCCCTGGCTTGCCACCACAGCCGCCGGCGCCCCGATGCTCGGATTTCTCGGAACAGTCTGGGGTATGGTCCAGGCCTTCTACAATCTGGCCAAAGCGGGCACAAGCGCCAACATCGACGTGCTCGCCGGAGGTATCTACCAGGCACTCGTGACAACGGTTGCCGGTCTCGTTGTTGGAATCGTGGCGCTCTTCGCCTACAACTATCTCGTGGCCCGCATCAACGGCGTTATGAACTCGCTCGAATCGAAGACCATGGAATTCATGGACCTTCTCAACGAGCCAGTATGACAATCCTTTAGCATCCCGGATAAGAAATGGCACTGAAACGTCAATTCGACATGACCTCGCTGTTTTCGATGGCTTCGATGACCGACGTCATCTTCCTGCTGCTCATCTTCTTCATGGTGACAAGCACATTCGTGTTTCCCACCGCGCTGGAGGTGAACCTGCCGCAAAGTTCGGAACAGACAGCCATAAAGCCTTCCACGAGGGTCTATGTCGATAAAAACGAGACGATCTACGCCTCGTTCGCAGAAGATAAGACCGAGCCGCAGCCCATGAGCATCGACCAGCTCATAAGCTTCGTCCAGGTCATGCGCCAGCGCGGAAACGCAGAAGATTTCATAGCTATCTATGCCGACGAGGAAGTGACCTACGGCACCCTCGTGGAAATCCTCGACATCGGAGCCCGCAACGGCCTGAAAATGGTTCTCGCAACCAAGCCCGCACCCTCATCAGCCCTCCCTAAATGAGCGAAACAGCAAACATATCGGCCCTCACGCCCGAGCGGCGCAACGAGCTTCTCGCGGCGCTGATAACCCTGCTGATAACTATAGTTGTCGGCGTGCTCATCTTCGTGCTCAAGCTCACATACATTCCCGGAGCGCAGCAGACGTGGCCTCCGGCCGATTCGTCGGAACTTCTGTTCGAGGGCGAATACGTAATGACAGGCGACATAGCGCAGCCCGAGGCAACAGCTACGGAACCCGCGCAGGCAGCCGCCATAGAAGAACCCGCGACGGAGGGAACCGACCTGACAAACGAAGGCGAGCCTGCGCCCGTGCCGACACCCGTTGTCACCTCGGAGCGCGAATCGCCCATGAAAGTCACTCCGCCCAAGGAAGCGCCCAAGACCGGTCCTTCAAAAGCAGAAATAGCCGCCCAGAAAGCCAAAGAGAAGGCCGAACGTGAGACTCAGCAGAAAATAGCCGGACAGATGAAATTCGGCTCCAACTCTTCGGCCGGAACCGGCAAAGGAAAGAGCGGATCGCCCGAAGGCAACTCCACGACGGGAGCGCTCTCAGGAGCCCCGGGCTATAGCCTGACAGGCCGTTCGCTCGAGCACTGGACACTGCCGGTCAAAACGGCGCCAAACGGCTCTGTGACGGTGCGTGTCGTCGTCAATCAGCAGGGAAAGGTGATTGAAGCCACCGTCAGCCGAAGCGTAGGAGCGGCCGCAAACGAGGCCGTGCGCCAGGCATGCATAGCAGCTGCGAAGCGCTCGCAGTTCTCCGTGAAACTCGACGCGGCCCCCCGCCAGTCGGGAACCATCACTTACAAATTCGTCTCGAAGTAATTCCCACTTAGTCCGATTAGACTTATCAATGAGGTTGAATTAAGAATCTCATGTCATATTTTCCCAACCAGAGCCCGTCAGGGCGCGCTGTGTTGTAACCCCACATGGAGCGAAGCGGAGTGTGGGGAGAGACAACGAAAATAAAAGCTGAGTCGCGTAGGGACGATTCTGTGGTAAAGGACATTGCATATACCACTGAGGCATCCCTTCGGGACGCCGAGATTTGGTGCATCTCTTTCCGGGCACTCCGCTGCGCTTCATGCCCGGTTAAACTCAGCGCGTCCTCCGGACTTGTCTATCAAGCTTTTCCTCTTAACTCCACCGCATTATCAGCCCGCATAGGTTCCTTACCTATTAACTAACTGATTAACGCGAAATAAGAAAAATTTGCATGCCGGAATGACGTCTATATCTCTTCCGCTATGCTCTAATATGTCTTCTTCATGAATGACACAATAGTTTTTATAGCTCAAGCAAATATTGGCGCCAGACATACACCACTACAGCCGATCCGAACAAAATTATTGAGACCAGCAGAATTTTCAAGCCGCTCCTTTTTGCTCCTATCCAGAGACAATAAATGCCTGCGGCCGCAAAAAAACATCCCATAATGACGAGGCACAAAGGCAAATAAGGACGGATTTTTGCCATGCCGAAAACAAACGAACTTATAATATACAGACAGAAGATAACACATGCGGCAATCATGCATATTTTCATAAACGGCTTATTTCGCAACGCTTCAGAGGTGTCTATTTCGTTTTTCATAATTGCTTTTCCAGTCTGAACAAGCGGGATTGATTGAGGGTTCAGACGAAAAAGAGGCTGCGCAAAACGCAGCCTCTCTATTTTCATATCGGGGATCTATTTACTTTAGTTTTTAAGGGACCATTCGAAGCCGTTTTTGGTGTCCTTGACGTCGAAGCCAATGGCGGCGAGACGGTCGCGGATGAGGTCGCTGGTGGTCCAGTCCTTCCGTGCCTTAGCTTCAGAGCGCATCTCGAGGAGGAGATCCACGGCCTGTTCGAAGGGTTTCATCGAGGCGCCTCCGTCGGCGGTCTCACCTGCGGCGGAATCGACCTTTATTCCGAGAATGTCAACGAGGAATGTGTTGAAGAGCTGTCTGAGGCCGTCGATGTCGTTCTGCGAAGCTTTCAGCGAACCGTCGTTTATGCGGTTCACTATGGAGCAAGCCTCGAAAAGATGCGCCAGGAGGACGGGAGTATTGAAGTCATCGTCGAGCGCTTCGTAGCATTTGGTCTCCAGAGCCGCCGTATCGACGTTATCGGCCTCCGACGAGGGTTTCAGTGCCTGGAGGCGTTTGAAGCCTTCCAGCATGCGCTGAAGGGCCTTTTCGGCGCCCTGTAGGGCCTCGTTGCTGAAATCGACAGTGCCGCGGTAGTGGGCCTGAAGGATGAAGAAGCGTATTGTCATCGGCGAATAGGCCTGCGACAGCAGAGGATGTGAGCCGGTGAAGAACTCGTCGAGGGTGATGAAATTGCCGAGCGACTTGCCCATTTTCTGGCCGTTGATGGTGATCATGTTGTTGTGCATCCAGTAACGGACAGTGTCGTGGCCGTTGTGGGCCACGGACTGCGCTATCTCGCATTCATGGTGGGGAAACTTCAGATCCATGCCGCCGCCGTGGATGTCGAATGGAGTACCGAGATATTTCTCGCCCATCGTGGAGCATTCGAGATGCCACCCCGGGAAACCGTCGCTCCAGGGAGAAGGCCAGCGCATGATATGCTCCGGCGAAGCTTTCTTCCACAGGGCGAAATCGGCCGGATTATGCTTCTCCTGCTGACCGTCGAGCGAACGTGTGGCTGAGAGGAGCTCGTCGATGTTTCGTCCGGAAAGCTTGCCGTAATGATAGTCGCGGTTGTATTTGGGCACATCGAAATAGACCGAGCCGTCGCTGACGTAGGCATAGCCGGCGTCGATAATAGACTTGATATACTCGATCTGCTCGATGATGTGGCCCGACGCATGTGGCTCAATCGAGGGAGGAAGCACGTTGAGGCGCTCCATGGCGGCGTGGTAGCGGTTGAGATAATACTGCACCACTTCCATAGGCTCAAGCTGCTCTATGCGGGCTTTTTTCGCTATCTTGTCCTCGCCCTCGTCGGCGTCATGCTCGAGATGGCCCACGTCGGTGATGTTGCGCACATAGCGCACCTTGTAGCCGAGATGAGTCAGATAGCGGAACACCACGTCGAACGTGATGGCAGGACGGGCATGTCCGAGATGGCCGTCGCCATAGACCGTAGGGCCGCAGACATACATGCCCACGCGCCCCTCATGGACCGGACGGAACAGCTCTTTGCAGCGGGAAAGCGAATTATAGACTGTCAGATTGTTGGCTTTCATAATCCTCGGATTTGTAAACAGATTCTATGCTTTGTCAGGCATTGCCGCCCATGATGAAAGGATTGGGCAGATCGCCGGGATTGCCCTGCTGGGGCACGGCTTTGGGAAGCTTGCGCTCGATCTCGCCGAACGTGGCCTCGTATTTCCTGATGTTGTCATTAAGGGCCATCAGAAGATTCTTGGCGTTCTCGGGGGTCATGACAACGCGTGCCTGGACCTTGGCCTGAGGCATGTTTGGCGCCATCGTGATGAAATCCATGAAGAATTCAGAGGGACCGTGGGAGATTATTGCAAGATTCGAATAGATGCCTTTGGCAACTTCGGGAGAGAGTTCTATTTTGATTTCGTTGGCGGAACCGTTGTTGTTTTCCATTTTTATGAATTGATTTAACAGATTACGAATTTGTGTCCGTGAGACCGTGGCAGGGGAGGGGAGGAGAGAGGGAAAGCCGGCTCAGACGGGGGTGTTTGTTGTCAGGGCAAGATCATAGGTGTGGTCCGTTCCGTTCTGGTCATTGATGTGGAAACGGATGGTCTTGAAGCGGTTGCCTGAAGTGATCGAGCTTACATCGACAGAGAGGGCGACACCGATCAGATCGGGTGTCTCGTCAGTAGCCTTGGTGTCGAGATAAAGCTCGGCTACGTCTCCGTTGCTGCTTGCCGAATCAAAGTAGCAGTTCCAGGTACGGTTGTTGGATTTCTGTACGGAAAGGATCATATTCACGTAATTTGCCAGATAATAGATGCGGCTTGTGGATATGCGTCCGTAGGAAATTCCGGGAACTTGAGTGACTGAGTAGAGGGGAATGGTTGTCACGGGATTGATGGACATAAGGTCGATCTTGACCGCTTTGGAGACATCCTGACCAACCTGATAGGAATAAGTGATGAAGGCGCGGGAACCGACAGGATATTGCGTCTCATCGACCTTGGCGGCCTGGTTGCTGTAGAGGGAAATGATTCCGCCGTTCTGGTTCGTCAGAGAAAAAGTTATGCTCTGGGGGCTATAGGTGGCGACGGTTACGAAATCCTGACCGGTAGCCTGACCGTTATATTCGTTATCGCCGCCGAGACAAGATGTGAATGTCATTGCCAGAAAAGCAAAACTGAGAACTGAGAGAATTTTAAATACTTTCATGATTGTCTGTGTTTGTTTAAATGGAGAGTTAATAAATGATTCAATATATTATGAGAAGTTTTTCACTTAAAGAAAACGAATTCGGTCATGTTTGGATTGCGGGGATTATTGACGTGAACGCAGACCGACGTTATTCCGGGGCGGTTCCAGACCGATGATATGTCTATGCTTCCGATCTGGGTCGAATTGTATGACGGTTCATCCTTCTCGACCTCGGTCGAGAGATAGAGATGGGCTTCGGAAGTGTCAAGGGAAGCGATGTCCGCAGCGAGGATATATCTGCGTCCGGGGAGCTGAGGCATCAGTGCGGTGAAGTTTATGAAAACTCCGGTGCGGTAAATGGTGACCAGCCCGACAGGAGAATTGCATGCCGCGGCATCAGAGTAGGGGAGGGGAGTGACAGTGGCGTTGTATATCGTCTGCAGTCCGCGGAGAATCACATTCTGACAGTCCTCGCCATATTCGACGTCGTCAGGAAGAGAATAGGTCATGAGCAGGCGTGTGCCCGGTTTGACCTCGTCTTCCTTCAGATTGCCTTTCACTCCAAGACGCACAAGGGGGGAATCGCCCTCTTCCTGATACTCGAAGTTGGCCGTCTGAGCGCCGTTGCCTGTGAATGTCACGATATTCTGGAAGACAGAAAGGGTCGGACCGTCATGTGAATCCCTGCAAGCCGAAGCGAGAAGGCAGAGAAACGCCCCCAATATCATATTGACCGTTTTTCTCATAGAATCTCGCTACGCGTTACTATTTCAGTGATTTTGCCGTCATGCATGGCGATAGTCCTGTCGGCCATCGCGGCAAGCGATTCGTCGTGGGTGACGATCACGAATGTCTGCCCCATGTCACGGCGCAGATCGAAAAAAAGGCGATGGAGTTCCTGTCGGTTGACCGAATCCAGGCTCCCCGAAGGCTCGTCGGCAAGCACGACGTCGGGCGAATTGACAAGAGCCCTCGCGACGGCCCCGCGCTGGCGTTCGCCGCCAGAGAGCTGCGAAGGTTTGTGGGAAATGCGGTCGCCGAGCCCGAGATAATCGAGGAGCTCTTTGGCTCTGGCGAAAGCCTTGGCTCGCGACATGCCGCCGATGAGAGCGGGCATGGCTACATTTTCGGCGATGGTGAATTCAGGCAACAGCTGATGAAACTGAAAGACAAAGCCGATATTCGCGTTGCGGAAACGGGCTTTCTGTTTTTCCGACATCGAGAAAATATCCGTTCCGTCATAGCTGACCGTTCCCGAATCCGGACGGTCAAGCGATCCCATGATCTGGAGCAAAGTGGTCTTGCCGGCTCCGCTCGGGCCGACAATAGAGATTATCTCACCGCGTTCAACGGTGAGATCAATACCTTTCAGCACTTGCAGCCGGTCAAATGACTTGGTTACATCTTTCACTTTAATCATGGCCGACAAAGATACATTCTTTAAGGCGTTTTGTCAAAAGTTGAGGCTTAAATAATGTTATGACTCAGAGGTGTCATTATCATCGGGATGGAGAGCCGCATACACGATGGATGCCTTTGCCGGACCTACAATTGCCGCGAGGTCGTCGAGATCGGCCTCTCCGACGCGTTTCAGCGAACGGAATTTGGTCAGGAGCGCCATGCGTGTTTTCTCGCCGATACCCTTGATGGAATCGAGTGCCGAGACTGTCTGAGTCTTGCTGCGCCGGTTGCGGTGATGAGTGATTCCGAAACGGTGGGCTTCGTCGCGCATGTGCTGCACCACGCGCAGAGTCTCGCTGTTTTTGTCGATATAGAGCGGCACCGAATCGCCCGGAAAATAGATTTCTTCCAGCCGCTTCGCTATTCCGGCCACGGCTATCACTCCTCGAAGTCCCATGGCGTCGAGCGCTTCCACTGCCGCCGAGAGCTGCCCTTTGCCTCCATCGACCACAATGAGCTGCGGCAACTCCTTTCCTTCATTCATCAATCTGGTATAGCGCCTGGTCAGCACTTCCTTCATCGAAGCGAAATCATCGGGTCCTACAACAGTCTTTATGTTGAAATGGCGGTAATCGTTTTTGGCGGGTTTGCCGTCGCGAAACACCACGCATGAAGCTACCGGGTTGGTTCCCTGGATGTTAGAGTTATCGAAGCACTCGATATGCCGCGGGAGAACAGAGAGCCTGAAATCAGCTTTCATCCTCTCCATCAGCTTGTTAACCCGTTCTTCGGGGTTATGCCGCTCAAGATGCTTGAGACTGTCGATCTTATATTGCCGCGCATTTTTCTCGGAAACCTCAAGGAGCTTGAATTTGTCTCCGCGCTGAGGCACGATAAAAGTCACTCCTGGCATTTCGACATCCGGAACCTGGGCGAGCACAACTTCCTCGTAGGCGACACCAAGCTCTCGGCCGATCTCGTCCATCGCATACCCCAGGAGCTGCGGCACCGTCTCGTCAAGGCGGCGCTTGTATTCGAGAGTGACCGAACGCACGACAGCCCCACGGCGCACATGCATGTAATTGATGAACACATCCGGTCCGCCGTCATCATCGACACCGAACACATCGACATCGCCTATGGTCTGGCTGACGATAACACTCTTCGCCGTGTAACGCGCCACCATGTCATATTTCAGTTTCAGCTCATGAGCCTCCTCGAAGCGCAGTTCCTCGGCAAGGGCTGCCATCTCTTCACGAAGATGATCGAGCAGCTCATTCATGTCACCCCTCAAGATCTGCTTCACACGCTCTATCTGCGCGCCATATTCCTCTTGTGAAGTCAACCCCACGCAGGGGCCGCTGCAGCGTTTCAGATGATAGTCCAGACAGAGGCGCCCTTTGCCTTTCGACACATACTCGGGAGTGATCGCGAACCGGCATGAACGCAGCTTGTAGAGTTCGCGGATCAGATCGAGAACCGTTCGCGCGGAGGCGGTGTCGGTATATGGTCCATAATATTTCGATCCGTCCTTGATGCGCTTGCGTGTCATGAAAACACGCGGAAATGTTTCTTTCGTCACCACAATCCAGGGATAGGACTTGTCGTCTTTCAGCAACACGTTATAGCGCGGCTGATATTCCTTGATCATGGAATTCTCCAGATTCAACGCATCCTGCTCGGTGGGGACTACGATATATTTCATATCAGCGATGGCCCGGACAAGGAGGTTCGTGCGCAATGAATCGTGAGTGCGGTTGAAATATGAGGAGACGCGCCTTTTGAGATTTTTCGCCTTACCCACATATATGACCGTCCCCTCGGAATCGAAATACATATAGACTCCGGGGGTGGAAGGAAGGATGGAGATCTTTTCTTCGAGTTCGGCCGATTTGCGGTGTTTAGGCATCGGTCAATAAGTGATGAGACTTGTCACTTCGGCATCGGCGGGAAGCAGGTCGCGGCCATGAAGGAATGATAGCTCGATAATGAAATTGATATAGATCTTTTTCGGATTAAGACTCTTCACAAGATTGTAGGCGGCAGCCATTGTTCCTCCCGTGGCAAGCACATCGTCGTGAATCAGAACCACGTCGTCCTCCGTTATTGCGTCGCGGTGGATCTCTATAACGTCTTTCCCATACTCCTTGTCGAAGGAACAGCTGATAGTATCGGCAGGCAGCTTGCCGGGCTTACGCGCCGGAACGAAACCAGCGCCGAGTTCAAACGCTGCGATCGAACCCCCGATGAATCCACGGGATTCTATCCCGACAACTTTGGTTATACCTTTGCCGCGATAGAGCTGGGAGAGATCCCAGCCTATTATGTGTAACGCGCGGGGATCCTTGAACGCGGTGGTGAGATCTTTAAAAACGACGCCCTTTTGAGGAAAATCAATAACGTCGCGCACTTTAGACTTAACGTATTCCATTTTAATATATCTTTTACGTGTTATTATTATTAATAATCAAACAGAAAGCATTGTTCCACGTGAAACAATCATCATGCTTTATCTTCCCATCATCAGGAGAAGGATACTTATGTCACTCGGAGAAATGCCGGGGATTCTCGATGCCTGAGCTATGGTCTCGGGCTGGATCCTGATTAGTTTTTGCCGCGCCTCGGTTGAAATGGAGGTGACGGAAGAATAATCGATCTTGCCGAGAATACGCACATCCTCGAGACGATGGATTTTATCCGCAACCATCTTTTCGCGTTCGATATATCCGCGGTATTTCATTTTGATTTCAGCCGCCTCTATGATTTCATCACGGCGTTCCACTTCGATGTTTTCTCTGACAAAACGATCCACTGCCGAAAGCTCTGAGATCAGTTCGGGGAATGTAACACCGGGGCGAAGAAGGACCTGTTCGAGCTTTGTTCCCTGACGCAACGGGGAGACGCCTTTCGACTGGAGCCAAGGATTGATCTCGTCGGCCCGCACGGAATGAGCGGCTGCAAAATCAACAAGCATGTCGATCTGGCGGCGCTTGGATTCCATCAGAGCAAACCTTTCGGCCGAGGCAAGACCGATCGCATGGCCGAGAGGCGTGAGTCGCATATCGGCGTCATCCTGACGCAAGAGAATACGATATTCAGCGCGAGAAGTGAACATGCGGTAAGGTTCGTCAACGCCTTTGGTAACGAGGTCATCGATGAGGACTCCGATATATGCCTCGTCGCGCGAAAGAGTGACGGGAGCTTCGCCACAGATCACGCGGTGAGCATTGATGCCGGCTATCAGACCCTGTCCGGCTGCTTCTTCATAACCGGTGGTACCGTTTACCTGACCGGCGAAGAAAAGCGAACGGACGAGTTTTGTTTCGAGAGAATGGCGGAGCTGTGTAGGATCGAAGAAATCATATTCAATCGCATATCCCGGACGGTAAATCTGGACATCACGCAACGCCGGAATAGATTCGAGAGCACGAACCTGAACATCGAGAGGAAGAGAGGAAGAGAACCCGTTCAGGTAAAATTCCTGCGTGTCCTCGCCCTCGGGCTCGAGGAAGAGCTGATGTTCATTCTTGTCGGCAAAGGTCACAATCTTCGTCTCGATGCTCGGGCAATAACGGGGACCGATGCTCTTGATCTGGCCGTTGTAGAGCGGAGATCGGTCAAGACTCGATCTGAGAATTTCATGAACCTGAGGGTTAGTATATAGGATATGACAAGGCAATTGCTTCAGCTCACGCCTGACCGCGGGCAGAAAAGAGAATTTGTGAAAATCGTCTTCCCCTGTCTGGACTGAGGTCAACGACCAGTCAACGGAGCGACCGTCAATCCTGACCGGTGTTCCGGTTTTCATTCGGTCAGTCGCGAAACCGAGCGAGCGCAGCTGTTCGGTTATGCCGTGGGAGGCAGGTTCGGATACACGTCCACCCGGCGTCTGCACTTCTCCTACATGCATCAGACCGTTCAGGAAAGTGCCAGCAGTCAGTACCACGGCCTTAGCGCTAAAAGTCACACCGAGAGCGGTTGTCACGCCCTTGACGCAGCCATCCTCAATCACAAGCCCCGTCACGGAATCCTGCCAGAGGTCGAGATTGTCGGTATTCTCCAGAGTGGAGCGCCAGAGAGCGCTGAAACGCATCCGGTCGCTTTGCGCCCTGGGACTCCAGACAGCCGCGCCTTTCGACCGGTTAAGCATTCTGAACTGAATAGCCGAGCGATCCGTGATGATGCCGGTCATTCCGCCCATCGCGTCGATTTCGCGAACGATCTGACCTTTGGCAATTCCGCCTATAGCCGGATTGCAGCTCATCTGGGCGATCTTGTTCATATCAATTGTGACGAGAAGCGTGCGACTGCCGAGCGAGGCGGCAGCATGAGCCGCCTCGCAACCGGCATGACCGGCCCCAATCACGATAACATCATAATCAAATCTCATAAAGATTGCTATATATTAACAAGTCATTGATTTCAGGAGTTCAAGAGCTTGATTTTCATGAGCTTCCATAATCTCACGTTCCCCGGGGCCCTTATCGTTTATGCCACACAGATGAAGCAGACCGTGAACGATCACCCTATGCAGCTCCTCATTATAGACAGCCCCGAATTTTTCAGCATTGCTTCTGACCGTATCAAGCGAAATGAACAGATCTCCGCTGACACGGCGCCCATGCGTATAATCAAACGTTATGATATCGGTGAAATAATCGTGACTGAGAAATTCGAGATTTACCTCAAGAATTTTTGGATCGGAACAAAAAATGTAGGTTATCGGGCCGAGCAACCTATCGTGTTCACGGGCCACCGCTTCGAGCCACCGCTCGACAAGCTCTCTGTCGATCTCAGGAAACTGAACATCCTGAGAGGTCCATTGTATCATTTTTTCCATTAGGCATGATATTACTTACAAAGATACGGAATTATTTTGATTATTCACTTATCAAGGCCTTTTCTGATTTTTCAGCGAAAATTCGCTATCGGTAATTTTTGAAGATTATCCTTTGATTTTCAAATGATTAAACAAATTTTAAACGCCTGAGAATTAAAAATTTCAAAAACATTCGACAAGACATACTGAATTTTTGATTCTCAAAGGTCGAATTTTTTCAGGGCTGGCGCATGAGATTTAACTTTCCTTAAAAACCTTGAGTAAATAGTCAA
>OFFX01000058.1_pt1 | contig 91321 bp, 74 predicted proteins | sample 1521511 | NCBI WGS metagenome assembly OFFX01 (sample SAMEA3504125, study PRJEB24116) | mouse gut metagenome | biome: mouse gut; feature: mouse-associated habitat; material: faeces | place: Denmark | collected 2011
TAGAACACCAGCTTCCCAAGCTGGGGAGGCGGGTTCGATTCCCGTTATCTGCTTAGAAGCCAAGCATGTTGGATAAGCCAGCATTCTTGGTTTTTTCTTTTGAATGAAAACAATGATATTCACTACGCATCCCTTGACGACAGGTCTTGAGGAAAGCGCGCATCCCCTGGGGATCTTTTATCTAATAATCAGTTTCAATGAAAGTTCCTATAAGGCAAAAACAGAGAATGGAAAACTTCTTCACAGATACTTCCCATTCTCTGTTAAAAACGGGCTGTCAATTGTTGCAGTGCAATCAAAGCAACCGTTTATGAAATCGCCAGTTCTAACGCCCCTCTTTGCCCGTTTTCTTTATTCGTCATTCTCTGCTAAAAGCTTCCAATTCTCTGACTTTCGCACCATCCGTCAAGCTATACTCTGCAACTTTTCCATTGTCGCCCGCCAGAAAGAATCGGTCGCCTATATAGGTCCCCCGCAGTCCCCAGCGCCATTCCTCGCCGTCTCCGCAGTCAATTTTCATAATTTCTTGGAACTCGCCGTTTTCAAAAGAGTACAACAGATACGCATAGCTGGATGTTTCATCATAATCCTCTGCTAAAAATCCAAAAAGATTCTTTTGGGGATCAATAAGCACCGCTTTGTAATTGTAAAGAGCCTCCGAATATTCGTATTCCTGCAAATGAACTTTAGACTGTTCCTTTACATCAGCAGGATTGGATATGTCAAACATCGAAAGCTTGATGCCGTTTGTGCGCCCATTCTCATCTGCCTCCATCCCGATTCCCAAAAGCAAATTGTCTGCGTAGAAATGCAGGTATTCCGAGAACCCATTAATCTTAAGCTCCCCTAAAATCTTAGGCTTACTGGGGTTGGATAAATCCACCGAGAACAGGGGATCCGTTTCACGAAAGGTTACAAAATACCCGGCATCGCCCATAAACCTTGCAGAATAAACACGCTCATCCTTTGCAAGATTCTCAATCTTTCCCGCTACTTTCAAATCCTGATCCAAGACATACAGGCTGTTGGTGGTCTGGGTGTCTGCCGCATCATAGCCAACGACTTCCCCACTGATATCATCTACCACTTTCTCTACAGTGCCAGATTCCACAGTGGTAACCAAGCGCAAGTGGTCTTGATATTCATTCATCGCCATATCGTCACGCAGCGTCCCTTCCACAATGCCTTCGGCTTCCTTATACATCCTGCCGTCTTTATATGCGTATCGGTAGAGCCTGGTGCTATCCGTATTTCTTCCCTCCTTATCATAATCCATATATTGGGTATCTGCGATGTAAATATTCTTGCTGCTGACATAAAATTTATCCGCTGAGGTAACCAGCGCTTTGGAGTCTGCAAATTCGTCTGGATGTTCCATGTTCACAGAAGCCATGACCAGGTAAGAAGCGACGGACTCACCTTTGGGAAGCGTAATCCTGTCTGCTTCCATAGGCTTGCCATCCAGCGTCGGCACATATGCGCTAATATTTTCTTTCGAGCTGGGCCTGCTGGTATCACAGGTGGTAAAGAAATAAAGATAACCATCTGAAATCCTGGAGTCCCGATAGCTGCCCTTGACGGTAAAAGTATGATACTCTTTGGGATTGCCGCGGTCGGCAATATCATAAACATGAATTCTACAGTATGCATGCCCGACGGGAAGCTCTATATCCGTCGTATTTACCCCCTTGATCAATTTCTCTATCCCATCCTTTATTAGCTGTATAAAGCCACTTTCATCAGACTCTTGAAACAAATGCTCTGTCTCTCTCGTCTCTGGCTGCTCAGCTGAAACGCCTTGCGCCCATCCAGGCTCTATAATCACCAATTTATCTTGCCACACATAAATATCCTGGATATTTTGAAAGCCCCCGATCAATGCTGTTTCTGCCAGTCCGTCTTTGGTATCCACAATTCTGACTCCTGCCCTCCCTGCATCATTCTCCAAATAAAATACCTTGTATAAATACCTGCCGTCATTTTTTATAATATCGGCTTCCTCTACATCCCTTTCCTGCTGATTTGTCTTGCCATGATCCCCGTCTGCAGCGTCCTGCGCCGCACCGCCATCCTCGTTTGCCCCCCTGTCCACACCGCCAGATTCGAAAGCACTCTCTGAAGGAGTGTCTTGGGGCGTGCTTTCCGCTCCTTCGGCGCTACCTGTTTCCTCAAAGACAGATTCCGCAGTATCCGTGGCAGACTCATCCAAAGCGTATACTTCATCCTTTGTATAAAGCGTTTCTCGTTCTGTCCATGCCTTGTCAAAAGACTGGTACAATTCCTCGTAAGTAGTCTCCTCTTCTTCCAGCGGCGACTTTCCACTTGCAAGGTCCTCTGTCTGCTTTGATGCCTCGTTTCTTGCAGTGAAAATCTCCCAGTCGATGTTTTTTCCTGTTGCAAATAAAAGCAATGCCAGACAGGCTGCCGTTGCAAAACTGCCACCCCACCAGAGTCTATAGGTTCTCTTTTTTCTTTGGTTTTCTTGATCTTTTTTATTCATAGGCTCCTCTCCCTTCTGCCCTAAGCTGGATGTCTGCCGCCGTAGCCATTCTTCCATTTGTTCTGGCAAGAGTGTCTGTGGTATCTCTTGATCTTCGGCGCTTTTTTGCAAAAATTTCCTGAGTTCTATTTCTTGTGGCTTCTTTTCCATATCGCTCTTATGCATTATCACACCTCCAATTTGTTTCTCATTTTTTGAAGCGCCCTCCGATACCTGGAACGGATGGTGCTGTGATTTTGATTCAGCATTGCGGCAATCTCCTGGCTGGTATAACCTCCAAAGACAGAGAGTGCGACAATCAGCCGTTCTTCTTCCTTAAGTTCCCAGAAAACTTGCTTTACCGCAGAACCCATGGCAAAATCTGCCTCCTGCGACAGTTCACGTTCCCTGGATAAAGGCAAATCTTGAATATCTTCCTCCCGGCGAAACCAGGTTTTCATCCTCCTTCGGCACCGATTCACCAAGATCTGCATGATCCAGGGAGCAAACTTCTCCTTGTCCCTGAGTTGATGAAACTTCTCATATGCAGTCAGTACCGCGTCCTGCACTGCATCCTCCGCTTCTTGCTGGTTCCTCATATAATATAAAGCGGTTCGGTACATCTGTGGATAGACCTCCTCATAATGCCGCATAAACTCTTCCATACGTCCTCAGCCTCCCTTGAAATGCATTTCATCTTATTAGAGCCATATTTCTTGTAAATTGTTGCATACACTTTATCATAATCGGAGCGTTTATTCCTCCTATGATGAAGCAAGGCAGGAACTCCTTTCAAAACCTGAATGGATAATTCCTGCCTCACATAATCATACATCGACGTACTTAAACGCCTCCTCCAGCTTCGTTGCGGAAATCTGTAATTTTAAACTTGCCAAGATGGTCGATCAGCTCATTGGAAACATTCTTTACCTGCTCTGTAGATTCCTCGCATTCCTCCACAATCTGACCAAAGGCATCCATGGCGTTCAGAGTTTCCCTAGCCCTTTCTGCATTCTCTTGCGTCGCCTGCGTCAACGCTTCAATCCCGCTGGCAGCCGCTTCTTTGGAAGATTTCAGACCCGCAGCTTGTTCTGTAATCTCATGGATGCTTTCATCCGCCTCGGCAATCTTGCAATTTAATGTTTCCATGAGTTCTCTGGCCTTGGCAAATTTATCTGTCTGCCCAGTAAGAGAGCTCGCAACCTTTTGTGCAGCCTTTGCACTGGCATCCGAATGGCTCGTCAGCTCATTGGCTATGCCGTTCGTCCGTTCCAAAGCCTCCCTGAGACGGTCTGCAAGCGCCTGGCTGTCTTCCGCTTGCTGCGCAAATCCCTTGCCTTTCTCGCCAGCCCTTGTCGCCTCTATGCTGGCATTGAGCGCAAGCAGGTTCGCCTGGCCGGAAATTCCAGTCATCAATTCCGCTAAAATACGAATCTGTGCGGCCGACTGGCTTGCCGCGCCTGTATGCGCCTGCATTTCAGTAATTGCCTCGCTTCCTGCCTCATGGGCACGTGCCAAGACAGTCATCAATTTTCCTGCCTCCTGACCGCTTTCTTTCATCTTTCCTGCACACGCTGTCAAGGCGCCTGCATGCTCCGCGATCCCGTCGGCGGCATGATTGATGTCTTCCATCTTAGAACCAATCTCGCTGGTTCTCTCTGACTGGTAAACCGTGTTTTCACTAATTGTTTTCACTTCTTTGTCGACCTGCGTCATAGCTGTCGACATATCCCGAAAGGATTGGGTAAAGTCATCTGACACCTCTCTCAAGGAAACGGTAGCGCCTTTTACTTCCATAATGATTTGTTCCATAGAAGCCGCCATTTTATTCATGGAAGCCACCAGCTCTCCAAGCTCCTCCTGACGCTCGACAAGGCCACTTTCTTTCCTGGCAAGTGTTTCCTCTGCAGCCTGATCCAGATGTTGTGCAAATCCCTGCACGCGGTCTGTCATCCGTTTTGCCAGCACAAACAACGCTGCCAGCACGCATGCCAGCACCACGGCTACAGACATTGTACCTGCCATCGCCGACATCCTGTCATTTGCCACAAGCTGCAAGATTAAGGCTGAAATGACCCCTGCCAATATCACTAGAACTGCCATGGGTCCAAATGTTCCCGGCAGCATGCTTGCGGATTGTTCCGTATCTTTCACTTCAAACTCCTCCTTGGCATTTCTCTGTTTTCTTAGCCAATGGTTCGTTCTCTAAAACAAACCTCTGCTTCAAAAATATTATACGGCTTTTCCAGTCAGATTTCCAGTATTATTTTGCAGCTTCAAGCCCTGGCACTTTTCCAGTATAGAGCTGATAATACCTGCCTTGCCTTTTTATCAATTCCTGATGGGTGCCTCTTTCTATCACGCTTCCCTGTTCCAATACCATGATGCAGTCGCTGTTTCGCACTGTCGAGAGACGATGAGCGATCACAAATGTGGTTCTTCCTTTCATTAATTTATCCATGCCGTCCTGCACCAACCGTTCCGTCCGGGTGTCGATGGAACTAGTCGCCTCGTCCAGGATCAATACTGGGGGATCTGCGATTGCCGCTCGTGCAATGGCAAGAAGCTGCCTCTGCCCCTGGCTTAAATTGGCCCCATCTCCGGTAAGCATAGTCTGATAACCTTCTGGCAGCCTGCGAATGAATCCGTCCGCATTGGCAAGCTTTGCCGCCGCAAGCACTTCCTCATCGGTGGCGTCTAGTTTGCCATAGCGAATATTTTCCATCACGGTATTGGTAAACAGATGGGTATCTTGCAGCACGATCCCTAGCGAACGGCGCAAATCCGCTTTCTTGATCTTATTGATATTGATCCCGTCATAACGAATCTTCCCATCCTGGATATCGTAGAAACGATTAATCAAGTTGGTGATGGTGGTTTTTCCCGCTCCTGTCGAGCCGACAAAAGCAATCTTTTGTCCGGCATTGGCATACATTTTCACATGATGCAGCACGATTTTTTCTGGATTATACCCAAAATCCACATCGTCAAACACCACGTCTCCCGTAAGCTCCACATAATCCGTGACATTCTTTGCCTGATGATAATGCTTCCATGCCCAAAGCCCGGTACGTACCTCGGACTCCGTAAGCACGCCGTCTTCTTTTCTGGCATTCACAAGCGTCACATAGCCTTCGTCCGTCTCTGGCTGTTCCTCCATCATCGCAAAAATGCGCTTCGCTCCTGCCATCGCCATAACCACGCTGTTAAGCTGTTGGCTCACCTGGCTGATTGGCATGTTAAAGCTGCGGTTAAAAGTAAGAAAGCTTGCAAGCCCTCCCAAAGTAAATCCACCTACCCCGTTGAGCGCAAGAATCCCGCCCACCATGGCGCAAAGCACATAACTGACATTTCCAAGCTGCATCGTTACCGGGCCTAACATATTTGCAAACTTATTCGCCTGGCTGGCACTTTCATATAACTGCTGGTTGAGCTGATGGAATTGCTTCAGGCTTTCTTTTTCATGACAAAATACCTTCACTACTTTCTGTCCTTCCATCATTTCCTCAATGTAGCCGTTGACCTTGCCGATCTCCTTTTGCTGCGCGACAAAATATTTTCCGCTTCTGCCTGCAAAAGACTTGGTTGCAGACATCATCAGCCATACCATCACAAGCGTCACTGCCGTCAGAGGGATATTTAGCGCCATCATGCTCGCCAGGACGCTGATAATGGTTACCGCGCTGGCAAAAACCTGCGGCATGCTCTGGCTGATCATTTGACGGAGCGTGTCAATATCATTCGTGTATACGGACATGATATCCCCATGGGCATGGGTATCAAAATACCGGATGGAGAGACTTTCCATATGGGTAAACAAATCATCTCTGAGTCTCTGCAGCGTGCCCTGGGTGACTTTTACCATAATCCGATTGTAAATCCAGGTGGAACACGCCCCAATCCCATAGATGGCGCCTACTTTCAAAATCGCCTCTGCCAGTGGACCGAAATCCGGGCGCTCTGCGCCGATCATTGGCAAAATATAGACGTCAATCAAAGTCTGCATAAACAAAGTTCCCTGGACATTGGCAAGCACTCCCACAAAAATGCCTATCACCACTGCCAGCATATGCCACTTATAACTTGCGAATACATAATTCATGAGCCGAAAAAAGATCTTCCAGTCCATGCTTTTTGCTGGAGTTTTTGACACAGGTTTCTTTCCCGCCATTAATTGTCACCTCCTTCGTCAAAATCCCCGCCCCCATTGGTCTGGGATTCATACACGTCCCGATATATCTCGCAGCGAGCAAGCAATTGTTCATGAGTTCCAAAATCTTCCACCTTGCCATTATCCATGACTATGATACGGTCTGCGTTTTGAACGCTAGAAATCCGCTGGGCAATGATCAGCTTCGTGGTATCAGGAATCTCCTCTGCAAAAGCCTTGCGTATCTTACTGTCCGTCGCCGTGTCTACGGCGCTGGTGGAATCGTCCAGAATCAATATCTTCGGCTTTTTGAGCAGCGCGCGGGCAATGCACAGACGCTGTTTCTGTCCGCCTGAGACATTGCTTCCTCCTTGTTCGATATATGTGTGATATCCTTCTGGGAACTGCTTGATAAATTCATCGGCACACGCCATTTTACAGACTCTGATACAATCTTCTTCTGTGGCATCTTGATCTCCCCAGCGCAGGTTTTCTAAAATGGTTCCAGAAAAGAGCACATTTTTCTGAAGCACCACGGATACCTGGTTGCGTAAAGCTTCCATATCATAATCTCGCACATCGATTCCGCCCACAGACACTGATCCCGCCGTCACATCATAAAGGCGGCTGATTAAGCTGACCAAGCTGGACTTGGCGCTTCCGGTTCCCCCGATAATCCCAATCGTTTCTCCTGCCTCGATTTCCAGGCTGATATCTTTTAACACTTGCTCTTTACTGTCCTTGGCATAGGCAAAGTCGACATGATCAAAGACGATTCTTCCATCTGGGACCTGCCGCTCTGGTTTTGCAGGATTGGAAAGGCTGCTCTTTTCATTAATCACTTCTGCGATTCGCTCTGCGCTGGCAGTGCTCATCGTCACCATCACAAAGATCATTGACAGCATCATCAAACTCATCAAAATATTCATGCAGTAAGCCAGCAGGCTCATAAGCTGCCCTGTAGTTAACTGATCCCATACAATCATTTTCGCACCCAGCCAGCTTATGGCAAGAATGCAGCCATACACGGTAATCTGCATCAGCGGCGCATTCCAAGTAAGAATATTTTCCGCCTTGGTAAACATCCTGCAAATACTCTCGCTTGCCTTGGTAAACCGCTGATTCTCATAATCTTCCCGGACATATGCTTTCACTACCCGGATTGCAGACACATTTTCCTGAACGCTTGCATTCAGCTCGTCATACTTAGGGAAAATTTCTTTGAAATACCTGGTAGCCTTGTTCATAATCAGAAACAGACAGCCACCCAGCGCCACTACTGCGATCAGGTAAATGCTTGCCAGTTTTCCATTGATCAAAAATGCCATAATCATCGCTGTCACCATGCTAAAAGGCGCACGGACGCACATCCGCAGAATCATCTGATAAGCATTCTGGATATTCGTCACATCCGTGGTCAGCCTGGTGACAAGCCCAGCAGTAGAAAATTTGTCGATATTGGCAAAAGAAAAGTTTTGAATGTTCTCAAACATGCTTGCCCGCAGATTCCTGGCGAGCCCCGCCGAGGCATTTGCCGCATATTTTGCTCCCAACATCCCTGCAATCAGTCCCAAGACTGCCACTGCTAGCATAATTCCCCCAGTCTGGTAAATGAACCTCATGTCTCCTTTGGTTACTCCCTCGTCAATGATGGCGGCCATCAGAAGCGGTATTGCCATCTCCATGATCACTTCCCAGATCATGAATACCGGGGTCAGCAGAGAGTCCCGCCGGAATTGTTTCACTTGCCCTAAGATTGTCTTGATCATTTACTATCCTCCTTTTTATTAATATTATCCATATCTGTGCTGCCTTTTACGGAATCTATTATATTGGATAAAATTTTTAATGTAAACACAAGAAGCCAATTTGAGTTTCCCCATTTTGCAATTCATAGTGCCAAAAGGTCTTGCTGCCTTTGGCAACATAGACATCTTGCACAAAAAGTGTTTTCATCACTTTGTGACGGAAGCCTTTTGACGCTATGAATTGCAAAATGGGGAAACTTAAAAAGAAGCCAAATCTTGACTTATTTACCAAACAGACGTAATATAGAATGTGAATAGTTTTCTATCTTCCACGAATTGCCTGATAGAAAGATAACGCAAAAAACAGATAGAGGAGGATCAATGATGTACGAAATGAAGCCTGAATATTACACTGGGATAGAGATGATTGACCAGGAACATGCCAGACTGTTTGAACTTGCACAGGAAACGCACGACCTGCTTTACAATGATTTTCTACAGGATAAGTCTGATAGCCTGCTACACCTGATTTCTGAATTAATCAACTATACCCGGACACATTTTTCGCATGAGGAAGAATATCAAAAGAGCATCGGTTATGCCGAATTAAAACAACATGCCGCACAGCACCGAGCGTTTGAAGAACGTCTGATGGCAGTTGACTTAGACGCCCTTGAAAATGATTTCGAAAGGCAGAATGACGCCGTAGAATCTTTGTTGAATTTTCTCGTAACATGGCTGGTAAATCATATTCTGGAAGTAGATATGAAATATGTAGAAAATAAATAAACAAGAAGCATTCGATGCCAGTCAGCATTCTCTTAGCTTAACGAAAGAAATGCTGACAGGCATCAAAATCTTCCTAATCTCAAAGTTTATCAATATGGTTTTTCAATAAGAGACGGTTTGGAAGTCAATGATTATATAATTGGAGCAGAGTGGCTGCCGGTGAATGAAAAAGAAGTTTTTGATAGGGCTGAGAATAGATTTACATTTGGAAAATCATACGAAAAAGATTTAAAAAAATTGACAAAGTTAGAGATTATAGGTTATATATTGATACATTAGATTATTTTGCTGATGGAAAAGTGAAAAAACTTATCGATGAATTTAAGAATTATTTAAAAAAGAATTTTAACGTTCATTTTGCAGTGATCATCGAATCACGCATCAAAGTCATGTTATCGGGAATAAGCATATCGAACAAATTTTAACATTACGATCTCTTGTTTCGTACGATTTCATTGGTTTTATTGCTAAAATCGCATATAATAAAGATATCTCAAATAAAAGGAGGATTCGTCATGGTTGTTACAGCAACAGAATTTAAAGCTAATTTCGGAAAGTACCTTGAATTACTTACCAAGGAAGATATCTTTATAACCCGTAATGGAAAAACGGTCGCTAAAGTAGTAAATCCACAGGTTTCTGCTGTGGATACCCTGCGTGGGATGCTTGGCGACATCTCCTCTGGTATTGATATGGATTCCTTACGAGAGGAGCGTTTGTTAAAATATGAAAATAATGTGTGATACGAACATAATCATTGATGTATTATTGGAAAGAGAACCTTTTGTAGAAGATTCTTACAAGATTCTGAAGCTTTGCGAAGAACATAAAATAGACGGTTTTGTATCAGCATCTTCAGTTACCGACATCTTCTATCTTGTAAGAAAATATACTCATAACACACAGCAGGCATATAAGGCAGTTGGAAAACTATTGGAAATTGTCAAAGTTTGCAGCGTTACGAATAATGATGTTCTTATTGCATTTCAGAAAAAGGCAAAGGATTTCGAGGATTGTCTTGTTGCTACTTGTGCCAAATCTATACATTGTGATTATATTGCCACCCGAAATAAAGGAGACTTTGAAGGCCTTGGCATTCCCGTGCTTACCCCGGCTGAAATTCTTTTGAAAATCATATAACTCACGCTTCACGGAAAATTTTCTTATTTCCTAACTGTAGAATGGAGGCTGTCGCACTAAGATATTTACTTGGTCAAAAGGTTTTCATTGCAAACCTTTTGACCAAGTAAATATCTTAGCAACACCCCCAATGCTCGTTATTTCTATGGACAAAATCACAAATCTTAAACATAGTTTTGGTTTTTCTCCCTATCTGCTTTCATCCATATATTGTATACAAGCTGCATTTTGCAACTGCCCTGGCACCTCTCAAACAATCGTCCCGCCGACGACCACCGTATCTCCTTGATAAAATACCACTGCCTGTCCCGGCGTAATCGCCCGCACAGGCTCCAAAAACTCACAGCGCACCTTGTCTTTTTCTATTTTGCGAATCACGCAGGGTGCTCCTTTATGACTATAGCGGATCTTTGCCATCACTTCCATCTCTGCTTCCAAGTCAGGAATGGACATGAAATTCAACTGATCTGCCTCAAGCGTTGTTGCAAATACTTCTTCGCCGCCGCCCAGCACCACCTCATTGGCCTCTGGACGAATCTCAGTCACAAACAGAGGCGTTCCCAGCGCAATCCCAAGTCCTTTCCGCTGTCCCACCGTATAATGAGTAATCCCTTTATGCCGCCCTAATATCTTGCCTTCCCTGGTGACAAAATTGCCTTCGGGAGGCACTTTGCCTTTCGCTTCCCGGTCAATAAAGCCCGCATAATCATGATCAGGAATAAAGCAAATTTCCTGGCTGTCTGGCTTATCTGCCGTGCGAAGACCAATGTCCTTTGCCATGGAGCGAATCTCTTCCTTGGAATAATCGCCCACGGGCATCTTAGTATGCGCAAGCTGGTCCTGGGTCAAATTATAGAGCGCATATGTCTGATCTTTAGCAGAAGTCACAGATTTCTGTAACGAAAGCCTTCCGTTTTCTAATCTGGCAATCCTGGCATAATGACCAGTTGCAATATAATCCGCACCAATGTCGACGCTTCGTTTCAACAAAGATTCCCACTTTAGATAACGATTGCAAGCGATACAGGGATTGGGCGTGCGCCCTCTTAAATACTCCGCCATAAAATAATCGATAACGTGTTTTTTAAATTCGGCTCTAAAATTCATTACATAATAAGGAATATCAAGCATCGCCGCCACCCGCCTTGCATCCTCTACGGCTGACAAGCCACAGCATCCGCCGTTTTCTTCCTGGACCTGCCATTCCTCTTCCTGCCAGATCTGCATGGTGACGCCGATCACCTCATATCCCTGTTCTTTTAAAAGCCATGCTGCCACCGAGGAATCGACACCCCCGGACATCCCTACCACAATCTTTTCTCTCTTCATAGACGATTTTAATAATCCTCTTCTTCCTCTTCTTCGCTGATATCATTCTTAGGCTTTTCCAAGCCCTCAATCTGAATCCCGTTTTTCTCGGCATAATCCCACAACGCCGCATGAATCGCCTCTTCCGCCAACAGGGAGCAATGTACTTTCACTGGCGGAAGCCCGTCCAGCGCTTCCATGACCGCCTTATTGGTAACCTGCAGCGCTTCCTGAATGGTCTTGCCCTTCACCAGCTCCGTAGCCATCGAGCTGGTAGCCACTGCAGCGCCGCATCCAAAAGTTTTAAATTTTACATCCTGTATGACGCCACTCTCGTCAATATCCAGAAAGATCCGCATGATATCTCCGCATTTTGCATTTCCCACGGTTCCCACGCCGCTGGCATTTTCAATTTCCCCTACATTTCTTGGATTTTTAAAGTGGTCCATGACCTTTTCACTATACATTTGTCTTCCTCCAGATTTTTATCAATCATTCTAACTGTTTTTTCACAATAAATGTTATTTCTTCTTCATATAGTCTTCATACAGCGGCGACATTTCCCGAAGCTGGCCAACGATCTCTTTGATGGCGTCCACTGTAAAGTCAATATCCTCTTTGGTCGTATCGCTCCCAAGAGTCAGGCGCAAAGAGCCATGAGCGATCTCATGAGGCAGGCCAATCGCCAGAAGCACATGGGACGGATCCAAAGAGCCTGAGGTACATGCAGATCCCGAAGAACCGCAAATTCCCTTCATATCCAGCATAATCAGCAGAGATTCACCCTCTACAAACTGAAAGCACAGATTGACATTGTTCGGCAGACGGTTTGAGCGGTCGCCGTTGACCCTGGTGAAAGGAATTTCTTTGAGCACCCGTTCCATCAGATAGTCCCTAAGCTCTCTCTCTCTGTCGGTGCGTTCTTTCATCGTAGCAAGCGCAAGTTCCACCGCTTTGCCAAATCCCACAATGCCGGGCACATTCTCTGTTCCCGCACGTCGTTTTCGCTCCTGCGCGCCGCCATGTAAGAAAGAACGTATTTTTATGCCTTTGCGGATATAAAGAAATCCAATTCCCTTAGGACCGTTTAATTTATGACCGCTGCTGCTTAACATGTCGATATTAAGCTGGTCCACATTAATTGGAAGCTGCCCAAATGCCTGTACTGCGTCCGTATGAAACAGAACGCCGTGCTCTCTGGCAATTTTTCCGATCTCAGCTACTGGCTCTATGGTTCCAATCTCGTTATTAGCAAACATAATGGAAATCAAGATCGTATCTGGACGAATCGCTTTCTTCAACTCTTCCAGCTTTACCACCCCGAACTCATCCACATCCAGATACGTCACCTCATACCCATTCTGTTCTAACCACTGGCAAGTATGCAAGATGGCATGATGTTCAATTTTACTGGTAATGATGTGTCTTCCCTTGTCCTTATAGGCTTCAGCCGCAGCTTTTAACGCCCAGTTATCCGACTCGCTGCCCCCGGCCGTAAAATAAATTTCGTTTTCTTTTGCTCCAATGGCGGCTGCAATTGTCTCCCTTGCGCTGGAGATAGCCTCCTTGCTCTTGCCGCCAAATTCATATACCGTAGATGCATTGCCATAAAACTCACTAAAATATGGAAGCATCGCCTCCACGACCTCCGGCGACGTTTTAGTTGTCGCCGCATTATCCAGATATATCATTTTCTTCATAATTTCCTCCATTCTGTGCGCTTTTCAGCACATACAGGTAGTTCGTGAAAGATTTTTCGCGTTCTTTCACGCTTTCCTCTTTTCTGTGCGCTTTTCAGCACATACAGGTAGTTCGTGAAAGATTTTTCGCATTCTTTCACTCTTCAATATCTCTATATGTTTGTCTTTCTTATTGAATCTCCCTGCTCTCCTTTACCAATTCACCAATATTGATGCTGTCCACCGTGTCATTGATGCTGTCATTGATCCGTTTCCACACAATCTTGCTGACACACTGGGAGGAGCTGCTGCAGTGGGATGATGTGTGATTGTCAATTCCTGCGCACTCCACAGGAGTTAAATCCCCTTCTAAAGCCCGCAGCACGTCTCCCACTGAGATCTCCCCAGCGGGACGGGCGATGCTATAGCCGCCGTTAACTCCTCTGACGCTTTTGACAAGCCCAGCTTTTTTAAGCTTTGCCATAAGCTGTTCTAAGTAACTGACCGAAATCTCCTGACGCTGGGCAATGCTCGTCAAAGATACCGGCTGGCTCTCTGCGCAAACTGCCAGATCAATAAAAGCGCGCAGCCCATACCTTCCTTTTGTAGATAATTTCAATCTCTCACCTTCTATCTGCTTTCCGCAGGAACTTGTGGATTCCTGCTCCCTGCAAATCCCTAGTATTTTAGTGGGAATTTATCCTAAACGCATAGTACCATGGTTTTATTCTGATGTCAAGTTGATTTTTCTATGCATGGCGGCATACATGAATTTTCAAACACGCCCCAGCATATAATTGAAATAATCTTTCATGATAGCTGGAGTATATATGAGATCTGATTCACTTGGCAAACATCCACTTATTACGGGCACGCTGCTTTTGACGCTCACAGGGGTATTTTCACGGATTATTGGCTTTTTCTATAGAATATTCCTTTCTCAGGCAATTGGTGCCGAAGGAATGGGAATTTACCAACTGACCATTCCGATACATATTCTTACAATTTCCATAACTTCCTCGGCGATACAGACTGCCATTTCACGGTTTGTCGCCCAAGCCGCGGCAGCCCAGGCTTCCTCTGGCGGCAGCACGGCTCCTGTCAGGAAACGTTGTAACGAAAGCTGTTATCTGAGCGCCGGATTAATACTGTCTTTGTCGCTTTCCTTTTTCTGCACTTTTTTGCTGTACCGGCTGGCAGAACCGATCGCCGTACGTTTTTTAGAGGAGCCAAGATGCGCCCCCCTGCTTCAGATTCTGGCATTTACCATACCTTTCGGCGCTATCCATTCCTGTATCAACGGCTATTTTTACGGCTTGAAAAAAACCTTCGTCCCTGCCGCTTCCCAACTATTGGAGCAGCTTGCCCGGGTGATAAGCGTCTGGCTGTTCTTTCAGATTTCCCTCGAAAAATACCAGAAAATTTCTTTAAATCTCGTAGTATGGGGAATGGTCATCGGAGAACTGGCCGCCGTGTTGTTCTCGGTCAGCTTTCTTCGCAAGAAAAAAAGTCATGGCAACAGGCTTCATGCCCTGAAACAGATATTTTTGATGTCTCTGCCCTTAAGCGCTAACCGGGTGCTGGTAAATGTCTTACAGAGCATGGAAGCGGTGATGCTTCCTGGGCAGCTGCGCCTTTACGGCTACACCAGCTCCGAGGCTTTAAGCATCTATGGAATCCTGACTGGAATGGCGCTTCCGATGGTGCTGTTCCCTTCCGTGCTGACCAACTCTGTCTCGGTGATGCTTTTACCGATCATCGCAGAGGCCCAGGAGAAGCAAGAACACCGTTATATCATCAACGCCGTGAAAAAAACCTGCTTTTACAGCCTGTTCCTGGGCTTGTTCTGTACGCTGATGTTCGTGGTTCTTGGCAATTGGATGGGAGAGTTCCTGTTCTCCAACACGCTTGCTGGAACATTCATCGTAACATTAGGCTGGATCTGCCCATTCCTCTATTTGTCCACGACGCTGCACAGCATCTTAAACGGACTCGGCAAGACCACGCACACATTTTTCCTCAATGTCCTTGGACTTGGAATCCGCATCGCCTTCGTGCTGTTTGTCATTCCTGTCTCTGGAATCAAAGGATACCTCTGGGGCACGCTGCTGAGCCAGATTACTATGGCGCTGGGAGCGCTTCTAATGCTACTGGCGCATCGTTCGGGCACCAAAAAAACAGGCAGCTGAAACTACCTCTGCCCAAAAACATGGTACTATAAATCAAACGAAATGCTTTTCGATTTTCTAATTTTGGATTATAATAAACGAGATGCTTTTTACATATGAAGCTTGTAAGAATAGACAAAGGAGAAGCTTATGAAAATCATATTTATCCGCCATGGAGAACCAGATTACGCCATAGATTCCCTGACAGAAAAAGGCTGGCGGGAAGCCAGGCTTCTTGCCAAGAGAACTGCCAAATGGCATGTCACAGATTTTTACTGTTCCCCCCTGGGGCGTGCAAAAGATACTGCCTCCTGTACGCTCCAAAAAACAGGAAGGTCAGCCGAAACCTTAGAATGGCTGCGGGAATTTGAAGCCCCTATCTGGGATGAAATGATGCAGCGGCGCAAAGTGCCATGGGATTTCTATCCGGAATTTGTCACTGCGCATCCAGAACTCTTTGACCTGCGCCATTGGCAGGAAAATGAAGTCATGGCAGAAGGAAAGGTCGGGGAAGAATACTGCCGAATCTGCCAGGAATTAGACCTCCTGCTTGCTGGATATGGATATGTCCGTGACGGCTTGCGTTACCGCACAGGCGAAAATACCCACAAAGAAGCCGTTATCGTATGTTTCTGCCATCTGGGAGTCACCTGCGCCCTAGTCTCACATTTGATCAATACCACTCCAAGCCAGCTCTGGCAAGGCTTTTTCCTTGCCCCCACCTCGGTAACCATCATAGGGACCGAGGAGCGCACGCCTCAAGAAGCTTATTTCCGCTGCCAGGTCATGGGCGACGCCTCTCATCTGCTTCTAGAGGGCGAGCCAATCTCTTACTATGGCTATTTTACAGATCCTTTCCAGGGATAATCGAGAATCCTTACGGCAATCGCCGCCGTGCGTCAGAATTTGCGGAACTCATTGATATCATTCACCAGCTCCCGCACACAACGGATCTGATTATCAAACACTCCCGCCTGATAAAGGTTGATCAAGATCATCCCCACGGGGACGGCAATGATCATCCCCATGATACTGCTGACCTTATACCCAATATACATGAAAAACAAGGTTGCCAGCGGATTCATGCCTATGGTGTCTCCTACGATCTTAGGCTGAATCACCTGGCGCACCACCTGGGTCACTGCATAGAGGATAATTAAGCCTATGGCAAACTGATAATCAGAAGACAAGATCTTGATCACCGCCCAGGGACCCAAGACGGTTCCCGTGCCAAAAAAGGGCAACATATCCAAAAAGGCAATCAAAAACGCCACCAGAAGAACATAGTCCACGCGAAGAATGAGCAGCCCGACCACGAGAATCACATAGACGACCCCCATGATCTTGAACTGTGCCTTAAAATAACCTCCCACCACATGCTTTAAATCTCTTATCACTCCGGTTACCCCGTTCCAGATTCCGGCAGGCGTATGTTCTTTGAGCCCTTTGAGAATCAAATCCCGCTCCGCAATAAAAAAATAAGCAGAAAGCAGCGACATAATGATCGAGATCAAGGTTCCAGGCACATTTTTGGCAAAATTTCCCGCCGCCGCAAACGTAGGCTCTCCGATCGCCTGCATCAGATCTCCGAAATAGCCTGCAAAATCAGCGCTGATTTCTTGTATATTGTGCTGTATATTCTCTGGGAGCCTTTCATAAAGAATTTCCAAATTCTCTCCAATTTCCTGAAAATCTTTCTGGAAATTAGAATAAATCTGCGGCAGATTTTCCACCAAGTTCCCTGCTTCTGCGGCAATTTTAGAAATTCCAAGATAGCCTAAGCCAATCACACCAGCCAACACTCCGATGATAATCAACATCGAGCTGTGCTTCCTTACAATCTTCACTTTTTTCTCAAGAAAACGCACCAATGGATTGGCGATCATTGAAATGATCCACCCAACCACGAAAGGCATGAAAAAAATGATTGCCTTGGGAAACACAAAACACAAAAACACAATGGTCAACACCGCAACCAGAAGATTTACCAATATTTTCAGATACTTTACCGACTGCTTCATGTCATCACCTCCCAACCATCAAAAATCTTTGTTTCTATCTTATCATACCTGACTGGATTTTGCACCTCAGAAATTCGATGATTTCGTCATAATGTTCTGGTTCATGGGGAAACGTGCAGCCGCTGCAATCCTTGATGGCAATCCCTTCTCCCAGCTTAAGGTAAGAAGGCGAACCAAGACAGTCTTCATAAGGATTCATGGGGCAATAGCAAAACAGACAGTTAAACGCCTCTCCTCTCATTCCCGAATGGCAGGGGAAATAACTGCAATTTACATTTTTAAAATATTTCGAACTGTTCTCCATGGCTTACCTCTACACGTTATTACGCCTGCCCCACCCATAAGTGACAAAATACAAGATGGATGCAAGGATTACAATCACAGGACCAGTCGCCACATTTACAAAATAGGAAACCAAAAGCCCTAAAATACCTGAAAATATAGAAAATATAATCGAAAAGAAATGATATTCCCTGATGTTTTCCGAAATATTCCCTGAAGCTGCCGCCGGAAGAATTAGAAGCGCATTGATAATCAAAATTCCAACCCATTTGATAGATACCATGACTATCAACGCTGTCAGCACTGCAAAAAGATTTTCGATCCAGGCGGCTGAAATATGACGGCTTCTCGCCAGTGTCCGGTTCAAGCTTACTGCCAGAAGCTTGTTAAAAGCAAGCAGCCAAAAAAGCAATGTCATTGCCAATATCACCGCAAGATACAAAAGTTCCTCCCTGGTAATGCTCAAGATATCGCCCACCAAAATACTAGAATATTGGCTGAAATTCCCGCCTTTAGACAAAATGGCAAGCCCTAACGCAATGCTGCAGGAAGAAAACACAGAAATCACCGTATCTGTAGAAGCCGATACTCTGCTGCTGATCTGGTTTAAAAGCAGGGCAAACACCACTGCAAACACCAGCATCGAAAAATTGGTATCGCTGACGCCAAACACCACGCCCACTGCGATCCCCGTCAAAGCAGAATGTCCCAGGGCGTCAGAAAAAAATGCCATTTTCCGGTTGACTATCATAGTGCCCATCAAGCCAAACAAGGGCGTGATAATCAAAATGGCAAGAAAAGCATACTTCATAAAGTCATACTGAAGCCAGGAAAATGCTTCCATTTACCCCTCCCCCTTTCCATATTGGAACACTTGCGCAAATTCCGGGCTTGCGAACACCTCTTTGGCAGTTCCCTGCTTTTGAATGCCCTGATCTATCAAAATAACCTTATCGGCATATTTTTTGACATAATCCAGATCATGGGAAATCAAGATCATTGCCAAGTCGTAATGTTCCTTCAAGTTATAAATTGTCTGATAAAATAGTTCCATGCCGTTTTGATCAATGCCAGACACCGGCTCATCCAGCAACAGAAGATTGGGAGCGTCCATCAAGGCCATAGACAAAAGAACTCGCTGCAGCTCTCCGCCTGACAGGTTGCACACTTGCTTATCGACCAGATAATCCGCCTTGAAAATTTTAAGATGCTCCAAAATCCGTTCCCTGATCTTCTTTCCACGCATCAAAAATACTGGCACATTGCTCTGATACGCCGCTATCATGTCATAAACGCTGACTGGCGTCTGCTTTTCAACATTCATCGACTGAGGAACATAGCCGATTTTCAGCCTTTGAATTCTTCCGTCCTCCCGGTCTTTAAATTCAATATTTCCCGTATGGGGAACGTCCCCCAAAATAGCCCGGATCAACGTGGACTTTCCTGCGCCGTTGCGCCCAATGACAGCATTTAAGCTGCCGCAGTGAATATGAAGGTTAATGTCTTTTAAAATCTCCTGTTTTCCCAGCGTGACTCCTAAATGATTAATTTTGATGCAATGCAGCCCACAGGGCTTGATAATTTTTCGCAATAGCTCTCTTCCTTTTCTACTATTTGTTTGCCTGCCCCAGGGCAGAACGTAACGTCTCTATATTCTGCCTTGTCATGTCCAGATAACTGTCTTTTTGACCATCCCCTCGCACAAGAGTATCCAGATAGAAGACTTTTGCACCTGTCTCTGTCTCCACCGTATTGCCGATGTCTTTGCCATAAAGTTCCTCTGCAAAAACAATTGTCCCCTGGCGCTTTGTGATCTCATCTATCATGTCTGCGGCTTCTCTTGCGCTTACCTGCCGCTCCTCATCGAGGTTGAGGCAGTACAGATTCTGCATGCCAAGTTGCTGTGTCACATAAGCAAACGCCTCATGGAGGATCACGACTGGCATTCCCTCTGCCAGCTCTTTTAATTCTGACATCTGATTCGTCAATTGTTGAACCTTTTCACAATAACGTTGCGCATTTTCTTGATACAGCTCTTGATTTGCAGGATCCGCCCCGGCAAGATCATCTGCAATCTTTTGCACCATCTGGGCATAAAGCCTCGTATCCATCCAGGCATGGGCATTGCCTTCCTGATGCGCATGGGTCTCATCTCCATGCTCCTCCCGCCAAAAACCTTCCTCCGTCGAAATCAACTCTATTCCCTGGGAAGCCTGGGAAATTGTCAACTGAGGATATGCCGCGCCCACGTCTGCAAGGAAATTCTCAATGCCATTGCCGTTCACCAGAAATAAATCCGCTTTGGATAACAATATCATATCCTGAGGCGTCAACTGATAGTCGTGAAGACATCCAGTCTGAGGCTCGCTTAAATTATCTAACACTATGTCAGGGCTGTTCTGCGCCACATTCAGCGCCGCAATATAAATTGGGTAAAAGGACGTAACCACATGAATCTTGGCTCCGTCCTTCTGCCGTTCTTCGAGGCTGATATATGTCCTTGTAAAAATACCGCTTGCCACGACAATGGCAAGCAGCATATAGCATACAAACAGATATTTGTTTTTTTTCATCGTTTCCTCAATCCTGTGCCGTTCTTACTTTAATCAAGCAGAAAGTAAAAATCAACTAATATCTTCACGGTTCCTTAACGCCTTCTTGTTCCGGGGACTGGAATCCTAGCAGTTGATCCATAAAATTCCATATCTCCTCCCTGCCCTGCTTCGTCAAGGCAGAATAGGGCAGAATAGGGGTTTGTGGCTTTAGCTTTAATCCTTCCTTGATCATTTTCAAATGCTTCGGCACCTGACTGCGTTTGATTTTATCAAGCTTCGTGGCAATGATGATCGGATCATATCCTTGATAGGCTACCCATTCATACATCTGCTTATCATTGGCTGAAGGCTCATGACGAATATCGATCAAAAGAAATACTGCTTTTAACTGTCTGGAAGAATGAAGATAATTTTCAACCATCCGTCCCCATTTTTCCTTTTCCTTGACAGACACCTTGGCATATCCATAACCGGGAAGATCTACGAGATACATCGCTTGATTGATATTATAATAATTGATCGTCTGCGTTTTTCCAGGCTGCGAAGACGTCCTCGCCAGTGACTTACGGTTCATCAGTCCATTGATCAGGGAAGATTTTCCGACATTGGATTTTCCCGCAAAAGCCACCTCTGGCTTATCGGTATCTGGCAGCTTGCTGGTAACGCCGCAGACAATTTCTAATTCTACTGATTTAATAATCATGTTCCTCTTCTCGCTTTCCGATGTGTCACTCTATCAGGGCCGTTTCCAATACTTGTCCCATATTTTCTACAAACACGATCTCCATTCCTTTTTTAATTTCCTGAGAAATCTCGGCTACATCTGGTTCATTTTTCTTTGGAACGCAGATTGTCTTAATTCCCGCATTTTTAGCAGCAAGGATCTTTTCTTTGAGCCCGCCAATCGGAAGCACCCTGCCTCGCAAAGTAATCTCTCCGGTCATTGCCACGTCTTTACGCACCTTGCGCTTCGTAATGGCAGAAAGCATTGCCGTAGCCATGGTAATGCCCGCAGAAGGACCATCCTTTGGCACAGCTCCCTCTGGGATGTGAATGTGGATATCATATTCTTTAAAGAATTCCTTGTCAATCTGATATTCCTGACTCACAGAGCGAATGTAACTGATTCCCGCCTGGGCAGATTCTTTCATTACGTCTCCAAGTTGTCCAGTGAGCTGAAATTCTCCTTTTCCTGGCATTATGTTAACTTCGATCTGCAGAGTATCTCCTCCTACGCTTGTCCAGGCAAGTCCGCGAACGATCCCCACCTCGTCATTTTCATTGACCAGATTGTAATTATACTTTTCTTTGCCAAGAAGCTTCTCAAGGTTATTTTCGGTAACTTTCATGGCTTTCTTTTTTAGTTTTTTTCGCTTTGTATCACCTGGCGGCTGTTTCTCCAAAGAAGGTTCCTGCTGATACAATTCCCGTGCCGCCTTGCGGCAAATCTCTCCGATCTTGCGCTCTAAATTACGAACCCCCGCTTCCCGGGTATATGCACGAATCAATTTCTCCAGCGCGCGATCGCTGATCGAAAGCTGCCCGTCCTTTAATCCGTTTTTTTCCATCTGCTTTGCAATAAGATGTTCCCTGGCAATATGAGCTTTTTCATTTTCCGTATAACTGCTAACCTCGATAATCTCCATACGGTCCAGCAGCGGTCTTTGAATATCCTGCAGAGAGTTTGCCGTGGCAATAAACAACACCTCTGACAAATCTATGGGAAGTTCCACATAATGATCCCGAAAACGGCGATTCTGTTCACTGTCTAGCACCTCAAGCAACGCAGAAGCCGTATCTCCTTTATAGTCGCTGCTGATCTTATCAATCTCATCCAACAGCATCAGAGGATTTTTGACCCCGGCATTTTTTAACCCGCTTGCAATCCGTCCTGGCATCGCTCCCACATAGGTCTTGCGGTGCCCGCGGATTTCTGCTTCATCCCGGACGCCGCCCAGACTGATACGGATATATTTTTTATCCAAAGCGCGCGCTACAGAACGGGCGATGCTGGTCTTTCCCGTCCCAGGCGGTCCTACCAGGCAGATAATCGGACTGTCTCCCTTGGCGGTAAGATTGCGCACGGCAAGGAATTCCAACATACGCTCTTTGACTTTTTCCATTCCGTAATGGTCTTCATCCAACGCCCTCTCCGCATTCTCGAGGTTTTTGTTATCCTTGGACGCCTTATTCCAGGGCATTTCCAACAAAGTCTCAATATACCCACGGATCACAGCGCTTTCTGAAGAGCTCGCAGAAACATTCTTAAACCGCTCAATCTCTTTCTTAAGCTTATCCTTTACTTCCTGGTCTGCGTCAAGCTTCTCCATCTCCTCCAGGAAATTATCCGCCTCTGACACCGTGTTATCCTCGCCGAGTTCCTCCCGGATTAGCCGCATCTGTTCCCGCAGAATATATTCTTTCTGATTCTTATCTACCTTTTCTTTGACTTTGCTCTGAAATTCTGCCTTGATCTGAATAATGTTGATCTCATTCAATAAGGTAATCATCAGCGTCTCGTAACGGTCCTGCAAAGTCTCCGCCTCCAACAGCTTTTGTTTTTCTTCAAAATCTACTGGAAGGTTATTGCCGACATAATAAAGAAGCCTGGAAAGATCCTGCATATCCTGTACCTGCCTTGCCAGCTCTTTGCCTGGCTTTGGACTCAATCTGCAATAACGGGCCAGCGTCTCTTGGACGCCCCGAAGCATCGCTTCTTGTATCGCTTCTGGAAGCTCTTCCTCCTGCTCTAAGGGCGCCACCTCGGCAAGAAGATATTCCTCAGATGCAAGCGCCAAAAGATGTGCCCGGTTCTCACCCTCGATGAGCACCCGGACAACGTTATTTTGTAGCTTTATCACCTGCTTGATGACAGCGAGAACCCCCACCGCATACAAATCTTCTTTCTCTGGTTCCTCTTTACTGACATCCTTTTGAGTGATCAGAAATACCGTCTGATCTGCCATCATTGCATTTTCCACAGCTTTGATGGATCTGTTTCTGCTCACATCAAAATGCGCCACCATGCCTGGAAGGATGGTCATCCCCCGAAGCGCTACTGTGGGAACTTTTCTGTATCCTTCACTCATAAGTTCTCTCCTCAGGCAGATTTACTTTCTCTGCCGTATTCAATTTCTACCTCTTTCTTTTCCTCTACTGTTTCTTTTGTAATTCTGCAACTTGTAATTCGCTCATCGGAAGGCATCTCATACATCAAATCCATCAATACCTTTTCCACAATTGCCCGAAGCCCTCTTGCGCCTGTCTTGCGTTTCAAGGATTTGTCGGCAATCGCCTCTATGGCGTCCTCGTCAAAGTTCAGTTCCACGCCATCTAATTCGAATAACGCCTGATACTGACGCAGCAATGAATTTCTTGGCTCTTTTAAAATGCGAACCAGAGCTTCTTTATCCAGCGAATCCAAAGACACGGTCACTGGAACTCGACCTACAAATTCTGGTATCAGGCCAAACTTCACAAGATCCTGAGGAAGCACTTTCTTTAGAATCAGCCCCACGTTTCTCTCCCGTTTATCCGCAATCTCCGCATTAAAGCCCATAGATTTGCGGTCCATCCTGCTCTCTATAATCTTATCCAGCCCTTCAAAAGCGCCGCCACAGATAAAGAGAATGTTCGTGGTATCAATCTGAATCAGTTCCTGTTGCGGATGCTTGCGCCCTCCCTGAGGCGGAACGCTTGCCACCGTGCCTTCCAAAATTTTAAGAAGCGCCTGCTGCACCCCTTCCCCAGACACGTCACGGGTAATCGAAGGATTCTCTGATTTCCTGGTAATCTTGTCAATCTCATCCACATAGATAATGCCGACCTGGGCACGCTGTATATCATAATCTGCAGCCTGGATAATCTTCAGAAGAATATTTTCCACATCTTCGCCCACGTATCCCGCTTCCGTCAGCGCCGTTGCATCCGCAATGGCAAAAGGCACGTTTAAGACCCTCGCCAGCGTCTGCGCCAGCAGGGTTTTGCCACATCCAGTGGGACCCAGCATCAGAATATTGCTTTTCTGCAGTTCAACGCCCAGATCCTTGGGCGCTAAAATTCTCTTATAGTGATTATATACGGCGACAGAAAGCACCTTTTTTGCTTCCTCTTGGCCAATCACATACTCATCCAGAAACTTCTTCAATTCCACTGGCTTTAAGAGATTGATTTCCTGCGTCTCTTCTTCCTGGTATACTTCTTCCTCTTCCCGTAATTCTTCCTCAATGATTTCTGCACAAATATCCACGCATTCGTCACAGATATACGCACCGCTTGGCCCTGCAATCAGCTTCCTAACCTGACCATCTGTCTTTCCGCAAAAGGAACAGCGTATTCTTTCCTCAAATCTTCCGGCCATAATTTCCTCCCATTTTTCCTTATTTCTTAAAAGGGACAGCAGCATATGCTGGCTGTCCCCTCAACTTACTTTCTGTTGGTAATTACTCCGTCAATCAAACCATATTCTTTTGCTTCTTCCGCAGACATATAATTATCCCGCTCCGTATCCGCTGCGATCACATCATATGGCTTACCTGTGTTTTCTGCCAAAATGGTATTCAACCGTGTCTTAGTCTTTAATATATTGTCTGCAACAATCTGAATATCGGTTGCCTGTCCCTTAGCGCCGCCAGACGGCTGATGAATCATAATCTCCGCATTGGGAAGCGCAAAACGCTTTCCTTTGGCGCCGCCCGCTAACAAAAACGCTCCCATGCTTGCCGCAAGCCCGATGCAGATCGTCTCCACGTCGCACTTAATGTAATTCATGGTATCATAAATCGCAAGCCCGGCGCTTACGACGCCGCCAGGAGAATTGATATACAGGTGAATATCCTTGCCCGGATCTTCAGATTCCAAAAAAAGAAGCTGCGCCACCACAAGGCCTGCCGTGGTCTCATTCACTTCCTCCCCGAGAAAAATGATCCTGTCCTTTAACAGTCTGGAAAAAATATCATAAGACCGTTCTCCTTTGTTCGTCTGTTCCACAACATAAGGTACTAAACTCATGTAATTCCTCCTTATTCAGCTTTGATTACTTCTGTGCTATCCATAATCAGTCTAACTGCTTTTTGAATGGAAAGATCCCTCTTTATATTCTCTCTTTCTGCATCACCCATGATCTCTTTGAGCTCTGCAACATCCATGTGGTACATGCCAGCCATCTTATCAATCTCAGCTTCCACATCCTCGTCAGATATCTGGATATCCTCTTTCGCTGCAACCGCCTCTAACACCAGGCTTGCCTGGATTCGTTTCATAGCCTCTGGCCGCATCTGTTCCTGGAGCTGCTCCATGGAGTTCCCAGTAAACTGCAAATACTGCTCAAAGCCTAAGCCCTGCTGTGCAAGCCGGTTCGCAAAATCCTCCACCATGGAACCTACTTGCGTGCGAACCATGGCGTCCGGGATCTCCATCTGAGAATCATCAATAATCTTCTGTACGGCCTCGTCTTCCTGCGTACGCTTTGCCTCTGCCTCTTTACTCTCAGTCAGTTGCTTCTTAACGCTCTCTTTGTACTCGGCAAGGGTATCAAATTCGGATATATCTTGTGCAAAGTCATCATCCAAATCTGGTAATTCCTTTGTTTTAATCTCATTAATTCTTACCTTGAACACGGCAGGCTTGCCTGCAAGATCCTGGGCATGATATTCCTCTGGGAAAGTCACGTTGACATCCAGCTCATCCCCGGCGTTCTTGCCGATTAACTGCTCCTCAAAAGTATCAATAAAGGAGTGGGAGCCAATCACCAAAGAATGATTCTCGCCCTTTCCTCCCTCAAATGCCACGCCGTCTGCAAAACCCTCATAATCAATCACTGCGGTATCTCCGTCTTCTACCGGACGTCCCTCTACAGTGACCATTCTTGCGTTGCTCTCTCTCTCCTGATCGATCCGTGCATTTACTTCTTCCTCTGACACTGCGGTATCAATCTGGGTAACCTGAACGCCCTGGTAAGCGCCTAGCGTAACTTCCGGCTTTACCGCCACCTCAGCGGTATAAATGAAAGCCTTCCCCTTTTCAATTTGCGTAATGTCAATGTCAGGCCTGGAGACAATTTCAATTCCGGACTCGTTCACTGCTTCTGGATAAGACTGTGAAATCAGCATATTTGCTGCGTCTTCAAAGAAAATTTCCGGTCCATACATTTTCTCAACCATCGCTCTGGGCGCCTTGCCCTTGCGGAAACCCGGAATACTGATTTTTTTCTTTTCTTTCATATAAGCAGCCTGCATTGCCTTTTCCAGTTCTTCTGCCGGAAGTTCAATGGTAAGCTTTGCCATGTTTTTCTCTAAATTTTCTACCTGTACACTCATTACCGCTATTTCCTCCTTAAATATATATCACCCTGGACAGTACTCTAACCATAACTTCCTGGCACGTCCAATTTATTTAATATTTTTATGCTATATCATCAATGGTACAGCAGAGTATACCCCTAACATACACCATTTTGAGATTATAGCACACTCCCTTATAAAATGCCAGTGTTTTTTATATATTTTTTCACGTTCGCTGCATGGCGGTCCCACCTTTCAACCTTGCGGGGATTGCACGCTTTATCATGCCAAGCGCGGCCACGAAAAGGCATTTTTCTCTTCTACGAAAAGCAAAATCCCGGCTAACCCAGGGCAAGCTGCCTTGCCGAAAGTCCGCCAGGATTTCATTTCTAAAATAGAGCAGTTCTATCATTTTTAATCCATATCCATCAGTTCCTGCATTAAATTCGTATAATCCGTTCTCTTATCCTTTAAAAATTTGATGGCTGAAGAAGGATGACTGTTCAATATTCCAGTCAACAGATAAGGAATATCGTAGCCCCAAGTCACTCCCTCTTCTTTTAATTTCAACATATGCTTTTCCACGAAACGGATCATCGGTATCTCGTTATATTTTGGATTCTTCAAAAAGCTAAGCAATGCCTCTAAAAAGCAATTACCAGCTCCCCTTCCCATTCCGCTTACCGTCGCATCCAGAAGGCAGATTCCCATGCGGCATGCCTCGATGGTATTGGCAAACGCAAGCTGCTGGTTGTTATGGGCATGAATGCCGACCGTCTTCCCTGCAGCATCAGCAGCCTCGACATATTTTCGTGAAAGCTTCGTAATCTGTTCTGGATAAAAAGAACCAAAGCTGTCCACCAAGTAAATCACGTCAACGGAGCTCTGTGCCAGAAGCTGCAGCGCCGCTTCCAAATCATCGCTGTTTACTTTGGACACCGCCATAATGTTGACTGTGACCTCATAGCCTTTCTTCTTGATATGCTCAATCATCTCAATAGCCGCCGGAATCTGATGTATATAAGTCGCCACCCGTACAAGATCCACGACGCTGTCTTTTCTTTGGAGTATATCCTTTTTATAATCACAACGCCCTGCATCTGCCATCACGGAAATTTTAAGGGAGGAATTATTGTCTCCCACTATGGCGCGGATATCTTTTTCATCGCAAAACTTCCACTTTCCAAAGCATTTGGGGTCAAACAGCTCCTTTGACGCCTTATAGCCAAACTCCATGTAGTCAACGCCCGCTTTGATATTCGCTTCATACAAGTCCCGCACAAATTCGTCAGAAAATGCAAAATTATTTACCAGCCCGCCGTCACGCATCGTACAGTCTAAAACCTTAATATCAGGGCTGTAATCCATCAATGTCCTTTTATTGTAATTCTCAACCTGCATTTTAAATTCCTCCATCTTGCACGCTAATCCCTGCCAAGCAGGATTTATACACTCACACTTTAAATTGTTAAACTTTAAACTAATAAAGTGTCTTTATCATACAAAATAAAAACCCCTTTGTCAATCCTTTTTCTTACATCAGGCTATTTCAGGAATTGGGCAAGTACTTCCATAAAGATATTGATATCTAAAGGTTTCGCAATATGAGCGTTCATTCCATTTTTTAATGCCGCCTCTTTATCTTCTTCCAGCGCATTAGCCGTCATCGCAAGGATCGGCATCGTCTTAACATCTTTCCTTTGCATGTTACGGATCGTCCTCGTCGCCTCATACCCATCCATAATCGGCATCTGCACATCCATCAAAACAAGGTCATAATAATATTCTTCTGAGCGTTCGACCATCGCAACTGCATCCGTTCCATCGGGAGCAGACTCCACTACAAACCCGGATTCCGTCAAGATAACCTCTGCAATCTCCCGGTTAAGCTCAATGTCTTCCACCAAAAGAACACGCTTGCCGCTAAAATCAGCCAGCGTCCATGCCGGGGGTTCCGCCTCTTTTCCAAGCAGGTTATTTGCTGCAAGCAGCGCCGCTTTCAAGTCCGACATAAACAGAGGCTTCGCACAAAATGCCGTAACTCCCGCAGCCTTTGCCTCCTCCTCAATATCTGTCCAGTCATACGCCGTGAGAATAATGATAGGCACTTCGTCTCCCACCACCTTGCGGATCTTTCGGGAAGTCTCTACGCCGCTGGTCTCTGGCATCTGCCAGTCAATGATATAAGTATGGTAAGAATCCCCTTCCTCATACGCCATTTTTGCCCGGTACGCCGCCTCTCTGCCAGAAGTCGTCCATTCTGAACGCATTCCGATCTGGGTCAGCATCTTGCTGACGCTGCTGCAAGTATTAAAGTCATCATCTACAACCAGCGCCCGAAGACCATGAAGCTCCTTGATCTGCTCCGCATTCTTCTCAACGTCCTGTAACTTGAGATTGATTTCGACCCTGAAAGTGCTCCCCTTGCCAATCTCGCTCTCGACTTCAATGGTTCCGTTCATCATCTCGATAATGTTTTTGGTGATTGCCATTCCAAGTCCCGTGCCCTCGATCCCGGACTGCGTCGCCGTTGCCTCCCGCTCAAACGGCTCAAAGATATGTTTTACAAACTCTGGCGACATACCGATTCCATTATCTTTAATAATAAAGATATAATCGCCGTACCCATGACGGAACGTGGTTTTTTGCATAATCCGAAAGGTGACCGTCCCGCCTGCAGGCGTGTATTTTACGGCATTGCTCAAAAGATTGATAAATACCTGATTGAGTTTGAGGGCGTCGGCTATGACCTCTTCATTTGCAACCTCAAAGGTATCTATAAACAATTCTAACTGTTTTGCTTTCACCTGCGGCTGAATGATATTTACAAGATTATGCATTAGTTCAGAGATATTGCAGTCTTGTTCCTTGATCTGAACTTTCCCGCTTTCAATTCTGCTCATATCCAAAATGTCATTGATCAGGCTCAGCAGATGGTTGCTGGAAGAGAGCACTTTCTGCAGAGAGTCCCTTACCTGGTCTTTGTTGTCAATATGACTCACCGCAATGGTTGCAAACCCAATAATCGCATTCATGGGCGTGCGGATGTCGTGAGACATATTCGACAAAAACGTAGTCTTCGCCTTGTTGGCGTGCTGCGCCTGCATCAGAGCATCCTGCAGCGCCTGGGTGATATGCATTTCTTTCTCTTTTACCTCTGTAATGTTCTGGCGAATAAAAAGGATTTTGTTAACCTTTCCCTGATTACGTTCCAGACATATGATGTTCACATGCTCCCATTCATCCCTGTTATTGCGGAACACATGGGATTCAAAACGCAAGTCATCCTGCCCCTGCATCGCCTCAATCACTGACGCGCTGCTGATTTGCCGGGCAAACTCCTTACGTTCTTCCTCCTCTTTCACCAAAGAACTAAGATACGGCACTAGCTCCTCATATGCCCCGTTTACGGGAATGCCGCTTTTTTCTGGTCTGGTTCCTCCCAAGTATTGATAGGTGCCAGTTTCAAAATCCACCATCACAAAACGCGAAAACAAGGTATTAACGCCACTGATGATATACGCCATTTCCTGATTTTCCATTTTCAGCATCTGCCGCTCTCTTCTTGCCCGTATCAGCAGTATCACGACATAGACCGCAAACAGCCCCATCAACATAATTTCTAACTGAATCCCTATGATATTTTCATCCCGGATCATGGTCTGAGTAACGCTTTTGGGAAATGTTTGCACAAGGACAAAATGATATTCTGGAAGGGTGATAACGCATAGATTATCCGTCTTGTTGCTAGTCTTGCAGATAAATGATCCTTCTCCGCCCTTTTCAAAAATTTCTCTTGCATTTTGCGCCGTATCTGGATCAATGATGTCATTCTCTGTCATCATGTCAATCAGATTGCCCTCATGTGCAACCTTATCAGAACATGCAATCACTGTTCCGTCCTGCAAGCACAGATGTACCGACGCCTCCTCGCCAAAATAAGTGGCGGCAAGCATGTTTTTCAAATATTCCTCCGCCAGATAAACGCCCCGCAGCACGCCTATGATTTCACCCTTACAACGGACTGGCGCATAAAAGCACAGCATGACCTCGTCAAAAAACCTAGAATCAAACACGACAGAAATACCACTTTCCCCGCGCAGGCCGTTGACATAGTAATCACGACCAGAAGCGTCCGATGTCTGCCCGTCTGAAACATGGTTGACGCCGTCAATGTCTGTAAACAGCACTGAGTCAAACATCGAATTGCTCTCGATCTTTTTGAGCATTTCCTGGGTGACGACGGGCTCTGTCAGGCTTTCTCCGACGAAATAAGTATAGGTACGAATAATGTTGAGCGCATTCTCCAATTCTAAATTTATCTGCTCCACCGTCTGCTCTGCCGAGTCTGCGGCATAGCTTTTGTTGCGTTCCTCTATGCGTAAGCTGTTTTGCGTCGTATACCAGCGAAACAAAATAATAATCCCCGCTAAAAGAAGCAAGACATAGAGCATCGGCTGCAGCAGTTTTCTCTTTCCTTTCATTCTCACTTTCCTCCCTTAATGTTTTTAGGTTCTACTTTCTTCCTCAAAACGACATCAGACTGTCGCCATGTTTTCGCAGCCATCGCTTCCATTCTTGATAATCCGGCAGGATATCTGCAACTTCTTTCCAAAATTCCTTACTGTGATTCATATGTTTGAGATGACACATTTCATGTACGACGACATATCTCAACACTTGCGGCGGCGCCATAATCAGCCGCCAGTTAAAATTGAGATTCCTTTTGCTGCTGCAGCTTCCCCAGAGGCTTTTCTGGTCTTTGATAGAAATACGGTTTACGGATTCCTCAAAAAAACTGCTGTAATTTGCCACGAGCTTAGCGATCCATTGCCCTGCCTGCTGATAATACCATTGCAGCAGATGCTTGCGAATCTCTGCGTCCTGTCCAGATTCTGCATACACAATCATCTGTTCCCCCAAAAGCGCCACTCTGCCATGTCTCTTTTCCCTCTCCCGTTCCATAACAAACGCTTCTTTCTTTGCTGCTTCCTGCTTGCTTTCTTTCTGGTTTTCTTCCTTATATATCTTTAAAAAATATGCCTTTCCCTGATACCAAAGCTGCCTGCCTTCCGTAAATCCTAGAACATCCGTAGCGCTTTGATCTGCAAGCCTTCGCCGCTTTTTGATAATCCAGGGCGCTTTTTTTTGCACCACATGCTGGATTTCTTCCCTAGAAACCTGATCCGGAGCTTTCACCAAAACTTTTTGATCTGGCTCAACTGTGATCGAAATCGTCTTTCTCCTGCCCTGAATCAAAACATATTCTATAGATTCTCCTTCATATTGAACATTTTGAACGTTCACGCTTTCACCTCCGGTCTTCCTCTCTCAGTTCTGTCTTCCCATTATACAATTTATCTGGGCAACATTCAATTCTATATCTTGGAAAACTCGCAAACTCAAATGGAAAATCTGATTGACATATATAGCAGGACTGTATACAATTAATGTATCTTACAAGATGGTCAAATGGTCATAATGTGATGCCAGAGAGAGTAAAAATTGTAAGAAAGGAGCATTCATATGATAAAGCACAGACTGTTTTTCTCAAATATGCAAAAAGAAGAGGACTGGATCAATCGGGTCATCGCAAAAGGTTACCGCCTGAAATCCCTGATCCCTGGAAGATATCAATTCGAAAAGCTGGATTCTTCATACAATGCAAAAACATTTCGCAAGGAAACAGAATCTTGCTGCGGCTTTCTTCCCATAGTAAAGCTTGATTTTCGCAAATTCGCCAGCTTGGAAGATTTCAAGGATTATGTGACGCTGTTTGAAGATTCTGGATGGCGCCATATCGCCGGAAACCGTTCCGAAGGGCCACAGTATTTTGAAAAAATACAGCCAAACAGCCCAGATGATATTTTCTCTGATTCCACGTCCAGCGCAAACCGTTACTGGCGAATGTTCTATATACAGCTTGGAATTTATACGCTGGAAATAGCTCTGATAATTGTCTTGTTGATAAATATCATGGTTCAGCTCCTTTCTTTTTCCAACTGGAAGTCTCTGTACTACACGCCAGGATTATGGGAACTGCACGGTCTTTCTTTTTGGAAAGCCTTTCTCCTTGAGACTCCTTTGGCATTACTGCGGAGCGGATTTCTGTTGCCTTTACTTGCTGTTGTTGCAGCATATTTCGGCTTTTTGGGACTGCGTTCCTTTTACTGGCGCCGCAAAGAAAAAAGTGACAAATAATAAATCATGCTGCAAAGGGCCGTTGCAAAATAGCCGCCATATACAGGATATGCTTTCAGACCTCAAGAATCTCATCCATATATTGTATAAGCTGCATTTTGCAACGGCCTCTTCTTTTTTAATCTGCTTCTTTCGCCGCTTTCACCCCTGGCAATTGATCAAGAGAGCGAAAAGTATAACCCATCTGCTCCCACTTTGTCAAAAGTTCGTCAATTATTTCCCCATTTGTCTTAGAAGTATTATGTAATAGCACGATCGCTCCTGGATGTACCCGTTTCAGAAGTTTGTCAAAAGCTTCCTCATGGGTTGGCTGGCTGTCCTGGTTCCAGTCGACATAGGCAAGGCTCCAGAAAAACGTCTGATATCCCAGTTCTTTGGCAATCTGTAGATTATTCTCACTGTATTTTCCCTGGGGCGGACGGTAGTATTTGATCATCGGCTCGCCGACTGTCTGCTTATACAAGCTCTCCAACTCGCCCAGTTCTTTAGAAAATTGCTCCTTATTCATCTTTGTCATATCTGGATGATGATAACTATGATTGCCCACAATATGGCCTTCCTCTGCCATCCGCTTCACCAAGTCTGGACTAGTAGTCAGATAATTTCCAACAATGAAAAATGTAGCTTTGGCGTCATGTTTTTTGAGCGCATCTAAAATCAGAGGCGTATTGCCGTTTTCAAACCCACAGTCAAAGGTAAGGTATAATACTTTCTCCTTCGTATCCTCGGCATAAAAGGCATCATATTTTGCCATTTCTTCAAAGTTGGCATTTGCAACCGGGGGTTGCCCTTCTTCTTGAAAACTCAGTCCCCAGTTGCCCTCTGCGCCCGGCTGAAAGACCTTGGCTGCCGCAGGCACCGCCTGGGCTGCAAAACGCCCAAGAAAAAAGGCTCCCACAAATAAGACAAGTACCAAAACGACCGATTTTGCTTTTAAATTCTCCTGCACAATCATCTCTCCATCCCCTTGGAAAAGGGGCGTTTCCTTTTGTTACATGTATATTTGATAGAAAGCCTTTTCATTCCAAAAACATCCTATTGGCGGTATATTATTTTCTCTGCAAGCTCCCTGGCTCTGTCTTCGTCCGTTAAGTAAGCCGCAAGCCGCAGCGCAAAAGCAATGGAAGTGCCCATTCCTCGGCTGGTAATCACGTTCCCTGCCTCCGCCACCTCTTCATAAATTACCTCTGCCCCAGTAAGCTTGTCCTCAAATCCAGGATAACATGCCGCTTGTTTTCCCTCCAGCAACCCTGCCTGTCCTAAGACGCTTGGGGCAGCGCAGATGGCCGCCACAAGCTTTCCTGCTCCTGCAAAGGAACAGATTGTCTCGTTTACCCCTGCGTGTGCGCCAAGATTCGTTGTTCCTTCTAAGCCTCCAGGCAGCACGACGCCATCTAAGCTTTCAAAATCCACAGCCTCATACAATGTGTCTGCAATCACCGGAATATTATGGGAACCACATACTTCTGCGCTCCCCATGATGGAGATCGTTGCTACCTCTACGCCTGCACGGCGCAGGATGTCTACCACAGTCAGTCCCTCAATCTCCTCAAATCCCTGTGCTAAAAAAACGCCTATTTTTTTCATGTCTCATACCCTCCATGATGATTTTTAAAATTTTAATTTGTATTATAGCAAATGGCATTGCAGGTGTAAACCTTGCAATGCTTTGAGTTTCCCCATTTTGCACATAAAAGAGGGCTGTCGCACGAATGTCTTTACTTGTTTAAAAGGTCTTGCCGCTCATGCGGCAAAGACAGAATACACAAAAATCACTCTGGAAAGCTAGCTTTCTAAGATGACTTTTGTGTATTTTGTTTGCATTGCTTTGCAATGGAAACCTTTTGATCAAGTGAAGACATTCGTGCGACAGCCCTCTTTTATGTGCAAAATGGGGAAACTCAAATGCAATGCCATTTGCTCTAATTCTTTTTTGTTTTTGTCCTGCTAAACACGTTTGCAGCTACCGCCGCCACAAGCGGGACTGTGCAGATTATGCCAACGCTTCCAGCAATCGCCTGCACGACTTCGATTGCCACAAAATTCGTATTCATCAATTGCTGAAAACTCACGCCATAGGAATAAATCATCAACATCATATTTAATGAACTTCCTGCAAACGCCAATATCAGCGTATTTGACATGGTTCCCATGGCGTCTCTTCCAATATTCATGCCTGAGGCAAATAGCTCTCTAGCTCCAAGAGAAGGGTTTACCTGATGCAATTCTGCGATAGCGGAAGCGATGCTCATTGCCACGTCCATTACCGCTCCCATGCAGGCAATCAGCACGCCGCAGAGAAATAAGTTCTTTACCTCCAACTCCGTGGTGCTTGTGATCAAAAGCAGTGTTTCCGCTTCATCCATCTGGTAAGTGGTTACTGACATGATTCCCTGCGCCAGCAGAGAAAACACAGCTCCCACCAGCACTCCGCCAAGACTTCCCAGCGCCGCCACCACCGTCTTCGTACACACCCCGTCAATCAAGAAAAACGTCACAAAATTGCATACCAAGATCAAAGTTATTGTAACTCCAAGCGGAGAGTATCCTTTTAAAGACAGTGGCAACAGAATCCAGATAATGCACACCATGGTAAATACCAAGCCTGCCACTGACTTTGCGCCTTTCTTTCCTCCTACGGCAATCAGCAAAAGCACAAAGACCAGCAAGCATCCAATTAGCCATGGCACACGGTAATAATTATAGATGGAAACCTGATACGCTCCCTCGCCAGTCGTATCAATCCGTATGGAAACCTTGTCTCCCTTGCCCACGCGTACATTGTAAAGCGAGCTGAAATAATTCTCCACGACTGCCGTATCGCCTTGATACCTTCCAGTGAGGATTTCCACCTCTAATGTCATGCTGCCGCGCCAGATTCCCTCCATCTGCTCATCTACGGTGATGCGGTTTTCAATCACCCGCATCACCTTTGCTACTTCATATTCAATTCCTGCTGTATCGCTGCTGTGGTAGGTGGGCCTGTCATGGTTTGCATAATAGAGCATCCCTGCAAACAAAATCCCAACCGCCACAGCAATCACTATGTTTTTTATCTTGCTCATTTATCTTTCCAAATTATTTCTTGACTGTGATCTTGCAAGTCGCTTTCTTGCCGTTGGCTTTCACAGTAATGGTCGCTTTTCCGGCTTTCTTGGCAGTCACTTTGCCGCTCTTATTGACAGTCGCCACCTTTTTATTGGAACTTTGCCAAGTAACCTTGTCGCTTGCGGTAATAGGCGTCCTTGTCAATTTCAGCGTAAGGCTCTTCTTGACTTTGATGGTTGCATTTTTTTTGTTTAAAGCCAGTTTCTTGGTTTTTACATCTTTGGTCTGCACTTTCACCTTGCAGCTTGCTGTAGCTCCTGACTTCGTTGTCACTTTAATCGTTGCCGAACCTTTCTTCAGCGCTTTGAGCGTAACTTTTCCTTTCTTTACAATCACCTTGACAACCTTGGCATTGGAAGACTTCCAGCTCTTATAGGCGTCATTGTTATATTTCGCTGTCAGGCCTTTGGTGCTTGTGCCTTTCTTCATTGTCAAAGATTTATAATTCAGGGTAACGGTTCCAACTTTCACCTTGCAAGTCGCTTTCTTATCTCCTGCCGTGGCTGTGATCGTCACCGTTCCAGCCTTAATGCCTTTCACTGTTCCAGTTTTGGTCACTGTAGCGATACTGGGATTGGAGGATTTCCAAGTCACATTCTTATTTGTGGCGTTTGCTGGCAGCACTTTGGCTGTCAGTTTCAAGGTCTTGCCCTTTGCAACAGTGGCGCTGGTCTTATTTAGCGTTACTTTTGTAACTGGAACGGTTACTGACGGAGCATCTGTCACGGTAATGTTACATTCTGCACTCTTATCTCCTACCGTGGCAGTAATGATCGCTGTTCCAGCTTTCACTCCTGTCACCACTCCGTCATTAACTGTAGCTACCGTCTCATCAGAACTGCTCCATTTCAATGCTGATGCCGCTGCTTCCGGTTTCACTGTAGCGATCAGCTTCAATGTCTCGCCTACCCCGATGCTTGCGCTTGTCTTGTCTAAGGTAACTTGCGTCGCCTCAACAGGTGGTTCTACTGTGCCTTTCTCCGTGACTGTCACTGTGCACACTGCGCTCTTTTCTCCCGCCGTGGCTGTGATCTCTGCCGTTCCTGCTTTCACTCCTGTCACCACTCCGTCATTTACCGTGGCTATTGTTTCATCGGAACTGCTCCATTTCACCTCTGCCTGCGCTGCTTCTGGCTCTACTTTGGCTGTCAGCTTCAATGTCTCGCCTACCTCGATGCTTCCGCTCGTCTTGTCTAAGGTAATTCCTGTCACCTCTACTGGCGGCTCTTCGGTATCTTTTGCTTTGACTGTCACTGTGCATGTCACACTCTGACTGCCTGCCTGAGCGGTAATTTCAACTATTCCGGCGCTTACGCCCGTTACTTTGCCATGGCTTACGGTGGCAATCGCATTGTTTGAGCTAATCCATTCTACTGTATCTTCCGCCTCTGCTGGTTCTACCGTGGCTGTCAGTTCCAAGGTCTCTCCTACCTCGATCGTGCCAGTCGTCTTGTCAAGCGTGATTCCTGTCGCCTCCACGGGCGGAACTGTCTGGCGAATCTCATCACAGTTTCGAACTCTCAGACATGTAATCGGCACGTCGGATTCTCCTTCTGGATGCGCATAAACCAATCCCACTGCAGATACCGAGGAGCCCATTTTGACAACGGATGACAACTCGTTTTTCTGAGTCTCTGCTGACAAAATATATCCGTCAATAAATATATTCGCTATTTCACCACTGCCATCATCAAGCCAGAACTGGGACACGCCCTCTAAAGACGCATCATGGAGCAGGTCTACGACCTTGCCTTCCACTTTCACCAGCTTGCCGCCAGATGTCTCATAATTCATAGCCTCTTTTGCAGTCATCGCCTGCGGCTCGTATATATGCGGCTGTGCGTCCAAAATCTTGGTAAACATTAACTGTAGCTCTTTGTCTCCCTGATATGCGTCTACATATCCGGTCGCCTGAACTTTTGTTCCCACTTCAAGCCCTTGATGCGCATATGGGAATACTGTAACGCCCGCTGTTTCATCCTGCAGATAAATCGTGTCAAAGAAAATATTGCCCTTTGTCGCTGTTCCTGCAGTGACATATCCCTCAATGGTGAAAATTTCGCCCATCTGACCTTTTCGCATATCTGCAATGTCTGTCACCGGCAAAGCTACTTGGGAATCTCTTAAAATATTCTCTAAAATAGTCTTGTTTAGGAATGGCTTCACCGTATCTTCTTCTGCTTTCACTTCGAAATCAGACATGAATACCGTGCCTGCCACAAATATATCCGCTCCGCTGCTCAATGTCTCGTGAGCCAGGGAAACTACGTTGCCTGGTTCCACGAAATTGGGCGTGCCTGGTACGGAATTCCCATTCTCATCTTTGCAGTCAATCGATTTCGTGGTCTCAAATCCAGTCACTAACGCCTCTGCCTTTTTAGCTGCTACCGCTTCTGCATCCAGCGCTACCGTGCATCCGTTGTATGCGCTGTAAACCTGTCCTTCGATCTTGTTGTCCTCTTCGTCAACAAAATCCGCTACGGCGCCTTTCAAGTACTTGGAACTTGCATTAAAATTCTTGAGATTCAACCGATAAGGCTGACCTCCGTTGTTGGTCTCGTCATATGCCTGGTCGCTGTTCATGCGCGTCGTCGCTCCGACTGCCGCAAGAATCTTATTGATCTCTTTCGACGTCTGCACATCCGTAGTATCCTGGAAATCCGAAGCGCCGCAGACAATCAGCGATCCGCCTTTGTCCGCATAGTCTTTTACCACCTGCACAAACGCATCGTCAAAATGACTGATTTGATAAGTACCGTCTGCTTTTTTCGCAGGCGCTGTAATCACCAGCAGCGCACAGTCGCTAAGCAGCTCACTTGTAATCTGATTCTCCTCGATATGCACCTCGATGTTCTTGTTGGAGTTCAGCGACTCGGCAATCTTTGTAAAATTACCCATGTTGCCGCTATAATTTCCGGTCACATAATCATTGGAATGCGTTCCGTCAATAATAACCTTCGTCACCAGCTCCGGCAGCATAAAGAACAGATTCAGCGTCGAGCCATAGATCTTGTCAACTCCGTTGAGCACCGCATGTACTTCTGCCGTGATCTGAACGCCGCCAGCCTTGTCGTGAGTATAAGAAAAACTATAAGTTTTGGTATTTCCAGCGGCAATCTTTTCTCCTGCTTCCAAATCAACGGCATGGATCACCTTGTCGCCAGACTTAAAGTTAATGGAGCGAATCTCCAGATCCACTTTTTCGTTATTATAAAGCTCGAGATTGATATCCAGCGGTTTTCCTTTCAGAGGAATCTTTGCGCTGGAAGTAAGACCGTTGATTCCGGCCTCGTCTACGCTGCCTACCCATACAGGAGCTGTCACGGCAATGTCGCCGTCCGCTTCTACCACTTTGAGATAATAGTAGGAATACTTGTTGTCAATCTCAAATTCTACCGTTGCCTTGTTTCCAGTCACCGTCTTCTTATCAAGCACTAATCCGCCATTGGTAATGACAGATACCGTGCCAAGGCCTGCATCCGTAGGATCGCTCAGCTCCGCTTTCAAATGCACGGTCTCTCCAGTGTCCCCGTCTCCAAGAACTGTGCCCATCTCGTAACCATCCAACGTATAATAAATGCTCAAATCATTGTCTTCTGTTGCATACACACGGTTATTGCGCATTGCATCATAGATATTTCCTCTGGTAAGGCTGTCTGCGAGCACCACAGAACGAGCCGTGTTAGCATCGCCCCAGCGTCCTTTATGGTTATCCTGATTGTTGGTAGGAGCTACATGCCATCCCTTATCCAACGCTCTTTGGTAATATTCATAAGAAGGGAAATATCCGCTGCTTCCGATCGCTCCCTCGCCGTTTCCAACCTCAATCAAGGTAATCAGTCCGTCGATCGTCTCGTCATAATGAGCAAAATCGCTAAAATCACCAAACGTGGTTCCCGGATGATTGAACTGTGAAATGGAATCTGGCTGGGTCTTCAGAGCCGCATAATAATTCTGCAGCGCTGTGCTATAGGTTGCAAATTCTGTCTGCGTCCTGCTCTGGAACCCATTCGAGTTAAAGGTATTCATATGTCCAAGGCCATTAGACCAGGTCATCTCATAACCGAATAAGCCAACAAAGTCCTCTGACGAATACGTATCCGCCAACTGACGTCCTTCTTTCCACTCTTCACTGACTGATCCATCTAAGATCGATGCGCTTTCGGCATTGTCAAAGGAATTGGAGTGGTCCGTCACAGACAAAAAGTCCAAATTATCTACTGCCTTCCCATGTTCATAAGCTTCCTGAGCCGTTCCTGCACCATCGGAATAACTGGTGTGGGAATGCATCTGTCCAAAATAAATATTATATTTTTCATTTTCCCGCAGCGTATATGAGATTGTCACCTCGCTGCTCTCCAAATACCCTTCTTTGGTTGCTTTCACCTTATACACTGCCGGAAGCTCCGAAAGTTCCAGTTCATTATTGGAAACTTTTGTCCACTCTCCCCAGGTCTGATCTGCGTTCTGTTTTGCAGCATATATGGTCGCGCCCTCAGTATTGCAATTTAATTTTACAATCGTCCCTGCTGGAACTGCTCCTCCATTGGGGGTTGCACGAACCGTTGAAGCCTGCGCCTGCGTGTATTGGTAAAGCAGTTTCACACTGTCAGCCATGCCCGTTTTGCTGGCATAAGCCCTGACATTGACCGGAAGGTCTGCAAGTACTGGCTCGTTCTGGGCATCATATTTTTGGAACGCTCCATTATTCAAAGAATAATAAATCTCTGCGCCTTCCGTCTTTGTGGTCAGCGTCAACGGCGCATTGATCAGCACTTCCCCAGATGCCGGAGCCGCTGTTACTGGCTCGCAAACAGAATTACCTTTGATAGGATTACCAGTAATTACCACGCTGTCTACCCTGGTAGTCCCCCCTGTAATTGCCGCCGTGCCGCCGTCTGCTCTGTCGTTTCCCGCCACCATGCGAATATATAAATGTTCTGCATCTGTCGCACGCATCGGAACATCAAAGCCAAACGTCACATAATTTCCTGGCGCAAGGCTCGTTCTCGCCACGCCGTCGGTGATATCTCCTGAGCCTTCCTCTTCGTGACTAGCGCCGCCGCTTCCATAAGCCGTATACTTATACGCATAGGTACCCGTGGTAAAATCCTTGAAATTATGACCATCCGTAGAGTACTTCAGTTGGAAAGATCCGGCAGCTGCATTTGTTCCGCGCATCCGGAAAGAAAGCTTCATATTGGTATAACCCGCTGAGCTTAATGCCAGCTGAATATAGTCGTCACTGCCGCTGCCTAGTTTTTCTCCTCCCATATAATACGAAGTAGAGCCCGTATTACTGGAAGTTGCTTTCATATATGGCTGGATATTCGCTCCTTTTACGACTGCGGAATACTGTGCGTCTGCATCCATCATGTCATTGGTGGCAAACAAATCTCCTGGTATGCTGCCTGTTCCTATCTGAGCCTCTTCATAATTGGCATTTCCAGCCCACTGTGCTATTTTCACGCTCAAAGACTGATCCCAATCAGGCTGTGTGAACTCATTTTCAACCGCATAGACAAAGCTAGTCACAGGACCGTCTATATAACCCTCTTTTGTAGCATATGCAGAAATGGTAACGTCTTCTGTAAGTACGATTGGCTCGCTGTATACCTGATAATTGCTGCCGTCTGTACTATAATGAATCGTCGCTCCATCTAGGGCACAGGAAAGAACAACCTCTGTCCTTGGCTCTACAAAGCCTGGCTTCACAGAGGCAGTGACTGCGGCACAAGTCTCCACATGCTTCACCAGAGTCACATCACTGGCGCTAGCCACGCGAAGCTGAATCTGGTCCTCATTTTTTGATACGACAGCATCTATGGTTACAATGTCATTTTCCTCAATATTCGCCAACGTTGGAAAGTTGTAAACCTTGATGGAGTCATTTCCTTGTGTCACCGTGGTATAGCCAGATTCATCTGTTGCGCCCAGTGTCACGCTCTCGATGCGCACCCTCGTGGACTGCAAAGCGTCGTCTGCATCTGCTAAAATCTCGGCAATCGTCTTGATTGCCGACACAAGAGCTTCCTCGCTCTTATCCAAGCCATTCAGCACAGCTTCTTTAAGCGTATGCAGTCCCATTTCCTTCCCATAGATACCTGTGGCTTTGAGGACGTCTCCCACTTCAGGATTGGGATTGGCAAGCGCATTCTTGAAAGACACCACCATTCCGCCTGTGCTGTCTTGCAGATAAAATTTTCTGCCTTCTTTGAGAATGACCCTGCCTTCGATCATAGATTTCTCGGTCGCATCCGCTTTGGCCTTGACTGCGGCAATCGTCTCGACCTCCATTCCTTCTTCCGGCGAAACGATCTGGCTGCCTGAGATTGTGCCAGTCAAGGTAATATCTTTGATACTGCTTGTGCCGCCGTTTCCAATTGTTGCCCCTCCTTGTGACGTATCGTCATAATTCCGTACATAAAGTTTGAATTTCTGTCCATTTAATTCCTCAGGAAGCACAAAACTGTTATAGGTTACTGACGACGAAGTAGAGGTGATGGTGATTTCCGAGCCCTGAATATCTATGATATCATTGCTTCCCTCCAGAGAATATTGAAGCCTAAATTTGCCTGGACCTGTGCCTGACGATCTCTGGCTTGCAGAAAATTTAAGTCCCCCATATCCTGCGGCACTAAATGTAAATATCCATGCTCCTCTACCATTAGGACCTTCCATATCTGGCATAGAATTATACCAGCCCGTCGAGTTAAAACCGTTTTTCGAACTAGACGCCGTAGCTGTAAGATTACTTGTAATTTCTAATGTTCCCACATCTACTCCATCCTTTACCGCCGTAGATGGGATCGTGTCTTCTGTACCAATATTCTTCCACTCGGCAATCGTCATTTCTTGGGCTGCCGTAGATTCCCCCTCCCTGCTCGACGCTTCTGGCATAAATTTCTGATCCAGAACCTGTGCGTCTCCTCCTGCAGCATAGACTGACTGAATCGCTGACACGTCACCAAAAAATGTAGTGATTGCCAAAATCGTTGCCATTAAGAACGCAAACGTTCTCTTTTTGCTTTTTTGCATCATACCTTTTCCTCCTTTTAAATAATTAATTTTGTGATTAGAATTCTCCGCCTGCCCAAGCAAACTGTGAATTCCAGTATCTAAATCACCCCTGCTCGCCAACAGCGTTTCTCCTTTATCTGTAAAAACCCCATAAAAAAGAAATTTCTGTGTCCTAGGATGATTTATTCAAAATACGCATCTAGAAAGCGCCACGCCGCTTCCTTAAGTCAAATACCCTCGCAGCATTCTCCAAATATCCACGTCTGCGGGAATATAAATCGGTGTATCATATGTCTTAGCCTACGGATGGAGTCAGATTTATAAAATCAAAAAGAATCATCCTGTTCGCACAGCAACTGTCCGCCTAAAACATAGCACAGGCAAACCCTGCCGCCGGTCGTTTCATATCAGGAAATCCATATCAGGAGAAACCCTGACACGGTCTAAGAATGCAGGGAGATGAGCAGGTCGTTTCTTTTTTTGTTCTTAAATAGTCAAGGTGTCAAAAAATTCACTTTCATTGCAGATCAAATAGCTTGCATTATACCAAAAGTTCTTGATTCAAAAGCTTTAACACTTTAAATCAGCAATGTCTTAATGTCAAAAAAACCGCAATGATAGACCTATAAATTCAGAACATTACTTCTGAAATTCATGGTCAATCATTACGGTGATTGGTAGAAACGCTCAACCAATTATGAGCATACATAAAATTTCGTTCTTATATATTTTGTTTATCGTATCTGTATATTATAATATAATTTTAGTAAAGTCAATGGGACATTTTAACTAATAGGAGATCCATTTTTTATCTATTTTTACTAAACAGGTCTTTCCATACACCCTCTGATCCATTGTTTCCGTCAAACCAAGAGATTACCAATTCTTAACAAAAATAAGAAAAATTTCCACTCATATTATTCTTTGCTTGACAGATAATAACACCATGATAAGCGACTGAGTTTTGGAGCGGACATCATTCCCAGGAATGAGCCAATCCGGGATGATGTCCTTATCAATAAAAAACGCTGCGGCGAATCACAAAACGCTGCAGCGGATCAAGAATAAGAAACATTCGGAGGTGAATCAAATGACAAGCAATTCTGGTTCTAACACAAGCAAAATGGCAGTACCTCAGGCAAAAGAGGCTATGAACCGTTTTAAGCAGGAAGTTGCATCAGAAATCGGAGTACCTTTAAAGGAAGGATACAACGGTGACTTAACATCTGCTCAGGCTGGTTCCATCGGCGGAGAAATGGTTAAGAAGATGATCATGAAACAGGAACAGCAGATGTCCGGCGGACAGCAGTAAGGCAGCTCCCCGACACAAAAATCTGCAATATAGAAGTCCCCCTGCTTTGGCGTTTTCGCCAGGCGGGGGGATTTTTGCGTCATGTTCTCAATAGCTTATGACCTAAGCCTAAATACAGATCAGAAAAACCATTCCAGGAACTGGTTCCATCTCATAAGTTAAGCCGCAGTCCTGCCTTTACAACGCACTGTTCCTGCTTTATAATGGCTAGTGTACTGACACATTTATATTCAGGCAAACCTCCTTGCCCGATTGCCCATCAGACTGCGTTGTCATCAGTCAACGATGCCACCGCATCGCCTCCTTCTTCCGTCTTGCTGATGAACAATCGTTCTGCAGAGTTTCGCCAGATATAAATGTGTCAGCACACTAGTGTTGTGACAATCTTATTTTGACAGGAGGAGCTTATGGAAATTGAACGCAAATTTTTAATTAAGTCATTACCGCAGCATTTGGATTCATACCCCTTTCATCAAATTGAACAGGGTTATCTATGCACTGACCCAGTGGTACGCATCCGCCGGGAAGATGAAACATACTACCTTACCTACAAATCCAAAGGCTTCATGGTCCGCAAGGAATATAATCTTCCTTTGACCAAAGACGCCTACCAGCATCTGCTTGCCAAGGTGGACGGCAACCTGATCTCGAAAAAAAGATATTTGCTCCCTCTAGGCTCCAGTCTGACGATTGAACTGGATGTCTTTGAGGGAGCATTGTCGCCGCTGATTTTGGCAGAAGTAGAATTCGACACCGAAGAAAGTGCCAAAGCGTTTACTCCTCCAGAATGGTTTGGAGAAGACGTGACATACTGTGCAGATTATCATAACAGCGCCCTCAGCCAAACGGGAAAGAAATCCTGACCCGTTTGACGGGCAAGAAGCACAGATATGATTTTAACAAACGTTGATTCTCAATCTGGTCTCAGAATGCGGAAACCGTTAAATGAACGTCAGAATCCCAACGGATTTCAGCAGCAAGATTAACAGCAAAACAGGGGCGATGTATTTAATCATTATGACATAGAGACCTCGCCTGCCGAACTTGGCACCGCCTTTTTCCACTTCTTCAATGATCGTTTTCGGCTTGAGGATCCAGCCAATCAAAACGCAAGTGCCAATTGCTACCAGAGGCATGAACAAGTTATTGCTGAGATAATCCATAACGTCCAAAATTTGTGCTACAGCCCCATTGGGTAACTTTAATTCAAAATACCACTTGTTATAGCCTAGGCAGACTACGATCCCGCCCACAATCGCAATTGCCGTCTCAATCAGGCATGCTTTCATTCTCGACAAATGGAATTTATCCATCAGGCTTGACACCACTGCCTCCATAATGGAAATGGCGCTTGTCAGCGCTGCGAACAAAACCATCGCAAAAAACAGGCAGCCCACCAGGTTTCCAATTCGTCCCATGGCAGAGAATACTTTGGGCAACGACACAAACATCAAGCCTGGACCGGAGGCGTTCATTCCTTCTCTGCCCATAAAGGTATAAACGGCAGGAATAATCATTACGCCTGCAAGAAACGCCACCGCTGTATCAAAAATCTCAATCTGGTTAATGGAACGCACCAGATTATCCTCGTCCTTGACATAAGAGCCGTATGCCACCATGATTCCCATGGCGACGCTGAGGCTGAAGAAAAGCTGCCCCATGGCGTCCAGCAGCACCGTAAAAAATCCTTTTACCGTGATTCCGCTCAGGTCTGGCACCACATAGATCCACAATCCCTCAAGACCTGTCCTGGTAACGCCCTGGTCGTCCGTATGGGAGATGGTCATCGAAAAAATCGCAATTCCAAGTACCAGCAAAATTAATATCGGCATCAGCACCTTCGAAAAGGTCTCAATTCCTTTGTTGACGCCACGGATTACGATGAACGCCACAATTAATAGGAACACCAGCATCAGGACTATTGGCTGTACCTCGCCTGTAATATGGCTGGTAAAATAGCCGTCTTCTGCCGCATGCACGCCATCTCCGGTAAGATAGGCAAGAAAATATTTTACCACCCATCCGCCGATGACGCAATAATAAGGCATGATTATAATCGGGACCAGACAGGCAAGCACGCCCAGAAATCCATATTTGGAATGCAATTTTCCATATGCCGTAAGCGGGCTCTGCTTCGTCTTTCTGCCAATGGCGATCTCCGTTGCCAAAAGAGTAAATCCAAACGTCAGCGCTAATATCAGATAAATTACCAGATAAAGCCCGCCACCGTCCTTAGCCGCAAGATATGGAAACCGCCAGATATTCCCTAATCCAACTGCGCTTCCCGCTGCCGCCAGCACAAAGCCAATGGATCCTGAGAATGAGTTTCTGTTTTTTTCTTTGTTCATCATTTCCTCCATTCCGTGCATTTTTGCACAAGCAGGCTGTTCGTGAAACATTCCATCCATGGTTCACGCTTCCCCTGCAGTTATGTACTTCTACTATTGTACTGGCTTTTCCTTGTTTTTACAAGTATTGTTTCCTCCATTCTGCGTATTTTTCAACACAACCAGACAATCAGCAAACTTATCAAACGATGTTTCACGCTGTAATTTCTTTTCATTTTTCCATATTTATACAGAAATCAGTCATTCTCACGTTTGCAATCCAAAGCCTTTTCTGTTAGAATGAAAGCCATTAAATGTACGCTCGGATTCTCTTTGTGCCTGATTTTACGAGAAGATTGAGAGATTCCGAGCGTGCATATGAACACAAAAGGGAGGATTCCAATGATAGATATCCCCATGCGGTCGTTACAGCCTCTTGACCGCAATTCCATCTTACATATCAATAAATCTGGCAAAAATAATACTGCATCTTCTAATCAGAATGCCGCTCCCGCCTCAAACGCCAGGACGCAGCATCAGGCTCCGATAGCAAAGCTTGCAATCCCTGACCTGCGCAGGCAAATCCAAAAAGGACAGAAAGTTCTCCTGGATCCCTCCGGTTCTGTGCGTCAGATTCATGTCTGCCTAGGATGGAACGTCAACAACCCCAAGTGCGACCTGGATGTATCTGCCTTTCTTTTAGGCGCAAATGGCAAAGTATTGGGGGACGACTGGTTCGTATTTTACGGACAGGAAGACAGCCCAGACCGCAGCGTCCATTTTTATCCATCAGCCCGGGAAGACCGTGAATATATCTCCGTGGATTTTAACCGTCTCAATCCCGCGGCACAAAAAATCGTATTCGTGCTGACCATCAATGACGCTTTCGTTGATAATCTCAATTTCAGCATGGTCAAGGACGCATACCTGCGGATTCTCAATGCCCAGACCAGAGAAGAGCTAGTAAGTTTTCAGATGACGGACTATTATGCGAACGTCATTTCTATGATGATCGGCGAAATTTATCTTTACCAGGGAGCCTGGAAATGCAGCGCAGTGGGAAACGGCGTTGCAAAAGATTTGGCTGGCTTATGCGGATTATACGGCGTGCAGGTAGTCTGACTTCCAGCGTATGCCGTATAAAACACTCGCTTTTCGTCTCTCTATGCCAAAACGCTTCCAGCAAGTCAAAAGCAGAATGGAGGAATATATGCTTACATTTGAAACAATCAATGAGTTAACTTTAAAAGTAACCTGCAGCGGCAGCGACGTACTGATCAGCAAGGCTGGCGCATTTATCGGCGGGGAAAGCTACGGCGGAAAAAATTACAAATTTGAAAAACTGCTGTTAGGACCCCAGAACAATTTTGCCCAGGCCGCTCTTGGCTCCCTGATCCGCCGCGCCACTGGTGAAAACCTTCCGCTCATGAAAGTAACCATGTCCGGCAATTCCGTCACCTACTATGCGAACTACGGACAGCATGTGCTTGTCTACAAGCTTGCAATGGGCGAAGTGATCTCTGTGGAATCAGAAAATATTTTAGCTTTTTCCCAGGAATGCAAATATGACGTACGCTTTATCGGAGTGGGCGTCATGTCCCAAAAAGGACTTGCCACTTCCACCCTCACTGGCAATGGCAATAATTCCTATGTAGCCATTTTATCCGATGGAAATCCGATTGTGCTGTCAAACCTTAGCAACCAAAATACGCTGTGTGCCGATCCTGACGCCGTGATCTGCTGGATGAGCCAGCATGGCTACGGCGACCCGCAGATCAAGACCGACCTTTCGTGGAAAAACCTGATCGGACAGCATTCTGGGGAATCTTATTCTTTTGAATGGCCCGGAAACCAGCCTGTGACCGTGCTGATTCAGCCCTCGGAACGTAAAGGCGGCATCCGTGTGGGAATTGATTAATCTTCCCACTCCACTAATCTGTCCAGCAGATATGTTCGGTTATTGATAAACAGCTCTGTTACCTGATAGCTATCCGTCTCATCATAAGATACCACATGAACCCTGCCCTGATCGAAAGAGAGAATTTTTGCATCTGGCATCGCATGCAGCATGTCATGACGCCCCTTTTTACATTTACAAAAACTTTTCCTGCTCAACCACCTTGCCAGTTGCCAAAATGATCTCCTTTAATTCCTGCAATACCCCTGCGTCCTGTTTCTCCAATTTATGTCGTGTTTCCTCTTTCAACATTCTTGCCGTCCCAAGTCTCAACGCCTCTTGAAAAGATTCAACATCCATTTTATAAGGCGCAATCTGTGGAAACACATGACTCTTGATAAATTGAAAAATACGGATTCCCCCCAAATCCATATCTCCCCAATGATAAAATTCACATCCTGGATCTGCAAGTTCCAAGATGCCTTTTAAAAACTTCACCTCTTTTGGCGCAAAATATCCATGACAGTAAATATACAATGCATCCTCTCTATAGAGCATATCCTCATAATTTGCCTTGTTTTCAATCGTCATGATCTTCTTGCATCCAGGCAGCGCAACAGGCGCCGAATGTTCCAATGTCTGGGAATTCAAAACTGTGCCATATCGGTTCCATGCAGTGTTTATAAGCGGACTTTCTGCCTCTTTCTTGCCGCCATGTTCAACAGAACCCTCCAAGCCATCCTCTATGATACGATACTGCAAAGGTCCTTTCCACTCCAGCGTCTGACCATACGAGTGAATTTCATGCATCGCAAAAAGCTCATCCTTTTCCATCCCTTCTATATAAAAAATGGAATAGTTTTTCAAAATATTAAAAATCCTGTCCCGGTACATCGCCTTAAATAGCTTAGAGTCATCAAACACTCTGACACTGAATACTCTTTCCCATATAAACTCTTTCTGCGTTGCCACGGCGTTCAAACAACGAAAAAGCAGATCTTCTCCTGCCTCCGCAACGATCTTCCCTTGACGCAGCTTTGAGAGCAAGCCGTCATAGTATGGCAGCAGCCATTGGCAGTCCAGTACTTGCTCTTTAAAATGTTCCACATTGGCGACCCATTTTTGCTGCTCTTCCCTGGGATCTGCCACGCCTTCCCGTTCACAAAGCTCTGGAACAATTTCCACGTCATAATGAATTTTTCGAATGTCTGCCCCCATGTTATACTTTTCAAATAAAATTCTCTCCCTGTTTTCAAGGTTGAACTCTTCCTCTAAGCACTTCGCCTGCTGCAGGAATTGACTCCTTCCTCCTACAGCCTGGTATAATTCTGAAGTTACCAATGGATGTTTCCACCCTGTAAGGCGCCCAGCACGGTAGGCTTCTTTGTCAGCATGTTGAATCAGCCACCGTGCCAGAGTAATATTTTTCAGATTATTGTTCTCTTTCATCTGTCTCTCCCTGCAGCATTTCAAGATATTTTCCCTTGTCAATATGGATCATCGAAATCTGATGGCTCTTTCTGCGAAATGCATACACGCAGTCCACATTGCGGATTAATGATTGCAGCCGTTCATCTGGCACACAGACAATCAACTGCAGGTTCAAGCTTCTGGCATAGCGCAGACAAACCTCGCTGCGCTCCTTATCCATTTTGGAAAACGCTTCGTCCAAAAGAACCAGGCGTATTTTGGATTCCCGGCTGCTCTGCTGCATATACAGCATGGCGAATCCTGCAAAAAGCGCCACATATTTCGGATTTTGACCCTCGCCTCCGGAATCACGTCCCGCCATATCGTCGACATAATTTTTGCGCAGATTTCCATCTGCATCCTCTGCCTGCTCGTACATGCTGAATTTCAAGTATGTGCGGTAATCCGCATACTTTGCCATGTCTTTCCTGTGACTTGCTCTCGCCGCCTGGTCTTGATCCCTGGGCGGCATGAATTTATCCGTCAAGCGCTGAATCTGCTGTTCATACTTCTGATAGAACGCATCCTCACCCAAGCAAAGCTGCCCTTCCATGTCGCCCCCTGGCAGCTTCATATCCAGTTCCTGCGCTGTAAGCATCTCATAGAATTGTTGATTTTCATCATCTGTAGGGAGTATGTCAATCTGATAAATACTGTCTGAAAACTTGATTTTCGCCAACATGCTATTAATTTCCCGGCGGTGGCGCTTCGCCGCCTTGATCTCCCCGTGAATGGCAGCGATGACGTTTTCACGCAGCATCCGGTAGACCAGTCCATACTGTTTATCAAATTCCGCCTTATATTCTGGTTCAAAATCCCTCCGGCAGCGTTCCAGCAGCTCATCGTAACAGGTGTTTTCCCGTTCCATGCCCCCGAACTGATAGGATGGATACGCCTGCATAAACCGAAGCCTGGCATTGCCCCTTGCCTCCTCTTCTGCTTCCTGGGTACTCTGCAGGCTCCCTAAAAACGCTGTCTTTTCTTTCTTAAAGGAGGAAGCCTTGCCCTCACGCATGACCTGCAGCACCTGCTCTTGCAGTTTTGGCTCCGGCGTAAAGCCCTCTTCAAGCAACGCCAAAGCTTCTTTTCCGTCCTTTCGTTCCTTGTCCACTTCTCCTTTGACCGCCGTCCAGTGAAGAATCTGCTCGTGGAGATCAGATGCTTCCTGTTCCAGCTCTTTTATTTGCGACTTTAAGCGCTTCTTTTGCTCTATCAGATCCGCAATCAGCGTCCCCTCCTCCAATTCTTGAATCTCACGCTGCAGCTGGTCTGCCTGATTTTGATATTTTTCCAGCTGCATCGTTGAAGCAGCCAATTGTCGAAGCTTATGATATTCAAAATGCTGTAAACGTTCAAAATCATCCGCCTGTTTTAACGTGGCGATCTCCTGCTGCACAGCGATAAGCTGTTGATTGAGACTGTGAACCTCTTGCTCTAGCTTTAAAATCTGTGCGGGAGAAACTTTCCTTCCAATGCTCTGATAGCGATAGTCCTGCTCTCTTAGATGTCGGAACATATAATTGCTGTAGGAGTAGCAATCCTGGGTAACGCCGTCCCTTACTTCACTCAATTCCTCTATGGTGCTGCAGGTTCTGATATGACCCAGATAACGTTTGAGACATGCGTCCACATAAGGAATATCCGTCGTCACTGCGTCGTACAATGTTCCCGGCGCCGCCTCTTTGTGGTCACGCAGGATGGCGTCAGTGTTAATCAAATCCACAGATTGATATTCTTTCTTCTTCATCTTACGAAAAATTGCGGCAGCCTCTAGAGCATAACGAGGCTCCACCACAAGCCCGAACTTAATCCTGCCCAGGCGTCCCTCCAGGGCATTGCGCCAGGACTCTTGCGTGACGTCAAAGAGATCCGCCAATATTTCCACATGAATCGTACGCCCGTGCCTTACGGACAATTCCTCCTGAATCTTTCTCCTTGCTTCCTTTAATTCTTTTCTATGGTGCTTTTTATCGTTCCTGAGATCATCCAGGATTTCTTTTTTCTCCTGGTATTCTTTCTGTATCTCTCTACATCTGTCTTTGCAATCATTCAACTCGTCGCACAGCGAGTCAAAGGTTTCCTTCAAGCCTCGCTTTAAACCTGCTGCGGCTTCTTCGGTTACTTGGCCGCCGCATACCTGGTTTAGCAAATTCCGTACCTGGTTGCTTAGATATTCGCTGATTCCCTCTGTCTCATCCCACTGCCTTAAGCGTCTCGTCAAAGCTCTCCAGTCCGCCACTTCATTGGCGCACAGCTTCATGGTCTCCTCTAGCTGCTGTAATTGCTCCTTTTTCTTTCCAAAATCGCTGGCATACAGCTCTGCTCTTCGTTTGGATAGCTCCTTCCCCTTGTCTGACACAATCTTTTTTAATTCCTCGTGCCGTTTCTCAAAGCGGCAAAGCTTTTCCAATACCCCGGCAAACTCCTCTTCCTTCGCCGCCAAATGATCTTTCTTATCCTGGATATCAAGAACCTTCAAGGCGGCTTCCGTGAAGATCTGATCCGCCTGCGCTTTCGTAAGCGCCTGGTCGTGACGCTGAATTTCTTCCAGCATGGCGATCTCTTTCTCAAGGCTTTCTACCTGCTCTTTGATCTCACGGTATGACGCTAACTGATCGCTAATGGCGGCAATCGTGTCCTCCTTGCTTCTTGGAAACATATAATCCTTGATAAACTGCCCCGTGCCGTTTGTCATGCGCAGGGCGATAGCGCTTTTCTCCATCGTCTTAAAGCGTCCGGGATCCACATATCCAAAAATCACGTCGTTTACCGTGTTCAAATATGCTTCCTGCGTTGGATAAATACGGTTCACCGCCCCTTGCCCCGTGCTTTTTTCTTCACTGCGCTCCTGAATCAGATCTTGAATCTGGCGGCAAGTAAATGGAATCCCAGTCTCTGACAGATAACCGTCCTCAGGAAATCCACCCCAATGACTAAAAAAACAATATTTGTTAACGTCCTGATCTCCCCTTGCCACTTCAAACGCCACGCCGACGCAAGTTTTTGCTCCACTTCCTGTATCTTGAATCTCCAGCACGATCTGAGAACAAAAATCTTTGTCTTCCCGGTTGGCAGTACCATCCTTTTGCGCGCCCCGCAGATAGCTTAAGACACTTCTCTTATTCCTGGTATCGTCTGCCGCTTTATTTAAAAAATCATTGCGGATGCTTCCATACAGCACTACCTGCATGGCGTCCATGACTGTTGACTTCCCGGAGCCGCTTTTTCCGCTGAACAGATTAACATACTCATGGAATTGAATCACCTGATGGTCAATCCCGCCCCAGTGGTTGATCAACATCCTGGTAAATAGTTTCTTCGCCTGCTTCATCCCCGGCGTTCTCCTCTCTGTATCGTTCCAGCAGCTCATGGATCATCGCAGAACTGCAGTATAAGTTTATGGTACTGTATAAATAGATCGGGGTATGGTCGTCCATGTCCCGCAACGCCCCCGGATACTCGATCATCTGATGTCTTTTCATAAGCGAAAGCGCTTCATTCCATTCCGCATCTGTCAATTTGCGGGTCAGCAAATTGGTATTTTTGCCATATTCCCTCAATTCTTCCAGATTTGTCACCGTGGCAGAGAGATTGTCGCCCATGATCTTATCCCGGTAAATCATCTTTATCAGCAAGATCAGCACCGTGGATATCTTGGAAACAGGCTCCGCCTCTGCTCCCTCCCCCATGAGACGGAAAATATGCTCCTGCCCGTCATGTACTAATTCGCATCCCAGCACTTCAAAATAAGATTCCAGAAACGGCCTGTGCCTGACGCAGATTTCATACTGCTCATTATCGATAGGCGCCAATGTCACCGGATCGTATTTTTCCTGCAGAATGCAGGTCTGCCGTAACAAGCTTCCAATGGTTTTTTTTAATTTTTCTGCTTCTGTCACTGATAATTGTTCCATATAATTAACCATCGCCATTCCTCCTGATGGAAAATGCAGAGTACCGAAAGCCTTCTTTGGTGACAAAGGTTTCTCCGGTCTCTGCCGCCACGTCAAGATCAGAAATTTCCGTGGCTTCCTGCCATACAAACAGCAGTTTTTCCAAATCTTGCACGGTGTGAACCGTATCTTGTGTCACCCAAAACACCCCGTCCTGCTCGTTCTTTTTGCGAAACGATTCAATCTCCGCCTGTGTGTAAAGAGGCTTGACCACAAAATCGTCAAACTCCTGCTCCTCTTTTTGAATCTCCACAGCCTGCGGCTCAAATTCCCGCTTCACCGCATTTCTCGGCCGTGCAAAACTCTTTTCTTTAATCACATGAAACCGCTGCGTCAGCCCAAGATTCTGCCCTAGGCTCTCCAATATTTCCGCTCTGTTTTTACTGTTATCCAAAAGCCTGACGAGCGCCTTCGTCCTGTCTTCTTCGTCTCCTTCAGCTAAAATATAGCGAATGCGGGCTGCCGCCCGTTTGGCAAACACCCGCTTCTGGTCGATAAGCTTTTGATATCTTCGCTCAATACCGTCAAATTCCCGATTAATCTGAAATAAAAGTTCCATGGCTTCCTGGCAAATTTCAATAGCCTTTTGATTGCGGCGCCAAGCAACGGATCCCTCCTCAAGCGTTGCACTTTTTGCGATAAACGCCTGTTTGTGCATTTCATTTTCTGAAAGATTTTTGTCAATCAGTTCTTTGACCTCTTCTTTATAGCGGTAAAAACTGTCCGTGGTCGTCAATATGGCATATTTCCTGCTGTCGCTGTTATTGATCTCATCAACGAGCACTTCCTGAATGCCGATAAATGTCTTACGCCTGGAAAGTTCCTCAAAATAACCCCGGATGCCCTCTTGCATGTTGGCAAGCATTTGCTGAAGCGCCTTGGAAGTGCATAGAGCGCTTTTTAAAATCTCATTGTTTTTTTCGGAATCCGAGTAATAAGTAAACAAATGACTGTAAACCGCCAATATGCTGCTGCGCTCCATGCCGTCGTCTTCCCGCTGCAGTCGCTGAAATACCTCCGCAAACATCTGACTGTAATTGGGGAAAGAGACCACATATTGATTCAATGTCTCGTCATAGTCTTTCCGAAGCCAGCCCCATCCTTCTAAGCGCCGCAGCATCATCGACGGCATGTTTGCCCTGGTCAGCAATTCCCCCTCGTCCTCCATTTGTTCCTGGCTCCAGTCAAGGGTGAACGTCGTCATCTTCTCACGGATCACCTCTTGACATTCCTCTTCCGTCAATCCCAGCACGGAATAGGACTGGCTGGATTCCTCGTAGAGCGCCACTACGGCAAGCTGATAATAATCCAGATATTTGCTGGAAAACAGTTTATAAAAATCCTTTGGCATGTTGCTCTTTATATTCATTAGAGTTCCCCCGTCAAATCCCTTACCACTTCGGCAGCGATCATCAGTCCTGCCGCAGCAGGCACAAAAGCCATGCTGCCAGGCGTCTGCCTGCGTCCGTTTGCTTCTTCGGGCGTTTCCTTAGCTGCCTGGGGCTTGATCGGCTTCTCTTTCGAATAGACCACTTTCACATGGGAAATCCCCCGTTTTTTCAACTCCCGGCGCATGACTTTCGCTAAGGGACAGACGGAAGTCTCAGAAATATCCGCCACCTGGAATGCAGAGGGATCCATTTTATTCCCCGCCCCCATGGCGCTAATCACCGCAGTCCCCGCTTCCACTGCCTGTTGAATCAACGTCAGCTTGCCCGTAACCGTGTCGATGGCGTCAACCACATAATCATAAGAGGCAAAATCAAACTGATCCGCTGTTTCCGGCAGATAGAAAGTGCAAGAACCTGTCACCTGCGCTTTGGGATTGATATCTAAAATCCGTTCCTTTGCCACATCCACCTTATATCTTCCAATCGTGCTGTGCAGCGCATAGATCTGGCGGTTCAGATTTGTAAGGCTAACCTTGTCGTTGTCAATCAGGTCCAATGCACCCACGCCGCTGCGCGCCAATGCCTCCGCCACATAGCCTCCCACGCCGCCAATGCCAAAGACCGCTACCCTCGCCCTGCTAAGACGTTCCAGTTTGTCCGTGCCTATCAGCAATTTTGTCCTTGAAAATTGGTTGTGCATTCGTCTCCTCCCTTTAAGCTTTCATTCATGCTGCCTGTCCGGTAACCTTGCAGATCCACAGTCACATAGGAAAAGCCCAAGGCTTTGAACCTTTCTGCAATCTGCTCTCGTTTGTCGCTGGCGATCAGCTTTTCGATCTCAGCCTCCGGAATTTCAATTCGTGCCAAATCCCCATGCATACGCACACGGACTTGAGAAAAGCCCATCTTCCACAAAAGCAGCTCTGCCTGCTCCACCATGGCAAGCTTCTGTCGGGTAATGGCCTCTCCATATGCAAATCGCGAGGAAAGGCAGGCAAATGAGGGCTTATCCCAGGTGGGCAGTCCGCATTGCTTTGACAACAGGCGAATCTCTTTTTTGACAAGCCCTGCTTGCCTTAACGGGCTTACGATCCCAAGTTCAAAAACCGCCTGCATCCCCGGCCTGTAATCCCCCTCGTCATCCAGATTGGAGCCCTCGGCCACATGTGTAATTCGATAATCTTTGGCAATTTTCACCACCATTCCCAACAGCTCCCTTTTACAGAGATAGCATCGGTTGGGACGATTCTCCTCAAATCCTGGAATTTGCAATTCATCAAATTCACAAACCACCTGCCGGATTCCTTGCCTGTTGCAGAATTCCTTTGCTTCTTTCAGTTCCCTTGCCGGAAAGGACTGGGCATGTACCGTGACCGCTAATACGTTTTCTTTTAAGACATCATGGGCAGCCTTTAACAAATACGCAGAATCGACGCCGCCGGAAAATGCCACTGCTACAGTCCCCAGGCTTTTTAAATACTCTCTTAACAACTCTCTCTTCTGATATAGATCATTTCGCCTCTCACTCATCGAATTCCACCGTCACAAAATATCCCTTGGGCGTCTCATGAATCTCTGTCACCCTGCCCTCACTAGATTTCAGGCGCTCCGAAAAGGCATAATTTGCAGACATCGCATACGCCTTTCCCAAAGTATAATAATACGAGGTTGGCAGCTTGCCCTCGCTCACTGGCAAAACGTCCCCTTCTTTCAAAAGCCCGGTCCGTTCCATTTTAAATTCCATTTGGCGCATCGTGTACTTCCCTTCTTTTCTGTTGATCAGGTCTTTCCTCTTTATGACCGTTTCCAGGTGGCCGGGGTAAACAGCAAAAGCAACGGAAACAGCTCCAACCGCCCCGCTAACATGTCAAACATCAGCACATATTTTGCCGGCTGTGAAAATACGGAAAAATTACTCATAGGACCTACCTGGTTCAGTCCAGGCCCGATATTATTCAAAGTGGCAGCCACTGCCGTAAAATTAGTAGTAAAATCCAGGTTATCCAGCGAAATCAAGAGAACCGAGCACCCGTAGACTAACGCATAGGTGATAAAAAATACAGACACTGACCGCAGAACATCTTTGCTTACTACATGATGTTCAAAATGTATCTGGCGCACCCGCTTGGGATGAATCAGATGAGAGAGCTCGTTTTTCACCAGCTTGAGCATAATCACCACCCGGGATACCTTGATTCCTCCCCCGGTGCTTCCAGCACAGGCACCCACAAACATCAGCGCTACCAGGATAAATTTGGAAAACTCCGGCCAGGCATTGAAGTCCGCCGTAGAATATCCGGTGGTGGTAATGATGGAAGCAACCTGAAAAGCCGCATGATGAAACGCTTCCGCCACAGAGGAAAAGCTGCCCCGGATGTTGACGGCAATCAATAAGATAGCGGCAAAAATGATGCCGAGATAATACCGCATTTCCTCATGACAAAACGCCTGCTTTGGCTTGCGGGCGCTGATCAGATAATAAACGCTGAAATTGACCCCGAACAAAATCATAAATAACGTTATAATCGCTTGGGAGGCAATCGAATAGCTTCCAATACTGCTGTTCAAAACGCCAAATCCCCCTGTGCCCGCCGTGCCAAAGGACAAAGTCATAGCATGAAACGGCGGCATTCCTGACAATAGCAGCAATAGAATCTGGACCACCGTCATCACAATATAAATTCCATAAAGAATCCGGGCGGTATGCCGCACCCGGGGCACCAGCTTTCCGACGGTAGGTCCCGGGCTTTCCGCCCGCATCAAATGCATGTTATAACCTCCGGCGAGGGGAAGAATGGCAAGAATCAGCACCAATACGCCCATCCCTCCAATCCAGTGGGTAAAGCTGCGCCAGAAAAGATTGCATTTAGACAACGCCTCCACATCTGACAAGATGCTAGCTCCGGTGGTAGTCAGGCCAGAAATCGTTTCAAATAAGGCATCCGTATAAGAAGGAAATTCCCCGGACAAAAACAAAGGCAGCGCTCCCGTAACGCTGAGCGCCATCCAGCTTAAGGAAACCGCCACAAATCCTTCTTTGGCATAAAACACTGTGCTCTTAGGCTTTTTGATCTTTCCTGCCACCCCAAGAAGCAGGCAAGCCAAAAGCACTGCCGCATATGCAAATCCTTCTTCCTCTCGATAATAAATAGCTGCCAGGCAAGGCAATGCCAAAAAGATTGCCTGAAACTCCAGGACACGGCAAAGAATATATCTGATAATTGAATAATTCATCGCTTTCTTCTGCTTCCTCTCTTATCGTAAAATATCCTTTAAATCATTAAATCCCTGATTAGTGGTTACCACCACCACGGTATCTCCCATCTGAATGGAATCCTGCCCTCCCGGGGTAATCACCACCCCTTTGCGGTTGATGCAGGCAATCAGCAGATTATCCTTTAACTGCAGTTCCTTTAGGGGAACCCCCACGAGCCGGGACTGTTCATTCACCCTGAATTCCAACGCTTCTACTTTGCCCTCTATGAGCTGGTATAAAGTCTCCACATTGCTGCCTATAGAATTCTGCATGGCACGCACATACTGCAAGATATAGTCGGCCGTGATATTCTTGGGATATAGCACGCTCCCCAAATCCAGGCTGTCTATAATTTTGTCATAATCAATCCTATGTACCTTTGTGATCGTCTTGGCATTGGAAATGCTCTTGGCATAAAGGCTCAACATAATATTTTCCTCGTCCATGCTGGTCCAAGACACGAAGGAATGAACTTTGGGCAACCCCTCCTCCTGAAGAAGGTTCCGCTCCGTGCCGTCCCCGCAGATCACCATCGCCTGGGGAAGCAACTCGCTAAGCTCATTGCAGCGCTCCTTGCTCTGTTCGATAATCTTGATCCCGATTCCCATCGACAACAGTTGTTTCGCAAGATAATAAGTAGTCTCTCCTCCTCCGATGATCATGCAAGTCCTAATCCGGTTCGTCGCCATTCCGATTTTCTTAAAAAAGTCGTTTGCCTTTCTAGAGGAGGCAACCACGGAAATCACGTCCTTTTCCTGAAGTACGAAGTTTCCATCCGGGATAAAGACCTCGTCCCCTCGTTGCACCGTACAAATCAGCACTTCACAATGGAGACCTGCAGATAAATAAGTAAGCGGACGCCCATGGAGCACGGAACCCTCGTTGATTTTGCATTTTAGAAGCTCCACCCTTCCTTTGGCAAAGGTATCGACCTTAATAGCTGAGGGGAATTTCAGCAGACGGGCAATCTCACACGCCGCCGCATACTCTGGATTGATTACCATCGAAAGCCCAAGTTCCTCCTTGATAAAGGAAATTTCTTTATTATAGATTGGATTGCGAACCCTGGCAATCGTACTGCAGCCCCCGGCTTTCCTGGCAATCAGGCAAGAAAGCATGTTGAGCTCATCCGAAGTCGTCACTGCAATCATCAAATCCGCCTCTTCAATGCCCGCTTCATTCTGTACGGAAAAGCTGGCGCCGTTTCCCACTACCCCCATCACGTCATATTGGTTTGCCACTGCCTCTACTCTGCGCCCGTCCACATCTATGACTGTGATATTATGTCCTTCTTTACTTAACTGCTCGGTAAGCGTAGCTCCTACGTTTCCGCAGCCCACAATGATTATCTGCATCTTCTATTCCTCTTTCCATCCTCTATCATATTTACGGACCAGCCCAAGGCCAATCGGGTAAGGCCCTGTATGGACCCCGATGGTTGCTCCGATCTGGTAAATGTCAATGGCTTTGTAATTTGAATACGTCTGTAAAGACGCCAAGAGCTGATCCCGGAACATTTGCGCTTCCTGGTAATCATAACCGTATCCGACAACGATCTGATACTCATCTGGCGACTCCCCAATCTTCTCAAAATGTTCCTTGGTCTGCTCAATCAGGCGTTTCATTGCTTTTTTGCGGCTTCTGCAAATGCCTGTCGGAAATATTTCTCCCTCCCGCAGCATGATCAATGGCTTAATTCCCAAGGTGGAAGCCGCCGTTCCCATCACTTTCCCGATCCTGCCCCCATGAATCAGATATTCATAATTTCCGACAGTAAAAATAATCCGTCCCGTGCCCTTGATGCGCTCAATGCCAGCAAGCGTCTCCTCAAAGGACAATCCCGCCTGCTGCATGCGCACGGCTTCCAGTACCAAAATCCCCTGAAGGACCGTATTTACCATGGTGTCCACCACTTGAATCCGTACTGTCGGGTAATCTTCTGCCAGAAGTTCCGCCGCTGTCTTCGCCGAATTATAAGAACCGCTGAATTTGGTGGTAATGCACAGGCAGATCATGTCCCTGCCCGCTCTGGCATAAGGAGTGAACACATCTACATAATCCTGTACCGAGGGCAGAGATGATTTCGGAAACTGCTTGGGGTGATCTACCATCTGCTGATAAAACTCCCTGACGCCAAGCTCTTCTATTTCTTTCTGATAGTTCTGTCCGTCAAACGTAACATAAAACGGCACCACCTTGATCCCTGTTTTTTCCGGGATTTCCCTGCCTAAATCACAGGAACCGTCTGTAATGATCTGATATGCCATACTATTTCCCCTTTCCTGGCTTTGCGCTGAATTTAATGGGGCTGTTGCGCTAATATATTCACTTGTTCAAAAAGTCTTGTAATCTATGTAAGTGCGACAGCCCAAATGTTATGCTCTCTGCCTGTAAATCTATCTAAAACCTGCCTGTTTTTGCCTGAGTCACTGCGATCAAATCTTGTACCGCCAGACACAGCGTCGTGCCGATGCGCCCGCCGCTGACGTAGATTTTCTCATAATTGAGCGCCTCTTCCTGTAAAAACACAGGATACTGCTTTTTCATCCCCAAAGGACTGCAACCGCCCCGCACATACCCGGTTACCTGCGTAATATCCTTTAGCGGAATCATTTCCATGGACTTCTCTCCTGCAAGCTTTGCCGCTTCTTTTAATTGCACTTCTCCCGTCACAGGCAGTACAAACACATAATGCCGGCGGCTCTTCCCCTGCAGTACCAAAGTCTTAAAGGACTGTTCTACAGGCGCGCCTGTCAATTGCGCCGTATGAATTCCATCGACAAACTCTTTGCATTCATACTGGATCACTTCATAAGAAACTTTCTTTTTGTCCAAAATCCGCATGGCATTCGTCTTAATTTCTTTGTCCTTTGCCACAATTCCCTCCTCTGACATGTTTTATTGGGCGCTTATCTTTCTTCGTTCTGCGCTGCGATTCTCTCTGCAAGATCATTCAAATATACCCAACGGTCCATTTTTTCTTCCAGCAGCGCTTCCGCCTGCGCCTGTTCCTTCATAAGATCCGACAACCTGACAGAGTTTGTGGCATTTGCCGCCATCTCCTGTTCCAATCCTTCTAGCTGTTCCTCTAGAGCCTGGATCTCATGTTCTATAGTATCATATTCCCGCTGTTCTTTATAGGTAAATTTTAATTTCTTTTCTCTATGACCTGGTTTCCTTTTCTGACTCCTGGTTTCTGCCGTTTTTGATGGATTACCACCGTTTTCTGATCCCCTTTTCCCTTGAGAATTCTCACGCTGCCAGACTTGCCGCGCTTTCACATAGTCGAGATATCCGCCCTCATACTGCTGCAGTCGCCCTTGATCCTCAAAGGCAAAGATTCGCCGCGCCAGGCGTTCTAAAAAATAGCGGTCATGAGAAACAATGATCACAATCCCGTCAAAGGCGTCAAGATAATCTTCTAAGATCGTCAGCGTTTTGATATCCAGGTCATTGGTCGGCTCATCCAAAATCAGCACGTTGGGCGCGCCCATCAGCACCCGCAGCAAATACAGTCTCCTGCGTTCGCCGCCAGAAAGCTTGCCAATCGGGGTCCACTGCATCGTTCCGTCAAAAAGAAAACGCTCCATCAGCATCGATGCGCTGATTTTTCCATTACCAGTATCAATATATTCCGCCTCTTTTCGGACATATTCTATCGCTTTCACTGACTCCTGCATATGGGAGTTGTCCTGCGAAAAATATCCAATTTTAATCGTATCTCCTAATTCCACCGTTCCAGCGTCTGGCTGCACTTGACCTAAGATGATCTTGAGAAGCGTGGACTTGCCGCACCCGTTAGGTCCCACGATTCCGATCCGGTCCCCTTTCAGAAATATATAGGAAAAATCTGCAATCAATTTCCGGTCGCCATAAGATTTGTCCACGCCTTGAAGCTCGATGGTCTTCTTTCCCATCCTAGAAGACGCCGAGGAAAGCTCCACTGCCTGCTCTTTTACGGGTCCCTCCGCCGCAAGCAGATCTTCAATCCGCTGGATATGAGCTTTCTGCTTCGTAGAACGTGCTCTTGCGCCCCGTGCCAGCCAGGCAAGCTCTTTCTTGAGAATGCTGGCCCGCTTGCGCTCGCTTGCCTGCTCCATACTCTGTTTCTGCATTTTTAAAGCCACATAATCCGCATAGCTTCCGGGATAACTGTATATTCCGCCCCGTTCCACCTCCACGATCCGGTCTGCGATACGATCAAGAAAATAACGGTCATGCGTCACCATCACTATCGCCCCTTTGAAGCGCATCAGCGTATCTTCCAGCCATTGGGACATTTCATTGTCCAAATGGTTGGTCGGCTCGTCCAAAATCAACAGTTCCACTGACTGTAACAACCTATTAGCTAGAGCGATCCGTTTTTTCTGACCGCCAGACAAATATTTTATGGTTTCATGAAAATCGGGAAATCCAAGCTCAAAGAGCATTGATTTCGCCTTGCTCTCCAGTACCATGTCCTGCAGATCCAGTCCTTTCATTGCCGCCTTTAAAACCGTGTCTGTATCTTCCAGCTCCGGGGACTGTTCCAAATATGCCAGTTTCACATGGTTTCCCATAATCACCGTTCCCTGGTCTGGTTCTTCCGTCCTTGCCAAAAGCTTAAGAAGCGTCGATTTTCCCATGCCATTGACTCCAATGACCCCCACTTTTTCGCCTTCCTGAAGACTGAACGCCGCATCTTTCAGAAGAATCCTCTCTGCGGTATAAGATTTGTATAAATGCTCTGCCGTTAAAATATTCATTTTGTCTCCTTCATCGCTTCAGACGCACAGGGCTGCCATGGAACAGCATGAGCAAGCCTGCTTCAGCGACATTTTCTCCTCCTCCGCATCGTTGACCGGATATTGTTGTGCTAGATTGGTAAAATAACCTGCAAGGGAAATTCAGACCTTTTGACACTCTAATCCTATAAGATAAAACATGGAAGAATTGCTGACTGCTCAGCGCCTCCTCCATGTTCCATTCAGCTACCCTTTCAAACGATATTCTGTTTCTGTCAATTTGTACTTTATCGCCACTTAATTCTAAACTAGATCATAGCATGAAATACAAGCCGTGTCAATGTCAGTAAACTTTGAGTTTCCCCATTTTTGTAATTCATAATTCCAAAAGGGCTGTCGCACGAATGTATTTGCCTGTTTAAAAGGTTTCCATTGCAAAGCAATGCAAACAAAATGCACAAAAGTCATCTTGGAAAGCTAGCTTTCCAGAGTGATTTTTGTGCATTCTGTCTTTGCCGCATGAGCGGCAAGACCTTTTAAACAGGCAAATACATTTGTACGAACAGCCCCTTTGTGTTTTAACTGACAGGCAGTTCTAAAGATTTAGAGCTGCCGTTGGAAAGTCCGGTTTCAGCTTCTTGATTGATAGCCCGGTCAATGCTGCTTGGCGTTTCTTCGACAGTATCTTCTATCGTGGCAGCGTCTTCAGACACGGGCGCCTCTCCTACGGGCTTTAAGTAAGAAATTACATTGGAGCTTCTAAATATCGTGTCCGAAGAGCCCATCTGATTGACCACCAGGTTGTTAAGCCCGTCAGCCAGATCGTTCAAAGAAATCACAAGCTCTTTATCACTGATAAAGGAGGTGGGTACTTTCGTTCCGTTGACAAACACTTTGCTCCACTTGGTATAATTGCTGCCATAGATATGCAGTCCGTCCGTCAGAGCTTTTGCCTGTTCTGCGGTGACGTCTAGTACGCCCATCTGCAACTCGGAAGCAGGATAAAGATCTTTTCCATGATAAGCATAGTGTTTTCCGTATAAAATATCATATTGCAACAATTTCATATCCTGGCGCTGTTCTTCCGTTATGGAATATTGATTGTTTTGATGGAAAGAGAACATAGTGCCTTCGTGGATGCCAGCCTGATCGGTGATGCTTGCAAGTAACTGGTAGGAAGTTAAGTCCTGGTTGACTTTTTCGGAGCCAAAGTTGTTCCAGGTTGCGTACTTTGTCTTAAAGATATCGTTGCTCTTCATGTCTTCGTTAGTCAGCCCCATGGTGGGAAGATGATCACCGAAAAGTACTAACATTGTCTTTTCATCTCTCTGAGAGAGCATTTCAATCAGGTTGCCAATAAATTTATCTACTTCGTGAAGTTGATTTACATAATATTCCCATTCATTATTTTTAGCTTCATCGGAAGCCCCAGTCACAGTGATTTCAGGATTTTCAATTACTTTCTCAGCAGGGTAAGCGCCGTGTCCCTGAACAGTGATCGTGTATACAAAGTCTTGCTGTTTTGTTGAATCTAAAGCTTTTTGCACTTCGCCGATCAGAATATCGTCTGTGGGCCAGGTGCCCAGAGGCGTGTACTCTTGAATATTCATCATTTCCTTGCTAATAAAGCTGTCAAATCCCATTTGCGTAAAAGCGTTTTTGCGGCTGTAGAAATTACCGCCGTTGTTGTGTACCACATGGGTGCCATACCCTAAATTATTTCCAAGGTCGGAAGCAATGCTTTCACAGGATTTGGACTTTAGGATGGTCTTGTAAGGATATTCTCCAAGACCGAAAAACTGCATTCCCATGCCAGTCAGAATTTCAAATTCTGAATTTGCAGTGCCTGCCCCGACTACTGGGACTGTCAAATAACCGGAAGAGAAATTCTCGTATAAATGGTCAAAATTAGGAATCGGATTTTGGGAGCAGTTTAAAAATTTAACGTCTTTTGGGTCTATAAAAGATTCCAAGAGGACGCAGATAATATTGGGAAGCTCTTCGACGTCGCTATCTTTTTGATCGATCTTCGACAAAGCGGCGTCCACAGCCTCCTGAGAATAATCTCTGGGAGCGGTCATGCCCTGGTCCATGACACTGGCAGAAAAACTGTAAACAAATCCATAATCTTTGTAACCTTGTGCAATATTTTCAAAATAGTCCGAAAGAATATTGCTGCTGACTGCCGCATTTGTCACCATGGGGATTAAAAATGCAAATAAGCCAATGGCAAGGGTGCTTGCCAGCCGGTTTTGCTTTCCTTGATATTTGGGACCTTTTTTCCACAATACGATGATTCCTGTAACGACTGACGCCACCAGCAGAATGACGGCGATGGCCTCTCCATTGCTGAAATAATTACTCTTCATGGTAAACAAGTCGTTAATCAGCTTTACATCCGTGTAGGTAAAGGGAGTAACTCTCTTTAACAGCACGCATCCATTGATGGTTCCCAGAAACAGCCACACGACGCTGATGATGGTACGCATTAATGCTCTTCTTCGGAAAAAGTATACTAAGTGAAGAGAGGTGAATACAATCAATGAATTATATAAATAGGTAAGCCCGCGGTCGAACATAAATGCAAAGGCGTCGCTAAAGGAGTGCCTTGATATGACCTCGATCAAGAAGCATATGGCGCATGCAAGTATGTAGTGGAATACCAGGGAATAACGGTTTAAATAGGTAATTAGTTTTTCTTTTTGTTCTGGCTTTAGCAATTTTTTACGTTCGATGGAATTTTTACGCTCTCTTTTCTCTGTCTGATGTGCTTTGTATCTTGATTTAAACTTTTGTAAAGTGTTTTTTGCCTGGTTAATCATAAGTTCCCTCCATATATATGAATTTATTATGAACAAATTATGAATATGCATTTTTACATAGCAAAGATTAGCTCACTTTCAAGGAAAAGTCAACTGCTAAATGTAAAATTTACGTTTCGGACAGGAAATATTAAGATTTTCTTTATAAAATGGTGAATTTGCGTATCGAAGGATGAACATATATGGAAAAACATGGCAAAATGACAGAGGGTTAAAAACTTAACAGGCATTTGCAGTTAGGGTTTTGCAGAGCTGAGTCTTCACACTTATAGGATAGGAAATCAAATATTTGAGGAGATTATAGAATATACGGAGCTTAGTGTTGCAGAAGTGGAGCAGCTTGCAGAAGTTCAGACTGTGCAACAATAGTTTTGTAAAGGACTGAGGTAATTTTACAATGGTTGTTGCATAATTACCTTAGATCTTTTATATTAATTTAGGAAATTTATTTAGCATCACAGGAGGACATAAAAGATGATCAATGAAGCAGAGGTGCAGGCATATTTAGAACAGATTGAAAACAGCGGCGGCATTGTATTAGGGCTTGAAAGCATTCGGGAGCTGATGGCGGAGCTTGACAATGTCCAGCAAAAGCTGCAATTTATCCATGTGGCGGGCACTAACGGAAAGGGCTCTGTGTGCGCTATGCTTTCTTCTATCCTAATAGAGGCCGGGATTCGGGTGGGAACATACACTTCGCCTGCTGTATTTGACCGCAGGGAGCAGTATCAGGTTGATGGGAAACGGATTAGCTGGGAGGAGTTTGCAGAGGTTATAGCTCAAGTGAAGACTGCTTGCGAACGAATGAAAGCAAAAGGTAAAATGCAGCCTACCGTGTTCGAGGTGGAGACGGCGGCGGCATTTCTTTATTTTTATCACAAAAAATGCGAAGTCGTAGTGTTGGAAACAGGAATGGGAGGGGAGACAGACGCTACCAATGTGATAACCAAGCCTCTGGTCAGCGTCCTTACTTCTATCAGTATCGATCACATGAGGTTTTTAGGGAACAGCCTGCGTGATATTGCCAAAGTCAAAGCAGGGATTATCAAAGAGGGCTGTCCAGTGGTAGCCACAAAGCAGGAGCCGCAGGTATGCCAGGTGATCGAAGAGGCATGTTGCAGGAAAGGGGTTGCCCTGGTTTACGGCGATGAGAGGCAGGCAGAGCATGTCCGGTATGATACAGGGATCGGAATGCTGCATTTTTGCTATCCTGGCTTGGGTGAGCTTGCCCTTTCCATGTCTGGCGCATATCAAGTGCAGAATGCAGCCTGTGCGATTGAGACGGCAAAGGTGTTGCAAACTATGGGATTTCCTATTACAGACCAGCAACTGCGGACAGGGCTTTCCAACGCTAGGTGGCAAGGCAGATTTTCAACGGTTTTTAAAGAGCCGTTGTTTGTGATGGATGGCGCCCACAATGTCGGGGCTGCCAAAAAATTGCAGGAAACTTTGAAAAGGGGTTTTACAAATTACAAAATAATTTATATAATAGGAGTACTTGCAGATAAAGAGCATGAGCAGATGTTGCAAATCATGCTGCCATTGGCATGGAAGGTATACACGGTGACTCCTTTTCATAAAAGAGCGATGGATGGACAGGCATTGGCAAAAGAAGCGAGCAAGTATCATCAAAAGGTCCGTTATTGCCCCAATATGGAGGAAGCGGTATCTTCCGCCCTAAAGAGTGCAGAAAAAGAGCAAATGTCAATGATACTGGCATTTGGATCGCTGTCTTATCTGAAAGAATTGCGTGAAACTCTCAAGGAGAAGTGAAACTATGATAGATAAGGAAAAAATCAGACAGGGGGTCGCCTTGCTTTTGGAGGGAATTGGAGAAGACATAGGCAGAGAAGGTCTTCAGGGGACTCCAGACAGAATTGCCCGGATGTATGAGGAGATTTTTGCTGGATTGGATCAGAATCCGCAAGAAGCGTTAAGCAAGACGTTTGAAGCGAAACAATGCGGGATCGTATTGGAGAAAGACATTTTGTTTTATTCTGTCTGTGAGCATCATTTGCTTCCCTTTTTTGGAAAAGCGCACCTTGCCTATATCCCGGACGGAAGAGTGGTGGGATTAAGCAAGCTGGCGAGGACAGTGGAAGTCTATGCGAGACGCCCTCAAATCCAGGAACAGCTTTCGACGCAGATTGCAGACGCATTAATGGAGTGCCTAAAGCCAAAAGGCGTAATGGTGATGCTAGAAGCGGAACATATGTGTATGACAATGCGGGGCGTCAAAAAGTCAGGAGCACAGACGGTTACTTTAGCCACCCGGGGCGTTTTTGCAGACAATCGATGTTTCCAAGAAGAATTCTGGCAGATGATGAGACGGTAAAGGAGAGACAAGATGAGAATTGGAAATAAAACATTTGATACAGCAAATACTACCTATATCATGGGGATTTTGAATGTCACCCCGGATTCTTTTTCAGATGGAGGAAAATTTAGCCAAGAAGATGCGGCGCTGCAGCATGTGGAACAGATGATTGCAGAAGGCGCAGACGTCATTGACGTAGGAGGCGAATCCACTAGGCCAGGATATCAAAAGATTACAGAGCAAGAGGAAATTTCAAGGACGGTAGAGATCATAAAGAAAATAAAGCAAAGATTCGATATACCAGTCTCTATTGACACTTACAAAGCCAAGGTAGCAGAGGCGGCGATTGCGGCAGGAGCGGACATGGTCAATGATGTCTGGGGTTTAAAACACGATGATAAGATGGCGTCATTAATTGCAGAGTCTGGCGTCTGCTGCTGCCTGATGCACAACCGCAAGGAGCCAAAATACGCAAGCTTTATAGAGGATCTAAAGTCGGATCTGGAAGAAACGCTGCATCTTGCCAAAGAAGCGGGGATCTCCCCGGATAAGATCATGCTTGATCCCGGAGTGGGTTTTGCAAAGAGTTATCAGCAGAATCTGGAAGTGATCGACAGGCTTGGGGAATTAAAGGAACTTGGATATCCGCTTCTTTTGGGAACATCACGAAAATCCGTTATTGGCTTGACACTGCAGCTTCCAGTGACGGAACGTGTGGAAGGAACGCTGGTAACTACCATATTTGCCCTCTTGGCAGGTTGTGCGTTTGTGCGGGTCCATGATGTCCAGGAAAATAAGAGGGCTATTCAGATGGCAGAGGCGATACGGAAGGGATGGAAAGCAAAATGACGGATTGGGGGCAAGACCAGATCCATATCAAGAATCTGGAGGTATTTGGGAATCATGGCGTATTCCCGGAAGAAAATAAGCTTGGTCAAAAATTCCTGATCAATGTAACAGCGTATCTTCCAATTCGGGAAGCAGGATTAAGGGATGATCTGACAGCTACCATTAATTACGGTGAAATTGCCCGTTTTGTTACGAAATATATGAAAGAACATACTTTTCGACTGATCGAGGCTGTGGCAGAGCAGATGGCAAGGGCGTTGCTGCTGGAATTTCCAGCAATAAACAAAGTGACTCTTGAAGTTTTAAAGCCTTGGGCGCCCATCGGGCTTCCAGTGGAGACAGTTTCCGTGGAAATCACTCGCAGCTGGCATCAGGCTTATGTTGCGATTGGCTCTAATCTTGGGGATCGGGGAGAATATATCAAAAAGGGCATAGAGGCTTTGAAACAAAACAAAGGCTGCCTGGTGGAGCTTGAATCCAAGATTATAACGACCAAGCCTTACGGCGGAGTGGAGCAGCCAGATTTTTTAAACGGCATGATAAAGCTGCGTACGGTGCTATCTCCGGTGGAATTACTGGAGTTTTTGCATGAGGTGGAGCAACTGGCGCACCGGGAACGAAAGATTCATTGGGGCCCTAGGACGCTGGACTTGGATATTATTTTTTATGATGATTTAGTGCTAGATCTTGAGTTTCTCCAAATTCCGCATTCTGATATGCACAACCGGGACTTTGTATTAAAACCGATGGCAGAACTTGCGCCCTGTTACCGCCATCCGCTGAATGGAAAGACGGTTCGGCAGATGCTGGAGGAACTATTAGAAAGGCAAAAGGAAACAAAAAAAGGGCAGGTGTAAGAATATGGAAGAAAACTTTGCATATGAAGCCAGGGGCAATGGAATTTGCATTCTCCGTTGTTACGGTAGCAGCGGAAGCGTGGTGATACCAGAAGAATTGGAAGGACTTCCAGTGACGGAAGTGTCGGCATATGCTTTTGCAGAGGAGATCGAGCAGGAACCGCAATATGACGGCGGTTTTCCATGCATCTGCGGAGAAAAGCTGGAAGAGTTGTATTTGCCTAAGACAGTGCGAAGACTGGGAAGATATATTTTTTATAATTGTGTGAAGCTGCGTAAATTATCTTTCTACAGTAACATTGCCTTTATAGGTGCAGGCGCTTTTACGGGATGCAGGCGCCTTTCCAAGCTGGAAATGCACTGGCTGAAACAAAATTCCTGCCTGCGGGAGATTTTGCAGGATTTAAAGCAGAAAGTGATTGTCGACTGCTATGCAAAGCCAGGGAAAGAAGAGCAGGAGTCGCAAGAGCTTATATTTCGTCTTGTCTTTCCAGAGTTTTACGAGGAGGCTGTGGAGAATACTCCTGCGAGGATTACTTCGACCCAGACGCATGGAGTTGGGATTCAGTATCGCAATGCTTTTTTTCAAACGCGCGTGGTTTTTCAGGAATATGACAGGCTCTTTGAAATTGGAAAATACAATATGGATTTAAAAAATGTGATAGAAATGGCAGTGTCAAGGCTGCGCTATCCATATAAATTGGAAGAGTATGCAAGAAGAAAATATGCTGGCTGGCTGTCAGAACACCTTGAGGCGGGGGCGAATTATTTTTTGTCAAAAGACGACTTGGAAGATCTGCGCTGGCTTGCCCAGGAATTTATTGGCAAGCGTGAGCAGCTAGAGCTGTTCCTAGAAGCCGCAAAGCTGCGGGGACACACGGAAGCAGTCAGCATGTTGCTGGATGTGGGACACAGCAGATTTCCAGGAAACAAAAAGAAGCTTGAGTTGTAATCTAAGAGGAAGGGCGGCAGGATGTTTGAAGAACAATTGGCAAAAAAGGTGGATATATGCAATGAGATTATCAGAGAATGTCGAAACGAGCTCTATCTGAATCTGCGTTTTTTGGATGTTGCGCTTCACAGCCTGGCGCTGCAGCCATCAATAGAGCTTGGGCGTACTGCCACAGATGGCGAGATTTTGCGCTATAACCCTGAATTTTTGATGGAGCACTATCGAAGCGGGAGTTCTTTGGCAAACCGCTGTTATTTACACAGTATTTTTCATTGCTTGATGGGCCATATCTGGAATCCAAGAGGGGATGAGGACAAGCAGCTTTGGGATCTGGCGTGTGACATCGCAGTGGAATCAGTCATCGACGGACTGCCTTGCCGCTGCCTTAGAGTTGCGCCAAAGCCTTATCGCAGAGCAGTGTATCAGGGGCTTGAAAAAAAGCTTTCGGTGCTCAATGGGGAGGGGATATTCTGGGTTCTTCAAAATGCCAGGCCCGATATCCGTGTCGTGGCGCGTCTGATTCAGGAATTTGCCGTTGATGAACATTCTTTGTGGAGACAACAGAGAACTGCAAAAGCCCCTATGGAACAGCAGAATCGATGGAAGGATATCAGGGACAGGATGGAGACGGAGCTGGAAACTTTTTCCAAGGAGGCTGCAAAAGATGCCCAAGGATTGAAAGAGCAGCTTCACGTGGAAAACCGGGAGCGCTATGATTATCGGGAGTTTTTGAAGAAATTCTGCGTTTGGAAGGAAGAAATGAAAGTGGACTTGGACAGCTTCGATTATATTTTCTATCATTATGGCATGGAATTATATGGGAACATGCCTTTGATTGAACATTTGGAGACACAAGAAATACAGCGGATCGAAGATTTCGTAATCGTGATTGACACATCTATGTCCTGCAAAATGGGGCTTGTCCAGAAGTTTTTGGAAGAGACATATGGCATCTTAAGCCAGTCGCAGTCTTTCTATCGTAAATTTTGCATTCATATTATTCAGTGTGATGAAAATGTTCAATCAGATGTTGTCATTCGGAACAAGCAAGAGCTGCAAAGTTATATGGAGCAATTTGAGCTCAAGGGGCTGGGCGGAACAGATTTTCGCCCAGCATTTGAGTATGTCAGCACACTGCTGGCAAAAAAGACCTTTCACAAGTTGCGGGGGCTGATCTATTTTACAGATGGATATGGCGCCTTTCCTTTGAAAAAGCCTCCGTTTGACACGGCGTTTGTGTTCTTTCAGGGCGATTATCTGGACGTGGACGTGCCGCCCTGGGCGATGAAGCTCATCTTAGACGAGAGGGAATTGGGACAGACTGTGGACATAGTACGGTAAATATGGAGGTAGCCATGAATATAAAGCGGACGAAGCAAGAGATTAAGGATACCATAGCGGCATATTTAAGAAAGGATGCATATGGGGAATATGAAATTCCCGTGATCCGTCAGCGTCCTATTTTCCTGCTGGGGTCCCCGGGGATTGGCAAGACACAGATTATGGAACAGATTTCAAAAGAATGCGGGATCGGCCTAGTGTCATATACTATCACCCATCATACAAGGCAGAGCGCTATTGGCCTGCCTTTTATCTCGAAAAGACAGTACCAGTCCACCGAGTATGCCGTTACTGAGTATACTATGAGTGAGATCGTGGCTTCTGTCTACGAGAAGATGGAAGAGACAGGCTTGCGCCAGGGAATCCTGTTTTTAGACGAGATCAACTGTGTCTCAGAGACCTTGGCTCCGGCAATGCTTCAGTTTTTGCAGTGTAAATCTTTTGGAAATCATAAAATACCGCAAGGATGGGTGATCGTGGCAGCGGGGAATCCGCCGGAGTACAACCGTTCTGTACGGGAGTTTGACGTAGTCACCATGGACCGGGTGAAGAAGATCGAGGTGGAAGCAGATTTTGAGGTTTGGAAAGAATATGCTTACAGTCAGGGAATTCATGGAGCAGTGGTTTCCTATTTGAATATCAGAAAACAGAATTTCTATCAGATGGAGACTACCATAGACGGCAGGAATTTTGCTACGCCAAGAGGCTGGGAAGATCTATCTAATTTGATTCAAGTGTACGAGAAAATGGGAAAAATAGCGGACCGGGAAGTAGTGGCGCAGTATATCCAGCATCCGAAGATCGCCAAAGATTTTGCCAACTATCTCGAATTATATGGCAAGTATCAGACTGATTACCAGATTGAGGAGATTTTAAAAGGGAATCCAGATCAAGTCCTTCTTAAAAAAGTAGCGCATGCCTCTTTTGACGAGAGGCTCAGCGTGTTAGGATTGCTGATTTCTAGGGTCAATGAGACATTGCGCGCCTCGATGCAGTTGGAGTGGTATATGCAAGAGCTCCACGAATGCCTAGTAGAATACAAGGAACTTGTCATTTCTGGACCCAAAGCGCCAAACGGACAGCAGTTGTTCTCAGATGTGTTAAATAAATATATTTTAAATTATAATACAAAGAAAAAGGCGCAGGTTTTGGGACGAAAGGAAGATCAAAGGTGTAAAAGAGTGATCACGGCATTGGAAAGTCTGCAACAGTCCTTGAAGATCGAGGGGATCCAGGAACGAGAAACGGCGCTTTTACATGTCAAAGAGCTATTTCACCAGGAAAATGAAAGCTTTGAATCTAAGCGTCGGGAGGCTGGCCAGATGTTGGAATATGTTTTTGACTTTTTGGAGGGGGCTTTTGGGAACAGCCAGGAAATGGTAATATTTATTACAGAATTAAATTCTAATTCTGATAGCGTAAGCTTCCTGCAGAACTGTGCATGTGAGCGGTATTACCGTTATAATAAGGAATTGTTGTTTGATGAGAAGCGCAGGAACCTGCTAGAGAGGATGTCATAGAAAAATGAAAAAAACTACGGTATTATTTGATTTAGATGGAACTTTGGTCAATACCGGGGAGGGCGTCACTAAGAGCGTCCGCCATGCGTTGGGACAGCTTGGAATCTTTGAGACGGATCAGCGAAGATTGGAACGCTTTATCGGGCCGCCGCTGGTGGAGTCGTTTGCCAGGGAATATGGATTTTCAGAAGAGAAATCAAATCAGGCTGTTGCTTTTTTCCGGCAGAGGTATGAGACGGTGGGCGTTTATGAGTGTTTCTTATACCCGGATGTGAAAAGTTCTTTGAAGCGGCTGCGAGAACTGGGCTTTGAGCTTGGCGTTGCTTCTTCCAAAAGAGAAGACTTCTGTCACGTGGTTTTGGAATATTTAAAGCTGGATCAGTATTTTGACTTGATTGGAGGCGCCAGCGACGCAGGCGCAAGTACCAAAATAGAGGTGCTCGAAGATGTGATGAAGCGTCTTGCGATTCAAGACCGCAGCCAGGCAGTGCTGATCGGCGATACCAAATATGACGCCCAGGGAGCCAGCCAGGCAGGGATCGACTGCATTGGGGTCACATATGGATTTGAACAGGATTTTGATGAGATGAAAAAAGCAGGGGTGCTTGCGATTTTTGACAGTTTGCCGCAAGTGGTGGATTTCCTGGAAAACAGCCAGGTTGAGAGTCAGTGATTGTAAATTATGGGAAAATGCTTTAAGTCTTTCTGAAATATTGCCGATATATAAGTCAGCTATGGAAGGCACTTATATCTCAAGGATGGGTAGAGATAAGTGTCTTTTTTATCTTTAGAAAGGAGCAATGAGTATGTTAGACAGAGTACAAGCCAGTAACGGAACAGGATATTTTTCACAGGCAGTTTCAGGGTATGCAAAACAGAATCAGCCATCGACAGGACAGATTGGCGAGAGCTCAAAGGTGATTCATGAATTTTCATCAAAAGAATGGGATAGGCTATTGCATGAGGCAGACCATGCGATTGCAAAGTATCAGGAGGATTTGCAAGAGCGCGGCAAAGAAGCGCTGGATCAGAAAAAGGAACAGACACAAGCTTATGTTTTAGGAAGCGGCGCAAGGGCGGCAGCGGAACTAAAACGGTTGCTTGAAGGCGGCAATGCCCAAGAACAACAAGCGCCACAGGCTGGCAGCGAAAGCAAAGCTGTTTTTCGGGAACTTGGAACATGGGAGATTCAAACTGCCGCTGATCACACGGTGTCAGACGAGGCGATTCAAAAAATTTTGGGGATGGATAAACAGGCGCCGTATTCTCTGATGGCGGATGAGAACGGCGTCGTAGATTACAATGGCGTCAAGTTTCAGTGCGACTATGAGAATAACCGTATCTGTCTGGGGGACGTGTCTAATCCAAAGAATTGTATTTCCGTCTCTCTGGAAGAAGGAGGGTGCCTGGTATTTAACCGGGAGAATATCGGGGACTTGTCTAAAGCGATCGGGATGTTTTCCCCAGAGGACGTGAATCGTATCATGCGTGCAATTGCCCAGGATGCGAAATTAAAGCAGATTCAAATGCAGATTGAGGATGACGCCAGCGGCATCGAAGTGTTAGAACGTCCAAAAGAGGAAGGGGCGGAACATGCATAGAAGGATTCTCTTAACAAGGAGAATTGAAAAACATAAATGATTTGGCAAAGAAAGGTTTGAGAGATATGCTCCTAAGAGAAAGTCGAGTATTTAAATCATGGAATGTAATTTATCCAGTGCTTATTTATTTTGTAGTGACCAATCTGTCAATGTCGCTGTTTACGATGTTAGCAGTATTTTTAGGAGCAGATCCCCAGGAGCAGTATATGATGCTGCATACGGTGGTAGCAGCGGTGACCATTCCTTTTATTGCCTGGCATTATCAAAAAGATAAAGCACAGCCTACAGTATTTTGGGAACATATGGAGCTGGAATGGAACAAGAAAACGATGGCGGTCCGGGTTTCTAACGGGGTACTGATGTTTTTCGCCGGAGCCTTTGTTGGCATTGCACTTAATAATATATTGATACTTTCTGCCCTGGAGGAAGTTTCACAGGGGTATCAGGAAGTGAATCAGCAGTTTTTTGCCGGAGGGCTCTTGTATGAGCTTCTCGGAGCCTGTCTGCTGACGCCTTTTTTGGAAGAGCTCTTATACCGCAGCGTGGTCTATGCAAGGCTCTGCGACATGATGATCTTAGATAATGAGGAAAAAACAGAAAAGGGCAAGAGGCGGGAATGGCAAAGCCGTATCCTTGCCATGGCGCTTTCGGCACTGCTGTTCGGAGCGCTTCATATGAATTTAGTCCAGTTTGTCTACGCAGGGATTTTAGGATTTCTTCTTGCCTGGCTCCTGGAAAAAACAGCTCATTTTTATGGAGCTTTCCTGGCGCATATGGGGGCGAACCTGATGTCTGTGTTGCGGGTGGAAACGGGACTGTTTTCCTGGATGGAACCAGAAAAGACGATTTTTTATGGAGCTACGGCGGCGTTTGCGGCGATGGGGCTTGTCTGCATTGCCGTCATTCAATTCCTTTGGAAACGCCAGCCTGAAAGTGGCAGAGTATAGAGGGATTGAGGATAAGATTATGGAAAGGAATTTGACATCTGGCAGCGTGTTTCGCAATATTGCATATTTTTCGCTGCCTTATATTTTATCGTATTTTTTGCAGACCTTATATGGGATGGCAGATTTATTTATTATCGGGCAGTTTAACGGAGTGCAGGAAATCACGGCGATTTCTGTTGGAAGCCAGGTGATGCACATGCTGACGGTGATGATAGTCGGCCTTGCCATGGGATCTACGGTAACCATTGGAAAAGCTATCGGCGCCAAGCGGCCGGAACGTGCTTCCTGGGCAATTGGCAATACGGTGACCTTGTTTATGGGAGTGTCTGCTGCATTTACGGCTTTGCTTTTGCTACTGGTAAAATCTGTCGTTTCGCTGATGTCGACCCCGGTTCAGGCAGCTCCGGCGACGGTTACATATCTTACGATCTGCTTTGCCGGGATTCCATTTATTACGGCGTATAATATTATAAGCTCGGTGTTTCGGGGACTGGGAGATTCTAAGAGCCCTATGTATTTCATTGCGGTTGCCTGTGCAACCAATATTGCATTGGATTATCTGCTGATCGGCGTATTTCAGATGGGAGCTGCGGGAGCCGCATTGGGAACCACCCTTTCCCAGACGCTGAGCGTGGTTCTGGCATTGACGGTTATTGTTCGGCAGAAAACGGGAGTCCGGTTGCAAAGACGGCATTTTGTCCCTCAGCCGGAAACCATGGGACAAATTCTAAAGATCGGCGTCCCGGTGGCGCTGCAGGATGGATTTATTCAGATCGCGTTTATCGTGATTACCGTGATTGCCAACCAAAGAGGGCTGAATGACGCTGCTGCGGTTGGAATTGTCGAAAAAATAATCGGCGTGGTGTTTCTGGTGCCTTCTACCATGCTTTCCACAGTTTCTGCCCTTTCTGCGCAGAATATCGGGGCAGGCAAGCATGACCGTGCGGCAGAGACTTTGCGCTATGCTGTGCTGATCACGGTGGGATATGGGTTGGCAGTGTCAGTGGCTGCGCAGTTTGCCGCTTCCGGAATCTTAAGGGCATTTACGGCGGATGCAGCAGTCGTTTTGCTGGGGACACAGTATTTAAAGGGATATATCTGGGATTGTATTTTTGCGGGCATACATTTTTCATTCAGCGGTTATTTCTGTGCGTATGGCAGATCAGGAATTTCGTTTTTTCATAATTTCCTGTCTATCGTCTGCGTGCGCATACCTGGAGCGTTCCTGACGTCAAGATACTTTGCAGACACGCTGTTTCCCATGGGGCTTGCTGCGCCGGGAGGATCTTTGCTGTCTGTTTTGATTTGTCTGGCGGCATTTGCCTGGATGCAGCGAAAGGGGACTGATTCTTAATCTGAGGCTGATGTGATGATATTTTAAGACAATTTGGAAGATATTTTGAAAAGGATCAGCTGGCATATGTTTTACAGTAAAAGGGAGCTGACGCATGGATAGGTGATTTGGTTATTCTTGCGTCAGCCCCCTCTTAGCTTGTATGACTGATTTGCAGATTTAATATTTATTATTATAGTGCATCAGAATCATGTTCAGGGAGTGATCCTCGTCCATCATATGATGATAGATATTGTAAAATCCAGCGCAAAATGCCTGTGTTTGCGCAATGATCTGATTAAAGTTCTTTTCCAATGCCTCTAAGATGCTGCCATTCATATTGCAAGCCTGATACTTTTTGCGTAATGAGTCAAAGAGCGTTGCCTGGCAAGACAGCGAGGCATTCCGCTGACAGGCGAGGGCGTTGCTCATCAGATAGGATAAGGCAACGACTTCGGCAACCGGGGAAGGAGTGAAATTTATAGTCCGGTTGTTAGTCCAGGATTCCAGCAACAGGAAAGAATCATTAATGGTTTTCAGTATTTGCGATTCTACATTTCCAGAAAGAATGTTGCGAGTCACATCCTGGGTCGAAGCTTGGTACAGAGCCGTCATGTACTGATTGTAATCCATTATGTCAGACATTTTGGAGGACAGGGAGATTTTGCCAATGTTATGGAGCGTGGCTGCAAGCTGTACGGTTTTCAGGGAATCGGCATTCATTCTCAGGGTGTGCGCAATGTTCCCGCTTAACTGAACAGCATAGTTGGTATGCAGCGCCGTGTATTCGCTACGAAAATCTACAGAGTAAATAAAGGTTTTAAGATAATTATGTATTTGTGCCTCTGTAAGGGTAAAATAATCCCTGATGTAAGCGTTTAATTCCTGCTGGTATTCCATGGACTGAATATGCTCCAGCAGATGATATTGTTCCTCTGAATGCCAAAACCAACGGATATCAGAGGGAAGAAAAGCTGCTCCGCTGCTCTTTTCCAAATAGGAATTCAAACTATCAGCATCGCTCATCACACAGAAAATGTCAATGCGGTCTGCAAGATAGATCAGCTTGGCAATGTCTCTGTGATAACTGTCAATGGGAACCGGATAGTATTGAGCATTACAGTGATGATGGTATAAAATAATATCTGCGTACTCCGGCAGAGGGGAAAAGGTTTTAAAGAGGAGGTAGCCGAACACGGAGTGTTCCATGCGGTCGTTGAGATCAAAGCTTAACATGGAATCAATTTCTTCCTCCTGGTATGCCCCGATGTCGTGAAGCAGCCCCAGCATAAAGATGTTTTGTTTTTCTTGCTGGGTATATCTTCTGGTATCCTCTAGCATCTTCATAAGAATATAGGCGACACGTTCTCCATGGTTGATCAGCCTTGGATCCAGATGATGAAAAGAATGACGGATAACATCCACAATATTGATGAGAGGCGGTCCATTCATACTACATACCTCCATTCCAAAATAATCTTTAAAATACTATTTGCTTTACACGCACAATCTATATTATAATTATAGTAAATTTCATGACCTGTGTCAATAAAACAATCCTTGCGAAAGAGGGAAAGCTGTGGTTTCGTTCTTCGCTGCCACAGACGTTATGTACGATGAAAGGAGAGCTTATGAACAGAGTGATTATGGGGGATTTTACGCCCCCAATGATTTTGGCAAATGCTGATGGGAAAGGAGTGACAGACAACTTGGCAGATCTGGAAGATCTGCAGAGAATGGCGGAGCCGGGAGTGCTGAAAGGCTATGTGGATAAATTAGTTCCAATCCTTGGAGATTTTGCCGTGCGCATGCTGTTTGCCCTTTTGATCTACGTGGTTGGACGACGGATCATCAAATGGCTTAGAAAGCTGTTGCGCAGGGCGTTGGAGCGTTCCGATCTGGATGCAGGCGTATGCCAGTTCATGGATTCTTCCGTCAAGATTTTATTGAATATCATTTTAGTCCTGGCGGTTATCAGTCAGTTGGGAATAGCTACTACCTCTGTAGTGGCGGTGCTTGGTTCTGCAGGTCTTGCCGCAGGTCTCGCATTACAGGGGAGCCTTGCTAATTTTGCGGGCGGCGTGTTAATTTTACTGTTTAAACCTTTTAAAGTTGGGGACTATATTATAGAAGACACGCACAAAAATGAGGGAACCGTGTCAGAAATAATGATTTTTTATACCAAGCTAGCGACTACCGATAACCGGACAGTGGTGATTCCCAATGGAACGCTTGCCAATTCCAGCCTTACCAATGTGACTTGTGCGGATAAACGGCGTGTAGATTTATATGTTGGGATTTCTTATGAAGCCGACGTCAAAAAGGCAAAAGCTCTTTTGGAAAGGATGGCAGAGAACGAAGATGCGCGGCTCAAAGAGGAAGAGTGCAAAGTATTTGTAGACGCTCTGGAGGACAGCAGCGTACGGCTTGGCTGCAGGCTTTGGGTAGCTGCCTCAGATTATTGGACGGTAAAATGGCGGCTGACGGAAGAGATCAAGGCCGTATTTGATGAGAACCATATTGAGATACCCTATAACCATCTAACAGTTTCTTTGAAGCAGGAGTAGGCGAAAGCCGTTGATTTCATTGACAATACAGGCGAAATGTGCTAACCTTTACCTTAGTGCTAAGGAGTAAAGGGAGTCAGGAGGAAGCATTTTTATGCAGCAGGGAACGGTAAAGTGGTTTAACGCTAAAAAGGGTTATGGTTTTATTTCAGATGCAAAGGGTAATGACGTGTTTGTTCATTTTTCTGCGCTGAACATGGAGGGATTCAAGGAATTGAAGGATGGCGAGGCAGTGGATTTTGAAGTGGTAGAAGGAGAAAAAGGGCCGCAGGCTTCAAATGTCGTGCGTCTGTCATAAGGATTCTGACATCAAAGGACGAACCGAGGAGGCTGTCGCACGAAGATATTTACTTGTTCAAAAGGTCTTGCCGCTTATGCGGCAAAGACAGAATGCACAAAATAATTCTGGGAAGCTAGCTTCCCAAGATAATCTTTGCGCATTTTGTTTGCATTACTTTGCAATGTAAGCCTTTTGAACAAGTAGATATCTTCGTGTGACGGTCTCTTATTAAGTTAAGCATATTGAAAGGATTAGGACTATGAAGGTAAATGATTTGGCAGCATATGAGGTGCTGGAAGAAACAAAACTGGAAGACATTAAGTCTGTGGGCTGCCTGCTTAGGCATAAAAAGAGCGGGGCGAAAATCAGCTTGATTTCCAATGATGATGAGAACAAGGTGTTTTATATCGGATTCCGCACTCCGTCATTGGATAGCACAGGAGCAGCGCATATTCTGGAACATTCTGTTCTCTGCGGCTCTGAGAAATTTCCGGTGAAGGATCCCTTTGTGGAGTTGGTGAAAAGTTCCCTGAATACATTTTTAAATGCCATGACTTATGCAGATAAGACGATTTATCCGGTGGCAAGCTGTAATGATAAAGATTTTCAAAATCTGATGGAGGTATATCTTGATGCGGTGCTCTATCCCAATATTTATAAGCACAAAGAAATCTTTTGCCAGGAAGGATGGCACTATGAAATGGATGACCTGGATGCGCCTCTTACGGTGAACGGGGTCGTTTACAATGAGATGAAAGGCGTGTTTTCTTCTCCCGACGAGGTGCTTAGCAGGGAGATACTAAGCGCCCTTTACCCTGATACCTCCTATTCCTTTGAGTCTGGGGGAGATCCAGATGTAATCCCGGAATTGTCTTATGAGAGATTCCTTGCGTTTCACCAGAAATATTATCATCCTGCTAATTCTTATATTTATCTCTATGGAAATATGGATATGGCGCAAAAATTAGACTGGCTCGACCGGGAATATCTCAGTAAGTTTGAACAGATTGCAGTGGATTCTAAGATCAAGCAACAAAAGCCATTCTCAGAAGTCCGGGAGGTGGAATTTGATTATCACATTTCCAGCGGTGAATCTTTGGAAGACAATACGTATCTGTCTTACAATGTAAGTACGGGGACTATTCTGGATAAGACGCTTTATGTGGCGTTCGATATTTTAGACTATGCGTTGCTTTCTGCGCCTGGCGCTCCTCTAAAACAGGCGCTTTTGGACGCTAAGATTGCAAAAGACATCATGGCATCGTATGACAATTCTACATTGCAGCCGATGTTTTCGATCATAGCCAAGAACAGCAATATAGACAAGAAAGAAGAATTCTTGGAGATTATAAAGCGGGTGCTGCAAGAACAGGCAGAGCAGGGCGTCAATCGCAAATCGCTGCTTGCCGGGCTTAACAGTTATGAATTTCAATACCGTGAGGGAGACTTTGGCTCCTATCCCAAGGGATTAATGTTTGGAATTAAATGCCTGGATAGCTGGCTGTATGATGACGGCAAGCCTTTTTTGCATATCGAGGAGCTTGGCGTGATTGAGTTTTTGAAGGAACAGGCAGACAAAGGTTATTTTGAGCAGTTGATCCGTCAGTATCTGCTGGATAATACGCATGCGGCCGTGGTAATAGCAAGGCCTAAGCATGGTCTTCATGCGAAAAAAGAAGAGCTTCTCGCACAGAAGCTTAAGACATACAAGGATTCACTAAGCGTGCAAGAGCAGCAGGAAATTGTTGCTTTTACCCATCACTTGAAAGCATATCAGGAGCAACCCTCGGCGCCGGAGGACATGCAGAAGCTGCCTGTCCTAACAAGGGAGGATATTAAGAAAGAAGGGGAGAAGCTTTCTATTCGTGAGAAATATGTCAAAGATACGCTGTTTTTGTGTCATGACGTTGCCTCCAATGGAATTGCTTATTTCAGCTTTATGTTTGACGTCACGGCGCTTGCCCCAGAGAAGATTCCATATTTGGGCATTCTAAAATCCGTACTGGGATATGTGGATACGAAATCCCATTCTTTCCAGGAACTTGCCAACGAGATTAATCTTCATACGGGCGGAATTTTCAGCAGTATTGGGATTTATCCACATGTGGAACAAGAACTTGTCTCGTTGAAATATGAAGTGAAAGCGAAAGCGCTCTATCAGGAGATTCCCAAAGCGATAGAAATCATAAAAGAAATTTTGTCTGGGAGCAATTACAGAACGCAAGAGCGTCTCTATGAGATCCTAGCGCAGCTGAAATCAAGGCTGCAGATGAGCTTAAGCGCTGCGGGACATTCCATTTCTTCAATGCGCGCCATGTCCTATTTTTCCGAGAGCGCAAAATATACGGATATGACGCAGGGAATTGAATTTTATCAGCTTGTCAAGGAGTTGGAGGAGAATTTTGAGGAGCGAAAGGATGCGTTAAGCCAGACGCTGGAAGACTTGGCGAAAGAAATTTTCTGCAAGCAAAACATGATGGTGAGCATCGGGGCTGAGTCCGAGGGCATGGCTTGCGTAGAACGGGAACTAGACGGGCTCAAAGGCGTTCTGCAGCAAAAAGAAAGAGAAACTCAGAAAAAGCCGCTGCTTTTGGAACGTAAGAACGAAGGATTCCTGGATGCGTCCCAAGTGCAGTATGTTTCCAGAGCAGGCAATTTCCGCAAAGCAGGTTACGTCTATACAGGAGCGCTGCGCATTCTCAAAGTGTTGCTAAGTTATGATTACCTCTGGATTAACGTCCGTGTAAAGGGAGGCGCTTATGGATGCATGAGCGGCTTTACTAGAAAAGGCGACGCCTATTTCACATCCTACCGTGATCCCAACCTGGGAGCGACCAATCAGGTATATCAGGGGATCCCGGAATATTTAGAACAGTTTGACGTGGATGAAAAAGAGATGACCAAATATATTATCGGAACTTTCAGCGCCCTGGATGCGCCTCTGACGCCTGCCGCAAAGACCGGGCGCAGCGCAACAGCTTATTTGACGGGGGTGACGGATGAGATGTTGCAGAAGGAGCGGGAGGAAATTCTCAATGCACGCCAGGAGGATATTCGAAGCTTATCTGGGATTGTCCGCGCAGTGCTGGAAGAAAACGCATTTTGCGTCATTGGCAATGAGGAGAAGCTTACGGAAGAGAAAGAATTGTTTCAGGAGCTGAAAAACCTGTATTAAATACTAAAGGAGAATATATGGAAGCGAATTTAAAATCTGGATTTGTGACGCTGATTGGCAGACCTAACGTGGGAAAGTCTACCTTGATGAACTGCCTGATCGGGCAAAAGATTGCCATTACCTCTAAAAAGCCGCAGACGACCCGAAACCGGATTCAGACGGTATACACAGAGGAGAGCAAGGGACAGATCGTATTTCTGGATACCCCCGGAATACACAAGGCGAAAAACAAGCTCGGAGAATATATGGTAAATGTGGCGGAACGGACGCTGCGGGAGGTGGATGTGATTCTCTGGCTGGTGGAACCCAGCAATTTCATCGGCGCAGGGGAACGGCATATCTTAGAAATGCTAAAGAAGACAGATACGCCAGTGATCCTTATCATCAATAAGACAGACATGGTAAAAAGGGAAGAAATTCTCGGCTTTATTGACACATATCGAAAGGAGTACGATTTTGCGGAGATTGTTCCCCTGTCTGCTTTGCGGGGGGAAAATACGGAGATTTTACCTGATTTGATTTTTAAATATCTGACCTATGGACCGATGTTCTATGATGAAGACACGATTACCGACCAGCCAGAACGCCAGATTGTGGCAGAGATCATCCGCGAGAAGTCTCTTCACGCACTTGAGGAAGAAGTGCCTCATGGCATTGCAGTGACGATCGAACGGATGAAGGAACGTGGTAAAAAGGGGATCGTGGATATCGACGCTACCATCGTGTGCGAGCGTGATTCTCACAAGGGCATTATTATAGGAAAGGGCGGAAACATGCTGAAAAAAATCGGCACCAATGCCAGGTATGAGATCGAGCGCCTGCTGGATTGCAAGGTCAATCTCAAGCTTTGGGTCAAAGTGAAAAAGGATTGGCGGGACAGTGATTATCTGATCAAAAATTTTGGCTATCGTGAGAATGAGGACTATTGAGATAAGGATGGAAAGCAGAAACAGTTCTGCCAGATTTTGATAGTATAAGCATATGCGGACAGGAAACCCTAAGATATAGAGATAACGCTGGCTAAAGTTTTCCGATGGAAAAGTACAGCAGATAAACAGAAGAACAGGGGGATGCCGCAATGATAGAGCAGGAATGGATAAAATTTTCAAGTACCGGAAGCATTGAGGATTATTTAAGCTACAAGAGCCGTCAGGAGGCAGAGAGCGCATATAGAGACGCCTCTGCCAGCATGCTTGCCGGCAGCAATGGATTGGACAGGAGTGTGAACGGATATGGGGCAGACCATAGTGCTGACGGGCATGGTGTTATCAGCAGCCCCGGTGGGGGAATATGACAAGCGGATTGTAATTCTGACCAGGGAACGGGGAAAAATGTCAGCTTTTGCCCGGGGAGCGAGACGTCCAGGCAGCCAGGTGATGGCGGCGAGTAATCCTTTTGCATTTGGGCAGTTTGAAGCTTTTGAGGGAAAAAATTCCTATACGGTCGTTAAAGCTGATATTTCCAATTATTTTCGAGATCTTGCGAGAGATTTGGACGGAGCTTATTATGGATTTTATTTTCTGGAGCTGGCAGACTATTACGCTAGGGAAAATATGGACGAGACGCCGATGCTGAAGCTTTTGTACCAGTCGTTGCGGGCTTTGGAGAATCAAAGCCTGCCGAATCGGCTGGTGCGCAGGATCTTTGAGCTGAGAGCCATGGCAGAGAACGGGGAAGCTCCCAATGTGTTTTCTTGCCTGAATTGTGGCAAAGAAGAACAGCTTTCTTATTTTCAGGTGGACAGAGGGGGAACGCTCTGCAAAGATTGTGGCACAAAAAAGCATGTCAGCGAGCTCGACGGCTCCACCTTGTATACCCTGCAATACATTCTCACTTCACGCATTGAAAAATTGTATACGTTTACAGTTTCACTCGAGGTTTTGGAAAAGTTAGAATGGGTTATGAATGATTACATGAAATTTTACATAGACAGGAAGTTTCATTCGCTGCAGGTGCTGGAAGAAAACCAAGGATTTGAAAGGTTGTTTGCCAATGAGAAACTCATTTGAGTTTCCTCATTTTGCAATTCATAGTACCGAAAGAGGGGTGTCGCACTAAGATATTGGCTTGTTCAAAAGATCTTGCTGCTGATGCGACACCCCCATTTTATTTGCATTGCTTTGCAATGGAAACCTTTTGACCAAGTAAATATCTTAGTGCGACACCCCCAAAATGTTTATGTGCATTTTGTTTGTATTGCTTTGCAATGTAAGCCTATTGAACAAGCGAATATGTTAGTGCGATAGCCCTGCTTTGCACATAAAAGCATTCTGGAAACCTAGCTTTTCAGACGCTTTTTATGCAAGACCTTTTAGCACTATAAAGCCGGCTGTTATAAAAAATGGGGAAACTCAAAGAAAATCAGCAGTTGCAATAAATCACCGAAAAGGTTATAATATTTGAGATTCACGTTAAGACTTAGGAGGTTGATTTATGAGAAGAATAATTTCCATCAGTCTGGTTTGTCTGTTGATGACCGGATTATTCAGCGCATGCGGAAAATCTTTGGAAGCAGACCGTGATACTGTATATATACAGAAGAAAGGCTCCATTATTGGAGCGGCTATTGCGGATTTTGACAAAGATTACTATGATGAAGAAGAGCTGAAAGCATTTGCAGAGGAGAGAGTACAAGAGTATCAAGAGGAGCATGGAAAGAACAGCGTGACCATTGATAAGTTCTCAGTGGAGGAAGGGACGGCAAAACTTTATATGAAGTATGCTGGCTATGAGGATTATCAGGAATTTAATGAAGTGACGCTGTTTTCTGGCACTGTTCCGCAGGCATTGGCAGCAGGATTTACCTTTGATACAGATTTTACAAAGATAAAGGATGGGAAAGCGGCTGGAAGTGTCGAGAATACCGAAGTGGTAGATACAGATTATAAGGTGGTCGTTTTAAGCGAGAAAGTGGAAGTCAAGGTAGACGGTTCCGTGCAATATATGTCTTCGGATTATACATCATTGAAAGGGAAAGACACAGTAACCGTTCAAGTTCCAGAGGAAGCGGGGGACGGGGAAGAGTTGTCTTTGGTCTATATCGTTTATAAGTAAGAGGGTATTGTTTTTAGGAAAAAGAAAGAGGTAAAAGAGTGAAAGAATTTGTTAATTGTTTCACGAACTACCTGTTTGTGCTATAAAGTGCACAGAATGGAGGAAATCATGGAAAAAACGATGGAAAAAATCGTGGCATTGGCTAAGGCCAGAGGCTTCGTGTATCCGGGGTCGGAAATATATGGCGGTCTTGCCAATACCTGGGATTATGGAAATCTTGGCGTGGAGTTGAAAAATAATGTCAAAAAGGCATGGTGGCAGAAGTTTGTCATGGAAAATCCCCATAACGTAGGCGTGGATTGTGCGATTTTGATGAATCCTCAAACATGGGTTGCCTCTGGGCACCTTGGCGGATTTTCAGATCCTTTGATGGACTGCAAGGAGTGTCATGAACGTTTCCGCGCTGACAAGATCATCGAAGATTTTGCAGAAGAAAAGGGGATTGCGTTGGAATCTTCCGTCGATGGATGGAGCCAGGAAGAGATGGTGAAATTTATAGAGAGCAACCAGATTCCCTGCCCTACTTGCGGGAAACATAATTTTACAGATATCCGTCAGTTTAACTTGATGTTTAAAACGTTCCAAGGCGTTACAGAGGACGCCAAAAATACGGTGTACTTAAGACCGGAGACGGCGCAGGGCATTTTTGTGAACTTTAAGAATGTCCAGAGAACTTCCAGAAAGAAGATTCCTTTTGGGATCTGCCAAATCGGGAAATCTTTCCGAAATGAGATCACTCCCGGAAACTTTACATTCCGTACCCGGGAATTTGAGCAGATGGAGCTGGAATTCTTCTGTGAGCCTGGCACGGATCTGGAGTGGTTCCAATATTGGAGAGGATTCTGCCGTGACTGGCTGTTGTCGCTTGGCATGAAAGAAGAAGAATTGCGATTGCGAGACCATGATCCGGCAGAGCTTGCTTTTTACAGCAAGGCCACCACGGATTTTGAATTCCTGTTTCCGTTTGGATGGGGCGAATTGTGGGGCATTGCCGATCGCACCGACTATGACCTGACCCAGCATCAGAATACCTCTGGACAGGATATGAGTTATTTTGACGATGAAAAGAAAGAGAAGTATATTCCTTATGTCATTGAACCCTCCCTGGGCGCAGACCGGGTGGTTCTGGCGTTCTTGTGTGCAGCTTATGATGAGGAAAATCTTGGAACGGAAGAAAAGCCGGATATGAGGACGGTGCTTCATTTCCATCCGGCATTGGCTCCGGTGAAAATTGGCGTGCTGCCTCTTTCTAAGAAATTAAATGAAGGCGCGGAAAAGATCTATGCTCAGTTGTCTAAGAAATTTAACTGCGAATTTGACGACAGGGGGAATATTGGAAAGCGTTACCGGAGACAGGACGAGATTGGGACGCCTTTCTGCGTTACATATGATTTTGAGTCGGAAAACGATGGCGCTGTAACTGTGCGTGACCGTGATTCGATGGAACAGGAAAGGATTAAAATTGAGGACTTAGACGCATACTTTGCTGAGAAGTTTGATTTTTAATGGGAACAGGCATTTGGAGTATCTTCCAAATGCCTGTTTTTGGAAAAAAGTGTCCAGAATCAAGAAAAAAATGTTGCTAATCGAAAAAAGTATGTTACAATATTTATATGTACTTTTAAAGCAGGGTGCATGCAAGTGCTAATTTGTGAGAATCCGCCGTCTGGTGTAGCGTACACTGGAACATCAATCACTTATCCATGGACAGGCTTTTCCCTGTGAATGGATAAGTGATTGTCAGAACACGGATGAATCACATAATAATTACTATAAGTATGTAGGAGGAATTTTCAAATGGCAAACAAATGGGTTTACCTCTTCAAAGAGGGAAATGCAAGCATGCGTGAGCTTCTTGGTGGAAAAGGCGCGAATCTTGCTGAAATGACTAGCTTAGGCCTTCCAGTGCCACAGGGTTTCACAATCACGACGGAAGCTTGTACACAGTATTATGAGGATGGACGTCAGATCAACGAGGAGATCCAGGGTCAAATTAATGAGTACATTGGCAAGATGGAAGAGATTACAGGTAAGAAATTCGGCGATACTGAGAATCCGCTTTTGGTTTCCGTTCGTTCTGGCGCAAGAGCTTCCATGCCTGGTATGATGGACACCATTTTGAACCTGGGACTGAATGAGACTGTTGTAAATGTAATTGCTGAGAAGTCCAATAATCCTCGCTGGGCTTGGGACTGCTACAGAAGATTTATCCAGATGTATTCTGACGTAGTTATGGAAGTTGGCAAGAAATATTTCGAAGAGCTGATTGACAAGATGAAAGCTGACAGAGGGGTGACTCAGGACGTAGATCTTACAGCAGAAGATTTGAAAGAGCTTGCTTCTCAGTTTAAGGCTGAATACAAAGAGAAAATCGGCAGTGACTTCCCAGATGATCCTAAGGAGCAGTTAATGGGCGCGGTGAAAGCTGTATTCCGTTCTTGGGACAACCCACGTGCGAATGTATACCGCCGTGACAATGATATTCCATATTCCTGGGGTACTGCAGTAAACGTACAGAGTATGGCGTTCGGCAATATGGGTGACGACTGTGGTACTGGCGTTGCATTTACCCGTGACCCGGCAACTGGAGAGAAGAAGCTGATGGGAGAGTTCCTTACCAATGCACAGGGCGAGGATGTGGTTGCAGGCGTGCGTACGCCGATGCCGATCGCTCAGATGGAAGAGAAATTCCCAGAGGCATATAAACAGTTTACAGAAGTATGCGCAACGCTCGAGAATCACTACAGAGATATGCAGGATATGGAGTTTACGGTTGAAAATGAGAAGCTTTATATGTTGCAGACTCGTAATGGCAAGAGAACTGCCCAGGCTGCTCTTAAGATTGCCTGCGATCTGGTGGATGAGGGCATGAGAACGGAAGAAGAGGCAGTTGCAATGATTGATCCTCGTAACCTGGATACATTGCTTCACCCGCAGTTTGATGCAGCGGCACTCAAAGCTGCAACTCCGGCAGGAAAAGGACTTGGCGCTTCTCCAGGAGCTGCTTGCGGCAAGATTGTATTTACTGCAGACGACGCTGTTGCTTGGGCTGAAAAAGGAGAAAAGGTTGTTCTTGTGCGTCTTGAGACCTCTCCAGAAGATATTACTGGCATGAAAGCTGCTCAGGGCATCCTCACTGTTCGCGGCGGTATGACTAGCCATGCAGCAGTTGTTGCGCGCGGCATGGGAACTTGCTGTGTATCTGGATGCGGCGATATTGCCATGGACGAGGAGAACAAGAGGTTTACTCTGGCAGGCAAGGAGTATCATGAGGGAGATCCAATCTCTATCGATGGTACGACAGGTAACATTTATGATGGCTTGATTTCTACGGTTGATGCAACGATTGCCGGTGAATTCGGAAGAATTATGGCATGGGCTGACAAGTATAGGACTTTGAAGGTTCGTACCAATGCTGATACGCCTGCTGACGCTAAAAAAGCTCGTGAATTGGGAGCAGAAGGCATTGGTCTTTGCCGTACAGAGCATATGTTCTTTGAAGAGGACAGAATTGCTGCATTCCGTGAGATGATCTGCGCAGATACCGTGGAAGAGAGAGAAGCTGCATTGGACAAGATTCTTCCTTATCAGCAGGGAGATTTCGAGAAATTATACGAAGCTCTGGAAGGCAACCCAGTGACTATCCGGTTCTTGGATCCGCCTCTGCATGAGTTCGTACCGACTGATGAAGAAGATATCAAGAAGCTTGCAGACGCTCAGGGCAAATCTGTAGTAGAAATTAAGACATTGATTGATTCCTTACATGAATTCAATCCAATGATGGGACATCGTGGATGCCGTCTTGCAGTTACTTATCCTGAAATTGCAAAGATGCAGACAAGCGCTGTCATCCGTGCGGCAATCAATGTTAAGAAAGCACATGCTGATTGGGCGCTTAAGCCGGAAATCATGATTCCGTTGATTGGCGACATCAAAGAGCTGAAATATGTTAAGAAAGTTGTCGTAGAGACTGCTGATGCCGAGATCGCTGCAGCAGGCGTTGAATTAGAGTATGAAGTTGGTACCATGATCGAGATCCCAAGAGCTGCTCTTACTGCTGATGAGATTGCAAAGGAAGCTGATTTCTTCTGCTTCGGTACCAATGATTTGACGCAGATGACGTTTGGATTCTCTCGTGACGATGCAGGCAAGTTCTTAGATGCATATTACGATGCTAAGATTTTCGAAAATGATCCGTTTGCAAAACTTGACCAGACAGGTGTTGGCAAGTTGATGGAGACAGCAATCAAGTTAGGAAAGCCAGTGAACCCAAGCCTTCATATCGGTATCTGTGGCGAGCACGGCGGAGATCCTTCTTCCGTAGAGTTCTGTCATAAGATTGGTCTGGATTATGTTTCCTGTTCTCCGTTCCGTGTTCCGATTGCACGGTTGGCTGCGGCACAGGCGGCTATACAAAGTAGGTAGGAGTTCTCTTTCCTTTGAATTA
>OFFX01000060.1_pt1 | contig 90232 bp, 76 predicted proteins | sample 1521511 | NCBI WGS metagenome assembly OFFX01 (sample SAMEA3504125, study PRJEB24116) | mouse gut metagenome | biome: mouse gut; feature: mouse-associated habitat; material: faeces | place: Denmark | collected 2011
TAATCACGCTGCTGTCGCCCTCCGCGTCATAGCCCCATACCGCCTCATAGATGCGTTCCTTGTCAAAGACCTGATTCGGGTTAGAGGACAGAAATTCGACGATGTCAAATTCCCTCTTGGAAAAGGAAAGCTCCTGCTCGTTCCAAAATACTTTTCGATCAGAGAGGTTGATAATCAGCCCCTGGGAGGTCACGACCTCCGGCGGGCGGTTATTCCGCTCGTCCCGGCGCAGATGGGCCTCAATGCGGGCAATCAATTCCTGCAAGCCGAAAGGCTTGGTAATATAGTCGTCCCCTCCGGCCCGCAGGCCGTTGACCTTATCCTGTTCTGTGATCCGCGCCGTCAGGAACAGGATAGGGCAGACGATATGATTCCGAATGACCTTGCACAGCTCCAGCCCGTCCATCCCCGGCATATTGATGTCCAGCAGGATAAGATTCGGCTTTGTATTCAGCTTTGCCAGGGCTTCATCGCTGCTGCCCGCAACAGAAACCATGTAGCCGTGATCCTGCAAATGGGCGGAAAGCAGTTCGGTCAGGATTGGTTCGTCATCCACGATCAAAATTCGATACGCCATGTGGACACCTCCAGTCTTTTTCATCCTATAGGGAGAAAGTCAAAATTCCGTCAAGAACAAAACGCAATGGAATATTTCAAATTATACACTGTGGATAGGCGAGTATCAATCGGGGTTTGACCCCCGGCAGTTCCTTCGGCTGAACACCAATGAGGAGGACCGGTGGGAGTGGTCTCTAAGCAAAATGAAAGTGGCTCCCAAACCGCTTAAAACAGAGGTTTTGAGAGCCACTTTCGTGGTGCCGGTAGTCGGACTCGAACCGACAAGGTTATGCACCGCTTGATTTTGAGTCAAGTGCGTTTGCCAATTTCGCCATACCGGCAGATGGTAAAGACTGCGCTGCCTGTGCTCTGGGTATTTAGTATACTATACTTTCCCGCAAAATGCAAGAGGCACCGGCGTGCCCCGGCGTGCCGCCGGAGTCTCGCCCTACCCGGCCCTAAGGGGCCTTAACTCTCCGGAGGGCGAAAGCCACTGCCTGGAGATTAGGGCGGCGGGTCTTTTATCGAAACAACAAAAACCGTGTAGAACTCCAGGCACTCATTCTACGCCCTGTGCAAAGGTTAAGCCCCCGCAGGGGGCGGGTAGGGTGCGACGGCGGGGGCACCCCGCAAAAGCCCGCACCTATCGCCGGTTCACACATGCCCAGTCAAAGCTGCATACCGTCCGTCCACATCTCGCACTGGCCCATAACGGAAATCTGCTTTTTTGACAAACTGCGACTTCTTAGGAGCTTTGAAAATGGCCTTGAGGGGTTCTCCCCTTCGGATTTAGATTTTTTACAAAAGTAAGGCCCCCTCGAAGGAGGGGGTAGGCGGTTTCTGTTAACATCCACAAGAGAAGGAGGGAGCGGTATTGACTCTACGCCGCCAGAACATTGGCATTGATCTTCTGTATCACCGCTTGGATACCCAGCCAAACAGACATATCCGTGAACACCTCCGCCACGCTGCCTTGGTCGGTAAATGGGGCGGTCTGTAAAACGGAAAAGTCCTTCATCATGCCGTTTTGAACAATATATTCTACAATCTGATTGACAAAATACATTTGGCGGCTATCCAGGCCCGCGCCGTTGAGATACTCTCCAAAGGCAGCTTTGGCGGCCTTCATGTCCAGGCCCACAATCTCCCGGACAAACTCCCCCAGCGGCTTCTGACCACAGGCGCTTTCGTACTCCTCCTGGGACCCCACCTCGCTCCAAAGAATGTCCTCCAGGGCGTCGATGTCCGCCGGGGTCAAGGGTTGGTTGCCGCGGACCTTGGCTATCACTGCTTTGTCCTGGTGCTGCCGCAGGTAGAACTCCGCCCGAACCTTGTAGTTTACAAGGTCATCATTTTCCAGCTGGGACTCCTCCCATTCCACCGAGAGGATTTCGTCGTTAAAGTTGGTGAGATATGTATGGTCTGTCCGGGTAAGGTACCGCATCAGCCCCCGAAGCGTTTGGCGGATATCCTCGAAGTCGCCGGGTCCGGCGGTGTCCAGATAGGTGGTGTGGAGTATCTTTTCTAGCATCGGTTTTTGGGCGGCGATCTCTGGGATATTTGCGATGGCGGCGATTGCCCCCACCCTGCGGCAGAGGTCATTCCGGGCCCGCGTCCAGGACCGCCCGGCAAGATGGGCCAGCTGGATGCCATAGAGCAGGGCATCAAAACGCAGCGTCCGGGGGTCGTCCTCCTCCGGGGGGAGAAGGGGGGCAAGCTCCTCCCCGATGGTGAGTATATCCTGATAGTTCAATGGGTTGTAGCCATCCAGGGTGGAAAAGCGCTCCACCGGGCGCAGATGCTGGCGGACGGCAAAGCTCTCCCGGTTCAGTCCCCGAACCCTTCCGGCCAGTTCCTCCACCAGAGACCGGCGGAAGGCGGTCAGTTCCTCTTTCTGATAGGCGGCGCCCTGGAGCTCCATGGCGATTTCGGCCTTCAGCCGGAACAGCGCCCCCTGGATGGGCAGCTGGGCAGCAGAGACCTTCTCTTTGCCCATGCGGAAGAACTCGAAGTTGCCGCAGAAATCGAAGATGTAAAACTTTTCCTTGTCCTTTCCGTCCAGCAGACCGGGGCAGAGGCGGGTGCCCCGGCCGATCATCTGCCAGAACTTTGCCTTGCTCAGCACCCGCTTGAAAAAGACCAGGTTCAGCACCTCCGGCACGTCGATGCCGGTATCCAGCATATCCACCGAGATGGCGATGTAGGGGGGCTTACCCGGCTGGGAGAACTGGTCAATGGCGCTTTGGGCGTAGTCCCCCAGGGTGTTGTCAATGACCTTGGCATAGCCGGGCAGCTCCGGGTAGCGCTTGCCGAACAGCTCCAGAATCAACTCGGCGTGGCGGTGGTTCTTGGCAAAGAGGATGGTTTTGCCAATGCGGCTGCCGTAATCCACCCGCAGGCCGTAGGTCATCAGGGTGTCCAGCACCTTGAGGATGGTGTCCTCGTTAAAGACCCACTCATTGAGGGCGGTGGAGGCGATGCGGTCCGGGGCTTCCCCGTCCTGGCCGAAGGTCTCCTCGTAGGCGGCCTTGTCCTCGTCGGAAAGGTCGTCGTAGACGATGCCCTCTTGTAGGAATTTCAGGGAGGTCTCCGCCGAGACAAAATCCACCAAAAAGCCGTCCCGCACCGCCTGGGCCAGCTCGTAGCCATAGGTGGGGTCGCCGCTGCCCAGCTCAAAGACCTCGTAGGTGTTCTTGTCGATCTCGTCCTTGGGGGTGGCGGTGAGGCCCACCAGGGGGGCATCGAACCAGTGGAAAATATCCCGGTACTTGTTGTAGATGGAGCGGTGGGCCTCGTCGCAGATGACCAGGTCGAAGTGGCCGCAGGTGAAGACCCTGCCTTCGTCATCCTGGGTGGAGTCGATGCAGCCCATCATGGTCTGGTAGGTGGAAAAGACGCAGCAGGCGGCGGTGTTGTCCTTCTCCTCGCAGAGATTGGTCACCGAAAGATTCGGGAGGAGGTTCACAAAGCTGCGCTTGGCCTGGGTGACCAGGGAGTTGCGGTCGGCCAGGAAGAGGATGTTTTTCACCCAGCCCCGGCGGAGCAGAACATCACAGAGGGCGATAACCGTTCGGGTCTTGCCGGAGCCGGTGGCCATCACCAGCAGGGCCTTGCGCCGGTTGCCCCGGTCGAAGCTGTCGCAGACCGCCCGCACCGCCTCCTTCTGGTAGTACCGCCCGGCGATCTTCGGGTCTGCCTCCGCTGCATCCAGACTTTCCCGCATCCCCCGGAGGTTCATAAGTTTTTCCAGGTCCCTCCGGGACCAGATGGCGGCCACCTGGCGCTCCGGGTACCGGCCGTCAAGGATGCGGGTCTCAAAGCCGTTGGTGAGGAAGACCACCGGACGGCGGCCATATTTCTTTTCCAGCTGGTCGGCGTAGAGCTCCGCCTGCTGGCGGCCCTTGGCCGGATCGGCGCAGCTGCGCTTGGCCTCCACCACTGCCAGAGGCCGTCCGTCCTGGCCGCAGAGGAGATAATCGGTGTATCCCACGCCGCTTTTGCTGGGCATCCCGTGGATGGGGACCTCCTCCAGCCAGTCCTTCCCCTTTACCCAGCCGGTGTCCAGCAGCATGGCGTCGATGTAAATTTTCCGGGTATCGTACTCGGAAAGCTCCAGGGGCTTCGTGACATAGCGGGGCTGCTGCCGGGTCCGGCGAGCGGTGAGCTCTTCCCGGAGGGCCTGGTTTTCCGCCATCAGCCGCTCCAGCTCCACCTCCGCCGCCGGGGCGGTCGGGGCTTTTGCCGGAGGCTCCGCCGGCAGCAGGGCGGGGTCGAAGCTCCGGGGGGTGTACTCCTGGCCGTAGCAGCAGGCGAGGAAATCAAAGAAGGCAAAGAGATTTTCCAGGCAGACCATCGCCTGGTTTTGGGTGAGCTTTTTACCGCCGTGGGCGGCGTCGTTGCCCAGCACCCGCACCAGCCGCAGCCGCTGCCACAGGTCCGCCCCCACCACGTCCCGGAAGTCCCTGGTCCCCATGAGGCCGGCCAGCCGGGTATCCACCGGCAGGGTCAGGGCCTCGTCCACCGAGTACATCCACTTCACCGCAGCCTCCATCCCCCGCCGGCAGTTGAGGATGCTGGCGGCGGGGTCGATAGGGAGGATTTTTTCGGCGGCTTCGGCGATGGCCGCGAAAGGGGCTAGCTGTGGGTGGGGGAGGTAGGGGGTGAAGTTGGGCATGGTAAGCACCTCAATAGTGTTAAATATTAAACTAGAATGGTTTCACTGGTAGACTCAAGTTGGATATTAATCAAATCTTTCATGGGTAAGAAAAAGTTGTTCTTAGTGACACGTATTTGTTTTCGTGTATCTGGTGTCAGCTTAACATTTGAATACCCTACAAACTCTTCTAGGATTTCTCGTTCAAATATACGAAAACGAGTTGGAATAAATTCTTCTTCTGGTGCGTCAAATTTATGTATAACAAGTTGATGATTTATATCTTTTTTTAACCATCTATAAATTCTTTCCCACCACAAAATATCGGTTTCTCCTAAAGACATACCATATATATAAACCAAGTCGCTTTCATCTAATAAATCCCTGCATTTTTGATCTATCTGTTCTGCATGAATAATTTGATTTGTTTTTTGTTTGATGATTTGGCACATATATTCATCATCTTTTCCCAAAAACAAGTCAGGGTTGGAAATTTGAGATTCATCATTAACGCCCAAAACCATCTTTTTATCCGTATATCCATGTATATGGTAAATTTTCCCAAAAAAGCCTCGATATGACGAGCCATCAATTGTTATATCTAGTCCTTCTTCCCCATAATCCTCATGTTCTGTTTGTAAATAATATATACATTTGTCGATGATTCTTGTGTAGTTAAAAACCACAAAATTTAGAACGGCATATGAATTTTTTCTGGAATCTAATGCGGTAGTAGAAAAATTTATTGTACTAAGAGAGTCAGCAAATAATTGAGGAAGAGTTTCTTCTTGCATTTCAATACTTATTCTTGATTCTTGCTCTTCTAAATATTCTCCTAATTTCTGACAGAAATGCATATGGCAATCTAAGAAATCGTCTGCATCTGTAAACTTTATTGTGTATTCACCAAAAGCCTTTTCTGCATTGGCCCATAGGGGCAAATCCTTTATAATTTTTTCCTTGAAACCTGATATTTTAGAATCAAGCGATATACTTTTAATGTATGTTTCCAAAAAATCTAAATAAGTTGTTCTTAGGCCCAAGTTCAAATCAAAACCATTTCCTATGAAAAATGTTATGTTCATTTTCCATCCCCTCTGCTTTCAAAATAATCTTGCATCATTGACTTCTGTAACATTTTTAGTATATCCAAACCCTGTCGGATTGTCAACATTTGTCGGTCGATTTGTGACACATAGGAAACAAAGGAATTTTGAACCTCTATTGGCGGCAACGCAATAGTTAATGATTTAATTGAATCGAAGTTCAGGCCAGCTTTTACACCTGCCTGGTTCTTCCTGTGGAATTGTCTCTTCCCCGCTTCACTCTCCATATAATATGCAATATATAATGGATGTAAAATTTCTTTTTGAAGTCGGATACAAGTTAAATGCTGATTTATATATCCGCCACACTTTGCAATCTCCTTTGAAACCACACCTGTTCTACCCAAATCGGCAGTAATACTTATAAGCAAGTCTCCCTCTTGTACTTTTGTGCGTTTTGCCTCTGCATTTTGGGGAGGAGTTACATATTGCACATCGTTTAAGTTAATTTTGCAATCTTTCACATTTTTGATTGTAATAAAAATTTCGCCTGCATCAGTAAAATATTTTGACCATCCGCGAGAACCAGAAGTTAAAAAGATAATGTATTCTGACAAGCGATGAACAGGCCACCCCATTGGATTTGTCACAGGCTCCCCAAACATCTCCACGAACCGGGCCTTCACCAGCTCATCCAGCTTGGCAAGCTGCTGTTTGCGTAGGGCAATTAAACCGGTGACTTTGTCCAGTATGGCGGCGATGCGACGTTGTTCATCCAGCGGAGGCAGAGGTATTTCTGTTTCGCTCAATATACTTTTGCTTATTGCTTTGAATGTACTCCCAGTACCTTTTGAGTTTAATTCTTCGACCTTGTTTGCAATCGCATACCATAAATACTGTTTTGAACAAATACTCTCGTCAACTGTCAAGGCGGCTAATCCTCGGCCTATACAACATTTCACATCTGCAATATTAAGTGCACCAATAGGAGCCCGAACGGAAATCAAAATATCTCCGGGATAGGCAATCTTTGTTGGTGCATTGCACCAAACTCGAACTGTTGGAAATACTTCTCCAAAATCTGCATTTCCTTGAAAAAAGGGGATACCTTCACCGATTTCATTATAGGAGGAGGAATCCGGTGATTGCCCCATATTTAACCTGCAAATTTCGTCCAACCTCGCCATCACACCATCCCCTCCAGCTCCGCCAGCCCCCGCTGGATCTCCTCCTCCAGCTTCCGCAGCTGGGCGAAGATCTCGCTGGTGGGCGGGTATTCCACCGGGACATACTCGGTCTCCTTGTACTTGTTGATGGACAGGTCATACCCCTTCTCCACAATCTCCGCCTTGGGCACCAGGAAGGACTGCTGGGTGCGCGCCCGGCCCTCCTCTGCCGCCAGGTTGTGGAACCGGGTGACGATGTCCGGGATGTCGTTTTCCGCCACCGCCACCCGCTTGTCGTCCAGGCTGAACCCGTCCGCCCGCATATCGTAAAACCAAACCTTGCTGGTGCCGCCGTGGCCGGTCTTGGTAAAGACCAGCACCCCGGTGGAGACCCCCGCATAGGGCTTGAACACCCCGGAGGGCATGGAGATCACCGCCTCCAGCCGGTGGTTTTCGATGAGCTCCCGCCGGATATCCTTGTGGGCCTTGGAGGAGCCGAAGAGCACCCCGTCCGGCACGATGCAGGCGCACCGCCCACCCACCTTCAGCATCTGCAAAAAGAGGGCCAGGAACAGCAGCTCGGTCTTTTTGGTCTTGCAGAGCTTGAGAAGGTCGGCGGAGACAATCTCCGCGTCCAGGCTGCCCTTGAAGGGGGGATTGGCCAGGATGAGGGAGTACCGCCCACGGTCCAGGTTCTGGTCGGAGAGGCTGTCCCGGTACTCGATGACCGGGTTTTCGATGCCGTGGGCCATCATGTTCATGGCGCCGATGCGCAGCATGGTGCGGTCCATATCGAAGCCGTGGAACATCCGGTTCATATAGTGGTCCTTTTTCTCCCGGTCAAAGAAAATCTCCTTCTGCCGCCGCTCCCGGAGGTACTCCCCCGCCGCCACCAAAAACCCGGAGGTTCCGCAGGCCGGGTCGCAGATGACCTCATCGGCCCCAGGGTCCATCAGCTCCACCATCATGCGGATGATGTGCCGCGGCGTGCGGAACTGCCCATTCACCCCGGCGGTAGCGATCTTGGAGAGGAGAAACTCGTAGACATCCCCCCGCACATCCCGGTCATGGAGCTTTGCCATCTGCTCATAGATGCCGTCCAGGGCGGTGACGATCTTCTCCAGCATCAGCGGGGTGGGAATTTTGAAGATGGCGTCTCCCATATACTTGGCGTAGGCGCTGGCTCCGTCGCTGTGCAGGTTTTTGATGAAGGGGAACACCCACTCCTGCATGACCATATACATCTGCCCGGCCGGAAAATCCCGGAACACCGACCATTTTAATTGCTCACCGGGGATGCTCCGCCCGCCGATGGCGACTTCTCCGGCGAAGATGCTTTTGTGGGGCAGGCCCAACATGACCCCCTCCTTCGCCCGGAGGTTGTCGGTCTCGTCCAGGTCATGGATGAACATGAGGTAGGTCATCTGCTCCACCACATCCAGTGGGTTGGTGATGCCTCCGGTCCAAAAGAGCTCCCAAAGGCTGTTGATTTTGTTTTTCAGTTCGCCGGTGATCATGGTGGTTCTCCTCCCGGATTTATCTTAAATGTAATGTAATAATATCCAAATATATTGTACCTGGTTTTGTCGAAAAAGCAAGCAGGATTCCCGCATGGCGCAGGGTGAAAAAATTTCAAAGGCAGAAAAACAGCGGCATGGCTTTTTACCATACCGCTGTAACCTAAACTGTATCTTGAAAACTCTATCCAAAAATGACACTTACAAAGTTATCGGACCCTTTCATAATAGCCTTCTTTTAAAACAATCGTTCCACCATGTACTGCGCCTCCCAGTGACCCTGCTGCTTTATTCTTGCAATATGGATCACCTACCCATAAAGAGAGTAAGCGATCGTATGAATCCGCTACCGATAGACGATCCCCTACCTTAGGAAAAACTTTTAATATCATAATTTACCTCCTTATTACATCTACCGTTTTTTGTGCTAGTCCAACAACTTTCGATACAGTTTAGGACTCCAGACACCCGTTATGAACCTGTGGAAAGGTAAGCCCCCCTCTTTTGAGGGGGGTGGGTAGGGCGCGACCGTGGCGGCACGCCACTGGCGGAGATGGAGAGATTCGAACTCTCGCGCACTTATTAGGTGCCTACTGCATTTCGAGTGCAGACCCTTCAACCACTTGGGTACATCTCCGGATTTTATCAAAAGCCCTTGGGAAACAATACTTAGCATACTATATTTTCATCCAAAAAACAAGCCCTTTTCCCCGCCAGGCGCAAAAAAACCGGAGGCCCGCATGGACAGGCCCCCGGTTTTTGGGGCTTTCTTTGGAACTAAACAATCAGGAAGAATTTCAGCAGGAAGAGGGCGGAAATCACGTAGGTGAGGAGGGAGACCTCCTTGGCCTTGCCGGTAAAGACCTTGATGATGGTGTAGGAGATGAGGCCCAGGCCGATGGCGTGGCCGATGGAGCTGGAGATGGGCATGGCGATGAGCATGAGGGCCACGGGCACCATCTGATCAATGTCGTCAAAATTCACGTTCTTCAGGCCCATGAGCATCAGCACGCCCACGTAGATCAGGGCGGAGGAGGTGGCGGCGGCGGGGATGATGGCCGCGATGGGCGCGATGAAGATGCAGGCCAGGAACAGGATGCCGGTGGTGAGGGCGGTCAGGCCGGTGCGGCCGCCGGCCTCCACGCCGGAGGCGGACTCCACAAAGGTGGTGACGGTGGAGGTGCCGGTGCAGGCGCCGGCCACGGTGCCCACGGCATCGGCCAGCAGGGCCTCCTTCATGTTGGGCATATTGCCGTCCTTGTCTACCATGCCGGCCCGGGAGGCGGTGCCCACCAGGGTGCCGATGGTGTCGAACATATCAATCATGCAGAAGGTGATAACCAGGGTGATGACGGTGAACACGCCGATGTCCAGGAAGCCCTGGAAGTTGAACTTGAACAGGGTGGTGGCGGCCATGTCGCCGAAGGGAGGCAGGAAGGAGGCGGTGGCCAGGGAGGCGAAGGGGTTGGTGCCCAGGAACAGGAAGGAGCCGATCCAGTACAGCACGGAGGCGGCCAGCATACCCAGCAGCACCGCGCCCTTCACGCCGTACTTAGCCAGGATGACGATGACGAACAGGCCGATGAACATAGTGACCACGTTAAGCACCATGGCGGTATAGCCGGAGCCCATGGAGGACTGGGCCACGCTGGGGGTGAGGGCGCCGAAGAAGTCGCGCATGACAAAGAAGGGGCCGCCGGCCTCGGAGTACACGCCGGCATTGGAGCCCAGGCCGATGTTCATCAGCATCAGGCCGATGGCGGGGGCGATGCCCAGACGCACGCCCAGGGGGATGGCGTCCACAATCTTCTCACGGACGTTGAGCACGGACAGAATCAGGAAGATGATGCCTTCAATGAGGATGATGACCAGCGCCGCCTGGAAGCTGGCCACGTAGCTCATGCTGGTGATGTTCATGATGTTGACCACCACCACGGCGAAGAAGGCGTTCAGGCCCATGCCGGGGGCCAGGGCAAAGGGCTTGTTGGCCAGGAAGGCCATGACGAACATGGCCAGGGCGGAGGCCAGGCAGGTGGCCAGGAACACGCCGTTCCACAGGTCCTGCCCCTCCGCGCCGAAGCCGGTGAGCAGGTTGGGGTTCAGGGCGATGATGTAGGCCATCGTCATGAACGTGGTGAGGCCGGCGACGATCTCGGTGCGGACCGTGGTGCCGTTCTCCTTGAGCTTGAAAAATTTCTCCATAAAAAACTCCCTCTCCAAAGTTTTCCTTGGCAGAATCGGAGAGAGAAAACAAAATCGGCCCGGAAACGAACCTGGTTCCGCGCCTGCTTTGTAACGGTAGCAGCCCAATTAGGTTGGGCAGTAGAGACTCAGGGCCCGTCTCGCCCCGATTATACCGAAGGATATTGAATTGACGATGTTATCATACCACAGCCGGCGGAAAATTTCTACAAATTTTTTCATTTTTTGAAAACTTCATTATATTTTGACAAGAAGCCACAGGGATAGTATAATAGCTCTCGTAAAAATCACAACTGGAGATGAGCAGTTATGACTTATGAAATGACCGTGGCGGGCCTCAAGCGCCAGCTGCCCCTGTGTCCCATCAGCGACACCGTTATGATCGGCGCGTTCGTCATTTTCGGCGATGTGGAGCTCACCTGTGCCTGCGCTCGGGACCTTTTGAAGATTGCGCCGGAGTTCGACTACATGGTGGCCCCCGAGGCCAAGGCCATCCCCCTGATTCACGAGATGGCCCGGCAGAGCGGGCGCAACGAGTACTTCCTGGTGCGTAAGAAGAAAAAGGCCTACATGAACGGGGTCTTTGAGGCGGTGGACCACTCCATCACCACCGAAGGGGAGCAGAAGCTGTACATGGACGGCGCGGACGCGGAGAAGCTGCGCGGCAAACGCATCCTGATTTTGGACGACGTGATCTCCACCGGAGGGTCGCTGGCGGCGGTGGAGAGCCTGGTGAACCAGGCGGAGGGAATTGTGGTGGGCCGGATGGCCATTCTGGCGGAGGGGGACGCGGCCAAGCGCGGCGACATCCTATTTTTGGAGAAGCTGCCCCTCTTTTCCGCCGACGGCAAGCCCCTGTGAAATCTGAGCGCATGACAAAACCTCGCCCTTCCAGCCGGAGGGGCGAGGTTTTGTCATGCCTGGCGGACCAGATTCAGAAACGCCTGGAAGATGAGCCCACCGTCCACCGTGTCCGCCCTGGCCCGCTCCCCGGTCATGCGTTCGGGGTGGAACTGGACGGAGATCAGGGGAAGGCTCTCGTGTTCCACCGCCTCCGCCACCCCGCCCTCCGAGCGGGCGGTGGCGGACAACCCCCGGCCCAGCCGCCCCAAAGCCTGGTGGTGCCAGCTGTTCACAGGGAACACCGGGCCGTACAGCCGGTAGAGGAGGGAGCCTTTCCGGGCGTGAATGAGGTGGACGCGGTCGCTCTCCACGCCGGAGTGGAAGGGGGACAGAGCTGGGGACAGGTCCTGGACGAGATCGCCCCCCAGCCACACATTTACAACCTGATGCCCCCGGCAGATGGCCAGCACTGGCTTTCCGGCGGCGCAAAAGGCGTCCAGCAGGGCCAGCTCCACCCGGTCCCGTGCCCGGTCAATGTTCCGGGAACCCCGGTTCTCCTGGCCAAAGAGCTGGGGGTGGATGTCACCGCCCCCGGTTAGCAGCAGACCGTCATAGCGCAAGCTTGGAGCGGGCAGATAACGGGCTTCCCCCCGTCCTCCGGCGGCCTGGATGGCGGCAAGGTAATTCTCCGCGCTCCCGCCTCCGGTGGAAATCAAAATGCTGGGCGTCACCGCTCCCACCTCCTCCGGCGTAGCTGGGAGCGAAAGCGGGCAAACACCACGTTGACGGACAGACCCTGGGCCAGCAGGGCGGCGGCGTATAGCACCACGCCCAAGGCCGTACAGGCCAAGGCGGACCATCCCTGGGCGCAGCCGGAGTCCAGCATAAGCTGGAACAACAGATTGCACCACAGCCCCATAAAGACGGCCGCCAGCAGGGGGCGGATAAACCAGCGGAACAGCTGGGTCCGCAGCCCGGTGGCGCGCAGTACGCTGGCCAGGTTGAGCCCGGCTCCCACAAGACCCGAGGCCGCAAACCCTGCGGCAAACCCGGCCAGACCCCATTCGACCACGGCGAAAAAGGTGAAGGCAAGCTGAACCACGTCGCTGACAATGGCATTGCGGGCGGCTTTGCCCTGAAGTCCCAGGCCATTGAGCGCCCCAGACAGCACCGACTGCCAGCAGCCCAGCAGGGTGCCCGCCGCCAGAGGGAGGATCAGCTCGCCCACCCGGCCGTCCCGGAACATGGCTTGGCCCAGGGTGGGACCAATGACGCTGAGCAGGGCCATGGCGGGGGCCATGAGCAGGGAGGTGGCGGACATCACCCGGTCCAGGAAGCCGCCCGCTGCCCGCCGGTCTCCCTGGGCGGTGCGCCGGGCCAGGTCGGGCACCATTACCAGGCACAGCGCGCCGATAAACCCGGTGGGCAGGGCCAGCAGGGGCAGCGTCATGCCGCACACCACGCCGAACTCCGCCATGGCATCGGGCAGGGCCATGCCTCCCTCCACCAGCTTGGCGGGGATGAGCACGGAGTTAGAGCAGCCCAGCACCGTGCCCAGCAGGGAGGTGGCGCCTACGGGCAGGGCGACGGAAAACAGCCGCCGGAGGCTCACCTCGGTTTGGGCGGGGGCGGGGGGGAAGCGGTTCCAATGCCGGCGGAACAGCAGCGTGAGGGCGCAGGCGGAAAATACCTCGCACAGCACCATGCCCAGCACGATGATGCCCACCGTCTCCTCCGCAGAGCGGGGGAGTAGGGCGGCCAGCAGCCCCAGCACCGCGATGGCCCGGATGAGCTGCTCGGCGGTCTCCACTGCGGCGGGGGGGCGCACCCGGCCAATGCCGTAGAAGCAGTGCTTGTGCAGATTTTCCACGCCGGTGAGCAGCACGCAGGGCGCGAGCATCACCACGCCCAGCCGGGTGCGGGCGTCCCCCAGCAGGTAGACGGAGATGGGGTCGGACAGGGCAGTCACCGCGATGCCCAGGGGAATGGCCAGCAGGAAAAAGCCCCCCAGCGCACGGCGGAGAACGGCCTTCACCGTGCCGTCGTCCTCCAGGGCGTGATACCGGGCGGACAGGGTGGATACGGCCACGGTCAGCCCCACGGCGGTGACTGACATGAGCAGGGAATACACGGGCATGACCAGCTGGTACAGCCCCATGGTCTCCGCGCCGATGAGGCGGGAGAGCAGCATACGGTAGACAAACCCCACCGCCTGGGAAAACAGGCCGGTGGCGGTGAGCAACAGAGTTCCGGCCAGAATTGCGGACAAAGGCGCGCCCCCCTTTAAATAGGTTGTACCTTATCCTATGAGCGGGGGCCTGTCTAACATACCGCCCCCCGGCAAAGGCCGGGGGGCGGTATCTCCGTTATGATTCGGATAATCGGGTAAGCGATCCGGTGACGCCATCCAGATAGTATTGGGCGGTGTCGGTGGACACCAGCCATACCGGGGCCAGCCGTGTGCCGCCGGATAGGGGCTGAGCCGTTCCTCGGTAGCCCGCCTGCATGGACTGAATGGAGGAGCACACGTCGCCGGTGGCGGTGACGCCCTCTAAAAACCGCAGCAGGGCTGTGGGCAGCGCCATAGCCTGACCTGTTTCTGCCGCTGCGCTGTCCGTGGTGAGCAGCGTGCCGTGAACGGAGTACAGCAGGGAATCGCAGTCGTACGTGAACTCCACCTCGCAGGAAAACACAGGGACACCGTTCCACAGCTGACGGAACCGCACCCGTGTCCACTGTTCCTCCTCGGTCACGGTAAGCTGCTGCGCGTCAATGCCCATCTGCTTCAGCAGGCCGGCGGCGTGGCGCTCCGGATCGCCGTCGGCCAACAGGCTTGGGTTGCCGGCCATGTCGGCGGAGAGCTCCCCGCCCGCCCGGACGGTCAGTTCTCCATTGCCGTTCTGATAGAGGTACAGCCCGCCCCCGCGGTTTTCTGCCTGGACGGTTCCCTTGCTCAGCAGGGCCTGGGCCATTTGGAGCTCCCGGTCCAAGTCCCGCTCCGCGCTCAGCGGGGCGAAGCTGTCCGCGGCGGACAGGCCGGAGGGCTCCACATGGATGCCGCTGCCCTCTAATACCTGCACCGCGCCCTCCAGCGCCGAGCGCTCATAGCGCAGGGACTCCCCGCGCCGGGCGGCGACCAGCACCAGAAGAAAGCCGTTGACCATGAGCAGGATAAAAATGATGAGGTTTTTCAGTTTTCGCCATTCCATGGCGGAAGCCTCCTCCCGCCGCGCCGGAGCGCGTCAGTTTGCCACCCAGTCCGGAGAGACCGCCGGCCCGCCCCGGTCCCGGTACTGCACCACCAGCTCCCGCTGGTCCCGGATGAGGTCGGGGAGCATGGCGGCGGCCTTGTCGATGGGCAGCAGCAGGGTGTTTCCCTGCTCGGCGGTATAGCAGCGCAGGTGGAGGGTGAACTGGGTGATATAGCCGTCTTGAATGAGGAACTGCGCCGCCCAGCCCTCGTCATAGAGGTAGACGGCGCTGCCGTTGAGCCGGTAGCCGAACCGCACCAGCCAGCCATCCGCATGGGGCAGGGCGGAGATGAGGTACAGCCGGGCCTCGCCGCACAGCGGCCCCATGGACTGGGCGGCCAGAGACCGGGCCCCGTCCGCAGCCTGGAGTGCGGTGACAGGGGCGGCGGGGACGCCCACAGGGTACTTTTCACCCTGGGCGGCCCGGTAGGTGACGGTGCCGCTGTCGCTGACCACCAAGCGGTCGCCGCCGTCCAGATAGACCTCGCCGCCGCTGCCGGAAACATGGTTCTGAGTATTGAAGGACAGAGACTCCAGCAGAGCTTGGGTTCCGGCGGCGGTGGATAGGGGGGCGGTGACGGAATAGCGCTGTCCGGCGGTGCCCACCTCGGTGATGAGGGTGTAGGGGTCCAGCAGTTGGGACAGGGAGGGGTCCTCAAAAGCGAAATAGGCGCCGTTTTCGGTTACGCCGGCGGCGGCCAAATCCAGGTGAAGGGTGCGGGACAGGGCGGTAGAGCAGGAGTAAAAGGCGCCTGTGTCCGAATCCTGCCAGCACAGCAGGACCTGGTCGTCCTCCCCTGCCGCCAGCGCCAATCGCCGTGCAGAGCCGGCAAGAGGGCACTCTCCCGCGCCGCCCAGCCAGCCGCACAGGGCGGTGAGGGGGATGTCTCCAGAGAAATCGAAATAGGCGCTGGTGTCCTGAAGATAGGCCTGCCAGCCGCTTTCCGACAGGGGAATGGGCTGTCCGGCGCTGGACAAGGCATCCCCCAGCAGAGGGCCCAGGGCGGAAAAGGATTCTTCCATCTGATGCTCATCGTATTGCAGGCCGAAGCGCCCGCCGGTGCGGTACACCGCCATCCGGGCGGGAAGCACAGTTCCGGTGTGGACGACGCTGGAGGGAGAGCGGGCGCCGGTTGGCTTGGGGTGGAGCAGGTCCAGAAGTCCGCTGTCCCGGATGAGAGGGGTCATGGACAACAGGTATACGGCGGACAGGGTGAGCAGCACGATGAGGGCGTCCTTCCCCCACTCGATCCATCGGCGCTTATCCCTCATGGCCGGCCTCCTCCCGGGGGCCCTGGATGGGCAGCTCCATGCGGATGGTCAGGCCGGGCTCCGTTTTGTCCACCAGGTACAGGCGGCCGTCGTGGCGCAGCATGATCTCTTGGGCGATGGACAGCCCCAGACCTGTGCCGCCGGACTGGCGGGAGCGGGCCTTGTCCACCCGGTAAAAACGCTCGAAAATGCGGTCCCGGTCGGCGGGGGGGATGCCGATGCCGTTGTCGTCCACCTCCATCCAGACCTTGTCCCCCGCGATGCCGGCGGACAGCACAATGCGGCCCCCGTCGGGGGTGTACTTGATGGCGTTGGAGACGATGTTCATCATCACCTGCATGATGCGCTCCCGGTCCGCCCGGACCTGAGGCAGCCAATCCGGCAGGCGCAGCTCCACCGTGTGGGCGTGATTCTGGGCGTCCATGAGAATGGCCTGATAGGTGTCGTCCACCGCCTTTGCGAAGGGGAAGCGGGTGAGGCGCAGTTCGCTTCGCCCTGAGTCGAACCGGGACAAGGTGAGCAGGTCCTGCAAAATATGGGTCATGCGGTCGGACTCGTTGAGAATGACCCCCAGAAAGCGCTGGGCCATCTCCGGCGGCAGGTCGCCCAGGCCGTCGGCCAGGGTCTCGGCATAGCTTTTGATGTTGGTAAGCGGGGTGCGCAGCTCGTGGGAGACGTTGGCCACGAAGTCCTTTCGCTTCTGCTCCTCCTGCTCCAGGTCGGCGATGGTGCTCTCCAGCTGTAAGGCCATGGCGTTGAAGCTCTCGGTGAGCTGGCCGATTTCGTCCCCGGAGGTGACTTCCAGCTTGCGGGAAAAGTCCCCTCTGGCCACCTCCTCAATGCCGTCGGTGAGGCGCTGGAGGGGATTGACCATGGTCTTGGACAGAAGAAAAGACAGAAGGATGGAGATGACCAGCCCCAGCACCAGGGCCTCTACGATGAGGCTGAACATCTCCGCGTTCAGGGCGCGGGCGGTCTCTCGATTGTCCAGAATATAGACAATATAATTCTGCCCGCCCCGGACGATAGGGATGGCGGCGTCCATATAGTCGGCGGTGACGCTGCTGTCGAAGCCCGGCGTCCCCAGCAGGGCGGTGGCGATGTTGGGTGTGATGGGCATACCGCCCTCCGGCTCGGGCGCGGAACCGGCCAGATACCGCCCGGTGGCGCCGTCCAGAACGTAGAAATTGCGGTGCCGCCGGTCTACGCCCAGCACGCCGGAATAGGTGGACAGCACCGCCTCTACCATGGCTGCTCCGTCCTCCTCGTCCTCGCCGGCGGTTTGCAGGTCCCGGACGAAGTCCACATTGTCCTGGCCGAAGGCGGCGGCGGTTTGGCTGTAAAAATCGTTGATATAGTAGCCGGTGACGGAGTTCATCAGAAAGGCGCCCACCACCACCATCAGCGATACGATGAGCAGCACCATAATGAGCACCAGCTTTAAATGCAGGCTGCGGCGCATGGGAGGACCCCCTTTGTCTGAGAAATTGCCGCGCAGGTCAGGCCGGCTCGGCGCTTTTGCCGAAGGCGTACCCTAAGCCCCGCCGGGTGATGATAAATTTGGGGTCGGCGGGGTCGTCCTCCAGCTTTTCCCGCAGGCGGCGGATGGCTACGTCCACCGCCCGCACGTCTCCCACGAAGCCGTCGAAATTCCAAACCTGTTTCATGAGCGACTCCCGGGACAGAGCCTGCCCTCGGCTGGAGGCCAGGGTCTTCACCAGCTCGTACTCCCGCTGGGTGAGGTCCAAGGGTTCGCCGTCCTTGTAGACCAGCATGGTCTCCGTGTCTACCTGAATCCGGCCCAGGTCCAGCCGCTGGCTGGAGAGGGGGGCGGGGCGCTTGAGCATATCGGATCGGCGGATATTGCTTTTTACCCGGGCCAGCAGCTCCCGCATGGAGAAGGGCTTGGTGATGTAGTCGTCCGCGCCCAGCTCCAGCCCCAGCACCTTGTCCGTCTCCTCCTCCCGGGCGGTGAGCATGATGATGGGGGTGGCCCTGCCCTGCTCGCGCAGGCGGCGGCACACCTCGAAGCCGTCCATTTTGGGCAGCATCAGGTCCAGCAGAATCAGGTCCGGGTCCATGACCAGCGCCAGGCGCAGTCCCTCCGCGCCGTCCAGGGCCTCGGCGGTCTCATAGCCCTCCCGGGCCAGGTTGAAGGTGAGAATGTCTACGATGTTTCGCTCGTCCTCCACCACCAGGATTTTTTTACTCATTGCGTTCCTCCCGCATTTTTTGGTCCGCCCGGAACAGGGCGCTGAGCGTTTTCGCGTCGTTGATCCGCCCGTCCGCCGCCTGTGAGAGCGCCTGGGTAAAGGGCAGCTTGAAGGGCTCTAAAAATTCGTCCTCGTCCAGATGGGTGCGGCCGAAGGTGAGGTCCCGGGCCAGATAGAGATAGAGCATCTCGTCGGTATAGCCCACGCTGGGCATGATGTAGCCCAAAGCGTCCCACCGGGCGGCGGTGGCGCCGATCTCCTCCTGAAGCTCCCGCTGGATAGCGTCGAAGGGGTCCTCTCCCGGCTCCAGCTTGCCGGCGGGAATCTCGGTAACTACTTTGCGGTAGGGGTAGCGGAACTGGCGCTCCAGATAGACGTTTCCGTCTCGGTCCAGAGGGACCACCGCCACCCCGCCCGGATGATGGACGAACTCCCGAATGGACTGCCCGCCGTCCGTCAGGCCCACCTGGTCCCGATAAACTTTCAGCAGCCTGCCGTCAAAAATCAGTTCGCTGGCCAGCGTTGTCTCATTGAGCTCCATGGTCCGTGACCTCCTGTATATGGTGTCCGCGGCGGGAACTGCCCCACAGCGTCCGTAGAAATGATAAAGGTATCTTACCACATTTGGTGAAAAATAGGAAGCCAAAAACAGGATTTTTACGGCTGCGTGCGGGAAACAACCGGCGGGCCCCTCCCCGTGCCGTCTGCGGGGAGGGGCCCGCCGCTGTGCAGGCCGCTTATCGGATGAAATTGGTAGCCTGCCGGGGCTCCGGCTGGGGCAGGCCGTAGGCCTCCCGGCCGAGGGCGATGCTTTTCATGAGGAAGGTCATATTTCGGGCAAGGGTGCGCATGGTTTGCAGGCCCTCCTCGTCCTGTTGGGCCTCGCCGGGCAGCCGGCCGTGGACGCTGTTCCAGTATTGGCTGGAGGCCACCGGCATCCCCGAAATGGTAAAGAATTTGTTCAGCTCGTCAAAGGTGGCGGACAGCCCGCCCCGGCGGGCCACCACCACGCTGGCGCCCACCTTCATGGTCTTGTCAAAGTGGGTGCTGTAGAAAAGCCGGGTGAGCAGAGCCACCAGGGTGGCGTTGGCGGAGGCATAGTACACAGGGCTGCCTACCACCAAACCGTCGCAGGCCTCGAACTCCGGGGCGAGCTGGTTGACGGCATCGTCAAACACGCACCGGCCCAGCTTGGCGCAGCCGTTGCAGGCTACGCACCCTCGGATATCCTGTCCGCCCACCTGGACGATATGGGTGTCCACCCCTTCGGACTGAAATATCCGCTCCATTTCCTGTAAAGCGATGGAGGTATTGCCCCCGACGCGGGGGCTTCCGTTGAGCATAAGTACCTTCATAGACTTTTTGCCTCCCTTTGGAATGTTATGGCCTTAGTATAGCACAGCGCCGTGGAAAATGGGAGGAAAAATTGGGGCGGGCGGAAATTTTTCCGCGCGGGCGGAGGAGCGGGCGGTTATGCCTTGGGGGGCATGACGGTGGCGGTGCCGGTGATGACCTGCTCCCCCTTCTGATTGGTGACTATGGTCTCCAGCTTCAGGCGGTTCTTTTCCACGATGCGCTCGGTGACGGTGCAGGTGGCGGTGACGGTGTCGCCGATGAAGACGGGCTTGACGAAGCGCAGCTCCTGGCCCATATAGATGGTGCCGGGGCCGGGGAGCTGGGTGCCCAGCACGTTGGAGATGAAGCCGGCGGACAGCATTCCGTGGGCGATGCGCTGGCCGAACATGGAGGCCTTGGCGTGCTCCGCGTCAATGTGGGCGGGGTTGAAGTCGCCGCTGATGCCGGCATACAGGATGATGTCGGTTTCTGTGACGGTTTTGGTGAAGCTGGCGCTGTCGCCCACCTGGATGGTATCAATGGTTTTCATGATTTTTATGAAGCTCCTTTCAAGGTTCTCAAACTATTTTGGGGAAATCATGTATTATGAACCGCTATTCATTTTGTATGATACTCCGGAATGTGGGAAATGTCAACCAGAAAGTCCGAAATAATTTTGCAGAAAACAAACGAAATTTATAAAAGTGGCTTGACAAACACGAAGAGATGGGATATTCTTCTTTTTGGATACTGAACCGCAATTCATAAAAATACGCAGCCCGCGTCCGGGCGGCGGGATAAGGAGAAAGACTGAGTATGGAGCAAACTGTGGGCATTGTCGGGCTGGGAATCTATCTTCCCCAAACAAAAATGACGGCCAAGGAAATCTCTCAGGCCACGGCGGGCGCGTGGAGCGAGGAAGCGGTCATCAACAAGCTGGGCATTGTGGAGAAGTACGTTCCCTCCGGGGAGACCTGCGACGGCACCCAGGAGATGGGGGCGCTGGCCGCGCTGGACTGCCTGAAGAACACCGGGGTGGACCCCCTGGACATCGACGCCATCCTGTGTATCACGGAGGAGTGGAAGGAGTACCCGCTGACCACCTCCGCCTGCTACGTGCAGGACCGCATCGGCGCGCGGAACGCCTGGGGGATTGATGTGCAGAACCGCTGCTGCACCTGCGTGTCCGCCATGAAGATAGCGAAGGATATGCTTTTGGCCGATGAGGAGATGGACACCGTGCTGGTGTGCGGCGGTTACCGCAACTGCGACCTCATTGACTACACCGACAAGGATTTGTCCTTCATGTACGATTTGGCCTGCGGCGGAGGGGCTATCCTGTTGAAGAAGGGCTATGGAAAAAACCTGCTGCTGGGGACTCACCTGATGAGCGATGGGTCGGTGGTTCACACCTGCGGCGGCGAGGTCGGCGGCATCTGCAACCCCCTCACTGTGGAGAATATGGGGGAACTCAACCGCCTGCGCCTGATGGACGCGCCGAAGATGAAGGGGCTGCTCAACACCGTGTCCATGCCCAACTGGCTGCACTGCATTGACGAGGCACTGCGCAAATCGGGCATGACCCGGTCGGACATCGGATTTCTGGATGTGCTGCACATGAAGCGCTCCGGCCATAAAGGGCTGCTGACCGAACTGGGATTGAGCGAGGAGCAGAGCATCTACCTGGAAAACTATGGCCACGTGGGCCAGATCGACCAGATTCTGGAGCTAAAACTGGCGCTGGACGAGGGCAGGGTGGAGGACGGTACGGTGGTGGCCATGATTGCCGCCGGCATCGGCTATACCTGGGCGGCCAACGTCATCAAATGGGGGTGAATCCATGTTCGCCGCGTTTCTCTCCACCCTTTGCGGTACGCTGCTCAGCGTATGCGTCACAGCCCTGGCGGCCTTCGCGGTCACTCTGATTTTCAAAACTTCCACCACCACCAACTTCGCCCAGGGGTCCATCGCCGCGCTGGGCTGCTACGTGACGGCGGATATGCTCAACAAATACGGCATTCCGGTGTACCTGGGCGTATTGATCGGTATGGCGGTGGGCGTTTTGGTGGGGCTGTTCATCGACATTGCGATTTTCCGCAACGGCAAAAACGTAAACGCCGTGGGCAAGCAGATCATCACCATGGGTATCGTGTCCATCGTTCTGGGCGGTATTCCGCTGGTGTTCGGCACCCCGGAGTCCATTCCCTTCGAGGCGTTTTACAACACGCAGAAGGCGGGGGTGTCCCCCAACTTCATCATTCCTGCCTTTGGCGGGGAGGTGGTTATCACCAAGCACGCCCTCATCTGCCTGATCATCACCGTGGTGGTGCTGGGGACCATTTTCCTGCTGCTGAAGTTCAGCCGCTGGGGGCTGGGCGTGCGGGCCACCGCGTCCAACGAATTCACCGCGGAGCTGATGGGAATCAACTCCCACTTTATTACCGCCGTGTCTTGGGCCATCGCAGGGGCGCTGGGCGTGCTGGCGGCGGTGATGTACGCCGGCAGCGGCACCGCCATCAACGCCACGTTCATGACGACGGTGCAGGTCAATGCCTTCCTGGCGGGAATTTTGGGCGGTTTCTCCACCTTTTACGGCCCGGTGCTGGGGGCGGTGTGCATTCCGGTGGCGGCCAGCTGTATCGGCTTTCTGGCCAACTTCCCCGCGTTTTCCGGCATCTCCCGGTGGAACATGGTCATCGTCTACGTGCTGATGCTCATTGTGATTCTCATCCGGCCCCAGGGTTTGCTGGGCAAGCCGGTGGCGAAAAAAGTGTAAGGAGGGCGGCGGTATGAAGAAAAAGAACCCCGTATTGGATGTGCTGCGCAGCCCTCTTGGTCAGCTGTTGGTATTCGTCATCGTACTCAGCGCCATCCAGTTTCTCAACCTTCAGGGGATGATCTCCTCCTCCTTTGTGCAGGCGGTGGGCAATACGCTGATCTATTCCATCGTGGCCATCGGCTTCTGTCTGCTGCTGGGGTATTCGGGGCTGGCCACTTTGGGCACCGGCGGCTTCATCGGCATCGGCACCTACCTGGCCTATTACATCATCCAGGAGTACGAACTGCCCTTTGCTACGGCGCTGGTCCTCACCATTGCGGCGGCTGTCGTTATTGGGGCGGTGGTGGGCTTTATCTCACTGCGCATTGAGGGCATCTATTTGGCCATCCTCACCCTGGGCCTGTCCGAGATCATCCGCAACCTGCTCATGGTGATTAAGTCCACCATTAAAATCGACGTGGACCATGTTCGCCTGTTTGGCACAAAAATCAGCCCCACCGGAGTATATTTTCTAATTCTCGCCGTGTTCACGGTGCTGATGTGGCTGCTGTTCAATCTGATTGACAGCCCCACGGGCCGGGCCATGCTGGCCATGAAGAACTCCACCTCGGCGGCTCAGGCCATGGGCATTTCGCTGATGAAGTTCCGGCTGATGTCCTTTGTCATTTCGGTGATTTTTGCGGCGGTGGGCGGACTGCTGTATATGCTGTTTATCCGCACCATCACCACGTCCACCTCAACCCTGCTCACCCTGACCACGTCGCTGAATATTTTGGGCGCGGTCATTATCGGCGGGGCCAAGAGCCTGTGGGGCACCACCTTCGGCGTGTTCATCATCTACGGGCTGCAATCCATGTTCCTGAGCAATATTCCGTTTTTCCGGGAGAACCCGGCCTTTATTACCATGGTCACCGGCGTGCTCATCATCCTGGTGGTGATGTTCTTCCCCGGCGGCTTCGCTCAGATTGTCAGCCAGCTCTGGGCCGGCGCGAAAAAGAGGCTGGCTAAGTCCGGAAAGGGGGGTGCGTAATGGCCAACACAAGCTACAGCCAGGTGGACCGGCTGCGCCGGCGCGTTCAGCTCTACCAGCGCCTGGGCGAGCTGGAGCGCACCCAAAAGTATGAGGGGAAGCTTCAGAGCGTGAGGGCAAAGCTGGCCCAGGCGGAGGCCGCGCTGCCCGCCACAGGGCTGTCCCTCCCCGATGGCGTGGTGCTGGACGTGAAGGATTTGTGTATGTATTTCGGCGGCGTGAAGGCGGTGGACGGCCTCTCCTTCCAGGTGAAAAAGGGGGAGATCTTCGGCCTCATTGGCCCCAACGGCGCGGGCAAGACCACGGTGTTCAACTGCATTACCCAGTTCTATAAGCCCACCGCCGGGCAGCTTCACTTTGAGAACAAATCCGGCCAGGTGGTGGATCTGAACCACGAAAAGGTCCATGATGTCATCCTCCAGGGCATTGTGCGCACCTTCCAAAATGTGGAGGTCATTCGGGAGCTGTCCGTACTGGACAATCTGCTCATCGCGGGCCACCGGCAGTACACCGCCAACCTGGCCCAGCAGGCTCTCCACCTGCCCATTCTGCGCCAGGAGGAGAAGGTGGTGCGGGAGCGGGCCATGAAGGTGCTGGATTTTATGGGTCTCTCCGCCTATAAGGACTGGTATGCCATGGGCCTGCCCTACGGCGTGCTGAAAAAGATTGAGATCGCCCGCACCCTCATGTGTGATCCTCAGCTCATCATCCTGGATGAGCCGGCCGCCGGCCTGAACGACACCGAGACGGCGGAGCTGTCCAAGCTCATCCGGCGCATTCAACAGGAGTACGGCTGCACCATTCTGCTGGTGGAGCATGACATGGGGCTGGTGATGGACATCTGCGACACGGTGTGCGCCATCTCCTTTGGCAAGCTGCTGGCCATGGGCACGCCCGAGCAGGTCCAGGCCGACAAGGACGTTCAATCCGCCTACTTAGGCGTCAGCGAGGAGGGGTGAGCATGGCGCTGTTGGAAGTTCGAGACCTGAAGGTCAGCTATGGACCCATCCAAGCTGTCCGGGGCATTGACCTGGACGTGGAGGAGGGGCAAATCGTGGCCCTGCTGGGGGCCAACGGCGCGGGTAAAACCACCACGCTGCGGGCGGTGAGCGGCATCATCAAGCCCACCGGAGGCAGCGTATGCCTGGGCGGCCAGCCCATCAGCAAACGGGCGTGCCGCGTGGTGCGGCAGGGGGTGAGTATGTCCCCCGAGGGACGGCTGGTGTTCTACGGCCTCACCGTGGAGGAGAACCTCCGGGCCGGGGCGTACACTGACCGGGAGAAGGGCCGCATTCAGCAAAACCTGCGCCGGATTTACGGGCTGTTTCCCGTGCTGGAGCAGCGCAAAAAGCAACAGGCCTCCACTCTGTCCGGAGGCGAGCAGCAGATGCTGGCCATTGGCCGGGCGCTGATGGCCAATCCCAAGGTGCTGCTGTTGGACGAACCGTCTCTGGGGCTGGCGCCCCTGGTCATCAAGGATATCTTCAACGTCCTCCAGGAGCTGCGGCGGGAGGGCTCCACCATCCTTATTGTGGAGCAGAACGCCCTGGCTACCCTGAAAATCGCGGATTACGCCTACGTGCTGGAACTGGGCAGTATCAGTATGTCCGGCCCCGCCGCAGAGCTGATCCACGACCAGCGCCTCATTGACGCCTATCTGGGCGGAAAGAAGGCATAACCAAGCTGCAAATACCCTTTATATATTTGCAACCACCATCAACCAATCAAAAAGGAGAATGAAAATGAAAAAAAGACTCATCGCCCTGCTGGCCTGCGCCGCCCTGCTGTTTGCCCTGTGCGCCGGCTGCGCGTCCGACAAGCCCTCGGATAACAGCGCCCCTATTGACAACAGCGCTCCCGTGGAGCAAAATAGTGATACGCCCAACCAGCAGCCCGATGAGGGCAATGCCTATGTCCAGGGCGTGACCGAGACCGAGATTGTCATCGGAAACACCGCCACCACCGCCGGTGCGTTTGCCTCCGTGGGCATTCCCTTTAACGCGGGGCTGAACGCTGCGCTCAAAGCCTATAACGACGCGGGCGGCTTCCATGGCCGGTCTGTGCGCCTCATCAACTACAACGATGACTTTGACGCCGCCAACGGCATGACCTACACCCAGAAGCTGGTGGAGGACGACAAGGTATTCGCCCTGGTGGGCCACTTCGGCACCCCCACCGTGGGCGCAACTCTGGACTACATCAAGGAGAAGGGCGTCCCCATGGTGTACGCCGCCACCGGCATCTCCCCCTTGTACCAAGAGGGGGCCACCGGCAACGATGCGGTGGTGTTCTCTGTCCAGCCGATCTACAACGCCGAGGGGCGGGTTCTGCTGGCCCGCGCTCTGGCCTCCACTGAGAACGGCGTGGGTCTGGGCGGCACCAAGATCGGCGTCATTGCCACCACCGCCGATGATGGCGAGGGCTTGAAGGCCGGCGTGGAGCGTCAGGCCGAGGAGGTCAGCGTGGAGATCGTTTACCAGGATGTGGATCCCTCCGCCACCGAGTATTCCGCCGCCGTCAACGTGCTGAAGAACGCCGGCTGCGATGTGGTTATCATCTGTGCCAACCAGGGTCCCGTGGCCACCGTGCTGGCCTCTATGCGCGATGCCAACTACAACGCCAAGGTGATCACTTCTTATGTGTGCGCCTCCGCTCCCTGGCTGGGCCAGCGGGTGGCCGAGGGCAGTGTTACCGCCGAGCGCCCGGTGTACTCCACCGCCTGGCTGGATGCCGGCACGGAGGAGGGCATGGCTGACTACATGGAGTTTGCCGCCGTCCAGATGGCTTGGGAGGCCGAGGAGGGCATCCCCGCCGACCAAAGCTATGCCCTGAACTCCTACGCTATGGCGGGCTATGTGGCTGCCAAGACCTTTATCCACGGCCTGGACCAGCTGGACGCCATGGGTCTGGAGCTGACCTGGGAGAACTATGTGAAGGCTATGGAGAACGCCCCCGTGAATATCCCAATGGGCGGCAGCGTGGACTACGCCGGCGGCGACCGCCTGGGCGTGGTGGACCTGGCGCTGGACACCGTCACTCTGGAGCCGGACGCTGACGGCAATTATGCCCTGACCACCGTCTCCCCCATCATGTCCCTGGACGATGTGATGGCCCAGGTGAAGTGACCGAACTATTATAGCAGGTGAAATCGGCGCGGCGGGGGAGGAGGGCTCCTCCCCTGCTGCGCGTCCTATGTGGCCGGGGGACCGCGCCCCTATGCAAAATAAAAGGAGCTGTTTTTTATGAGCTATGAGGAGAAGTACATCAGCGTGGAGAAGGCCCTGTCCTTTGTCAAATCCGGCGATGTGGTCGTCACCGGCCTGGGCGCGTCGGAGGCCGGGCTGTTTATGGGCCGGCTGCACACCATTGCCGGCCGGGTAAAGGGCGTGAAGGTGACCAACTGCCTGCCCACTCACCCCTCTGAAATCTACAAGCCGGAGTACGCCGATTCCTTTGAGGTGGATGGGTGGTTTTTTGCGCCTCAGATGCGCAAGGCCCACGGCAACGGCAATATGGCCTATATTCCCAACCATCTCCACTTGGCCGCAACCAAGCGCCTTCAATTTGTCAAGCCCAACATCTACGTGGGCGCGGCATCCATGCCGGATAAGCACGGGTATATCTCCCTGTCCCTGTCTAACACCTACGAGAAGCGGATGCTGGAGGCCGCCGACCTGGTGATGCTGGAGGTCAACCCCAATATGCCCTATACTTTGGGGGACGTACAGGTTCACGTGTCCGACGTGGACTACCTTATCCGGGCGGACTACCTGCCCCCCGTCACGCCTGATCTGCCCTTCACAGAGAAGGACGCCGCCATCGGGAAGCTCATAGCCGAGATGGTGCCCGATGGGTCGTGCATCCAGCTGGGCATCGGCGGCATCCCCAACGCGGTGGCCGCCGCCCTGGAGAGTAAGAATGACCTGGGGGCGCACACCGAGATGCTCACCAGCGGCATGATGCGTCTGGCGAAAATGGGCGTCATCAACGGCAAGTATAAGCAGATCAACCGGGGCAAAATCGTCACCACCTTCGCCATGGGCATCCCGGAGCTGTATGAGTTTGTGGATTACAACCCCGCTGTGGCGGTGATGGACGGGGCCTGGGTGAACGACCCCTACACCATCGCCCAGAACGACAACCAGATCTCCATCAACACCTCCCTGGAGGTGGACCTCACCGGCCAGTGCGCCAGCGAGTCCATCGGTTCCCGGCAGTATTCCGGCACCGGCGGCCAGGCGGACACCGCCATCGGTGCCCAGATGTCCAGAAATGGCAAGTCCATCATCGCCCTCTACTCCACCGCTATGGTAAAGGACCCCGCCACGGGGGAAAAGCGCGAAGTGTCCAAGATTGTGCCTCAGCTCACCATGGGTGCGGCGGTGAGCTTGTCCCGCAACGACGTGGACCGGGTGGTCACGGAGTACGGAGTGGCTGAGCTGCGGGGCACCAGCCTGCGGGACCGGGTAGCTCGGCTCATAGAGATTGCCCACCCCAAGTTCCGGGAGGAGCTGTGGGAGCAGGCTGTCCAGGTGGGTATCCTGGGCAGGCGCCGATAAGGGGGGCTCAGCGATGGCATATTTTGAATTTCAAGGCAAGCAGATTTATTACGAGGAGCACGGCCAGGGCAAGCCTCTGCTGGTGCTCAACGGCATCATGATGTCCTGTAGGAGCTGGGCGGAGTTTGTGGAGCCCTTTTCCCAAAATAACCGGCTGATTCTTCTGGACTTTCTGGATCAGGGCCGGTCCGCCCGGATGGACGGTCCCTTCGACCAGGCCCTTCAGGCGGAGGTGGCGCTGGCCCTGCTGGACCACTTGAACATCGGTCGGGTCTGTGTGCTGGGCATCTCCTACGGCGGGGAGGTGGCTCTGCGTTTCACCCTTGAGAATCCCGGGCGGGTGGACCGGCTGCTGCTGTTCAACACCACCGCCCGTACCGGTCCCTGGCTGGGGGACATCGGGGATGCGTGGAATCTGGCCGCCGGCGATGCGGACGCCTATTATCTCACCACCATCCCGGTGATTTACTCGCCTCGGTTTTACCGGGAGAAGCAGGACTGGATGGCCCAGCGGAGGGAGACCCTGCGCCCTGTGTTCGGCGACCCTAATTTTATCCAGCCCATGATCCGCCTCACCAACAGTGCCCGAAACTATGATGTGACGGACCGGCTGGGGGAGATTCAGGCGCCCACCCTTATCGTGTCCTGCCAGCAGGATTACCTCACTCCTGTGGAGGAGCAGCAGCTGCTCCTCCGTCAGATTCCGAACAGCCACTATGCCGTCCTGCCTGGCTGCGGCCACGCCTCCATGTATGAGCAGCCGGTGCTGTTCGCCGCGCTCACTCTGGGCTTTTGCAACGCATCTAAGACGGAATATCACATATCCTGAATAAATTGATTGATTTTGCGACTGGAAAAGGCTATACTGGGTTCCAATGAACCGGCTCAAATAAAGAGGGGAGACTTCAACTTGGATCACAGAGCCTTGATCAACCGGCCTAAAACGAAAAAGGGGCGTGAGACGCTCAACCGCATTGTCAGCGCCGCCGCCCAGGAATTCTATGAAAAAGGGTATCACAACGCCTCCATCAACGACATCACCCGGCGGGCAGGGGTGGCCTCGGGCACCTTTTACGTCTACTTTGACGGGAAGTACAATCTCTACCGGTTTTTGCTGCTGCAATGCAGCCACATGATCCGCAAGCATCTGAATCAAGCGATTCAGGGATGCGCCACCCGCCGGAAGGCGGAGGAGGTGGGTCTGCGGGAATGGCTGCATTTCGTGCGGGAAAACCGCTATATGTACCACATCATTTGGGAATCCCTGTATATTGACAAGCAGCTGTTCACGGATTACTATGTGAGCTTCTGCCGCTCTTATATGCGGGGAATAGACGCGGCGAAGGCGTCGGGGGAGCTCCGGCAGGAGATTGACAGCGAGGTGCTGGCTTACACCCTCATGGGCGCGTCCAACTTTCTGGGTCTGAACTGGGGCTTGTTTCAGGATTACCCCACTGATGTGGAACGGGTGGTGGAGAGCTTCATGCACATTATCGAAGGGGGCATTTTTGCCAAGACCGATGCGGTAGCGCCCTCGCCTGCTCCGCCCGCGATTCGAATCCAGGTGGAATTTGACGATGATGACCTGGACGACGAAGGGGAGGAGGACCCCGCCGCCGGGGAGGAAGCGCCGGAGGACTGACTGCCCTGCTGAAAGGAGCAAGCGTCATGTACAAACAGCAATTTCTCACCACTGGGCGGTTGACCACCGCCTATTACCGGGCCGGGGAGGGAAACAGCCGGAAGCTACTGCTCGTCCACGGCAATGTGTCCTCCTCCGTGTTCTATCTGCCGCTGTTCCCCGCCCTGGCGGAGAGGTTTGACGTGGTCGCCCCGGACCTGCGGTGCTTCGGCGATTCTGAGGCTCTTGCAGTGGACGCCACCCGGGGGTTTGGGGACTGGACGGATGATCTGGCGGAGTTTACCGCCGCGCTGGGCTGGGAGCGATTTGCCGTGGCCGGCTGGTCCATGGGGGGCTGCATAGCCATGCAGTATGCCATGGAGCACGGCGGGCAGCTTACGGGCCTGATTCTCATCAACCCCGGTTCCCCCTGTGGCTTTGGGGGGACGAAGGGGGCGGACGGCGTGATGCTGGACCCGCCGGGGCTGGCCTCCGGCGGCGGCTGCGCCAATGCTCAGCTGGTGCAGTCCCTGCTGTCCGGCGAACGGGAGTTTTTGCGCACCACCCTCAACAGCGTATACTTTAAGCCCCCGTTCCGCATGGAGGGTGAGTGGGAGGAGCGCTTCATCACCGAGATGCTCAAAACCAAGGTGGGGGAGGGGATGTACCCCGGCGACACCCGGCAGGTTTCCCAGTGGCCCTTTGTGGCGGCGGGAGACAAGGGCGTTTGCAACACCATGGCCCCCAATCACGGCAACCTCTCCGCTCTGGCGGACACACCGGCCAAGCCGCCGGTGCTGTGGGTGCGGGGGGACAGTGACATCATGGTGAGCGACACCTCCCTGTGCGATTTCGGCTATCTGGGGCAGGCGGGGATCGTTCCCGGCTGGCCGGGGGCGGAGGTTATCCCACCCCAGCCGATGGTGGCCCAGACCCGCGAGGTGCTGGAGCGGTACGCCACCAATGGCGGACGGTATGAGGAACAGGTTTTGCCGGGTGGGCACGGGTGTCATTTAGAGTCCCCCGCGCAGTTCGTGGCGGCGGTGGAGAAATTTTTCTCGTAATAAATTTGAGCTGACGGGTACGTTTGAACAAGGGAGGGGGGACGCTTTTTGAGGAAGCGTCCCCCTTTCGCGTTTTCTGACGGTTTGACTTTGGGTGACAACTGTAGTACAATAGAACAATTCTCAGGAAAAGAATGAAATTTGCGCATGAAAAAAGTAGGTCTGCTTTTAGCTGCGGCGCTTTGCGCAACGCTGGCGGGCAGTGCATTATAATAGGTTTTGTCCATATTGAGAATATGGCGAGATTGCTTTTCTGGGTGAGGAGGCGCGTGATGCAGATTTCAAGCAGATTCACGGTTGCGGTTCATGTGCTCATATGTATTGAGACGTTTAAGAATGACCATAAAGTGACGAGCGAGCTTCTCGCATCGAGTGTAAACGCCAATCCGGTTGTGATCAGAAGGCTGTTGCAGCAGCTGAAAAAGGCCGGGCTTGTCTGTGTCCGGCGGGGGAGCGGAGGGGCGGATACGGCAAGGCCGCTGGAGGAGATTACCCTGCTTGACCTCTATCGTGCCGTAGAGTGCGTGGATTCGGGAGCGCTGTTTCATTTTCATGAAGACCCGAATGAGCACTGCCCTGTGGGAAGAAATATTCACGCCGTTTTGGACGCAAGGCTGGAGCGGATTCAAAGGGCCATGGAGAACGAGATGAGCTCAATCACAATGCAGGATGTTTGGAACGATATGAAAAAAGTCATGATGTAACTATTGACATTACAACGAGAAGATGGTATGATCCGTAATGTGCCAACGATGGTTACAACAAGACAGGAGGTTATTCTGATGGCAAACTACAAAAAGGTAGCGGTGGGTTCTGAGGCCAGGGCTGAGCTGCACGACAGCCTTTCCCTCACCGGGGCGGAAATCAGCGTCAATCATCTCCCGGCGGGGGTGGGCGTGCCGTTTGTGCACTCCCACAAGCAGAACGAGGAAATTTACGGGATTCTGGAGGGAAAGGGCAAGGCCGTCATTGACGGGGAAACCGTGGAACTGGCGGCTGGCGATTGGATTCGCGTTTCTCCGGCGGCAAAGCGCCAGTTCTCCGCGGCGGAGGATGCTGACATCCGTTTCATCTGCATCCAGGTGAAGGAGAACTCCCTGGAGGGCTATACAAAGGATGACGGGGTATTGGAGGGTGCCTGAGCGTGCGCAAGACGGCCCCCGCAGAGGGAAGCTCTGCGGGGGCCGTTTTTTAACCGTTCGATGGGGGACTGTCCCAGGCGAATAGCTTTTTCTGATTGAGCAGATAAAAGCTCAGCCCCACCGCGTCCGCCAGCACCCAGCCGATAGGCACCGACCACCAAATCCCTGCCACGCCGATGGCGGGGATGGCGGACAGGATGTGGGCCAGCGCCACGCGGGTGCCCAGAGAGACCACGGTGAGCACCACTGACATCCCCGGCCGGCCCAGAGCGCGGTACAGGCCGTACAGCAGAAACAGGCAGCCGATGCCACAGTAAAACGCGCCTTCAATGCGCAGGTAGCGCACGCCTTCCAGGATGGTCTCCGCCTCTGCGGCCTCCACGAACAGCCCCATGAGGGGCTGGGCAAACGCACACACCAAAGCGGATACCACCGCGCAGAAGATGAAGGCGGTCAGCACCGCGCCCTTCAGTCCGGCGCGGATGCGCTGCTCCTGCTTCGCGCCGTAGTTTTGGGCGATAAAGGTGGAAAAGGCGTTGCCAAAATCCTGAACAGGCATATAGGCGAAGGCGTCAATTTTCACCGCAGCGGCGAAGGCGGCCATTACCGTGGGACCGAAGCTGTTCACCAAGCCTTGAACCATGAGGATGCCAAGGTTCATCACGGACTGCTGCACGCAGGTGAGGATGGAAAACCCGGTGATCTCCCGCACACGGGCCCAGCGGAGGCGAAGCCCTTTGGACAGACGCAGCTGGGGACACCGGGCCAGGGCGTAGGCCGCGATGGCCAGGCCGGAGAGATATTGAGCGATGACAGTGGCCTCGGCGGCGCCGGCCACGCCCCGCTCCAAGCCCAGGACGAACCACAGGTCCAGGGCGATGTTGAGCGCGGCGGAGACCGCCAAAAAAATCAGCGGGGACAGAGAATTGCCCACCGCCCGGAGGAAGCAGGCGAAGAAGTTATAGAAAAATGTGGCGGTGATGCCTAAGAAAATCACCGATAAGTAGTCCCGCATCATGGGCCACACCTCGTCCGGCACCCGCAGGAACAGCCGCAGCCAGTCCAGACAGGCAAAGGACAGGACGTTCAGCGCCGCAGTGAGCGCGGCAATGAGTACGAAGGAGGCCAGCGCGCCCTCCCGCAATCCCTCTGTGTCCCGCTGGCCAAAGCGGATGGAGAACACCGCCCCGCTGCCCATACAAAGCCCCAGCAGAATGGAGGTGAGAAAGGTCATCAGCGTGAAGGAGGAGCCCACGGCGGCCAGGGCGTTTTTCCCCAGATAATTGCCCACGATCAGGGTGTCCGCCACGTTGTAGCATTGCTGGAGCAGGTCGCCCAGAATCATGGGGACGGCAAAGCGAAGCATAGAGGCCATCACCGGCCCCCGGGTTAAATCTTTTTCCATGGGTATCTGCCCGCCCTCCGTCAAAGGTTTTCAATATTTTACCTGGTTTGGGCGGCGCTGTCAATGCCCTGGCGGGCGGACAAGAGAGGGCGGTCAGTTCCCTGTTTGGGAGCCGGCCGCCCTCGTTTTGTCTATTTCTTCAGCCGGAATTTGGAGGCCAAATCATTCAGCATGGCGGCCTGGCCGGATAGCTCCTCGCTGACGGCGCTGGTCTCTGCGGCGGCCACATTGCTTTGCACCACGGAGGAGATCTGCCGATTCAGGAACTTCATTCGTGCCCTTTATCATATCGGGTGGAAACTGGAAATGAAAGGGCATTCCTGAAATGTACTCCGTGAAAAATGCGGTGGCGGCGTACGGGTCAGCGCAGGCAGTGGGCCGTCCTTTTTCTTCCATGAAACACGCATTTTGCCAGGTGAAATATGGACCTTGCTGTTGCCGTTTGGCGAGACAGGGGAAAACAAGAAAAACGGCCGTCAAAACAGCTAAAAATATAAATTAAATTCTGTCTATTAGGACGAAAATTACAACAACATGCCAGGATGTGTGGTGAACTGCACAAAAAGCGTTACACACAACATTTTGGTATATTCGTAAAAATGCAGTCCATTTACAGCGACACGGGAGAAGGGGTATGATTTCCGTGAAAGCGCAGCCGGAGAGGCGGCGCAGAAAAGAATTGGAGCAGAGAAGCAGAGGAGTGGTGTTTATGAAAAAAATCCCCCGAATTGCGGCGCTTGCGCTGGCTGTGGCGCTGTTGGTGTCCCTGTGCGGCTGTGGTGCGGTGGACGGCAAGACCCATCTCAAATTCCAGATCTGGGACATTGCCCAGCGCGAGAGTATGCAGGCCATCTGCGATGCCTACACGGAGAAACACCCCGATGTGGTCATTGAGGTGCAGGTAACGAACTGGAACGAGTATTGGACCAAGCTGGAGGCGGCCGCCGAGTCCAACACCATGCCGGACATCTTCTGGATGCATACCAATCAGATTTTGTACTATTCCGACTTTGGTATGCTGGCGGACGTGACCGAACTGTACGATGATGTGGAGGCCAATTATTACGAGAATCATTTTTCCGACATCTCCATTGGTAACGCCCAGGGCAGCGATGGGCGTATGTACGGCGTGCCGAAGGATAAGGACAATATCTTCCTGATTTACAATAAGGAGATGTTTGATGCCGCCGGGGTGGCGTACCCCGACGAGAACTGGACCTGGGACGATTTGGTGAGCGCCTCCCAGGCCATCTACGATAAGACCGGAAACTACGGTTTCCTGGCGTATAACGATGATCAGATGGGTTACTGGAGCTTTGTCTATCAGGCGGGCGGCTATATTTTGAACGAGGACTTCACCAGGGCTGGGTTTGACCAGCCCGGCACCAGGAAGGGCATGGAGTTCTACGTGGGCCTTCAGGACTACGACTGGTGCCCCAAGCAGACCTATTTCGCCGAGACCGCTCCCGGCACCGCGTTCTTCTCCGGCATCGGTTCCATGTACGTGGAGGGGAACTGGGAGCTGATGAACAAGTGCGTCAACTTCCCCAATATGGACGGCAAGTGGGACATCGCCCCCATGCCCAAGTGCCCCGATCCCCTCAGCGGCGACGGCCGGGCCACCATTTCCAACGGCCTGTGCTACGCTACAGCCGCCCACGGCAAGACAAAGGATATCGCCTTAGACGTAATCAAATTCTTTGGCACCGAGGAGGCCCAGCTGCTGGCCAGCTCCTACGGCGCGGCCATCTCCGCCTACAACGGCACCGAGCAGCCCTACTTCGATGCCTTTGAGAAAGCGGGCTATGATATCAACGTGGAGATGGTGATGGACCAGTTTGAGTACGGGGTGCAGAACGTGAACAACTCCGCCAAGCCAAAGTGGAAAAGTCCTGTGCTGGACGAGCTGAACAAGGTGTATGCGGGCCAGCAGAGCCTGAGCGACGCGCTGGACAATATGCAGCGCATCATCGACACCGAAACCGCCAAGAAACTGGCGGCTGACTGAGAGGAGGGTATTTATGAAGAAGAACAATAAGCTGTCCCGGACCTCCCGCCAAGAGCAGCTCTGGGCCTATATCATGGTGGCGCCCACCATCATCGGGTTGATTGTGCTCAACCTGTGGCCCTTCGTTCAGACGGTCTATACCAGCTTCTGCGAGCATCTGGGATTTGGCCACTATCAGTTTGTGGGCCTTGAAAACTACATCAAGATGTTCCAGAACCCCGAGTTCTGGCGGGCCACCTGGAACACCATTCTGTTCTGTATTCTCACCGTTCCCGTAGGGCTGTTCCTGTCCCTGCTGGTGGCCGTCATGCTCAACGCCAAAATCAAATTTAAGGGCGGCTTCCGCACCATCTTCTTTCTGCCCATGGTGTGCGCCCCCGCCGCAGTGACCATGGTGTGGCGCTGGATTTTCAACGGCGAGTACGGCATTCTCAACCAGGTGCTGGGCACGAAGATCGGCTGGATTACCGATCCCAACGTGGTGATGGTGTCCTGCGCCATCGTGGCCATCTGGAGCAATATCGGCTATGACGCCATTCTGCTCCTGGCCGGCCTGCAAAATATCCCCAAGAGCTTGTACGAGGCCAACAGCATCGACGGCGCGGGCAAGGTGCGCCAGTTCTTCACCATCACCCTGCCCATGGTGTCGCCCACCCTGTTTGTGGTGATGATTATGCGCCTGATGGCCTCGGTCAAGGTATACGATTTGATTTACATGATGGTGGAGGAGACCAACCCCGCCGTCACCAATGTGCAGAGCCTGATGTATCTGTTCTACCGTTCCTCTTTCGTGGCCGGCGATCGGGGCTATGGCTCCGCCATCGTCATCTGGACGGTGCTGCTCATCGGTATGGTGACCATCATCCAGTTCGTGGGCCAGAAGAAGTGGGTCAACTACGATGTTTAAGGAGGGGTAAACTGTGAAAAAACATACCATGGGGTCCTCCAAAACCAAGCTCACGGTCCTGACCTATGCGGCGTTGATCGCGGGTGCTGTTATCATGATTTTCCCCTTTGTGTGGATGCTCCTCACCAGCTCTAAGACAGTGGACGAGAGCATGGCCATCCCGCCCACCATTCTGCCCAATCAGATCATGGGGGACAACTTTGTGGACGCGGTGAAAAGCCTGCCCTTCCTCAACCTCTACATCAACACAGCCCTGATGATTTTCTTCCGGGTGATTTGCGCGGTGGCCTTCAGCTCCATGGCGGGCTACGCCTTCGCCCAACTGGAGTTCAAAGGGAAGAAGCTGCTGTTCGGCATCGTACTGGTGCAGATGTCCCTGCCCAGCCAGATTTTCATCATTCCCCAGTATCAGATGGTGGCCAAGATGGGGCTGGCCAACACGGTGTTCGCTCTGGTGTTCCCCGGCATTGTCAGCGCCTTCGGCGTCTTCTTCCTGCGCCAGACCTATATGGGCATTCCCAAGGAGATCGGCGAGGCGGCCTATCTGGACGGCTGTAACCAGTGGCAGACCTTCACAAAGATTATGTTCCCCCTCACGGGCACGTCGGTGGCGGCGCTGACCATCTTCACCGCCGTGTTCGCCTTCGGCGACCTGATGTGGCCCCTGGTGGTGAACAGCGATTTGAATATGATGACCCTGTCCTCCGGACTGGCTACGCTGCGGGGGCAGTTCTCCACCAACTTCCCGGTGCTGATGGCCGGCTCCCTGTTGGCCATGCTGCCCATGGTGGTGCTCTACCTGATCTTCCAGAAGCAGTTCATCGAGGGCATTGCCACCACCGGCGGCAAATAAAATCTGCGCTTGTATGCGTTACAGCCCCGGCGTCGGTCTTTACGACCCGCCGGGGCTGTGCTAAAATAGGCAGGACTTCATGAGCAGGAGGAGATCTCCATGATTTTACACGACGAACAGGCGAAGCTGTTCACACTCCACACCCGGAACACCACCTATCAGATGAAGGTGGGGCAGTACGGCGTGCTGTTGCATACCTATTATGGCCCCCGGCTGCGGGGCGGGGATTTGGCCTACCTGATCCAATACGCGGACCGGGGATTTTCCCCTGCGCCCCCGGAAGCGGGAGACGGGCGAACCTTTTCTCTGGATACCGTGCCCCAGGAGTACTCCGCCAGCGGCGTGGGGGACTTCCGCCAGCCCTCTATCCGGGCGGAGCTGGCCGACGGCAGCCAGGTCGTGGACCTGCGCTATGCGGGCTGTGAGCTGCGCCACGGAAAGTACGCCCTGGACGGTATGCCCGCCTTTTATGCCGGGGAAGGGGCGGCGGATACGCTGGTGATTGAGCTGGAGGACCCGGTGTCCCAGCTGCGGGTGGAGCTGCTCTACGGCGTGCTGGAGGAGTATGATCTCATCACCCGTGCGGTGCGGGTGGTGAATGGAGGGAGCTGCTCTGTACGTCTGCTTCAGGTATCCTCTCTGTGCCTGGATTTTCAGAGGGCTGATTTGGACCTGATTATGTTCGACGGACGGCACACCATGGAGCGCTGTCCCAGCCGGGCCCCGCTGCGCCCCGGCGTGCAGGGGGCAGGCAGCGTCCGGGGTATGTCCAGCCACCAGCACAATCCCTTTGTGGTGCTGTGCGAGCCGGGTGCCGGGGAGGACAACGGCGGATGCTGGGGGGCCATGCTGCTCTACAGCGGCGGCTTCCAGGCGGAGGTGGAGCGGGACCAGTTTGACAACAGCCGCCTGGTGATGGGCATACAGCCCCGCCAGTTCTGCTGGACGCTGGAGCCGGGGGAGGCGTTTACCGCTCCGGAGGCGGCGATGGTGTACGCGCATAACGGCCTGACGGCGATGAGCCGACAGCTTCACCGGGCCATCCGGGAGCGTCTCATCCGTCCGCCTCAGGGGGGAATGCGCCATCCGGTGCTGATTAACAGCTGGGAGGCGGCCTATTACGATTTTGACACGGAAAAGCTGGTGGAGCTGGCCCGGGCGTCGGCGGAGCTGGGGGTGGACCTATTTGTACTGGACGACGGCTGGTTTGGCCGCCGGGACAGCGACCGCCGGGGCCTGGGCGATTGGTGGGTAAACGAAGAAAAGCTCCCCGGCGGGCTGGAGGCCTTGGCCGAACGCATCGGAGAGCTGGGGATGGAGCTGGGTATCTGGATTGAGCCGGAGATGGTCAGTGAGGACAGCCAGCTCTACCGCGACCACCCGGACTGGGTACTGGCGGCCCCCGGCCGGGCCCCCACCCGGGGCCGCAGCCAGCTGGTGCTGGACTTTTCCCGCAAGGAGGTCCGGGACCACATCTATGAGTCGCTGCGCCCGGTGCTGTCCTGCCCGGGGCTCACCTATGTGAAGTGGGACATGAACCGCAGCCTCACCGATGTGTGGTCCGCCGCCCTGCCGCCCCAGCGCCAGGGGGAGGTGCTCCACCGCTATGTGCTGGGGGTGTATGAGCTGCTGGAGCGGCTGCACCGGGACTATCCCCACATTCTCATCGAGGGCTGCGCCGGGGGCGGGGGCCGGTTCGACGGGGGGATGCTGTATTACACCCCCCAGATTTGGTGCAGCGACAACACCGACGCCATGGACCGCCTGCGCATCCAGTACGGGACCTCCTTTGGCTATCCGGCCTGCGCAGTGGGCGCCCACGTTTCCGCCGTGCCCAATGAGCAGACCGGGCGGAGCGCACCGCTGGAGACCCGCGGAGTGGCCGCCATGAGCGGAACCTTTGGCTATGAGATGGACCTGGGCCGGTGCACCGAGGAGGAAAAGGAGATCGTCCGCCGGCAGATTCGCGCCTTCCGGGAGCGCCGTGAGCTGCTTCAAACCGGAGACTACTACCGCCTGACCTCTCCTTTTGAGGCGGGGCCCTATACCGCGTGGCAGCAGGTGTCCACCGACCGGCGGCAGACGCTGGTGAGTGTGGTGACAGGAGCGGTCCGGGCCAACGCGCCCTTTGCCCTGCTTCGGCTGAAGGGGCTGAACCCGGACCTGGACTATCGGGTAAACGGGGGGGAGGAGCTCTATCCAGGGGATGCGCTGATGGCGGCGGGGTATCCGCTGCCCAGCCTGCCGGGGGACTATCAGGCGTTTCAGCTGCACTTAGAGGCGGAGCGCGGGTGAGGCTGGCTGCCCCGCCGCGTCTGTGCGCCCCTTGTTCTGGACGCGCCACTCCCTGGGTGAAACGCCATAGCGCTTTTTAAATGCCCGGGAGAAGTGGAGCTGGTTGGGATAGCCGCAGGCGGCGGAGATATCCCCGATGGAAGACTTGGTGGTCTGCATCAGCTCCGCCGCTTTGGACAGGCGCAGGCGGATGAGAAATTCCTGGGGCGGACAGCCCATGGTGTCCCGAAAGAGCTTGCTGAAATAGCTGCGGTTGAGCTTGCACACGTCGGCGACCTCCTCTACGGTGAGCTCCCGCTGGTAGTTGTGCTCCATGAAGGTGACGGCCTCCTGAATGTAGAAGTCCTGAAGGCGGCTGCCCCGCAGATCCCGCCGGGTGGAGGAGGACTGAATGAGTCCGTCCAGAAACAGGCATAGATGACCGATGAGGCACAGGGTAGAGGCGCTGGAGTGGTCGGCGATATAGAGCATGGCGTCCCGCGCCGGCCACCCCGCGGCGGGGCTCTTGGGGCGGTAGATGGGCTGGGCGGGGCCCAGGCCCGCGGCGGTGAGGAACTCCTCCGCCCGCAGGCCGCCGAATTCCAGCCAGGCGTACTTCCAAGGGTCGCGCTCGTCCGCACAGTAGGTGTTGACCTGGCCGGGGCAGATGAGGAAGCCTTGGTCGGGCTCCAGGGTATAGCGGCGAGTTACGCCGTCCGAACCGTTGGCGTCCAGATATCCCTTGCCGGAGATGACATAGTGGAACAGGAAGTGGTTGCGCACAAAGGGGCCGAAGGAGTGCAGGGGGGCGCACTGCTCCCAGCCGTATTGAAACAGCCGCAGGTCCAGAAAGTTTTCATTGGGGAACACAGAAAAGGAGAACTCACTCATGTTTGGGCACATCCTTTCTATCGCACACAACACGCATTCGAGGAGGAAACGGCTATGTATGACGTTATCGCGCTGGGCGAGCTTTTGATTGACTTTACGGAGAACGGAGCCAGCGGCCAGGGAAACACGCTGTTTGAGGCCAATCCCGGCGGCGCGCCCTGCAATGTGCTGGCCATGCTGAAAAAGCTGGGCCGCTCCTGCGCTTTTGTGGGCAAGGTGGGGGAGGATCTGTTCGGCCATCTTCTCCACGACGTGGCGGCGGGGGCGGGTATCTGCATGGACCACCTGGTGTTCGACAAAGACACCCGTACCACCCTGGCCTTTGTAAAAACCTTTGAGAACGGCGACCGGGATTTCTCTTTCTACCGAAATCCCGGTGCGGATATGATGCTTACGGAGGATGAACTGCCTCTGGATGTGATCGCCGGCAGCCGCGTTTTCCACTTCGGCACCCTGTCTATGACTCACCCTGGGGTGCGCTGCGCCACCCGCCGTGCCATCGATGCCGCCAAGGCGGGCGGCGCGCTGATCTCCTTCGACCCCAATCTGCGCCCGCCCCTGTGGGACAGCTTGGAGGACGCCAGGGCGCAAATTGAGTACGGCCTGGCCCGCTGCGACATTTTGAAGATCGCCGACAACGAGTTGGAGTTCATGACCGGCCAGACGGACTTCGACAAGGGCGCGGCCATTCTGCGGGGGAAATACCCCAACATCAAGCTGCTCAACGTCACCGCCGGGGCGGAGGGAAGCTATTCCTATTGCGGGGATGAGTGGGTGTTCGTGCCCGCCTGCAAGCTGGGCGGCGTCATCGAGACCACCGGCGCGGGGGATACGTTCTGCGCCTGCGTGCTGGATTTTGTGCTGGAGCACGGGCTGGACGGACTGAGCGGGGAGGATTTGACCGCTATGCTTCAGTTTGCCAATGGGGCGGCTTACTTAGTCACCACTCGAAAGGGGGCCTTGCGCAGTATGCCGGAGGCGGAGCAGGTGCGTCGGCTGCTGGCCGGAGAGACGGAGGAGGAAAAGACATGAACGAATTGGAGCGCCGTCTGGCTGCCCGGCAGGACGAGCTGGACTGGCTGTATATGGAGCTGTACGGCGACCGGGCCCGCCTGGACGAACTGAAGGCCATGATGTCCCAGGTTTGGCGGGCGCGCAGCCAGGCGCTGCGGCGTTTGGATAAAAAGCGGGAGGCGCAGCCGGACTGGTTCCGAGCGGGTGGGATGCTGGGGGTAACTATGTATCCGGGGCTGTTCGCCGGCGACCTCAAGGGGGTGGAGGAGCGGCTGAGCTATTTGAAGGAGCAGGGGATTACCTATGTGCACCTGATGCCCCTGCTGAAGATGCCCCACCCGGACAACGATGGCGGCTACGCCGTGGAGGACTTTGACCAAGTGGACCCCGCGCTGGGGACGAATGAGGACCTGAGCGCCCTGGCCGCAGCCATGCGCCGGCGGGGGATGAGCCTGTGCCTGGATTTTGTCATCAACCACACCGCCGACACCCACGAATGGGCGATGCGGGCCAAGGCGGGCGAGCGGGAGTACATTGACCGTTACATCTGCTTCGACAGCGCGGACATCCCCAGGGAGATGGAAAAGACCATCCCCGACGTATTCCCTGAGACCGCGCCGGGCAGCTTCATTTACGTGGAGGAGATGGGCAAGTATGTGTGCTCCTCCTTCCACCCCTACCAGTGGGACCTGAACTACCGCAATCCCGCGGTGTTCAACGATATGGTGGGAAGTATGCTTCGCCTGACCAACCTGGGGGTGGAGGTGCTGCGCATCGACGCGGTGCCCTACTTGTGGAAGGAGCTGGGCACCACCTGCCGGAATCTGCCCCAGGTGCACACCATCATGCGGATGATTCGGCTGATCACTGAGTGCGTGTGCCCCGGTGTGATTTTAAAGGGGGAGGTGGTGATGGCCCCCCGGGAGCTGGCCGCCTACTTCGGCAGGTGGGACAAGCCGGAGTGCCACCTGCTCTACAACGCCTCCACCATGGCCGCCCAGTGGAGCGCCCTGGCCTCGGCGGACGTGCGCCAGCTCAAGCGCCAGCTGGACGACCTGCACGCTCTGCCCGCCCACTGCTGCTTTGTCAACTATCTGCGCTGCCACGATGACATCGGCTGGGGGCTGAACGAGGAGTATGGCAAAACCATCGGCATCGACCCGCTGGCCCACAAGAAATATCTGTACGAATTTTTTGAAGGCAGCCTCCCAGGCAGCTTTGCCAGGGGGGAGCGGTATAACTACAACCCCGCCACCCAGGACGCCCGCACCTGCGGCACCACTGCCAGCTTGTGTGGAATTGAGAAGGGACTGTACGAGGGAGACGAGAGCCAAGTGGCGCTGGGCGTCCAGCGGGACCTGATGATGCACGCCGTTATCATGTGTATGGGGGGCTTTCCCATGCTGTCCAGCGGGGATGAGATCGGCCAGCTCAACGGCTACGGCTATCATGAGGACCCGGATTTGCGGGAGGACAGCCGGAACCTCCACCGCACCCGGTTCAACTGGGAGAAGGCGGCCCTGCGCACCCAGGCGGGGACGGTGCAGCAGCGCATCTGGGACGGGCTGCGGCGGCTGGAACAGCTGCGGGCCGCGCACCCCTGCTTTGGGCCGGAGAGCAGTGTCACCACGTGGGACGCCCACAGCCGCCGGGTGCTGGCCCTGGTGCGGCGGACGGGAGAGGCGGAGCTGGTGTGCCTGTTCAATTTTGCTGGAATCCCTAAGTCCTATGCCTTGGAGGCCATGGAAGGGGAGTTTACCGATCTGATAGACGGGGAGGCGGCGTCCTGCTCGGCAGGGGTGCTGGAGCCCTATCAATACCGGCTGTGCGAAAGAGTTCGCTGAGTTGGCCTGTTTCACGGATTATACCAGCATTGTACCAGAAAAATTCCGGCGTGGCAAACGCTTTTGCGGATGGTCCCGTTATGGGGCGGGCGGCGGTTGAAAGCGGGCGCGCGATGTGGTATCATTACCCCAATACGGAGGAAGGTGTGAGGAATATGATCCAGTACCGAAGATTGGGGGAGGGCGAAATCTGCCGGGCGCTGTTCCGGGGCTTTCGCCGGCGGCAGGTGGTCACGAAATGCTGGCGCAGAGAGAATGGGGCGTGGGTGATTCGGGATGACCCATTTGTGGATGACTGGTCGGAGGCGGACTATGAGACGATGGTGTCCTGCCTGAAAAACACGGTCGTTACGGGAGGCGTGGTGTTCGCCGCCTTTATGGATGGTGCGCTAAAGGGCTTTGCCTCTGTGGAGGGGACCCTGTTCGGCGGAGAGAACCGGTATCTGGACCTGACCAGCATTCATGTGTCGGAGGAGGCTCGGGGGAGTGGAATCGGCTCCGCCCTGTTTCGGCAGGCAAAGGAGTGGGCCAGAGAGCACGGGGCGGAAAAGCTGTACATCTCCGCCCATTCAGCGGTAGAGAGCCAGGCGTTTTACCGGCGGATGGGCTGCGTTGAGGCACAGGAGTACAGCCGGGAGCACACCGAGGCGGAGCCCTTTGACTGCCAGATGGAGTGTGCGCTGAACGAGGCGGCGCAGTCAACGTGATGAAAAAAGGACGGTATGCTGAGGCATACCGTCCTTTTGCTGTCAATCTGTATGGTTGTTGGCTTAGCCGCCGTCCGTTTCCAGCCGGTAGCCCAGCCGGCGCACCGCCTCAATGCGGATATTGGATCCGATGCTGTGGAGCTTTTTGCGCAGAAAGCCTACATAGACCTCCACATGGTTTTCCACGGCGTTGGAATCGTATCCCCACACCTTGGCCAGTATGGTCTCCTTGGGAGAAATGCTGTCCCTGGCCTGGAGGAGAAAGCGCATCACATCGAACTCCTTGGCGGACAGCCGCACGCTCTGCGCCCCGCACACCAGGGTGCAGGAGCCCAGCTCCAGCGCCGTATTTCCCAGAGTCAGCTCGTCCACCTGCCCGCCCTGGCGGCGAAGTAGGGCGTTGATGCAGGCCAACAGCTCCCTGGTGTCAAAGGGCTTGGTGAGGTAGTAGTCCGCCCCGGCGTTCAGCCCTTGAATGCGGTCCTCCAGTCCCGAGCGGGCGGTGAGCATGAGAATGGGGGTGGCGCACCGCCGGGCACGCACGCTTTTGGCCAGCTGAAAGCCGTCCATCCCCGGCATCATCACGTCCAAAATCAGCAGGTCGTAAATGCCCAGCTGGGCGTACTCCGCGCCATTCACGCCGTCATATATGCACTCTACGTCAAAGCCTCGCTTTTCCAGCAGCGCTCTGATAGAGTCGGCTAGCGGTTTTTCGTCCTCAATCACCAAAATTTTCATAAGTTCCTCCCGCCGCGATTGGTTTAGCCGTCTCATTATACTATCACGCAAGGCTGAAATGAAGCTGAAAAAGAGTCAATTTACAGTTCCTTCACATTTTGTGCTGGAATTTTCAGCGTCGGTTCAGCGTTCTGTGCTAAAGTGCTTCCTGGAAAGGACGTGACGCTATGGCGCAATACCGGCATGAGTGGAAGCATCAGATCAGCCTGTCTGACCAGTTGGCCGTTCGGGCGCGGCTGAGGGCGGTGTGTCGGGCGGACAGCCACGCCGCCCATGGACAATATCAGGTCCGCAGCCTGTATTTTGACAATTTGGAGGATAAGGCCCTGCGGGAGAAGATCGACGGAGTAAACTGCCGGGAGAAGTTTCGCATCCGCTATTATAACGGCGATTTGTCCCTGATCCGCCTGGAGAAGAAAAGCAAGCGGAACGGGCTGGGGACCAAGGTGTCGGTCCAGCTCGCCGCTCAAGAGGCCCAGGCCATTGTGGATGGAGAACTGAACTGGATGGGAGACAGCGGAAGGCCGCTGGTGCAAGAGCTGTATAGCAAGATGCGTTCACAGGGTCTGCGGCCCCGCACCATTGTGGACTACACCCGTGAGCCTTTCGTCTACGCTCCAGGCAACGTGCGGGTGACGTTGGACTATGACATCCGCACGGGGCTGGGCTGCACCGACTTTTTAAATCCCGGCTGCGTTACCATCCCGGCGGGGGAGCCTGTCACCATTTTGGAGGTGAAGTGGGACGAGTTTCTTCCCAGCGTCATCCGGGACGCGGTGCAGTTAGAGGGGCGGCGGGCCGGGGCATTCTCCAAATACGCTGCCTGCCGGATTTATGGTGTCTGAGCCGTTGTGAGCAGGCGAGGCGTGAATACATGAATGAAAGGAAAGAAATTTTTTATGACATTCCAAGACATTTTCAAATCCAGCTTTCTGGAGAACGTCACCAGTGTCAGTCTGCTGGATATGGCGCTGGCGCTCATTTTGGCGTTTGGTATCGGTCTTTTTATCCTGCTGGTATACAAAAAGACCTTCTCCGGCGTGATGTACTCGTCCAGCTTTGGCGTGACGCTGGTGGCCCTGGCCATGATTACCACCATGGTCATCTTAGCCGTTACCAGCAACGTGGTGCTCTCTCTGGGCATGGTGGGCGCACTGTCTATCGTCCGCTTCCGTGCCGCCATTAAGGAGCCATTGGATATCGCCTTTCTGTTCTGGTCCATCGCCGTGGGCATTGTGCTGGCAGCGGGGATGATCCCCCTGGCTGTCATAGGAAGCGTGGTCATCGGTCTGATTCTGCTGGTGTTTGTGAATCGAAAGTCCTTTGCCAATCCCTATATCGTTGTGCTCCAGTGCGAGGACGGCGACAGTGAGGGCCGCGCCAAGGCGTACCTGGAGCAATTTACCCAGCGGTGCTCGGTCAAGAGCAAAACGGTGCAGAAGGGGCTGGTGGAGCTGAATCTGGAGGTGCGCCTCAGGGACGGCGAGACCGGCTTTGTGAATGAACTGTGCGGCATGGACGGCGTGCGCAGCGCCGTGCTGGTGAGCTACAACGGTGACTACATGGGGTGACGGGATGGCGGCGCACAAATACATCGACCGCATTTGTCTGGCTGGGGCGCTGCTGTCTTTGCTGCTCACCCTGCTGTTTATGAACGGCCAGGCCTTGGGCGTCCAGCCCGCCTCCAGGGTGATGGGTTATGAGGCGAAGCTGTTTGACACGTCCCAGGTACATACCATCGACATTGTGATGGACGACTGGGAGCAGTTTATTGAAATCTGTGAGAATGAGGAGTACGCCCTGTGCGCAGTGGTCATTGACAACGAGGCGTATCAAAGCATTGGCATTCGGGCGAAGGGGAACACCTCTCTGTCCACGGTGTCCCAGATGGGCAGCGACCGCTACAGCTTCAAGCTGGAATTTGACCATTATGACAAGGGCAAGAGCTACCACGGTTTGGATAAGCTGTGCCTGAACAATCTCATCCAGGACAACACCATGATGAAGGATTACCTCACCTACCGCATGATGGGGGAGTTTGGGGCGAAGGCGCCGCTGTGCAGTTATGTGTACCTCACCGTAAACGGGGAGGACTGGGGACTGTATTTGGCGGTGGAGGGGGTGGAGGACGCCTTCCTTCAGCGCAATTACGGCCGGGATCACGGCGAGCTGTACAAGCCGGACAGTATGAGCTTCGGCGGGGGCCGGGGAAACGGCCGGGACTTCGACATGGACGAGTTTATGAACCGTGACGACGGGGAGCAGGCTGACGGTGCGTCCGGCAGTACGCAGCCGCCGAAACAACAGGGAGCTGCGCCGGAGGGCTTTACTCCACCCTCCTTCGGCGGCCAATTTCCTGAAACAGGCGGAAGCGGAGACGCGCCCCAGGGAGGGTTTGATCCCTGGGAACGGTTTGGCGGCGGGCCGGGGGGCGGCTTCGGCGGCATGGGCTCCGGCGACGTGAAGCTGCAATATACGGATGACAATCCGGACAGCTATTCCAACATCTTCGACAGCGCCAAAACCGATGTGTCCAGCGCAGACCAGGCCCGGCTCATCTGGGCGCTGAAAACGCTTAACACAGGCGAAACTGTGGAGGACGCTCTGGACATAGACCAGGTACTGCGCTATTTTGTGGTGCACAATTTTGTGGTCAACGGCGACAGCTACACCGGCGCCATGGTGCACAACTACTATCTCTATGAGAAGGACGGGCGGCTGTCCATGATTCCCTGGGACTATAATCTGGCTTTTGGGACCTTCCAGGGCAGCGACGCTTCGGAGGCAGTGAATGATCCCATCGACTCGCCCTTATCCGTTAGCGGAAACGGCGACCGGCCCATGGCGGACTGGATTTTCGCGGATGAGGCGTATACCGCACTGTACCACCAATACTTTGAGGAATTTTTAAATACAGTAAACCTTAATGTAATCATTGAGGCGGCCCGAGCCCTCATTGCCCCCTATGTGGAGCGGGATCCCACCAAATTCTGCACCACGGAGGAATTTGAGACGGGGGTGGAGACGCTGACCGCCTTTTGCACCCTGCGGGCAGAAAGTGTGTCCGACCAGCTCGCCGGAACCATTCCCTCCACAGATGAGGGGCAAGCCGCGGACAGCTCCGGTTTGGTGGACGCATCCGCCATTGCCCTGTCTGACCTGGGGACGATGGGCAACGGCGGTCCTGGAGGTTTCCTGAGTGGGGAGGGGCCGGACACAGACGCCTTCCGGCCCCTTGGGTCGGCAGGTCCGTTTGCCCCCGCTCAGCCGGAGGCGGAGGGCGGGGAACAGTCCGAGCAGCAATCCCCGGTAGGCTTTGACTCGTCTGTCTTTGGAGAGGGCGGGAACGGGAAGGGGCAGCCGCCCGGCGGCAGTGCGCAGGGGGAGGAGGGCGGAACCTTGATTTTGCTGGCGGCTTCCGCTTTGACCCTGCTGGCAGGACTGGTGACAGCGTTCCGCTTCAAAGGAAAAAACTAAGATGCCTGCAATTTTCCTTCCCTTGCCGGAGGGCTGGAGGAGGACAGAAAAAACGCCGGGAGGCTGGACAAATTGTCCGGCCTCCCGGCCGCGTTTTTAAGCGGCGGTGCAGGGCGTTGGTTTTGCTGAAACTGGGACGGGTAGAAAAATCGGCATATTTCTCCTTTACTGTGGTAAACTAAGTGCATTTATGACAAGGAGGAACAAATATGCGTGAACAGCACATTGGAAGCAGAGAGATGAGAGATTACCAAAAGCATCTGCGCCAAGAGGAACGGGCGGCCGCCACTGTGGAAAAATATCTGCGGGATATCAGAGCCTTTTCCATGTGGCTGAACGGCAGAGCGGTGACAAAAGAGCTGGCGTTTGCCTGGAAAGAAAAGCTGCTGGAGGATGGACGGGCTCCGATGACAGTCAACGGGAAGCTGTCTGCGCTAAACGGGATACTCCGATTTTTGGGTCGGGAGGACTGTCAGGTGAGGCTTCTCAGCATTCAGCGGATGGCTTTTCGGGATTCGTCCCGAGAGCTGACCCGAAGCGAATACCAACGTCTGCTCTGCGCCGCCCGGGATCAGGGCCGGGAGCGGCTGGAGCTGCTGCTGGAGACCATCTGCGCCACTGGTATTCGAGTGTCCGAGGCGCGCTGCATTACTGTGGAGGCCGCCCGGGCAGGACGGGCGGAAATTCGGCTCAAGGGCAAGATCCGCAGCATTCTGCTGCCCAATAAGCTGTGCCGTAAGCTGTTGAAATACGCAAAAAAACAAAAAATCACTTTGGGTAAAATATTTCTTACCCAAAGTGGAACCAGCTTGTCCCGGAAGCAAATCTGGCGGGAGATGAAGGGGCTGTGCAAGCAAGCGGGAGTAGAGCCGTCTAAAGTCTTTCCCCACAATCTGCGTCACCTGTTTGCCGTTACCTTTTACCGGGCGACAAGGGATATTGTCAGCCTGGCCGACGTGCTGGGCCACAGCAGCGTGAATACCACCCGCATCTACCTGATGACCACCGGCACGGAGCACGTGCGCCGGCTGGAGCGGCTTGGGTTGATCAGTTAGGGGACGGAATTTACCGTCTGTCGCCGCCTTAGCGGCTTCCCGCAGATAAAAACGAAAAACAACCGCAAAAAAGCGTCCGCCGAAGACCGGCAGACGCAAAAAAGGGCGAAAAAACTATGGGCGAAAATAGCATTTTTCCGCTCTTTGCTTTTTGCACCCAAAAAACGCCTGAGAAGGGGTTGCGCCCCCTCCAAGGGTATGCTATAATATTTTTACCGTTATGTAGCCTCTACTTTTAGGCGACAGACGGTAAATTCTGTCCCCTGCAGGGATTGGGAAGAAAACAGTGATGAAATGAGCCGTTTCACCTAAGAGCTAAACCTGACTGGCCGGCGCCGCGTGGGTGTGCCGCAGCGGGTACGGGCAGAGGATTGATCCGAAGTGGAAAATGAGAGAGGGTGTGAGCGATGAGGGCCGATCCGCCTTGGGGTGAGCCCGCCGGCGGATGTGCCGACGGCGGCGGGGTGACAAAAAAGCGGCATTTTGGCAAACCATTGGAAACAATGGGGCGCAAAGTTTTGGAGGCTGCGGAGTCGAAGGGAAATCGTACCAATCCCTTGGCGCTATGCCCGTCCGACTGCGACTGAGCAAACCACGGGAAACCGTGGGACAGCAAAGTTATGGGGCCTACGGTATGAGCCGGACACGTCCGGCTCCGCTACGGCAGCCCGACCGCCGGACCCTTTGCGTCCGAAAAGTGCAAAGAAAGGAAGTAAAAGGAATGAAGAAGTTTTTGAATCGCGGCTTAGCCGTCGTGCTGTCCCTGGTGATGTGCGTCAGTCTGCTGAACCTGACCGCCTTCGCGGATGCCGTCCAATGCCCCGAATGCAAGTGCACGGGCGGCTATCATACCTCGGACTGCTCAAAGTATGTGGATGATTTGTCTGACGACAAGGACAAAAAGCCCGACGAGACGCTGGACGAGGATAAGGACAATGAAAAGAAGCCTGTCATTTGTACAGGCGGCAACCACGAGCTGGAAAACGGAAAATGCAAGCATTGCGGCTATGCGGAGGAAAGCAAGCCTGCGGAGACAGAGACGCCCGACCCCTGTGCAAATGGGCACGATTATAGCAGCGACGGCGAATGCAAAAACTGTGGCGCGAGCAAGTATGACGAGCCTGAGGAGAGTCAGAAACCCGAGGAAATCCAAAAGCCTGAGGAGCACGTGCACAGCTGGAGCTACGCCCAAGATTATTGGCAATTTTTTACCCACACGGCGACCTGTACTGGGTGCGGCGAAACACATCAAGAGCCTTGTCCCACGGAGCGCTTTGACTATTTTGGTATGGCTGCGGTTAGATGCTCTTTGGGGTGCGGCTGGCAGGCGAATGCCGAAGATGTTCACGATTGGAGCGAGTGGAAACCCAACAACAACGGTACGCATACCCGCCAGTGTGGAACTCACTGCAGTGAAACGGCTACGGAAGAATGCCAGCTCAGAGCGACCGACGACGCAGCAGGCGCGGTATGTACCGTCTGCGGCTGGATCAAGTACGGCGATGGTGACAGCGGCGGCAAGTACTGTCCGGACGGCGAGCACGACTACGGCAATGTCGGCGTCCCCATCAGCGGCGAAACGCATGAGCAGACCTGTGCAAGCTGTGGGCATAAGAAAACCTTCAGCTGCGGGTGGTCTATCCTTAAAGATGAAAACGGGCCTGTGGCGCACTACTGCGCTGTTTGTGGAAATCAGAAGTCCATCCGCAACGATGGTGACAACCAGTACTGTGACGATTTGGGCGAGGGGCATTCCTGGGGCATTAAGACGGAGGAGCTTTCCGAGGACGGACAGTCGGTGCTCACAACCATGAAGTGCTCCAAATGCGGAGCCGTTCAGATCACCGATATCTGCAACTCCCCGGCCAAGGTAACGGTCCATTATGTGTACGAGGGGGGCGAGCCCGCCTGCGGCGACCAGTCCCAAGCGGTGTGGAAAGGCTCGTCCTACTCGATCGCCTCGCCGGAGATCAAGGGATATGAGTGTGACGTTGCTGTTGTCGAGGGCACCTGTACAGACGGCAAGGGCATGGAGTTCACCGTGACCTATAGAAAGGTTAAGACCTGCACCCTGACTGTTCACTATGAGTTCCCGGGCGGCGAGGAGGTTTTCCAGCCAGTCACTGAGCAGCACAAGGCAGGCGACGATTACAGGGTAGTCTCCCAACCCCTTGCTGGCTACACGCCGGAGCAGGAGGTCATTGAGGGCAAAATGCCTGCGGCAGATGTGAAGCATACCGTCAAGTATATGCTCAACGAGTACACCTGGACCATCCGATACTATTTGGAAAACGAAGACGAGCCTTTTGCAGTCAAGGTAATTCCCTTTACGGTGAAGACAGAGTCCCTGGATAATGTGGTTTCCCCCAGTAAGGAAGGCTATACCCCGGACCAGGGAACCGTGACAGCGCCTGACCCGAGGGTGCTGACCAATGTGGAGAGTAAGGTTGTCTACACGGCCACGCCCACCGAAGGCCAGCCGCCTGAGACCGGGACTGATACGGAGACTGAGCCCGAACCTGGTCCTGAGATCGAGATTGAGGAGCCCAACGTGCCCGTGGTTGAGGAATCCGAGGTCGAGATTACGGAGCCCGAGGTGCCTCTGGCTGAAATGCCTGAGGAGGAGCCCGTTGAGGAGCCTGTGGAGATTGAGGAGCCTGAAGTGCCGCTGGCGGAGGAGCCTGATATCGTGGAGATTGAGGACCCCGACGTGCCCCTGGCGGATGTGCCTCAGACTGGGGACGAATCCGTTGTCTGGGGAGAGATCGCTTTGATTTCCGGGCTTGGATTGGTTTTCCTGGCCATTGAAGGCAAGCGGCGCACGGAGGCTGAGAAGTAAGCGAAAATCATGCTCGAGGGAAAAGCGCGACCCGGTTTACCGGGCCGCGCTTTCTATCAAAGGAGGAATTGTGATGGGAAAGAAGCTGCGCGCTGTGCTGGGAGCGGCGCTGGCACTGGTATTTGCGTTCAGCGCGATTATGGCAGTGCGCTGGCGGATAGAGCAGCGCAGAATTGTGGCTGACCGGGGGGAGGCGGAGCGGGTGGCCGGCCTGCCGCCCGCAAAGGTTTCGCCGCTGCCCAGCGCGACACCGCCCCCAAGCTGGGAGCCGACGCCCCAGCCGTTGCCGGAGGAGGCCGCCGCACTGGCGGAGCTGGACTTGGACGGGCTACGGGAGGTCAACGGGGACGTGATTGGCTGGATTCTCATACCCGGTACAGAGCTGTCCTATCCCGTGGTGCAGGGGGCAGATAATCAGTATTACCTGACTCACAACTGGAAAAAGGAGCCCAGCGGCGGCGGCGCAGTGTTCTTGGAGTGTACCAACAGCTCGGATTTTATGGGGTTCAACACCATCGTCTATGCCCATAGAATGAACAACGAGACCATGTTCGGCACATTAAAATATTATGACAGGATAGACTTTTGGCGGGAGCACCCAAGCGTGTATGTGGCCACGGAGGGGACGGTACGGCGCTATGAGATTTTTTCCGCCGAGGAGGCGGGAGTGAGAGAAATTGTGTATCGGCTGGACCTGGAGGAGAGCGCTCTGGAGAAGGAATTCATTGAGTATTGCGTTGACAGCTCGGAGATTGAAACAGGGGTGGTTCCAGGGGCGGACGACCGGATCCTGAGCCTGTCCACCTGTACCGCGGCGGGCGGGCCGGAGACCCGATGGGTGGTACACGCCTATTTGGCGCAGGAATACCCGGTGGCATCTGCGTCCAGTTGATAGAAAACCAAATCGTCGCCGAGGCGGCCGCCACTCGTGGAGTGTGCGGTCGTTTTCGTTGGACAAATGTGCCTTTTGGGGATGTGCTGTCTGCATTTGGAATGGCGCGATGCCGACGAGTCAAAAGAAATTTTCAGAGCTGGGAGCCGGCACTGAAAGAGAGGCCAGCCTATTTATGAAATGAAACAAGCTTTCACGGCTGAAACAAGAATGGCCGGATTGGCGGATTTATATTCTGTTTTGGGCGCGCTGTGATTTCTGCTAAAATCAAATTTCTGATAAAAACAAGCCTACTTTCGGCTGATTCTTTGCCTTTAGACGGATTTTTGTTTTCTTCCAAACCACGCTTGTGAAATTGGCACGCTGTTTGCTTTTTGATCTTGATGTGTGTACTTTTCCGGTGAACGCCATACATTACAGACAAAGGAGAGACTGCCCATGCCAAATCTGAAAAACAAGCGTATCATTACCGTAGCCACCACCGGCGCATGGCCCAAGAAAAAGGACAATCCCAATGTGCCCATGACTCCGGAGGAGATCTCCGAGGATGTCTACACCTGCTGGAAGGCAGGCGCGGCCATGGCCCATCTTCATATGCGCGACGATGAGGGCAACGGCACCATGGACAAGGAGAAGTTTCGCAAAACGGTGGAGCTGCTCCGGGCCAACCACCCCGACTGTGACATTATCATCAATATGACGACCTCCGGGGCCGCTTCCTTCCCCAATGAGGAATGCCGCTATGAGCACATCGTCGAGCTCCATCCCGAGATGGCCTCCTATGACTGCGGCTCCATGAACTGGCTCAACAGCGGCCTGTTCCTCAATCCTCCCGCGTTCCTGGAAAAGCTGGGTGGAATCATGCAGGACAACCACATCAAGCCGGAGATTGAGGCATTTGACCCCGGCATGATCGCCAATGCCGCCTATTATCTGAAGAAGGGGGTGCTCAAGGCTCCGCTGCACTTCCAGTTCTGCATGGGCTGCGCCAACGGCATCCCCGGCAGCATGAAAAACCTGATTTTCATGAAGGAGACCATGGAGCAGCTGTGTCCCGGGTCCACCTGGAGCTGCTTCGGTGTGGGACACACCGCGCTGGAGATGCTGTACGGCGCTGTGGCTTTGGGCGGCGGCATCCGCGTGGGTATGGAGGACAATGTGATGTACGCGAAGGGCGTTCTGGCGGAGAGCAACGCTCAGTTTGTGGCCCGGGCCAAGCGGGTCATTGAGGAGTACAGCTGTCAGGCCGCTACCCCGGACGAGGCCCGTGAGATTCTTGGACTGAAATAATCTGGAACAGAAAACGAGAAAAGGAGAATATGCTATGACACAGCCGAAAGAAGAAAGAGGCAATTTCCTGTGGCGCTTTAGTCAGAAGTTCCAATTTGCCGCTGACAAGATCATTCCTGAGTCCATGGTGTTCTGCCTGATCCTGACCTTCATCGTCTTTTTCGCAGCTCTGATTTTCACCTGGACTAACCCTGTGGACCTGTGTATGCAGTGGTTCAACGGAATGTGGACCCAGCTGGCCTTCTCCATGCAGATGTCCCTGATGGTTATTGTGTGCGCCGCTACCGCGAAGTCCAAGTATGTAACTCGCGCGGTAAACAAGCTGGCCACCTATCTGCGCAGCCCGGCTGTGGCCATGTGTGTGCTGATGGTATGGGGCTACATCGCCTCTTTCATCAACTGGGCGTTCTGCACCATGTCCTGCACCGTGTTCGCCATTGCCATCTCCAAGCGCATCAAGGGCGTTCACTTCCCGCTGATGATTGTGGCGGGGTACTGCACCTCCTGCCTGGGCCAGACCCTGAGCCCCACCTGTGCGGTTTACGGTCTGCTGGCCACGGAAGGCAATTATATGCAGGAGTACTTTGGCCGCACGCTCTCCCAGGCCGAGACTGTTTACAACCCTGTGAACATCGCCATGTTTCTGACCCTGGCCATCCTGACCATGATTCTGGCGGTTGTCACCCGTCCTCCCGTCTCCGCAGGTATCTCCTATGCCGCGGATGATGCCGCTGCGGAGGAGGAAGCGGAGTGGATGAAGATTGACCGCACCACCTTTGCCGGCAAGATGAACGGCAGCCGTATCATCATGTGGCTGATCGGCATCATGGGCGTTGTGGTGATTGTTCACGAGTTTGTCACCAAGGGCTTCCTGGGCGCGCTGAGCCTGAACTTCATCATTACCATCTTCCTCACCATCAACTGCTTCCTGTACAGCACGCCCACCGCCTTTATCGGCGCCCACAAGGACTGCATGAAGCTGGGCACCGAGGTTATGTTCCAGTTCCCGTTCTACGGTGGCATCGCCGGCATCATGGCCGACTCCGGCCTGGCGGCCATCGTGGTGGCCGGCCTGGTGCAGATTTCCACCGCCCGTACCCTGCCCGTGGTGGCCTACCTGTCCTCTGCCGTGGTCAATCTGTTCATTCCCTCTCAGGGCGGTCAGTTTATCATCCAGGGTCCCCTGCTGATGGATGCGGCGCAGAAGCTGGGCGCAGACATGGTCACGGTTGTAAACGGTTTTGTGTACGGCGACCAGGTCACCAATCTGATCCAGCCCCTGTATATCATCCCCGCCCTGGCCATGACGGGCAGCAAGCTGAAGGACGTCTGGGGCTTCATGGCGTTCATGTGCGTGTTCTGGCTGGTGTTCACCATTGCCGGACTGCTCCTGTTCCCCATGATTTTCTAAGTAAACTGCCGAGAAGGGCTTTCCGATTGCCCGGAAAGCCCTTCTCGCAAATCCTATTCACAGATAGAAAGGATGAAAAAGATGCAGGATGTTGTCATCACCAGCGCCGTACGCACCCCGGTGGGCGCTTACCTGGGTAGCCTGAAAACGGTGGAGGCCCAGGACCTGGCCGCCGCGGTGATCAAAGAGGCCGCGGCCCGCGCCAATGTGCCGCTGGACCAGCTGGATCAGGTAATTCTGGGCGATGTGTACGGCTATACCCCCAACGTGGCCCGGTGCGCCGCTCTGCTGGCCGGCGTGCCTGTCGAGGTGCCCGCCTATACGGTGGACCGGCAGTGCGCCTCCTCTCTCCAGGCTGTGATGAGCGCTGCGTACGAGATCATGTCCGGCGAGGCCGACATTATCTGCTCGGGGGGCGTGGAGGTCATGTCCCGGTTGACCTATTATCTGGATCCCTCCGCCCGGTACGCCCCCCTGCGGGGCGGGGATAAGATGCTGTACGATACCTTTGCCCACGGCGTCACCATTGTGCAGCCCCAGGCACTTTACCCCAACCTGAATATGGGGCTCACTGCGGAAAACGTGGCGGACAAGTATCACATTACCCGGCAGGAGCAGGACGCCTTCGCCGCGGACAGCCAGCGCAAGGCCAAGGAGGCCATGGCGGCGGGGAAATTTAAGGAGGAAATTCTGCCTTATGAGGTGAAGGAGCGCAAGGGGTCCTTTTTGTTCGATACCGACGAGCACCCCCGCCCGGAAACCACGGTAGACAGTCTGGCAAAGCTGAGGCCCGCCTTCAAGCAGGGCGGCACCGTCACCGCCGGCAACGCCTCCGGCATGAACGACGGCGCTTCGGCGGTGATCGTCATGAGTGCGGCCAAGGCCAAAGAGCTGGGCTGTAAGCCCCTGGTCACCATCAAGGCCATGTCCAGTGCGGGCTGCGATCCCGCCCTGATGGGCTTGGGCCCCGTGTACGCCATCCGCAAGGTGCTGGACAAAACCGGGCTTACCCTGGAGGACATCGGCCTGTTCGAGCTGAACGAGGCCTTCGCGGCCCAGTCTCTGGGCTGCCTCAAGGAGCTGGGCATGGATATGGGCAGCGAGTTGTACGGCCGGGTGAATGTAAACGGCGGGGCCATCGCCTTGGGCCACGCCCTGGGCAACAGCGGCACCCGGATTCTCACCACGCTGATTTACGAGATGGGCCGCCGCCAGGTGCGCTACGGGATTGCCACGCTGTGTATCGGCGGTGGCCAGGGAATGGCCTGCATGGTGGAGCTGGCCCAATAATCCTACTTGCTCCGGGGATAGTCGATGTGGTACTGCTTGATCTTACGGGATAAGGTGGGGGCGCTGATGTTCAACAGCTTTCCCGCGTCCCGCAGGTTTTTGCTGCGCATGAGCGCGTCTTCAATGAGATGCTTCTCCAAATTCTCCAGGGCGCTGGCCATGCCGCCCGCATCGCTCCCGGCTGCGCTTTGGCCGCCATCCGCATCCAGCAGGCTTCGGAGCATGGGCTCGTCCGCGCTCTGTGTCCCGGTGCGGCAGATGGTAAAATACTCAATGACATTTTCCAGCTCCCGCACATTCCCCGGCCAGGAATAACCCTCCAGCAGGGCCAGTTCCCTGTCGGTAAATGTATATTCGGTGTGGTAGCGTTCGTTGAAGCGCTGTGCGAAATATTTGCACAGCGGGCCGATATCGGCCCGCCGTTCCCTCAGGGGCGGGATATCAATGGGGATAACCCGGAGGCGGTAATAAAGGTCCTGCCGGAAGGTCCCTTCCGCCACGCACTGCTTCAGGTTTCGATTGGTGGCGGCGATGTACCGAATGTCTAACGGAATGTCCTGGGTACCGCCGACCCGGCGGATTTCCTTGCTTTGGATGACGCGCAGCAGCTTGGCCTGGAGGTCCATGGGCAGCTCGCCGATTTCGTCCAGCAGAAGGGTGCCGCGGTGAGCCAGCTCCATCAGACCCTTTTTACCCTTGGCTCCCGCTCCGGAAAAGGCCCCCCGCTCATAGCCGAACAGCTCCGACTCCAGCAGATTGGCCGGGATGGCGGCGCAGTTGACCTTTACAAATGGCTTGTCCCACCGTTTGCTGAGGCGGTAAATCTCATCGGCCACCACCTCTTTGCCCACGCCGGATTCGCCGGTGAGCAGGATGGTGGCGTCTGTGGGGGCCGTGCGGCAGATGAGCTTGTGCACCTGCTCCATTTGGGGCGCGTTCCACTGCAGGCTGCCCTCCTGGGCGGGCGCGGCCTCCTGGAGGATTTGGATTTCGTTCTCTGCAATGCTCTTTGCCTTGGAGAGAAACTGGGGAAATTCGTCCCGTAGCTGCATCAGATTGCGGATGGGGCGGGAGGTCACCACCACCTGCTCAAGCTCCCCGTTTTTGTCGAAAATGGGGACGCCAGCGGTGTAGCCCATCCGGGGCGGGTCGGAACGGTAGGTGGTGGACAGGCGGTATACCTTTTTCTTGCTTTGGAGCACAGGCACCGTGGAGCCGCCGCTGAACACCCCATCGGCAATGATGTCCCGAACATAGCGGTGGAGCACATCGGATTCAGGCACGCCTGTGTTGCAGGAATAGGACGGGTTGACATAGAGCACGTAACCGTTCTTGTCCGTGATAAAAATGCCTTCATCAATGGCATCCACGATCCGCTTGAAGTCGATTTCCGGCTCCTCCACAGCGGCCAAGTCCTGGATCAGAGCGCGCACGGGCTCCGGCACGGCGCCGTCCCACAGTTCCCGGCGGGCCAGCAGCGCCTCGGCCTCATGCCGCAGCTGGCGCATTGTTTTGCTCATGGACATTCCCCTTTCCGCACTGTTTTTTGATGCGTTCGGACCTTCCGAATCGGAACGGCACGTTACTTGTAGTATTATACAGCGTTAACTAACGATTCGCAATATGGAGTTTTTTCACAATGATTCCCACAATTATGTTACGATTATTAAAGAAAGGCAGACGATTTTAAAATGAACAACTGGAGCATTGGCGTCATCGGCGGCGGCAAAATGGGCGTGGGCATCGCGCAGCTTTTTGCCACTAAGGGTTACCCTGTCACGGTCATCTACGTAGGCAACGACAAGGAGCGCAACGACTCGGCAAAGAATATGCGCGCCAACCTCACCTTCCTTTCGGAGAACGGCGTGGTAGACGCCGGGGAGATCGACGCCATTCTGGCCCGTGTGGTCTACACCGAGGACATTCAGGCCATTGCCAACGCCGACATCGTGTTTGAGTGCGTGGTGGAAAACCTGGCGGTGAAGCAGGACCTTTTCCAAAAGCTGGACGGCATCTGCGGGCCGGATACCATTCTGGCCTCCAATACCTCCGCCATCAGCATTACGGAGATCGCCTCCAAGTCCACCCACAAAAACCGCATCATCGGCACTCACTATTGGAATCCCCCCTACCTGATTCCGCTGGTGGAAGTGATCCGCACGGAGCAGGTGTCCGATTCAACGGTGGAGCGCACCTTTGAAATTCTCAATGCCGCAGGTAAGCATCCGGTGCTGGTAAAAAAGGACGTGCCCGGCTTTCTGGCCAACCGCCTCCAGCACGCCCTGTTCCGGGAGGCGATCTCCATTGTAGAGCACGGCATCGCCAGCCCCAAGGACGTGGACGAGGCCATCAAGTACGGCTTCGGGATGCGGGTGGGCATCTCCGCCCCCTTCGAGGTGATGGATATGTGTGGGCTGGACCTGACCGAGAGCATCCACAGCTATCTGTTCCCCCATATTGAAGACGCTCATGGAGCTCAGCCCCTGCTGAAGCAGAACATCAGCGAGGGCCGGCTGGGCTTCAAGTCCCAGGGACGCGGCTTTGTGGATTGGAGCCAGCAGGAGATGGACGACGCGGTGAAGAACCTGAACGTGCAGTTGATTCAGGTGGCCAAGGCGCTGAATCGGCTGTAATCGGCGGCAAAAGTAAATAGGCAAAACGGCCCCCTGCCATTGCGGCAGGGGGCCGTTTGTCTTTACGGGGCCGGTTTCACACAATCAATGGACCGCGCTTTTTCCCAGCAGCTTGTCTATGGAGACCAGCTTTACGCAGAGGGTGAAAATCTCCATGGCAGTGTGCAGGTCCTCTTGAGAGGGATAGGTGGGCGCAATTCGGATGTTGCTGTCCTGGGGGTCCTTGCCATAAGGGTAAGTGGCGCCCGCCCCGGTCATCACCACGCCGGCCTTTTTCGCCTTGGCCACAATGGCCTTGGCGCAGCCGTCCAGGGAATCGAAGGAAATGAAGTACCCGCCCTTGGGGGTGGTCCACGATCCGATTCCTAGGCCGCCCAGCTCGCGCTCCAGCGTGTTGGTGACGATCTCGAACTTGGGGCGGAGGATGTCGGCATGGAGGCGCATATGCTCAATCAGGCCATGGATGTCGCCGAAAAACCGCACGTGGCGCAGCTGGTTCACCTTGTCGTGGCCGATGGTCTGGATGGCCAGCTGCATTTTGATGTCCTCCATGTTGTTGGGGGAGGTGGCGATGGCCGCCAGGCCGGAGCCGGGGAAGCTGATTTTGGAGGTGGAGGCGAATTTATACACCAGGTCGGGATTGCCCGCCCGCTTGCACTCGGCCAGAATCTCAATCAGATGGTCCTGGTCGTGGTCGTACAGGTGGTGGACGCCGTAGGCGTTGTCCCAGTAGATACGAAAATCCTTTGCCGCCGGCTTTAACCGGGCGAAGCGGCGGACTGTGTCGTCCGAGTAGGAAATCCCCTGGGGGTTGGAGTACTTGGGCACGCACCAAATGCCTTTTATCGCTTCGTCGGCGGCCACCAGCTCCTCCACCAAAGCCATGTCCGGGCCGGTAGGGGTCATGGGCACGTTGATCATCTCAATGCCGAAATACTGGGTGATGGCAAAATGGCGGTCATACCCCGGGACAGGGCACAGGAACTTTACCTTGTCCAGCTTGCACCAGGGCGTGCTTCCCATCACGCCGTGAGTCATGGAGCGGGAGATGGTATCGTACATCACATTTAAGCTGGAATTACCATAAATAATGATGCTGTCGATGGGGTTTTCCATCATGTCCCCGATGAGCTCCTTGGCCTCCTTGATGCCGTCCAGAACGCCGTAGTTGCGGCAGTCGGTGCCGTCCTCGCACGTCAGGTCGTCGCCGCTGCCCAGCACATCCATCATTCCCATGGACAGGTCCAGCTGCTCGGTGCAGGGCTTGCCCCGGGCCATGTTCAGGTTCAGGCCCTTTCCCTGATACTCCTTGTATTCCGCCTTTAGCTGGGCTCTCAGCGCCTTCAGCTCCTCCTCGGTCATTTCTGCGTATGGCTTCATGGTGTTCTCCTCTCAGTTAGGGTTGCTGGCTATCTTTGCATTTTACCGCATTTTTTTGATTTGCACAAGTCTTTTGTACTTGCGCGCAGGCATTTATTGTGGTACAGTAGATGCAGTAAGGTTCATCCGGCAATCCATCAAATGCCCTGTTTATGATTGCAGGGGGATTTAACTAAGGTTGCGTGTTAGGAGGACTTTTTAGTGATTTGTGATATGGGCGGAATTAGGATTAGCGGTTCACCCGAGCGCGGCTATGTGGAGAGTCGGGGGGACACTGGCGAAGTCCTAAATTATTGGGGTAAGGCAAAGGAGATCCATGGGGTGACACAGACCCAGGAAACGTCCAAGGCCCCGGAGAAGGTGGAAAACGACCCGCCGCGCAAAACGGCCACCGCGGCGGATATCGCCGAGCTTGCCGCAAAGTACCGCCCCACCAGTATGTCTCAGCGGGAGTACGACTCCTTCCTGGAGGACTTGGCGGACAAGGGCATTCTCAACCAAAATGACCTTGAGGTGCTGGGCTACCGGGGGCTCATTGTGATTGGCCGGGTGTCGGACGAATTCTTTACGGAAAATCACGGGAGCAGCGTCTATGATTTTGATGACAGCGCATGGCGGGGCCCTATGACCAGCGCCCTGTTCGCGGGGAGTATGGTTTCCCTTGAGGCGGTTTATGGCAACGTGCTGACCATGACGCGGATCAAATCGGCCTGGAAGCCCAATCCCTGCTGCACCAACCCATATACCTATCGTGCATACGACGCCAATCAAGCGATGGTGGAGGTGCTGGAGAGAATGCAGGGTATGCGGGGAATCTGACGCTGACACATTAAAAACGCCTCTGATTTCTATAGAAATCAGAGGCGTTTTTTATATGCTACCGAGCTGTCCGCTTACCGTCCCGCGATATTTTTGCAGAACCGCATCAGGATTGCGGACACCTGGGCCCGGGTGGCGGAGCCGCCCGGCTGAAGGGTGCGGTTTTCCATGCCGGTAATCAGCCCGGCGTAGTTGGCCCAAGCCATGGGGCCCGCGGCGTAGGGGCTGATCCAGTCTGCGTCGGAATAAGAGGACAAATCCGCCCGTCCGCTCACGTTGATGCCCTTGTACTGGGCGTAACGGTAGAAGATTGCTGCCATTTGCTCTCGGGTGATTGCCTGGTTGGGCCGGAATAGGCCGTCCTCATAGCCGCCGACCACTCCGTTGGCGGAGGCCCAGGCCACGGCGCTGCTGTAGTACTGGCCTGCGGGCACGTCCGGGAAGGTGGACAGGCCTGCGGCGGGGCTGCCCTCATAGCGGTACAGAATGGTGACCACCATGGCCCGGGTGGTGGCGGTGCTGGGGCTGAAGATGGTGTCCCCCGTGCCGCTCATCAGCCCGGCGCGGTAGACATAGTCCACGGACTCCCAGAACCAATCGCTCTGCGCCACATCGACAAAGGGCAGCGGGCCGGACTGCTGGGAGACAAAGGCGGCGCTCACGGTGACGGCGGAGTCCGGCATGACAAAGGACCACTGATCGTTACCCAGACTGGTCATGGCGACGCTGCGCCCCGCGCCGTCCACAGCGGTGACGGCGTTCACCCGGTAGCCGGAATCGGGCAGAGCGGTGACAGTGACCGTATCCCCCCGCTGGGCGTGGGTGACGCTGATCTGAATGGAGCCGTTGCTGACGCCGGTGGCGGACACCGGGTAATAGCCCACCACGGAGCCGGCTCCGGGCCCCCCGGAGCCGGTCCCGCTGCCAATGCTGACCGTATCGTAGATGACGGTTTGCGTGTCGTTAGCGCCCACGTTGAGCAGCTTGAGGCCGGAGACGGAGGCCACTGTGAAGCCGCCGTTTGCCGTAAGGGTGCCCAGGTCCAGAGAGCTTCCCTGGTTCAGAATAATTTTAGAGGTCAGGTAGATGGTCAGGCTGTTTCCGTCCAGGCGATAGGTAGTGTAGGCCTGGGTGCCGTCAATGCCGGCGTCCACAAAGTCAATGCCGCCGGGAGTGCTGTTCAGGTTCAAGGTGAGCTGAACATCGGTGTACCGCTGGGACAAGCCCTGAAGGCTGATCTGCTGGCTGCCGGTGCCCTGTCCGCTGATTTGCACCCAGGGGGAGGAGGCAGCGGCTGCCGGATGAACCAGCAGGGCCGCCGCAATGGCCATGGCAAGGAAAAGGGAAAGGATGCGTTTCATTGGCACAGTCCTCCTTACTGAATGCCCTCGCCGGTGAAGGCGATTTCGGGCAGCGTGTCAAGCTCCGGGAAGCTGATCCACAGGGTTGTGGTGGTGGTGCGGGGGGTGCCGGTGTGGTCTATTCCGTCGTAGCGGCGGCACACAGCGCGGATTTCCATGGGAGTGTTGTTCATCTCAGGGATACCGGCCTGGGCGTTGAGGGCCTTTTCCTGCTCCATGTTGGGCACGAAAAGCCAGAAGCCGTCGCTGGTGTCGCTGACCTTGCCATCGCTGGGAATTTCGGCAAAGAGCAGGGCGTAGCCCGCCATGGCGCGCTCCACCACGTCGTTCTCTCCGGCCTGCGGGGTTTCAGCGGCCTCCCCCGCCTCGCCGGCAGTGCTGTAGCGCACCTCCAGCTCCACGGTGTTGTAGGCAGGGTCGCCCCGATAGGTGCCCAGCACCACCAAGGTACCGGCTGGGATGACATCATCGGCTCCATCGCCGTACCGGTAGTCGGATTTGAGCTTGCCCACCGCGGCCTGGGAGTGGAAGTCCACCCGGTCGCCGGGATAGTCCAGAAGGGTTACAGAGGCACCCGCAGGCACGCCGGTGATCCGCACGGCCGCCGCGTCATAGGTCCAGATTCGGGTGTCGGAGGCATCGGCACCCGGCTTGGTGAAGTAGCCCACCGTGCTGTCGCCGGACAGGGTTCCCTCCTTCACCTTGACCCAACTCTGGCTGGCGGCATTCGCCTTGATTTCCACAGTATAGGTTCCGCTCAGCGCCGTCCCGGTGATTTTAACGCCGGTTACGGCAACCGCCCGGTCCCTCATGGTGGCGGTGACGGCATCCCCATCCTGAGCCATGGCGTACAGGCTGGGGTCGATGGCCGCATCCCAGGCGATACGCACCTCGTTGGCGGCTGCGCCGGAACCCAGATTGCCCAGCCGGTCCACCGGGATGGCGGTGTACTGATAGGTCAGGTTATTGGCGGAGCCCAGGTTGTCGGTGTAGCTGTCCTCGGTGGTGAAGCCGATGGGCTGTCCATTGCGGCGGATCTCGTAGCCCAAAATGGAGTCGTCTCCGCCGGTGATGGTCAGGCTGGCTTTGTTCTCCTCAGTCTGTGCGGACACTGAGATGGTGCCCGTAAAGCCCGCCCCATTGTTCAGGCGGTAGGCGTAGGCATCGTCGTTGAGATACCAAAGGGCGCGGGTCTCGGCGGGATAGCCGGCCAGAATGTCCTTTGCCTTGTTTCCCAGGGTAAGCCCCCAGCGGGTGAAGAACTGGGTCAGGTCCCGGTTGGCCGTCTTGGCGGCGATGAGCGCGACGCGCTCGTCATAGGTATAGCCGTCGTATTCCTTGGCCTTCCAGGCGGTGAAGAAGCGGTTGAAGAAATCCAGCGGCTTGTCTGCCTCATCATAGGCAAGATGGAGCTGCCAGTACATTCCCAGCTGGACAAATACATTTCCTGCGCTGCCAGGCCGGCCCATAGAGGTCTTGTCATAAATTTTGGCCCAGATATTGCTGTTGGTCAGGCGGGTGGGGCGGAGCATGGACGCGCCGTCCCAGGCCTGGATGGCCAGGGAGTAGATATTGTTGGTGATCTCCGCCTTGCCCAGCTTATCCATGTTGTGGCCGATTTCATGGGCAATGCCCCAGCCAAACAGGGCGTTTGCGTTCTCTGCTCCGGTGACAGAGGCGGGCTTGCCGCACACCAGGCCGGAGGTGGAGCCGTAGCCCACGCCCACATGGTTGCCCGCGGCGTACATAAAGGCCCCGGCGAACATACGCATATAGCGGATGTTTTGGCGGACGCTCATGGGATAGCGGTAGCTGTCCGGGCGGGCTCCGGCGGCGGGGATGATGCCCTGGACTTGGTTGGCCACATACAGCACGTCCTCCCAGGCCAGCACGTTCTGATACATGGCCTCCACCATTTCCTCCGTGTTGCGGTTGACCCCCTTCAGCCCGGCCAGCGCCCGGTCGGCGGGGATGGACAGCAGCACGCTGGGAGTGGATACCTCGGTGGCGTTGCGTACGTCAAGCTGTAGATTGGTGGAGTTCAGGGAGCCCACGTAGGTCTCCAGCTGGGTGACATAGCTTCGAATCGTCTCCCTCCGGGCGGTCTCGCTCATGTCGTACCAGCCGGAGAGCTCCAGAATGGGCATGCGGAAGGTGTTGCCGTCACCCCGGATCTGGAGCTTGATTTGGTCAGGGCTGTTCCCCGCATAGGTCAGGTAGAGCGGCCCGCCCCGCTGGGCGTCCAAAGAGCCGATTTTGGGTACGGTGATGTAGTTGCGGCCGTTGACCAGCTGGACGGGGGCGCCCTGCCAGATGCCGGATTCTCCGTAGAACTGGGTGGGGACCACATACACCGGCTTGTCGCCGGGCAGCTGGGCATAGACGGCCACCGTGGCTCCCTCCTGGGCGGAGATGCCGAGAGGCTGAAGGGCGCTGCCACCCTGGCCATACTGGCTGTCCTGGCTGCCGCCGCGGCTTTGGAAGTCCGCCTTGACCACGCCCAGGGCGTCGGTCTGGCCGCTCAGCAGCGCCTGGGCCAGAGCCAGCTCGTCCTGGAGCCGGGACAGGTTCAGATAGAAGTCGGCCTTGGCCTCCAGACGGGCGGAGAGGGCGGCAATTTGGTCTGCGGTGACGCCGCTCTTGAGGGAGCTGAAGCTTCCGTCAGCAAAGAGGGCGGCGATTTCGTCTGCCAGCGTGTCGCTCTTGTAGAAAGCCATCTCGGCGATGTTGACCGAGCTGCGTCCCTCCACCTGGGCCAGACTGATGGACAGCCGTTTTACACCCTTGACCATGGGGAAGGTGAGCACCAGGTAGTTTTTATCCGTCATCTGAGGGGCGGGATAGGTGCCGGAGGAGATCACGTTGCCCTCCTCGTCCATGGCCTTTACCTCGTAGCGGGCCATCATGTACTTGTAGTTTTCCTGGAGGTAGGGTACCCATATCACGTAGTTCATGTCCTGGGGCTGATCAAAGGTGTAGGTGAACTCCATGCTCTCCCAGAAGGCCTTGGCGATCCAGTAGGTGGCCGCGCTGCCGTCCACCACCTGCTTGGGCGCAAAATTGGGGCAGAGGCTTCGGTCTACGTTGTTGGGGTTGGTCATCACCACGTCGATGACGTGGCTGTTGTCGATACGGCCATCGGTGGGCAGGTCGGGCATATCCAGGCTCTCCTGCTTGGGCGTGCCCGAGGCGGTGGCGGAGAAGGGACCCACGCCCTTGCCATTGCCCGCTTTCACGGCCACTTGATAGGTGACGCCATTGGTCAGGCCGGTGATGGCGGCGGAGGTGCCATACACATTTCCGCCGAACTGGGTAAATGAGCCTTGGCCCGACTGGCGGTAGAATACCTGGTAGAAGGTGGCGTCCTTGGTTTTGCCCCAGCTCAGCCGCAGGGACTGGTCGGCGGCAGTCACCTGGATGTTGGAGGGCGCGCCGGGGACGCTGCCCGGCTCCGGCGTGGCGGATACGGGGGCAGAGGGGGTGCCCCTCCACTCGCCGTTTACGGCGGTGACCTGGAACTGGTAGGTCTTCAAATTCTCCAGCCCGGAGATCACGGTACGGGTGGTGTTCACATGAGAGGACGTTTTCTGATCCGGATTGTCGGAGAGCCAGTACTGGACGGCATACCCCGTCACGTTGGCAACCCCGGCCCACTCCAGTGTTACGCTGCTGTCGCCCGGCACGGCGGACAGAATCTGGGCCTGGTTGTTCTTGGGGCTGTCCGGGACGATTTCCTTCAAGAACTCCACCTGGGTGACGGTGACGTAATCCGTGCCGCCGGCGGTGGCCGTGACGGTGATGGTCACCTTTTTGACCGCCACCTTCTTACCCAGGTCGATCGTAACCACCCGCGCTCCCGCAGTTCTGCCAATGGCGTGAACCCCGGCGGGGAGGGAAGTGTCGAACGCAACGGTCTGCTTCGTTCCGTCCGCCAGCTCTACCTCAGCCTGGCCGGCTTGAATGGCGCCGCCGCCGTCGGGACAGGTAATTTGAATGACGCTGGTCTCCACGGCGGAGGCCAGCTGGATGGGGAGAATGACATCCCCGCTTCCGGCGGCCGGAGACAGGGTTACGGTCCCTTCCGCTTGGAACAGGCTGTCCGCGTCACCCCCACTGACGGTGAGCGCGGAGGTGTCCAGCACGGCGGGAACGGTGGCGGAGGTATCCAGCACCTGAGCTTGACCGGCGTTTCCACGGTTGTGGTTGATATAAGACAGGTCCGTCACATCCAGCCTGCCGTCGCCATTGAGGTCAAACATAGACAGTCCGGTGCCGTTGGGATCTTGCCCCAGCTTTGCATTCATGGCGTCCAGATCGGCGCTGTCCACTACGCCGTCACCGTTGACGTCGCCCAAGGAGAAGGTGCCGTCTCCGGTGCCCACAATCAGGTGCTTGGAGTACTCGTCCAAAGTGACGGTGGTCTGGAAGGGCTTGTAGCCTGTGCCGGTGAGCTTCACGGTATACGTCTGTCCGGCGGTCAGGCCGGTGAGCTCCGCCTGATAATAGCCCACCCGCTCCTCCGTGGTCAGCGCCTCGCCGTCCACATTTTTCACTTCGGTGTAGATGCCGGCGGCCAGCTCGTTGGCCTTTGCCGTACCCGCCGGAAGGGAAATTGTAGTCTGACCGGCGCTTCCGCTTATTTGGAGCCGGATATCGCGGCCGGAGGCGTTTTCAGCCGTCTGAGGCAGGTCAAACCGGAGGGTGACTCCGATGGAGCCGGTGGACCCCGTCTGCCGTTGGACAGGCCCCTGCGCTGCGAAAGCGTCGGGCAGGCCCGTCACGAACAGGGCGCACGCCAGCAAAAGGCTGAGCGCTTTGGAGAGGAAACGTCTTACAACTGTCATATTTTGCCATCCTTTCTGCTCTATTCCATTATGGTGTGGATGAAAAATGTATGGAAGTACATTGTAAGGTTTTTGGGGAATGATGTCAATATCTCTTGAAGGAGAAGGCGGCAAATATCGTTTCACAGGACAGGCATGGCGGAACAGATTTGATTTTTGTTTCGCGGACGGAAGATTTCGCTCGTACGGGGGTTGACCGATTTGGTCAATGGCGGTATGGTGGAGAGGAAAGGAGGGCCGGCCGTGAATCAGAAGTTTTTTAACCTTTCCATAGAACGTCAGGATCTCATCCGAAACAGCGCCATGGTGGAATTTGGGGCAAGCAGCTTTAAAAAGACCTCCGCCGACTCCATCGCCAAGCGGGCGGGGGTGTCCAAGGGCCTGCTATTCCACTACTTTAAGGACAAGCGGGAGTTGTATCTTTACCTGTTCCAGCACGCCATCGACGCTTGCATGGAGACTTTTCTGGCCTCTTTTCAGTATTTTGAGGAACGGGATTTTTTCCTGGCACTGGAGAAGGGGCAGGAGATTAAGATGGACATGGTACGGCGGATGCCGGGTCTGTTCCGCTTCGTCATGCGGGCCTACTATGAGCGGGACAGCATCCTTACGCCGAAGCTGAGAAAAAAGCTGGACGACGTATTAGCCCAGTCCACCGACCAGTTTCTCAGCCGGATGGATCTGCACAAATTCAAGGATGGGGTAGATCCTGGTGCGGTGGTGCGGCTGCTGATGCTGGCCGCCGAAGGGATGCTGGCGGAGACTGGCGCGTGTACCGCCGAGGAGATCAACGCTCTGTTTGAGGAGTACAAAAAATATGCGGAGATGCTGCGGCAGCATCTCTATCAGGAGGAATATCTATGATTCATATCGACCATCTCACCAAGACCTATGGCAAGGCCCGGGGGGTGACAGACCTGACCCTCCGCGTCCCCGAGGGCGGGTGCTTTGGCTTCATCGGCCCCAACGGGGCGGGCAAGTCCACCACCATCCGCACTCTGCTGGGGCTGCTCTCACCCACCGCCGGGGCGGCCAGGGTGCTGGGGCTGGACTGCGTCCGGGGGCGAAAGAAAATCCTGGCTCGGGTGGGTTATATGCCCTCCGAGGCCATGTTCTACCCGGATATGCGGGCGGGCGAGGTCATCCGGCTCTCCGCCGATCTGCGGAAGCAGGACTGTCGGCCCCAGGCCGCTGCCCTTTGTGAAGTGTTGGAGCTTGACCCCCAAAAGCGTATCCGGGAGCTGAGCCTGGGCAACCGCAAAAAGGTGTCCATTGTGTGCGCCATGCAGCACCGCCCCAGGCTGTATGTTCTGGACGAGCCCACCAGCGGTCTGGACCCGTTGGTGCAGCGGGCCTTTTGGTCTGAGCTGAAGGCACGGCAGAACGAGGGCGCCACGGTGTTTCTGTCCTCCCACGTGCTTTACGAAGTCCAGCGGTATTGCGACCGCGCCGCCATTCTCCGAGAGGGACAGTTGGTGGTAGAGGGGACCACGGCGGAGCTGGACATTGAAAACCGCTTTTTCGATTACTACGAGGGGAAGGTGAAAGTATGACCGTTTTGCGCAAGGAACTGCGCGCCGGCGCAGTGAGCTTCCTGGTGTGGTCCGCCGTCGTGGGCGGGCTGATGGCGGTGTGTGTGGGCCTGTATCCGTCTATGGCAGGGTCCATAGAGGATATGTCCGCCCTGTTTGCGGGCATGGGCGAGTTTTCCGCTGCCTTTGGGTTGGACAAACTGCAATTCGGTTCCATCATGGGCTTCTATGGTACGGAGTGCGGCAATATTCTGGGGCTGGGTGGGGCGTTCTATGCCGCTGTCACCGCAATGGGTCTGCTGGCCGGCGAGGAGGGCGGCCATACGGCGGAGTTCCTGCTCACCCATCCTGTCAGCCGTGTTCAAATCGCGGCGGAGAAGCTGGCGGCGCTATTTTTCATGGTGCTGGGGATGAATCTGATCTGTCTGGCCTGCGGCGCAGGCGGCATTCTGCTCATTGGCGAGGAGGCGGATTGGGGCGATCTGCTGCGCTACCACGGCGCTCTGCTGCTCATGCAGCTGGAGATCGGCGGGCTGTGCTTTGGCCTGTCATCTCTGCTGCGCCGGGGCGGATTTGGACTGGCCATGGGGCTGGCCGCCCTGCTCTACTTCGCGGGCATCCTGATCAACCTGGACAGCGGGCTGGACTGGCTGCGGTTTTTGACCCCGTATTACTATGCCGATGCTGCCCGGCTTTTCTCCGGAGAGATTCAGGCAGCCCCGGTGCTGGCGGGATGCACCTTGGGGGCGCTGGGGGCGGGCTTCGGCCTGTGGTGGTATCGGGGGAAGGATATTGCGTAAAGGCTGCAGGGGCTGTAAAAGCGGTTGACTTTTCAAATGGCCCGTGGTATGATGTGAAAAAATAAATGGGGAACTCTTTGCCGCCGGGTAAAGAGGGGGACGCCAGACCTTCTATCGTTAGGCCACAGAAGATAGAAGGGCTGGCGTCATGTTTTTTGCGGATTGAGGCCGCGAGATAAGGCATAGGGCCGGCAGCGGCCTCTTTCCGTATCAGGCTCAACCCCAAGGCGTGGACCGCACATGGCTGGAGAGAAGGGTGCTTCAGCCGGTGAAGGCGGCGCAGGGGTGAGAATATCATGTGTGCATATTCGGTCGCCGGATTGGTTCGGGGACCGATGCAGAATTATTGTTTTAGGAGGATTATCATCATGAAAAAGTTTATTGCGGACCCCTCTTTTTGGGAGCTGTTCCCAGATGCCGCCATCGGCGTACTCACTGTAAAAGATGTCAGCGAAGGGGCGCAGCTTGCTCCGAAGCAGGCCGCCGAGGTGACGGAGCTGCTGAAAAACGCCAACGCCGCCGCCCTGGCCCACTTGGACGAGGGCGTGGCCCTGTCCCAGAACCGGCCGGTAGCTGTGTGGCGGGAGGCATATCAGAAGTTCCCCACCAAGAAGGGGGCCCGCTGCTCCATTGAGGCGCTGCTGAAGCGAGTGTCCAAAGGGGAGCCGGTAGGGAATATCGCGCCTACGGTGGACATCACCAACGCCATCTCGCTGAAGTATGCTTTGCCCATTGGGGCGGAGGATATGGACGCCTTTGACGGCGACCTCCATCTGGGCGTGATGGCGGGCGGCGAGGACTTTCTACCCATCGGAGCGGACGAGCCCGATCCTCCCCGGCCTGGCGAGGTGGCCTACTATGACGCTGCCGGCGTGGTGTGCCGCTGCTGGAACTGGCGGGACGGCAAGCGCACTGCGGTGAAGGACGCAACGACCAGCGAGTTCATTGCCATGGAGTGCGTGGATCCGGCGCGGATGGGGGAGTTGAGGGCGGCGCTGGACGAGCTGGCAGGACTGCTGGAAAAGTATACGGGGGCTAAGGTTGTATCCAAGGGTGTGGTGGATAGCGCCAGCCGGGAAATTGTGATTCAGGAGTGAATGGAAGGACACGCTGTTGCCGGTATGCGCCTTGAAAATAGCAGCCAAATTGTGTATACTAAGAAGGACAAAGCGTGTACCGCCAACCCGCGCGCTGACTAAGGAGGTCGTCCCATGCCCCGCATCCTGATGATTGAAGATGATACCGATATCAACAACGCCACCGCCCGGTATCTGCGGCGGCAGGGGTGCGAGTGCGTCCAGGCCTTCTCCGGCACCGAGGGGAGGCTGCTCTGGCAGGCGGGTGGGATTGATCTTCTGCTGGTAGACCTGATGCTGCCCGGGCTATCTGGCGGAGAGCTGATCGCAGAAATTCGCAGAACCAGCCAAATTCCCATCATTGTGTTGTCTGCCAAAGCGGGGTTGTCCGACAAGGTTGAGCTGTTGGGGCTGGGGGCGGATGACTATCTAACTAAGCCCTACCAGCTGGAGGAGCTGTGGGCGAGAATATTGGTGCAGCTGCGCCACGCCAGCGCCTTTTCCAGCGGAGAGGTTCTGCGCTACCGGGACTGGGCGCTGAACTTGGACGAGCTGACGTTAACGGCGGCAGGACAGCCGGTGAGCCTCACCGCCCACGAGTTTAAAATTGTGGAGCTGCTGGCCCGTCAGCCCAAGCGGGTGTTTACCAAACAGCAGATTTACGAGGCGGTGTGGGGGGAAGCTTGCGCCGTAGAGGACAAGACCATCACCGTCCACATCAGCAACATCCGCGCCAAGCTGCGCCCCAGCGGCACCGACAGCTATATTCAGACGGTGTGGGGGATTGGGTTTAAGCTGTCGGAAGTGGAAGCGCGAGGGTAGACCCATAGGGGCGGGTGGACCGAAGCGAGGGCAAAAGCCCAGCCGCCGCAAAGCGGCGCGGGTTTTGCCCGAGTCGGAGAGAAACCGCCCCGTAATGGGACCAACCCGAGCATGACAATTCAAAACTTTGCACTTTCTTTAGCATTCCTTTGCGATGTTTGGGCATTCGCCTGTTAGACTGAGCCTGCAATCAAAAAATCCCGGTTTGATGGCTTTCCGTCCCCTCCGGGGCGGGAGGCCATCAAGAGGCTGGAATGTAACAAGGAGGCTTTTGCATGGCAGTCATACAGACGGCGGGCTTGTCCAAACGCTACAAAGACAAATGGGCGGTGGACCACCTGGACCTGCGGGTGGAGCAGGGGGACATCTACGGCTTTATCGGCCGGAACGGCGCGGGTAAATCCACCACCCTGAAGCTTCTGTGTGGGCTGGCCCGGCCCACACAGGGGGAGGCGCTGATCTTCGGCAAACCCATTCGGGACGGAGTGGCCCGGCGGCGGGTTGGGGCCCTCATTGAACAGGCGGGGCTGTATCCCGACCAAAGCGGGCGGGAGAACCTGCGGCTGTACGCCACGCTCCTGGGGCTGGACAGCCCGGAGCGGCAGGTGGACGAGATTCTGGAGACAGTGGGCCTGGCTCCCAGAGAGAAGAAACCGGTGAAGCACTACTCTATGGGCATGAAGCAGCGGCTGGGGGTGGGCCTGGCCCTGCTGGGCGGGCCGGACCTGCTGCTGCTGGACGAACCCATCAACGGCCTGGACCCGGAGGGCATCCGGGAGATGCGTGAGCTGCTGCTGGGGCTCAACCGGGATCGGGGGATCACCCTGGTCATCAGCTCCCACATCCTGGGCGAGCTGAGTAAGATCGCCACTCGGTACGGCATCATTCAGAACGGTCGGATGGTGGAGGAGATCACCGCCGGGGAGCTGGAACAGAAGTGCACCGACTATCTGCACCTGCGCGCGGAGCAGCCGCAAAAGGCGGCGGCTGTGCTGGAGCGGGAGCTCCGTCTGACCCGCTGGGAAATGCGGCCGGAGGGGGAAATCCGAATCTATGAAGCCGTGGACACCAAAACGGTGGGGCGGATTCTCATCCAGGCGGGCATCGCGGTGGAGGAGATGGGCCTGCACCGGCAGGACCTGGAGGGCTACTTTCTGGAGCGGATGGGAGGAAGCGATCATGTTTAATTTGCTGCGTATGGATTTGCGGCGGCTGTTCAAGACCCGGAGCTTTTACATTGTGCTGGGAGTGACGGCGGCGCTTCTGGCGATGACAGTGGCCATGGTGTCCGCCGTAATCGACCAGGCGAAGCTGGACGCACTCCAAAGCACCGGAATTGTAGTGGTCGGCGGGGACAGCGAGGATATGGTTGAGATGCTGCGCGGCATGAACCGGCTGGACTTTCTTCACGAGTGCCTGGGCAGCGGCTTTCTGCTGATGCTGGCCTGCACTGGGGTGACACTGTTTGTCAACGGCGATTTTTCCAGCGGATGCGTGAAAAACATCTGCTTTGCCCGTCCCCGCCGGTGGGAATATGTCTTGTCCAAAATTTTTGTCGCCGGACTTTACAGCGCCATCATTACGATTTTGGGCGTTCTGGTCTCGCTGGTATGCCCTGTCCTTATGGGACTGAGCCTGGAGCCAAGCTCTTTTGCCGAAATTCTGCAGTACACCTTCTGGCTGTGGCTTCCCACCTGGGCCTTCAGCCTGCTGGGGCTGGCGCTGGTGCTGCTGACCCGCAGTCCCACACTGGGCGTCATCATGGCGGTGGCTGCCGGGGGCGGTCTTGTGGCGGCGCTTTTGCAAAGTCTGTGCCAGAGCTTTGGATGGCCTGACTTGGCGCAGCATCTGCTCAATATGGTGGTCCGTTTCCAGTGTGCGCCCATGCCGGACGCGGGCCGGATCGCCATGATCCTGGGCTGCTCCCTGGGCTGGGCCGCGCTCTACGCCGCCGGGAGCTTGATTGCAATGGAGAGACGGGATATATGAACCAAGTCCCCCGCCCATAGGGCGGGGGACTTATAAAAGGAGGACTTTTTATGCTGCCTGCCCTGATCCTGGCCCTTGTCGCCCTGGGCTTTGCGGCGCTGCGCCTGTGGGGCTACCGCCGCCAGATGGAGGAGATGGCCCACGTTTTAGAGGAGACTCCGGCAGAGAGCAATTTGCGCCTGACGGTTGGGATGGACAGCGCCCCGGCCCGGCGGCTGTGCCGGGCGGTGAACCGGCGCTTGGAGGAGGGGCGGCGGTTGCGGGCGGAGAGCCTGAAGGGGGAGCAGGAGCTGCGGTACACCATGGCCTGTATCTCCCACGACATCCGTACCCCTCTGGCCGGGGCCATGGGCTATTTGCAGCTGCTGGAAGTGGAACCGGACCGCCGGGAGGAATATCTGGGCATCGTACAAAAGCGGTTGACAGAGTTGGACAGTCTGTTAGGCGAGCTATTTCTCTACACCCGGCTGCTGAATGAAGCCGTGCCGCTGGAGTGCGGGAAGGTGGCGGCTCTGCCGCCCCTGTGGGAAGCGTTGGCGGAGTTTTACCCCCAGCTGGAGGCGGCAGGGGTGGAGCCGGAGCTGCGGTTTGACCGGGAGGAGCTGGCGGTGTGGGCAGAGCCGGCGGCGCTGGGCCGAGTGTACCGCAACCTGATTGCAAACGCCCTGCGCCATGGGGGCGGGGGGCTGCGCGTTTCCGGGAGAGCGGGGGAGGTCGTTTTTTCCAATCCCCTGGGCCCTGGCCCCCGGCCTGACCCGAATCATCTCTTTGACCGTTTTTACCAGGGCAGCCCCGCCCGGGGGCGGGGCGGGGCCGGGCTGGGACTGGCCATTGTCCGGGAGCTGATGGAGCGGATGGGCGGAGGGGTGTCCGCTGAGATCGAGCGGGACGAGATGCAGATCAAGCTGGTGTTTTCCCCCAAGGGTGAGGATTATTCCGGCTGAAGGCCGCTCAAGCCGGCGGCTTCGGCCCACTCTGCTTCCCGGAAGCCCACCAGCACAAAATCGTTCCCCACCAGGATGGGCCGCTTTACCAGCATTCCGTCCGAGGCCAGCAGGGCGAATTGTTCCTGCTCACTCATTTGGGGCAGCTTGTCCTTCAGTTCCAACTCCTTATATTTCAAGCCGCTGGTGTTGAAAAACTTCTTCAGGGGTAGGCTGCTGCGTTCGTGCCAGCTCTTTAGCTCGGCGGCGGTGGGCGGGGCGTCCTTGATGTGACGCGCCTCAAAGGAAAGGCCCCGTGCTTCCAGCCACTTTCGGGCTCTTTGACAGGTGGAGCATTTCGGATATTCCACAAACAGCATAACAATTCCTCCTTCTGATGACGGTAACGCTGGCGGCGCTCTAAACGCTATTCACCCACCGCCTTGTTGGTGAGCATAGTTTTGATAAGCGGCAGCATATGTACGCTGGCCATATGGGTGGGGGCCTCACCCATGCGATTTATCAGGCGCTGGTTTCGGCTCATGGCTTCCCAACGGGGGAGTCCATCGCCGTTGGGGTCGCCGGTTTTTGCAAAATTGGTGAGGTAGCCCGCCATTTGGGCGCTGAGGGCATGGTCCTGGGGCATCATGGGCCGCCAGCAGTTGGAGAGGGTTCCAAACCAGTACCATAGGTCGCTGGAGTGCCACGCCCCGCAGTCATCGCCTGGGAGCTGCCGGTCAAAGAACCAGCAGTAGCTGTCCCGCTTGCCCTGATCCGCCTGGGCTCGCGCCCATGCAGCGGCCATTTTGTGAATCATTGGGGGCATTACGTCTTGACTGGTGGAGCCGATGAGGTAGGGAATGGCCCGGAGCTTTCCGGCCTTGAGCAGTTCCGAGCCCCCGGCGCAGATGAGACGGCCGTCCAGGCAGGGGCCGGCGGCCCGGCCGCCGCCCTTGAGCTCCTTTTTGGCGGCCTGCCAAGCGGCAAAGAGCCGCTCCGGTGCCACCGCGCGCAGCTGGGCCAGGTCGTGACAGCCGCAGCGCTCCATCACCGCCTGCCAAAAGGGGAAGTGCTTTTCCGGTGCGGAGGGTGTGAGCAGGCGGCTTACGCCGCCGCCGCTGGACATCACAGCCCCGGAAAACAGCCCCTGCGCCAGAGGGGACAGGCACAGCTGCTGGACGCTCATAGCCCCGGCGCTCTGACCCATAATGGTCACCCGGTCCGGGCTCCCGCCAAAGGCGGCAATGTTGTCACGCACCCATTGCAGGGCGGTGAGCTGGTCATAGAGGCCGTAGTTGCCGGTGCAGCCCGCCTCCTGCTTCAACTGGGGCAGGCAGGCGAAGCCCAGAGGGCCCAGGCGGTAGTTGATTGTCACTGCGATGACGCCGTGGAGGGGCCAGACGGGGCCGTCAAAGTGCTTCTCATGGCCGCAGCCGCCGGTGAAGCCGCCGCCGTGGATGTAGACAATCACCGGCAGGCCGTCCCCAATCCGGGCGTTTTCCGGCGTCCAGATGTTGAGAAATAGGCAATCCTCGCTGTAGTCGTAGTGTTCACCCTGGCGGAACTCCCGGTAGTAGAAGGCCTTTTCCGGAGCCTGGGCCTCGTCGTAAAAGGCCCGGGGCTGATAGCAGCAGTTCCCATAGCGGGAGGCGTCATATTCTCCCTCCCAGCTCGTCACCTGCACGGGGTACTCCCACCGCCCAGCCCTGGCGTAGCGGATGCCCTTGTAAGCCGCTATTCCCGGCAGGCGGCCAGCTGTTCCCCGCAGCGGACCGCAGGGGGTATTTACGCGGTAGTCCATCTCACACCGTCCTGGTGTTCCAGGCGCTGGGGGTCCAGGGGAACTTTTCATTGGTGAGGCGGTTATATTCGTTCAGGTTCCGCAGCTGGGCCACAATGTGGGCCGGATCCATCTGCTTCACGGTTTGGGCGATGACCTCCCGGCCCTCGGCGGCTAAGGCGGCCCGCGCAGCTTCATCGGGCAGATCGATGGTGGACATATGGTCGGAGTGTTCCTGGAAGCAGTAGCCTACGCTGCCGCTCTGGGCGGACAGGTTGAGAATGTCGTTGAACCGGGCGCAGCTCTGGGGCGTTTGGTGCTGATAGCCGGTGACCAGGGGCACGTCCTCCAGACGGCCCAGCTTGTCATAGGAGCCCAGAGTAACGCCGTGAAACATCCGCATAAACTTCAGCATGGCCTCCGGGCCCAGGTCGCCCAGATTGCCCGCCATGCTCTGGGCGGCCTTGCCCATCTGGGTCGCCAGGTCGATGTACAGGATGGGAACGCCGGTCTCGTCGTAAAAATCCCGAACCATGGGGCTGCACGTCATCATGGCTGGGCCATGGAAGCTCATATACACCTGGCGCTTGAAGCCCTGGCGCAGCAGGCTGTGGGCGATGGCGGACAGGTAGTCGATGCCCTGGCGGACACTGACCTGGGTGGTGCCCCGGCCAGAGGCGGTGGCTCCGGCGTAAAAGTATTGAAGGCCGGGAAGCATAAGGCCATCGGCGGCCTCCGCCATCTCCAGAGCGAAGGCTTCGCTGATCACGGCCTCGCTGTCCAGGGGGTAGCCGCCGTGAAGCTCCACGGTGCCCACAGACACAAAAATGATGTCATTGTGCTCCAGATATGCCTCCACTTCGCTGTTGAGCATTTTGGGCAGGATGCGGGTGCGCAGTTCCATCAATGATACGCTCCTTTCAGAATATGGGCAGCGGGCGATACGGCCTATGCCGCGCCGCCCGCTGGTTGGTGATGGGGATGTTATTTTTCTACCTGGTTGGCGGCGATTGCGTCCTTATTGGCGGTGATCTGGGCGCGCACCTCGGGGGTGATGTTCCACACGAACTTGAACGCGGCCCAGGAGCCGATGCAGAAAATTGCGGGCAGCAATACGCACAGCGCCTTGATGCCGAAGATGGTGCCTGCGCTCTGAATGCCGCCGGATGCGGCCAGCACGCTATCGTAACCAATCCAGCCCAGGGCCAGGACGGCGGCGGAATTGCCCACAGTCTGACCTACCCGGCGGGACAGATTAAAGGTTCCGTAGATTGTGCCCTCATTGCGCTTGCCGGTGAGCATTTCGTTGTAGTCTGTGACCTCGGCGACCAGTCCCCACTGCATTTGGATGGAGACCATGCCGATGCCGGCGGCCAGGGAGGACCAAACGATATGGACCCAGGGATTGACCGCCATGACCACATGGGCGGCGAACAGCCCCACATACAGCAGGCTGCCGATCAGCAGACAGTAGCGGATCATGTTTTCCAGGCCCAGCTTTTTGGCGATTTTTGGGGAAACCAACAGCACCACAATCATCAGCGGCATGGAGATGACGGTAGTCATGCTCATCAGACCGATGCTGCCCAGCACGTCGCTGTACATATAGGTGCCCAGGGTGGAGGATACATATTGCATGGTGCAGATGCACACGCCGTGGAGGCACAGAGCCACAAAAGCCCGGTTTTTGCTGAAAATCTGGAAAATGTCTGTGACCTTGACCTTGTTTTCCTCTGTGACGGGGGCGTAGGTCACATTGCGCTCCTCAGTCCAGAAATAGTGGAGCAGGCAGAAGACGAAGCCAATGACGGCGCACACAGCGGCGCCCGCGCCAAAGGCGGCGGAATTCTCGCCCATGGTTTGGAGCAGGATGGGGAAGATGAGCATGGGCAGCATATTGCCCACCATGCCGCCGAAGCCGCGGGCAGAGGACAGGGAGGCGCGCTCCTCGTCGTTGTTGGCCATGGCGGACAGCAGGGAGCCCATGGGAATGTTGAACATGGTGTAGCAGCCCTCGTAGAGAATCTTGCAGAAGAACAGCACCACCAGCAGAGCGGTGCCTTCAAAGAAGGTGGGGACAGTCCACAGCACAATGAAGGTGATGCACAGCAGCGGCGCAGAGCGCAGCAGCCAGGGGCGGAATTTTCCGTTCTTGTTGTGAGTTTTGGAATAAATTTTGTCCATCAGCACGCCCATCATGGGATCATTCACTGCGTCCCAGATGTTCCATACCAGCAGAAGGCCCGCCAGGACCAATGTGTCGATATGGAGAATGTTGGTGTAGTACCGGGTGACCATGGAGCCCATCAGGGCAAAGGTCATGCAGCCGCCCAGATCACCCGCGGCATAGCCGATCCAGTGCTTTTTGGTCAGCCCACCCGGCTTTTTTGGAGCTTTTGACATACTGAAACTACCTCCCTCTCAATTTGTCTGTCTATTATCCTGACATTTTCAGCATAACAGACAAGCTTTAGCAATGAAATTGCAATGTTCGCATAAAAGATTGCAATTCCAGCAAAATATGCTATAATTGCAATAAAAGTGGAGAGCTGAAGGGGAAGAACTTTATGAAATTAGACGAATTGAATCGTCTGCTCACAAAGGGAACGGGGATTTATGGATTTACGCTCCAGGAGCGGGAACAGCTGCGGGAGCAGCTGGTGGATGAGGGCGTGGATTGGGCCAATATGTACCAGGAGCTGGAGATGTCCCACCGCTATGTGGACACCCACCGAGATGAGAGCGCGGCGGGGGAGTTCATCTCCCTCCACAGCCATAGCTTTTATGAGCTGCTTTTCTGCCGAAGCAACAGCGGCGTGGAGTATCTTTTGGGCTCCAGCCGGTATCGGCTTCAGCGAGGAGACTTGATATTCGCGCCCCCAGGGGTCAGCCACCGGCCCATCCTGCCCAAAGGATTGGCGGAACCCTATCGGAGAGATGTAGTGTGGATGAGTCCGGAATTTATAATCCAGATGGGACTGAACTTCCCCTTTCTGACTTCCGCCGACTGGGGACAGGGGTTTTTGCTGCGCACTGGAGGCACCGCATGGGAGGAATTGGGCGATCAAATCCAGGACGGGGTTCGGGAGGCGCGGCGCCGGGCTCCGGGGTGGGAGGCGTATGTGGCGGGGAATACCACCATCCTCTTGACCCAGGTGGCCCGGGCCTTGGCCGAACGAAAGGGGGCGCCTCTGGCTCCGGCGGAAAAACCGGAGCTGCTGGACCTGGTTTTCTCATATATCGAAAGCCACCTGAGCGAACAGATTACGCTGGCGGATACCGCCCGGTATTTTTGGGTCAGCGAGAGCAAAATCAGTCAGATATTCCGCCAAAAGCTGGGGGTCAGCTTTTATCGTTACGTGACGCAGCGGCGGCTGATCGCGGCAAAATCCCTCATTGTCCAGGGCGTGCCGCTGAAGGCCATCAACGAACGGGTGGGGTTTGCCGATTATTCCACGTTCTTCCGGGCCTTTAAGCGGGAGTATGGTGTTTCGCCCAGCCAGTTCCGCAGCCTTCAGGCGGGGCGGTAGGGGTGGACGGGCTTGCCGGCCCGCAGTTTGGCATAGAACTTGCTCCACAGATAGAGTAGGGAAAAGCGTAAGCTGCCCAAACTTGAAAGGAGCGTCATAGTCATGAACAAAATCACTTCTGAGCTGCGTGTACGGATGTCGGCCAAGGATGCCCATTACGGCGGAAACCTGGTGGACGGCGCCCATATGCTGCATCTGTTTGGCGACATAGCCACCGAAATGCTCATCCGCTGCGATGGGGATGAGGGTCTGTTCTGCGCCTACGACAATGTGGAATTTTTAGCGCCTGTCTATGCTGGCGACTACATTGAGGCCAGAGGCGAGATTGTCTCCGTGGGGAATACCTCCCGGAAGATGGTGTTCACAGCGTACAAGGTCATCACCACCCGGCCTGAGATCAGCGCCTCCGCCGCCGATGTTCTGGACGAGCCCATACTCGTCTGCCGGGCCAGCGGGACGTGTGTGACGCCTGCCGCCTGCAAGCGGAAATAATCCAGGAGAGGGGATCCGTTGGGATCCCCTCTTGCTGTTTGCTGTCTTCAATTCCTGTTGGAATTGCCGGGCGAATGCGCTATACTATTGGCAAGGGCATCCGAGCGGTGCCGTTAGGAGGGAAGTCCTATGAGCGACACATTTGGCATCGGCCGATCCATCGAACCCGCTCAGGCCCTGCCCCAGCAGGCATGGCGGGTGGACAACACGATGGAGCTGCGTCCCGATGAGCTGCTGGTTGACGTGAAGGTAGTCAGCGTCAACCTGGTGAGCTTCAATGAAATCCGCGAGGAAGCCAGGGATATTGACCGTCTGCTGTGTCACCGGGTGTTGGAGATTATCCAGGAACGTGGAAAGTTCCACAACCCGGTGACAAACACCGGGGGCAGCTTCTATGGGGTGGTAGCCCAGATGGGTTCGGAGTACCCAAACCACTATGGGCTAAAGGTGGGGGATGAGGTCGCCTCCCTGACCTCCCTGACGATCACGCCTCTGCGGCTGGAGCGCATTCTGGCTGTGGACTATGACTGCGCCCAGCTCACTGTGGAGGGGCAGGCCATCTTGTTTGCCACCTCTCCCGTGGTAAAACAGTCCACTGATATCCCCCTTCAGGTGGCCCTTGCCGCCATGGATGAGGCAGGCGTGGCGATCTGCACCAACCATATCGTAGAACGGGGACAGTCGGTGCTGGTGCTGGGTGCTGGAGGGCGCAGCGGCTTGCTCAGCGGTTACGGGGCCCGGGATAAGCTGGGGAGCTCAGGCTGCCTGGTGGGGGTCGTCCGCAATGCGGCCCACCGGGATATTGTAGAGCGCTACGGCCTGTATGATGAGGTGCTGAGCCTGAACGCCACCGATGTTCAGCGGCTGTGCACACAGACCGATCCCGCCTTCACCAGCCGGTTCGATGTGGTGGTTAACTGTATCAACTCCGTTAGTACCGAGGTGGCTTCTCTTGTGGCCGTAAAGCCACGGGGCACCATCTATTTTGCCACGTTGGGCTGCGACTACAAATTTGCTGGGCTCACGGCCGAGGGAATCGGCAAGCAGGTATCCATCATACCTTACACCGGTTTTATGGACGGCCATGCGGAGTACACTCTGAACCTGCTGCGGCGTTACCCACAGATGCAAGACGCCATTCAGCAAGAGTTTGCCGGCTCCCAGTGGCACCGGCTGGACTACCAGCGAGAGGCCAGGGCGGAGGGTTGTAACGAGACCGAATCGGTCAACACCAGCGGATATATCTTTCGCAGCAGCCAGTCCAAGGCCGCGCTCAGACAGGCGCTAAAGGTGGCTCGGTATACATCCAATGTGATGATTTACGGGGAATCTGGAGTGGGCAAGGAGATCATTGCCCGAGTTATCCACCAGAACAGTGACCGCAAAAGCTTCCCGATGATAAAAATCAACTGCGCCGCTATTCCGGAAAATCTGCTGGAATCGGAGCTGTTCGGCTATGAGAAAGGCTCCTTCACGGGAGCCAGCGCGAAAGGGAAGATGGGGCTTTGGGAGGCCGCCCAGGGGGGCACGCTGTTTTTGGACGAGGTGGGGGAGCTGCCTCTGTCCTTTCAGGCCAAGCTCCTGCGAGCCATCCAGGAGAAGGAGATTGTCCGGGTGGGCGGGATCAACCCCATTAAGGTGGACGTGCGCATTGTGGCCGCCACCAATCGGGACTTGGCGGCCATGGTGAAAGAGGGGGCCTTTCGGGAGGACCTCTATTATCGGCTCAATGTCTACCCCATCACGGTTCTCCCCCTGCGCCAGCGGCGGCAGGATATCGCACCCCTGGCCGAGCACTTTGTGGAGCGGTATAACCGGGAATTTCAGCTGGATAAGGTGCTGAGCAGACAGGCGTTGAATTTTCTGGAAAATCAGCCGTTTCGAGGGAATATCCGGGAATTGCAAAACCTGATTCAGCGGCTTATGATTATCACCGACTACCAGGTCATTGAAATACGGGATGTTTTGGCCGCGCTGTCTTACGACAAAAAGGAGCCCGCAGAGCAGAGCTTATCCGGGACCCGGACCCTGGCGACGTCGGCACAGCCAGAGTCGGGGACTCTGAAGGATATGCTGTCCCGGCATGAGGAATCTATCCTCCGGGACTGCAGGCAGAAATGCGGCTCCACCCGTAAAATGGCGAAGCTGCTGGGAATCAGTCAACCCTCAGTGGTGCGCAAGCTGCGGCAGTACGGCATCGGGGGAGACCCGAAGGAGGGGTGATATAAAAATGAATCACCTCGATTCGAAAATAATCCTCCGATACAAATTTGAATCGGATTTATGGGCATGGGCCGCTAAATAAGGACCGTAGACGGCACGGATAAAAAAATTTTTTTCTATTCTCCGGCTTAAAAAAGGAACCGCACAGGGAGAGGGGCGCTCAGCCCATCCCCCTGTGCAGTTTTTTTGTTTCGGCAGAATCAATTTGGCACGGGATATGCAGATAAAAGCAGCAGGAGCTCTAAGCTGTGCGAATGAACCGAGGAGGCTTTTTTATGAGAGCGGATAAATACGGCAGCCACCGCACCATTTTCCCCCAGGGGCTGCTGCCCCAGGCAGCGGAAAAAATCAGCAACGATCCCCGCATTTTCGATAACGAAATGCTCATTGACGTAATTGCCCTTCAGCCAACCGCAACCGCCTTCGGGCGCATTAAGCGGGAGTGCGGCGGGGATCAAGAGAGAATTGCCCAGGCCATTTTGGAAATCGTCAATGCCCGCGGCAAGTTCCAGGACCCGGTGAGCAAGTCCGGCGGCATCCTTATCGGCCGGGTAAAGGAAATCGGCGCTGATCTGGCGGCCTCCGCCAAGGTGAAGGTGGGAGACAAAATCGCTACGCTGGTGTCGCTGTCCCTAACTCCGTTGAAGATTTATGAAATCACACGCATTGATGTGGACACCGAGCAGGTTTACTGTAGAGCGGATGCGGTTTTGTTTGAGACAGGCATCTATACCAAGCTTCCGGAGGATCTGGGGGACCAGCTCAGCCTGGCCCTGATGGATGTGGCCGGAGCTCCCGCCCAGGTGTCCGTCAACGCCAAGGTGGGGGATACTGTGGTGGTCATGGGCGCGGGCAAGGCAGGTCTGCTGTGTTTGGCCGAGGCGAAAAAGCGCGTTTCACCCACAGGAACGGTGGTGTGCATGGAATACTCTGCCGAACAGTGTGAAACCGTCCGGCGGCTGGGCATAGCAGACGTGGTCATCCAGGCTAACGGCCAGCAGCCCCTGGAGGCGTACCAGCGCTACATGGAAGCTATGGGCGGCCGGTTGGCCGACTTCGCAGTCAGCACCGTGAGCGTGGCCGATACCGAGCTGGCCACAATTTTGGTGACCAAGGACGAGGGGATGATTTACTTCTTCAGCATGAGCACGGACTTTGTAAAGGCCTCCCTGGGAGCGGAAGGGGTTGGCAAGCACGTACCCATGCTCATTGGCAACGGCTATTATCCTGGCCATGCGGAGATTGCCTTTGACATCGTGCGCCGGGAGGACAAGCTGAGGGAGTATTTTATTCAGCGCTACTGCAAGTAACCACCAAATAGGAGAAGAAAGGGGAGATTGGTACGGAAAAACTGATTATTACTGCGGCGATTTGCGGGGCGGAGGTTACCAAAGAGCAAAACCCGGCGGTGCCGTACACGCTGGAGGAGATGGTGCGGGAGGCCAGGGGAGCCTATGATGCCGGAGCCGCCGTCATCCATATCCATGTGCGCTGGGACGACGGAACGCCCACCCAAGACCGGGAGCGTTTCCGCGTGGTGATGGACGCCGTCAAGGCCGCCTGTCCCGGCGTCATTCTGATCCCGTCCACCGGTGGCGCCACCGGCATGACGCCGGAGGAACGCCTTCAGCCCACCGAGCTCATGCCGGAAATGGCCACTCTGGACTGCGGCACCTGCAATTTCGGGGACGACATTTTTGTCAACGATATGCCCACCATGCGGGCCTTCGGCAAACGAATGCTGGAAAATCACATCAAGCCGGAGTATGAGTGCTTTGAGATGGGACACATTGATACTGTGTTGAAAATGGCTGGGAAAGGGCTTCTTCCCGGCGCTCCCATGCAGTTCAATTTTGTGCTGGGTGTCCCCGGCTGCACCCCGCCCACCGCTGGCAACCTGGACTGGATGGTGAAGGCCATTCCGGCCGGCTCTACCTGGACGGCCACCGGCATTGGAAAGTCCGCCTTTGATTTAGCCGCCGCCGCCATTACCATGGGTGGAAACGTCCGGGTGGGCTTTGAGGACAATCTCTATCTGGGAAAAGGCGTACTGGCTAAAAGCAATGGCGAGCTGGTGAAGAAGGTGGCGGATATGGCGGCGCTGTTGGGCCGCCCCGTGGCCAGTCCGGCGCAGGCGCGGGCTATCCTGAACCTCAATCCTTGAGTCTGTTTTACGGCAGCGCCGTTTGGACAGAGAAACACAACTGCTAATTGAAAGAGAGGAGAACATGATGAAAATGAAAAAATGGATTGCTCTTGCGCTGAGCGCGGCGATGTGTCTCACCCTGCTGGCCTCCTGCGGCCGCCCCAGCGACAATGCGAACAACAACTCCCAGCCCCCCGCTGAGAACAGTCAGCCCGTGGAAAACCAGGGCAGCAGCAACTCCGGCGATCCCATCGTGATTAAGATCGGCCACACGGATTCCTCCACCCGGTCCACCCACGTCTGGAGCGAGTGGATTGGTACCTATCTGGAGGAGAAGGCCCCCGGCCGCTTCAAGGTGGAGGTCTACCCCGACGGGCAGCTGGGCGACTCCCCCGACATGGTAGCCGGTGTAAAGCTGGGCACCCTTACCATGGAGTTTGACCTGTCCTCTGTGGTCAGCTCGATCTCTGGCCCCGCCTCCAGCTGCGTGGATCTGCCCTTCCTGTACCCAACCTATGAGGACTGGGAAAAGGGCACCTTTGAGAACGGCGGACTGGAGCTGTTCAACGAGACCTTGGCCGAATCTGGGTATTACTGCATTGGTATGTACTATAACGGGATGCGTCAGGTGATCAGCCGCACTGGCTGCTACCACAGCAGCGCCGACCTGAACGGCCAGAAAATCCGGATTGCCCAGGATGAGCTGAACATCGAGATGTGGAAGGATATGGGCGCTAACCCCACCCCCATGTCCTGGGGTGAGGTGATTACCTCGCTCTCCACCGGCACTGTGGAGGCGTTGGATCACTCCCTGGGTGTCTTCAACGACTTCTCCATCCATGAGATCGCGCCCTATATCACCATCACCAACCATGCCAGCTCTCCCTTCCCCATCGTGTGCTCCCTGGACTGGATCAACTCCCTGTCCGCGGAGGACCGCGCCTTGGTGGAGGAGGCCGTGACCCTGGCCTGCAAGCAGCAGCGCGATGAGGAGCGCGCCAATGAGATGGACTACATCCAGCGCTTTAAAGATGAGGGCGCCACCGTGGAGGAGCTTACCGACGAGGAAGTGGCCGCCTTCAAGGCATCCGTGCAGCCTCTGTACGATATGTGGCGCGAACGCATCGGCGATGAGATGATGGATCGCTGGCTGGACACCGTGCCCTAATAATCAACCGTCAAGCCTCCGTCAGATAAACCCACAAGGCGGCGGGCCGGAAGGCTCGGCCCGCCGCCTCAACCTGCGAGAAAAGGAGGAAAAGGGCGCGATGCAGTCGCGCTCCAGGTTTCTATGAAAATGTTGAACCGTATCATTGACGTTCTAAACCGAATAGAGGAAATCATCCTGGTGGTTTTGTTCTCCGCCATGGTGCTCATTATCTTCATCCAGGTCATTATGCGCAAGGCGAATAACTCGTTGTACTGGTCGGAGGAGTTGGGCAAGTTCCTCTTTGTTTGGATATCCTGGTTGGGCATCAGCATCGCCCAGCGCAAGGGTGAGCATATCAAAATTACCATGCTGGTGGACCGTCTGCCCTACCGGGTAGCCCAGCTGTTCAACGTGATTTCCGACGTCATTGTGATTGGCATCTGCGCTGTCACTTTCTATTATGGCGTCTCCCTGGTGGTCAGCCAGTGGACATCTCCTTATGCCGGGATTAAAATCAGCACTTCTTGGGGCTATTTGGCGGTTGTGCTGGGCTGCGGGCTGATGATGCTGCGCTGTGTGGGCAGCATTGTGAACTCGGCGGTGTGCCTGAAAAACGGCAAGCCGGAGGAGAAGGAAGGGGGCAGGGAGGAATGAATACCGCCCTCATTGTGCTGCTGGTTGTCCTGATCATCATGCTGATGGTGGGCGTGCCCGTGGGCTTTGCCATCGGTGGGGCCACCATGATCGCCATGTTCTACTGCTCTGATTTGAATATGGTGGTAAACGCCCAGTACTGCTACTCCGGCATTTTCTCCTTTACGGTAATGGCGATCCCTTTTTTCATGCTGGCCGGCTCGGTGATCTCCACAGGCGGCATCGCAAAAAGGATTGTGGCCTTTGCCTCGGCGCTGGTGGACTTCCTCACCGGCGCGGTGGGCTGCGTGGCCATGGTGGCGTGTATGTTCTTTGGCGCGCTGTCCGGCTCTGGCATGGCCACCACCGCCGCGATTGGCGGCATGATGATTCCGGAGATGAAGGATAAGGGGTACGACCCCGCCTATGCCGCAACCTTGGTGTGCTTTGGCGGCACGGTAGGCCCCATTATACCGCCGTCGCTGTCCTTTGTGCTGTACGGCGCCACCACTAAGACCTCAGTGCCCGATCTGTTCAAAGCGGGCATCCTACCCGGCATTCTCATCGGCGTTACCTTCCTGGTGGTCAATGTGATTATCTGTAGGCGCACAAAGACCGATGTGCCCGTGAAGACGGAAAAGCTGCCGCTGAAGCAGATTCTGTGGACCCGTCTGAAGCGGGTCGGCAAGGCCACTAAGGATGGGTTCTGGGCGCTACTGGCTCCAGTCATCATTCTGGGCGGCATTTATTCCGGTTTCTTCACTCCCACTGAGGCTGCCGCTGTATCCGTGGTGTACTCGGTGATTGTCTCCGTATTCGTATACAAGGATATGAATTGGAAATCACTTTATGAGACCCTGGTGGGCGCAGCAGTACTCAACGGCGCAACCTCCTTCCTGCTGGGCTACTCCACCGTGTTCTCCACCTTTATGACCTTTGAGCAGGTGCCGCAGGCCATCACCACCTTCCTCACCAACGTGTCCAGCAATCCTATGGTGGTGCTGCTGGTGATTAACCTGATTCTATTGGTGATCGGCTGCTTCCTGGACACGGTGCCTGCCATTACCATTATGGCGCCGATGCTGCTGCCCACCATTGTGCAGCTGGGCGTGAGTCCCATCCATTTTGCCGTGATCATGGCGGTGAACCTGGCTTTCGGCCTGTGCACACCGCCCTACGGCTGCAATCTGTTTGTGGGTGCCGCTGTGGCTAAGATCAAAATGGAGGATATGTTCAAGTGGGTGTTCCCATTTTTGCTGGTGGCCATTGTGCTGCTGCTGATCCTGACCTATGTGCCCGCAATTTCGCTGGTCTTTGTGTAAGAAAGCTCAACTGCAAATGGGCAGCTGTAAAACGAGGCTGCGCAGTATTTTCCTTTTGACAGCGGAAGCCCCGTGAGCCGCTCCAAATTTTGAGCCCCAAGTGGGAAAAGGAACGGGCGGAAGCAGTGGAATTGGAGCGGCTGCGCCTCAGAAAAATACAACCCAAAGGTGCTGAAAAGCTCCCACCAGCACCGCAGACAGCAGCTTATCACCCAAAGGTCGTAGGTTCGAATCCGGCTATTGAGAAAAGAAATCCTCTGATTTCTGTGGAAATCGGAGGATTTTCTTTGCTCTATCCGTTGGAGAATATTTTTGGCAAATAAAACTTGAGTCCAATTTAGCAGTGCTTTATGATCTTAAAACAGGCTATAGCGTCTGAAAATAGGCCCGGTTGTGGGCCACTGCCGGGTCGTCCGGCTTATAGGCCGCGGCCAGCTCGTTGAACTCCTCCGCCCGTTTTTGGTCGCCCAGGCGGCTGTAGCAGACGCACAGCTGGATACAGGGCAGATAACCGTAGCAGTCCGGAGAGACAAAACCGCCTCGGCGGTCATCCCGAGGACAGGTCAGAGCCAGGGCGTACCAGTAGGCCGCCTGGCCGTGCCGCTCCCGTTGGAAAAACCACCGGCCCAGCTCACAGCACACCTCCGCCCGGGGACGGTCGTAGAAAAAGGTACGAAGTAGCGCCGCCAGCGCCGCGTCGGGCTGGTTTAGCCGCTCCCGGCAGTATGCGCAGTGGCAGCAGACGTCGATGTTGTTTTCGATCCAGCCCCGGCCCTCTGCCAGAAACTCCTCAAAAACTTCCAGAGCCTCCTCCCATCGGCGGTGGTAGTAAAGCTCCCGGCCATAGTAGAATTGCTGCCGAGGGTCCAGTACTTCCCCCGCGTTCAACTGGGCCTGATAGATCCTCAGGTTGCGGTCCGGGTCACTGGGGCGGGTTTTGCGGTGCGTGACGGCGAAGTCCGCGTAAAAAACCTGTCCCACTGGGGAAATCACCTCGTGGACGGCCCCGGTCCAGTCCATCCCGGCATGGTTTTTAATGAGCCGCTCCCGGTAGTAGGAGAAGGTGCACCGCCCGCTCTCATCGAAACCGGTGTGGTAGGGGGCCATAACCACCGAAATGGCCGGGCCCAGGGTTTCCTTCAGTGCCAGAAACGCAGCCTGATCCGCCTCCAAGAGAACATCGTCCGCGTCCAGCCACATACAGTAGTCCATGGAGGCGTGGGCGAAGGACTCATTTCGGGCAGCGGCGAAGTCATCCCGCCAGGGGAAGTCGAAGATTAGGTCGGTAAACCGAGCGGCGATTTCCTTTGTGCGGTCGATGGAGCCGGTGTCCACGATGACGATCTCATCCACCAGATCGGACACGCTGTTCAAGCACCGCTCCAGCACGTCCTCCTCGTTTTTGACAATCATGCACAGGCTGACGCTTACCATAGACAAAGCCTCCTTTGCTTTACGGTGTTTGGCCTCCCGCCGGTTTGCCGGCGGGAGGCCATGGTGTGTCAAAGCAGCGGCCGCGCCGCTCCTTCGGTCAGAATATCGTTGAATGGGCTGTTGAGGACACCTTTCAGCGGCCACCACGAACCGGATTTATTCTTCCTCGCTGGGCGGTTCAATCTCATGTTCTGGACCGGAGCCGGCTGCAGTGCTGGTCTCCTCCAGCCGGATAATGGTCAGCGACGCCCCCGCGCCGCTCCCCACCAGGATCGCCGTCCCCGCCAGGGCGATGGGATACATCTGGAGGGTGATGGTGGAGTTGGCGGGCAGGACAACCTTGATCTTGTTCTCAAAGTTGGTGGCCGCCGCCACCGGGGCGACGGTGGACGGGACATTGTTCACCCCGTTGATCACCAGCCGGGTGCCCATCAGCAGGGCCAGGGTGATGTTCACATGGTAGGAGATCTGATAGGTGCCCGCCGCAGCTACGGTAAATGTGGTGTTCCCGGCATTGGCAGTGATGCCCGGGGACAGCAGCTGGTCGTCGGGCAGGGGAATCGGGGTGCCCCCCAGTGGCACCAGGATGGAGGTGCCCTGGGTGTTGGCGGCGAAGCCCGCGGCGGCCGTGGGGTTGGGTCCGGCGGCTCCGGTGGGTCCGGTGGGGCCTGTGGCCCCGGTGGCTCCGGCGGCTCCC